>OKID01000187.1_pt1 | contig 15319 bp, 14 predicted proteins | sample 1610601 | NCBI WGS metagenome assembly OKID01 (sample SAMN04436667, study PRJEB24849) | human gut metagenome | biome: human gut; feature: NICU; material: stool | host: Homo sapiens | place: USA: Saint Louis, MO | collected 2010-06-09 | reverse complement strand
GCAAGCGGGTCCCTGTGCTGCACGAGGCCTATTTCCACAAGAAGCCAGCGCAGGCTCGAACGAAGCAGATCGCAGTCCTGGAGAAGTATCGCCCTGACGTGGTGCTTCCGGTCTACCAAGCGGGTCAGTTCAAGAGTGCGTTGTCGGACCCTCGGAAGTTCTACCCTTGAGAGCCTCGCACAGCAGCGGACCCGGGCGACATGTTGGCACGGGCGTCCGCCAGGCCTGCGTTAGGGTTGATAATGGGCCTCCTCATCGGAAGAGGCCTCAACGTGACCTACGATCAACTCGCAAAGATCGCTGCCAGCTTTGGTCTGCGAGACTCCATGGTTCATATCTGGGCCTACAGCCTGCACATCGGCCATGGGTATGGCCTGCCCATGGAGTATGCCCACTCTCGCCCAGGCCTGCTCGATCAGATCAGGCCATATGTCTTTGAGTTCTACTTGGATCTCTACGCAAGAGAAGTCCTCCAACACGCGGGGCCCTCAAAAGGGGGGCGCCGGTCGTTACGCAACTGGACTGACCTCGGCACCTTACACAATGCCATTCGAGGCTACAGCGAGTTCAAGGCAAAGTGCGACCTCGACATCTGGACAGCGATGCATCGAATCGGGCACCAGCAGTTGCCTCATTTCGATCGCTTTAGCGCAGCCTACTTCGGCCGCTACTGGTCGCTCTACAAGCGCGGCCGCCTTTCAAACATTGTATTTAAAGCCCTAGGGCTGACCTCTGAGGATTACTTCCTCCTGGCTGGGGCTACCCAGGCACTGTTTATGCGGAACTATGAAGTGGCGCTGATGCCGCAACTGGCTATGCTTGGCCTAGACTCGTCTGCGGTGGCGGCAAGGGTGGCCGCCATCAGCGGCACGCCCAAGCTACTGCGGAACCGCTGTGCTCTGGATGCTCGTTACGACTCATCTTGGGACTACACTCCGAATCCTATGGTCGTGAAGCCCCTGATCCAGCTTCGCTCTGACGCTCCCGATCGCCTGACATGTCCACGGCCTTCCTTATTGGGTAAGCGCCTTCTGGCTGGACTCTTCTATGACTTAGCTGATGCCGACGGCTTCGCCCAAGCGTATGGCGATGCCTTTGAGGAACTAGTAGGCGATTGCTTTAGCCACCTAACCGGTAAGGCGACAGCTGAGCGTCCTGCCCCGTATTTTGTTGGCAAGGCAAAGCACCACGGAAGCGACTGGCTGCTTAGGGACACATCCACAAGTCTTTTTGTGGAGTGCAAGACCATGCGCATTCCCGTCCCAGCAAGGCTTGCGGCGGTTCCCGGCGATCTGGAGTCCGGACTGACGCGCCTGGCAAAGGCGGTCGTTCAGAACTATCGCAACATTTTGGATGCAACATCAGGGCGCGCTGGCATCAAGCTGCCGGATGGAGCTATTTACTCCCTGATAGTGACATTGGAGGACTGGATTCTCTTTAGCCATAAGTCTGTGGATGCACTCACCAGCCTCGTGGAGAAAGAGCTGGAGGCACGAGGGATGGATACTGACCTCCAGGAGCGTTATCCCTTCTCCATCGTCAGCTACGCTGCACTGCCAGAAGTGGTTGACTCCATCAGCGAGCATGGCCTGCGCATCTTTACCGAAAAGTCCAGCCATCGATTCAAGGGCTACCTCTTTCCTCAGTTCTTAAAGGATGCCGATCTCGGTAAAGAGGGCACGGCAGCCTCCATGTTTGACCGTGAATGGGAGGATTTGATGAGACGACTCAGCTCTAGGCTCCCAACGGCTTCCATCACGTAACTATGTCAAGGCTTCGCTTTGTGGCGAGCATGACCCGTGGCCGCACTCTTGGAGACCATCGGCCTGGCGCTTTGTTTAGCAATCGAAGCCGCACGATAGGCTGACCCTTCTGCTAGCCGCTCTTCGCCCAGCAACAACAAATGGATGGGCGGGTTCGGCTTCTGCCGCTGAACCGTCAGTCGGCCTAAGAGATGCGCGATCCCGTCGTTGTCATCGAACTCTCCCCTCAAGAGCCTGCGCCACGCAGACGCCAATAGGTCCGCCACTTGAACGCCAGGAACATCATGCGAGCGGACAAACCTCGAATCCCGCAGGACTGCGCCCAAGTTGACCGCTGACTTGATGGTGTGGCCAACCGCTTCTTGAAGGTAGGTTGGAATGTCATCAGGTGCGGTTCTAAATCGCTTCTCGAAGTGAGAGTAATCGAAACCCTCCACAAAGATCCCAGGGGCGCGCAGCGACTTGGCCTGGATAAGTCCAGGGGCCATATGGGTCAGCGTTTGCTCAAACAGCGGACGGGCTGAGTTCTTCTCATCCATGCGCCACTTGAAGCTGCTCAATGTAGCCGGTAGCCGTTGGACGTAGTAGAGCGTAGTCATCCGGTAGACCTGGTCCAACAGGTCTATCTGCGCCACCATTTGGGTGTATAGCTGTGGAGACAGACGCTCCAACCTGCCCGACAGATCATCTATGGAAGCACGCCCTTCTTCGTAGAGCATTTTGGGTCGGTTGGCTCGAACACTCTCGACCTGCTTCTTTTGATGGGCCAAAACTACTTTTGGATCTTGATGGCCAAGGTCAATCGCAGAGATGAAGAGCGTTGCTTGAAACTTGCCAAGCTCGCCTAGAAAACGCTTCAGCTGCGCTTCCGACAAGTCTTTCAGTTTGACCTCATCCTGAAATCCGCGCCCCAAGCCCCGTTTGAGCAGGCCTAGGGACTGCTCTACGCGCTTCCTGGCAACCTCTGGCACGACATACCCCGCAACGACGCACCAACTGTCGCTTTTCGCAGCAGGAACAAAGCTGCCAGACTCATCTACATAGATGAACATGCCCCCTCCCAGCTAAAGAAAAATAGTTGGCTTTCACTCACGACTTTGGCTAGCTGCTCTGAGTCGCTGGAAGCACGCAATCTCCGACTAATCGCCGCTAGTTACAAGGGGACAGTGCTTGGCTTCAGCACGGGAATGACCGAGCTGCCGCCCTCAATGGCCCCACCACCGAAATCCCCCATCAGTCGGTAGACGAAGCTGGGATGACCGTTTCGGTTGCTCTCAGTAGGCCGGTGCCTAACGAGCCCCCACTCCACCAACTGTGAAATCCCAGCACTTACGTGTTCGGGCCGCACTCGCGAGTAGCGTTGCAGCGTGTCATGCGTAGCCAGAGACTCTCCGGTTTTACCATCACGCAAGAAGAGCAGGACGAGCAGCAGCTTCCACGCTGCCAAAACAGTCACTCCTCTGTTGAACTTGAACTTCAGCGCCTGACTAGTCACCACCCTTGGGACCTGCCTAAAGGCGTTCGGCTCGTGCAGAAGCTGCGTATAGCGGTTCCGATAGCCGTCACGCTCTACCTGCAACACGCCAGCCTGCTCTAAGGCCGACAGCGCCCTGCTCAACATCGGCCTAGCAAGGGCGGTGCGCTCCTGCAGGAAAGACATACCCATCTCAACCTGGCGAGTATGAAAGTTCACGTGTAGCGCTAGCGCCAAGTAGACCTTATGGGCGGCGATGTGCGCCCCCACCTCCCCATTGGCCCCGGTGAGGGAAGCCAACTTTCCAGAGTCCACTGCCGCTTTCGGGAAGCTCCCCCACTTGGTGCTCATTCTTTACGCCTCCTGATCGCGGTCAAGACCACGTAGAGGGACATCCCCACCAGAGAGAGGGCCATTACGACGAGGAGCAATGCCGCAGCAAAGACCGGGTCCGTCTGGGAGGCCATGCGTTCAAAGAGTTCGATGATGGACTGGATAAGTGCCATAACTTGCCGCTCGGAGATCGATGCTGGAAGTTTTTCTTATCCACAGTTTCAGTATCTAGATAGAGCTACACCCTATCAGAGCTATATTTTTGACGCAAGCTATTGATATTCAAGGGACATAGCTCTCACTTGGGCGCATTCAACATGGTTCATGAGAGGACGCGTGTTGGTCACTCCCGTGAACTATGTTGGTCGTGGCTTGGCAGCTTCTTGCGCCTTTTCGTCAATCTTGGGCTGACGGAGGGCGCGCCTCAATCAACGCTCGCAGGGCACGCACCCGCTCCTTACGACTCATTCGGGAGAGAGCCAAAATGGCATCCGCAATGACTTCGTCTTCGGCTACCAGATAAGCCATTGGCAAGCCCAGCACTTCGGCCAAACGCGCGAGCCCGTCCAGGTCAATCCCACTGACCTCGGTCTCATACCGGTTGACCCGGCTGCTCGCCAGCTTCTTATCGAGCCCCATCAGAACCCCCAGCGCTCGCTGGCTGGCGATGCCGCGCAGTTCCCGGGCCTGTTTGAGGCGGGCGGCGAACAATGAACGGGGGGAAGCCTTGGACACGTGAACGAATGTTGAAAACTTGGGTGGACAGCATGACGTGGTCCCTCAATGCATGGCAGACTCTTCATGAAATGTAGCACCCTCCCGACCAACCACAGGGGTTTTCATGAAGAAGAACCAGACAAGGATGGCCACCGCCCTGGTGGCCACGCTGCTGTTGAGTGCACATGTCGTTTCCGCCCAGGAAGCCCGCCAGTCCAACCCGGAGTCAGGAAAGCCGGGCTTTTTCCGCCAGCTTGGGACCAGCCTGAAGAATGCGGGCCAAGAAATGATTGGGGTGAAGCCCGCCGGGGCCACCACCCAAGCCTCTGGCAACCAGCCGATCTACGCCCCGGTCAGCGGTGCAGGGAAGCTGCCCGGGCTCTTCAAATCCGATAACCACCAGCTTGCCCAGCAAGGCCGACTGGACTGGCCCCGGGTCGCCCTGACATTCCAGGAGTGGGGAACGTCCCTGCCCTGCTGGACCGTCGAGGCCCGCATCTGGACAAGCCCCTCCGCGTCGACCACAGAGGTCTTCCAGACCTGCGCCAATGCAGCCCTGACGGAGACCGACGACCTGGGCGACACGGCCGAGCTCAACACCGCCGCCCTGTGGAAAGGCAGGGATGCCCTCACTGGTGTTCGGGTGCCGCCAGGCAGGCCCCACACAGGCTCAAACCGGTCAACCGGCCCCAACCCTCCCAGCCAGCCGTTCGTCCTCAACGTGAGCCGCCCAGGGGTGTCCGACCGGGCCGTCGACGTAGCCCTTCGCGTGGCCTGGGTCAGCGGCTTCATCCAAACATCGGATCTGCACCCGGGAGCCAGCGGTCTACTGACGCCCTTCAAAGATTCGCGGATGTGGCTCGCTGGGTTCAAGCCGGAAGGCAACCGAGACCGGTAAGCCCTCTCTACCCGTCCGGGGCGGCCTACCGCCCCATCACCATCCTCAAGGATTGACCCATGAACGCAAGGTTTCCCCTGGCCGGCTTGTCCATTGCACTGACCCTCTCGGCCTGCGGCGGGCCGCCATCCAACGCCGACGCCCAGCATGCGCTGGTGACCCTGCTGGAGCAGAGCGGAGCCGGGCAGATCTCCGATGTCGCCGAGTTCGAGCTCAACGGATGCGTTGAAGCGAAAGACATGGCCGGATACCGCTGCGACACCAGCGGCAAGGTGGCTATCGACATTGGCGGCCGCCGAGTTCCGGTTCCTATCGGCAAGAACCTGCGCTACGTCAAAGAGGATGGGACTTGGAGGGCCTACGCCAAATGAGCGTGCCGCCTCCCCCTCTGCTTGACCAGTCGGTGCCCGCCCGGCGCAAGTTGATCACACCCCGCGACAGGTTTTTCTGGTGGTATGCGCTTTCCCTGCTCTTCTTGGGACCTTTTGGGTTCATTGTCGGGCCGCTTATGGCCCGGCGAGGAACACGGAAGGTAGGACGCCTCTACCCGGCAGAAGCCCGGGTGGCTCAGGCCAGGGATACCGGGTTCGCTTGGTGGCAGTGGTGGGCCATGACGGTGCTCACCTTGCTGGGCGCGCTCGGGGCCTTCGCTGTCCTGAGTGGGCTGCCGATGTTTCTATTCGTTATTTATGCGCAGCTCACCCAATAGCGCGCTCAACTTTATTTACAGGAAGGTCCGCCACGCGCGGCCCTCATCCTTGCCAAATAGGCGCCTTTGTTTCGATAAGTTACTCTCTTTAGAACGTGCCATTAAGCACGACTGATAACGACAGCCCAACGTCGTCAGGTCTATGGTCATTACAGGGGCCACTTCAAGTAAGGACGAGTTGGCTAGCGTGGGAACACTTAACTTACAGCGTTTGACGGCCAAGCGGGCTGACGTGGAAACAGTCGGGCATGGAACTGCCTGCGCCGGTCGCTTGCTGCTAGATCTACCCATGGCATTGCGCACCAGGCAAGAAAAGATCTACCAGAAGGCGGCTGGGGTTTAGCATCACAAGCGCGCTGGAGGCTGTCCGCAAAGGAACTGCGCTCCTTGATCGCGCAGGCGAAGAGGCAGCGAACCAAGGTGCTCACCCGACCCAAAGTCTCCGCCATGCGCACCAAGATCAACGAGTATGTGCGCGACCATGCTTACACGATCGAGGAACTCTATGGGCCAGCGACCCATGTCTTCTCGTCAATGCCTAAGTCGAAAAGAGGAGCGATTCCGGAAAGCCTGGCGGCAGCAAGGTAGCTCCGAAATATCGCAACCCCGCTAACGTAAACGAGACGTAGACCGGCCGCGGCAGACAGCCACGCTGGATGTCAGCACTAGTTCAGAACGGTAACTCGCCCACTGGTTTCCTGATCAAGCAAGCAAAAGGACTGGTAGCTGCCCATAAGCAGGGATGCCCCTCCCCGGGACACCGCCACTAATGGCAGCGCCCGTTAGACCAACCAGTGCAGCAATGCGCAAGCCCGCGGGGCTCCACTAATATTTATGAGCGACCTACACCGGACGGTTATGCGACCGACGAATCCATCCTCGCGCATTAAGTAAACACCTCAACCTGCGAGAAACCAGAGGGCAACAAAAAAAGGCCGCCCTAAAGGCGGCCCGCAACTTGCCGAAGGTTGCCGATTTGCTAACACAACGGACCCCAGGAGGGAATCGAACCCCCGACCTTCGATTTCGGCAAAATGACGCTCTATCCACTGAGCTACTGGGGCCTGTGCAATCGTAGGTTAAACCAATCCACCTTGACAGCGCAAGAAGAATCTGGGATGGTTTCACTTGTCGATTTCGGCAAATTGACGCTATATCGCAGACAAGGGCTCTCTTCGGGGGGCCCTTGTCTGTTTTGGCAGTCCTAGATTCTGGGCTTAGGGGGCTTAGGCATGCCCCCGCCCCGCCCCACACACCCTCCACAAGCTGCGGGGCTGGTATGTGGGTTGCTGAACGAAACAGGATATTGGTAGATATCTAGCCGATGAGCTGTTAGCAAATTCAACGAGTGCCTGCGCCAATCCGCTTGCGTCCGCAAGCGTCAATCAACTGTTCGATTTCCTTCTCAACCTTTAGCAGGCTCTGCTTAGCCTAGGGATGTGGGCCGGGCCGCAAAGCGCTATCCACTGCTGGTGATCTGCCCAATCCTTTGAAAAACGGACTCCGCGAAGTCGTGCCCGAGCGTGAGCTTCAAGCTGCAGGATGAGGTCGCTTGGCGACCATTGCCCCTATGGGGGTGCTGTAAGCGCTGGCGTCCATTGTCCCCGCTTTTGTTAGACGGTTTTATGGTTGAGGTTGTTTTTGAATTGAGTCCGTTCGTAGACTGGGAGCAAAGGAAGGTCCGTCAACTTTGCCAACGTGGCGACGCGGTCGGGCAAGCTTCGCCTGTCGATGTAGAACTTTTCCAGCACTGTCTGACCAGTGCCATGGCCCGTAAGCGCTCCAATCGCTGAAGCCGACACCCCTGCCTCGTCGAGCTTTGAAGCGATGGTGTGACGGAACCCGTGGAAGCCCTGACCCTTCTCTGACACGCCTTGCCGTTTGATGTAGACGGAAAACTGGCGACTCAGCTGCCGCCCGTAGCCCAACCCCGTCGAGTTGGGCAGGTCGGGGAACAGACGCTCCAGCCCAGCCTCCCGCGCCTCTTTCACGTAGTCCAGGAACCCGCAGTCGATCACCGGCTGAGCCAACGGGATGAACCGTCTGCTGTGCTTGTTCTTGACGCTCTGCTTCTTCCCAACCTTGCGAACGAAGAAGCCGGGCACTCCATCAATGGTTTCGATGTCCTCCAGCCGAAGCTGCGCGATCTCGTTGACCCTCGCCCCGGAGTAAAGCCCGAGGATCGGCCCGAACCACCGATGGGGGTATTTCAACGCCCATTTCGGGAACTCCACCGGGTCAAAGATCGCCTTCAGCTCGGCATCGGTGAAGGGTGAGCCAGTGTCTTCCGAGTCAGGCGTGGAAATCGCCCGGATGCCTGCCAAGGGGTTCACCGCCAAATGCTTGCCCTCGACCAGCGACACCAGGAAGACGCTCAGCCGTTGCCGGTGCTTGGCCATCGTCCACGCAGCCGGCTCTGGTTCGTCGTTCCTCTTCGCCAGTTTGATGACCTCAGGCACCGACAAGTCTCGGTAGGCCGGCCGCTTGGTCGCATTCGACGGCCAGTAACGCACGCCCTCAAAGAATGCCCGGACGTGATCCTGGGTCAGCGAGGCCACCGGCACGTCTTCACCGATGATCCCAGCGAACAGACGCAGGGTATGACGGCTTTCGAGCACGGTCTTCTGATGCAGGCGTGCCCCGGTCAGGTCGCTCAAGTGATCAGCCATCGCCTTCGACAGCATCAAAGCGTTGGGGGCATGACTGCTGATGCTTTGGCTGGCGCTACGCATCTGGTCGCGCCGCTTGGCCACCCGCGCAGACGTAACCTCACTCGGCTCCACTTGCCGGGAGCGATCCATCAGGTCTGCGAACATTGCCGCATCCGCCGGCGTGTCCAACTGAGCCTGGGCGATGCGCGTGCCGTCCGGCAACGTCACGTCGCTCAACGTCAGTTCCTTGATCGCCCCACTGCGAACCTTCTCCAGCAGTTCGTCGAGATCCACGGTCATCCCTTTCCGCATGGCATCGAAGGCCGAGCATAGCGCCATCCCCATCATTGCGGCGACCAGCCTGGCATGGTCGCCACGCCGATTACCCAACGAGCGCACGAGGTAACGCGAGCCAATCAGGGCTCGGAGATCGGTAGGAACAAAGAAGCGCGCATACAGACCGGCTGAGCGCGAAATCAGCAGAGGTTTGGGCAAGATTGATACCTCGATTGATACCTCGACGGGCATCGCTCGGAATCATCAATCGGCCTGAATCTTCAACCCAGTCAGTCACTTGCGGACTGGGTTGGAACAGTGGAGCGGGCGATGGGAATCGAACCCACGTCAGTAGCTTGGGAAGCTACAGCTCTACCATTGAGCTACGCCCGCAGTGCGCGGTGAAAGTCTATGCGGTTGGCCCGGTGTTGCGCAATGGCGGCCACCGCATCCGCGAGGGGTCAGAGCCCTTTCCTCGCGGAAAGGGCTCCGACCCCCGGCGGTTGCTGCTTAGAACGTGCCGCTGAAGTTGGCGAACAGGGTGGCGTCCTGCGCGCGCTTCTGGCCGGTCGACGCGCTCAGGCCGAAGTTGCTCTGCAGGCCGAACAGTTCGGTGCGGGCACCCAGCACGACGGTGGCGTAGTTCTTGTCGAACTTCAGGCCCGGCACGCGGTAGCTGCCCAGTTCCGGCAGGGTCTGCAGCCAGGCGCTGGCCTGCTTGGTGTCCTCGAACTCGTGGTCGTAGGTCACCTGCGCGTACGGCTTGAGGGTGCCGCCATCGAAGCGGGCCTGCCAGCCGATGCGGCCGACGGTCGAATCGACATTCTGGCGGTCGTAGCCCAGCGCGGTGGCCAGCGTGCCGGCCGCGGCGCTTTCGGTGTAACCGTCGATCTTCACCTTCTGCCAGATCACCGAAGCGATCGGGCCGTGACGGAAGCCGCCTTCGGTGCCGAACTCGTAACCGGCGTTCAGGGCGGCGGTCAGGTTGCTGCCGTCCGGCGAACCACCATGCTCACGGGTGGCCGGGCCGAGCTGGACCTTGCGGTTCACGTCATAGGACAGCCAGGTGTAGCTGACCTGACCGTTCACCCAGATGCGGTCGCCGTACCAGCCAGCGAACAGACCGGCCGAGGTGTCCTTCTGGGTGAAGTCGCCGCGGTTGTTGCCGAAGTCGGCGTTGAGGCGACCGAAACCGGCGAAGCCGCCGAACACCATGCCGTCGCGTGCCCAGTCGATACCGAACAGGCCGGCCGGGGCCAGCCCGTCGTACAGGTCGGCGTGGTCGTAGCGCTGCAGGTCACCCCGCACGCCACCCCACCAGGACAGGCCGTCAGCCGGACGACCGCCCAGGTGCATGCTGACCTGGTCGGCGCGCGAGCGGCCGATGGTCTGCGCCGAGTGGCTCAGCACCTGCTGCAGGCGCGGCGCTTCCAGCACCGAGACTGCGTACTGGCCCAGCAGCTGATGGCCGGCGGTGGTCGGGTGCACGCCATCGGCGAACAGGTAGGTGTTGGCCGCATCCGGGCTGACGTAGCTGGTCGGGTTGCAGGTCAGGATGCTCTGCGTCGAGTTGGCCGGATCGATCTTGCAGGCGGTGCTGGTGACGTTGGTGAAACCGTACATGCCCGGGTTGGCGGTCACTTCACGCAGGATGCTGAAGGTATCGAGCGGAATGAACTCGATGCCCGCCTGCTTCAGGCCACCGTACAGGGCCTTGTTGTAGCCGGCCGACAGTGCGGTGGCGGCGGCGGCATTGGGGCCGCGGAACTGTGGGGTGATGCCCACATCCGGCAGGTTCGGTACCAGCACGTACTGGGCGCCGGCCTGCTTCAGCGCACCCACCAGCGCGATCTGGTCGGTGACCGCTGCGCCGATGATGCCCTGCACCTGGGCCTGCGACGCGCCACCTGCCGCCGCACGGGTGGCCGCGAACAGATCATTGGCGCCTCCCCATACGGTGTACAGGGCGTTGCCGTCAGCCTTGCCACCGTTCGCGGCAAGGTAGCGGGTTGCTTGCGACTTCAGCGACGGAATCACGCCCAGGCCACCGGCCTCGTCCACCGACACGCGGGCACCGCCGACTGCATAGTTGTCACCGCTCTGGCCGTTGCCGTTGGCGGCGCCATTGAGGCCATAGTAGTTGGCGACCTGCTGCGACCACACCCAACCCGGGTTGGTGGTGAACTGGCCGGTGACCGGACGCACATCGGCCGGCAGCAGCGGGCGGAAATAGCCGGCGTCGGTCAGGCTGTCGCCGAAGAACACGGCCTTGGAATACGGGGATTCGCCTGCCATGGCCGGAACCGCGGCCAGCGCGATCGCGGCCGCCATCAGGGAGCGGATCGGGCGTTTGCTGAGCAGCATGTAAGAAACTCCTGTGGGGATATCGTTGAGGACCCGGCGGACGTACGCCGGCGCACGGTGAATGGTTTCACTGCGCCGCCTTTTGCTCACGCTGCGCCGCCGCCGCATGGATTGTCGCCCGGCAGCGTCGGACAACGCTGTGCCGGGGCTGGCGGCCGAGGCAATTTGCAAGGGTTCCGATCCGCGAAGGCCATAGGCGACAATGCGGCGATGAACATCCAGCTCAACGGCGAACCCCGTACCCTGCCCGCCTCGGCGACCCTCCACGATCTGCTGCAGGCAGAGCAGCTGCTGCAACGCCGGGTCGCGGTCGAGGTCAACGGCGAGATCGTCAGCCGCAGCCGCCATGGCGATTACGTCCTGGCCGAGGGCGACGTGGTGGAGATCGTGCACGCGCTGGGTGGGGGCTGAGACCTATCCGCGCAGTGCTGGCCGCTGGCCGGCAATCCGACGCTGTCAGGCACCCTGCATTTGCCGGCCAGCGGCCGGCACTACCCATACCGATCCGCGGCCGGCACGCCATTGCGTGACCCCATCTTCAGGCGGATAAGCGATAATCGCGCCATGAACGTTCATGTCTCCCCCGATTCGCTGGTGATCGCCGGCAAGACCTATGGCTCGCGGCTGCTGACCGGCACCGGCAAGTTCAAGGACCTGGAAGAAACCCGCCTGGCCACCGAGGCCGCTGGCGCCCAGATCGTCACCGTGGCCATCCGCCGCACCAACATCGGGCAGAACCCGGGCGAGCCGAACCTGCTGGACGTGCTGCCGCCGGAGCGCTTCACCATCCTGCCCAACACCGCCGGCTGCTACACCGCCGAGGACGCGGTGCGTACGTGCCGCCTGGCCCGTGAGCTGCTGGACGGCCACAACCTGACCAAGCTGGAAGTGCTGGGCGACCAGAAGACCCTCTACCCGGACGTGATGCAGACCCTGAAGGCTGCCGAGCAGCTGGTCAAGGACGGTTTCGAGGTGATGGTCTATACCTCCGACGACCCGATCCTGGCCAAGCGCCTGGAAGAGATCGGCTGCGCTGCGGTGATGCCGCTGGCCGCGCCGATCGGTTCGGGCCTGGGCATCCAGAACAAGTACAACCTGCTGCAGATCATCGAAGACGCCAAGGTGCCGATCATCGTTGATGCCGGCGTGGGTACCGCGTCGGACGCGGCGATCGCGATGGAGCTGGGCTGCGACGGCGTGCTGATGAACACCGCCATTGCCGGTGCGCGCAGCCCGGTGCTGATGGCCAGCGCGATGCGCAAGGCGGTCGAGGCCGGCCGCGAGGCCTTCCTGGCCGGGCGCATCCCGCGCAAGCGCTACGCCAGCGCCTCCTCGCCGGTGGACGGGCTGATCGGCTGATGACCAATCCTTTTGACAGCGCCGGTTCCAAGGCCCCGCCCAAGCCCTTCACCGTGAGCGAGGGCCGCCGCGAGGTGCGCAGCTTCGTGTTGCGCCAGGGCCGTTTCACTCCCGCCCAGCAGCGCGCATTCGACGAACGCTGGCCGCGCTTCGGCATCGATTACAACGGCCAGCCGCGTGACCTGGACGCCACCTTCGGCCGCCCGGCACACAAGGTGCTGGAGATCGGCTTCGGCAATGGTGCCGCGCTGCGGTTCGCCGCCCAGCACGACCCATCGCGCGACTACATCGGCATCGAGGTGCACGCCCCGGGCGTGGGCCGGCTGCTGAACGCGCTGGCCGAGGACAATGCCGACCACGTGCGCCTGTACCACCACGACGCGGTGGAAGTGCTGCAGAACGAGATCGCCGACGGCGCGCTCGATGAAGTGCGCATCTACTTCCCGGACCCATGGCACAAGAAGCGCCACAACAAGCGCCGCCTGCTGCAGCCGGCATTCGCCGAACTGCTGGTGCGCAAGCTGCGCCCGGGGGGCCGCCTGCACTGCGCGACCGACTGGGAAGACTACGCCGAGCAGATGTGGGACGTGCTCGACGCCACCGCCGGCCTGGTCAACCGCGCCGGCCCGCGGGGCAGCGTGCCGCGCCCGGACTGGCGCCCGCAGACGCACTTCGAGACCCGCGGCCAGAAGCTCGGCCACGGCGTCTGGGACCTGTTGTACGACCGCACCTGACGATCGCCTGAGGACGCCGCGCCCCACATGGATACCGCGCTGACGCTGACCAACGACATGAAGCTCGTGCTCGGGCTGGTCGGCTTCACGATGGCGATGTTCCTGTTCGAGCGCATCCGCGCTGACGTGGTGGCGCTGGTGGTGCTGGTGGTGCTTGGTGTCACCGGCCTGATCGCGCCGGAGGAGATCTTCGGCGGTTTCTCCGGTAACGCGGTGATGAGCATCATCGCCACCACCATCCTCGGTGCGGGCCTGGACCGCACCGGGGCGCTGAACCGGCTGGCGGCCTGGCTGCTGCGGCGCGGCCACGGCGTCGAGCAACGGCTGCTGATGATGACCACCGCCATCGCCGGCCTGAACTCGTCCTTCATGCAGAACCCGTCGGTGATGGCGTTGTATCTGCCGGTCGCCTCGCGACTGGCGGCGCGCACCGGGCTGACGATGCAGCGCCTGCTGCTGCCGATCTCGGCGGCGATCGTGATGGGCGGCGCGCTGACCATGGTCGGCAATTCGCCGCTGATCCTGCTGAACGATCTGCTGGCCTCGGCCAACAACAACCTGCCTTCCGGCCTGGCCACCATCGAGCCGCTGCGCATGTTCGCGCCGCTGCCCATCGGTGTGGCGTTGCTGATCGCTTCGTTGCTGTACTTCCGCTACTACGGCGACCGCAAGCTGATCGAAGAGGAAAGCCTGGTCAATGACGGGGTCACCCCGGCGCGCACCGAGAGCTACTTCGCCAAGACCTATGGCATCGAAGGCGATGTGTTCGAGCTGGTGGTGACCGCCGAGAGCCCGCTGGTGGGCATGACCTTGGGCGAGGCCGAGACCCTGCACGATGCGCCACTGCTGCTGGCCCTGAAGACCGGCAACGACACCCGCCTGGCGCCGCCGGCGGAGATGCGCATCTGGGTCGGCAGCGTGCTCGGTGCGATGGGACCGCGCCAGCAGATCAGCGACTTCGCGCAGAACCAGTTCCTGCGCATGTCCTCGCGCCTGAAGCACCTGGGTGACCTGTTCAACCCCAGCCGTGCCGGCATTTCCGAGGCAGTGGTGCCACCGACCTCGAACGTGATCGGCAAGAGTGCGGCCGATCTGCGCCTGCGCAAGGAGCGCGGCATCAGCCTGCTGGCGATCAACCGCGACAAGCAGGTGATCCGCGAGGACGTGCGCGACGTGCAGCTGCGCGCCGGCGACATGCTGGTGTTCCACAGCATCTGGACCGACCTGGCGCAGGCCGCGCGCAGCCGTGACTTCGTGGTAGTGACCGATTACCCGACCGGCGAGCAGCGCCCGCACAAGTTCAAGATTGCGATGGCGATCTTCGCGCTGACCATCCTGATCGCGCTGACCAGCAAGCTGCCGGTGGCGCTGACGCTGATGACCGGCGTGGCCGGCATGCTGCTGACCGGCGTGCTGCGCATGGACGAGGCGTATGCCTCGATCAACTGGAAGACGGTTTTCATGATGGCCGGGCTGATTCCGCTCGGCTGGGCGATGGATTCCAGCGGCGCGGCCGCGTGGGTGGCCGGCCATACCATCGACAAGCTGCCGACCGGCATTCCGGTGTGGGTGCTGGAGGTGGCGCTGGCGCTGCTGACCACGGCGTTCTCGCTGGTGATCAGCCATGTGGGTGCGACCATCGTGATGGTGCCGATCGCGGTGAACCTGGCACTGGCAGCGGGGGGCAACCCGACCGCGTTCGCGCTGATCGTGGCGCTGTCAGCGTCCAACAACCTGATGACGGCCTCCAACCCGGTGATCTCGATGATCACTGGCCCGGCCAACTACACCCCGCGCGAGATGTGGCGGGTCGGCGGCCCGCTGTCGCTGATCTATACCTGCGTGGTGGTGCTGATGATCAACCTGATGTTCTGAGGGTTGGGGTTTGTTGGCAGGGCTGCGCCCTGCACCCGCAGAAGCCGAAGCAACAGCAACAGCAACAACGTGCATTCCGTGGGATGGCGGGGTGGGTCCGGTTGCGGGGGACGCTGCAAGTACGTCCCTGTAAGCTCGGTCGCCGCATCCATGCGGCTCACGCCCC
>OKID01000185.1_pt1 | contig 15384 bp, 15 predicted proteins | sample 1610601 | NCBI WGS metagenome assembly OKID01 (sample SAMN04436667, study PRJEB24849) | human gut metagenome | biome: human gut; feature: NICU; material: stool | host: Homo sapiens | place: USA: Saint Louis, MO | collected 2010-06-09 | reverse complement strand
CGACGAGCGCGATCTGGACCTGCTGCCGAACACGCTGCCGCCTCAGCGACACCTGGGCTACGCCGTGCAGTGGTTCGGCCTGGCCCTGACCGTGCTGGTGGTGGCGCTGGTGCTGGAGCGGCGCAGGAGACGGCCCATCGCCCGGTAGTGCCGGCCGCTGGCCGGCAATCCCCGGATTCCCGGATTCCTGGATGCCGGGCAGCGGCCGGCACTACCGGCATCGTTTACCCAACCATGAGAAAATGCCCCGCATGAACACTGCTACGTCCCCGCAGGCGCGCGGCTCCGGCCGCCGGACCCTGGTGCTGCTGTTTGCCGTGTTCTTCGGGGCGATGGCGCTGGCCGCGGTATTGCGCTTCTCCGGCTGGCAGCCCACCGGCCACCGCAATGCGGGACAGCTGCTGAAGCCGCCGGTCGATCTGCGCCAGCAGGCGCCGACCCTGGCCAGTGGCCAGCCCTATCCTTGGAACCCCGAGGCCCGCACCTGGCGCCTGCTGGTGGCACCGGCCGGTGCCTGCGACGCGCAGTGCGTCACTTTGTCGCAGGGGCTGGGCAAGGTGTGGCAGCTGTTCGGCCATAACGCCGATAATGTCGAGATCCTGTGGCTGGGTACGCCACCGGCGTCGATCGCCTCGCTGCCCGCGCTGCGGCCGCTGGCTCCGTCGCCAGCCCTGCGCGCGGCGTTGCCGGGCGTCGATGATCCGGCGGGACTGCCGGTCTACGTGATCGATCCGAACGGCTTCGTGATCATGCGCCATGCCCCCGGCAGTGACCTGGGTGGCCTGCGCAAGGACATGGCCACGTTGCTGAAACTGAAGTGAGTCCCGTTTGATGAGCCTTTCCGCGCGTCCGGCGCTGCACCGCAATTTCCACCGCCTGGCGTGGTTCGCCATGATCATGACCGCGAGCACGATCATGTTCGGCGCGTTCGTACGCCTGTCCGATGCCGGCCTGAGCTGCCCGGACTGGCCGACCTGCTATGGCCAGGCCACCTGGCCGCAGCACGTGGAAGAGACCATCGGCCACCCGGCGGCGGAGATCCGCCCGCTGGAGACCCACAAGGCCTGGCGTGAGCAGGTGCACCGCTTCCTGGCCGGCGCGCTGGGCATCGAGATCCTGACCCTGGCCCTGCTGGCCACGCGCAAGCGCCGCTTTGGGACCACGGCAGTGGTGACCGCCTGCGTACTGGTGGCCGCTGGCATACCGCTGTACATGATGGGCTGGCATGGCACCGCCAGCGCATTGGCTCTGGTCGGCGAGGCGATCCTGCTGATCGCCGCGCTGCGCTGGAGCAACATCGACCTGGCACGCGCTGCACTGCTGACCCTGGCGGTGGTGATCTTCCAGGCCCTGCTGGGCATGTGGACGGTGACCCTGCTGCTCAAACCCATCGTGGTGATGGGCCATCTGCTGGGCGGCATGCTGATGTTCGCGCTGCTGGCCTGGATGGCTTGGCGTGCGACGCACATGCCGATCACCCTGGCCGAGGCACCGAAGCTGAAGTGGCTGCTGCGCATCGGCCTGGCGGTGCTGGTCACCCAGATCGCACTGGGCGGCTGGGTCAGTGCCAACTACGCGGCGCTGGCCTGCGGCGGCGGCAGTGCATCGCTGGACAACTTCCCGCGCTGTGCCAACCAGTGGTGGCCGCAGCACAACTTCGTTGAAGGCTTCACCCTGTGGCGTGGCATCGGCGTGGACTACGAAGGCGGCGTGCTGGATGGCGCCTCGCGTATCGCCATCCAGATGGCGCACCGCCTGTTCGCGGCGGTGGTGGCCATCTACCTGCTGTGGCTGGGCGTGCGCCTGTTCCGGTTGCCGAGCATGCGCGGCTGGGCCAGCGCGCTGATCGCGCTGCTGGTGCTGCAGGTCACCCTCGGCATCCTCAATGTGAAGCTGGCGCTGCCACTGGAAGTGGCCGTGGCCCACAACGGCGTGGCCGTTGCCCTGTTGTTCGTGCTGGTCAGCCTGCTGGCCCGCCTGCGCGCCCCGGACTGATTCCATGTTTTCCAACTACCGCCAGTACTGGGACCTGACCAAGCCCAAGGTCGTCGCCCTCATTGTCTTCACTGCCCTGGTCGGCATGGTCCTGGCTATTCCGGGCGTGCCCAGCTGGGAGCAGGTGCGCGCCGGCCTGCTCGGCTTCCTCGGCATCTGGCTGGCCGCTTCGGCGGCCGCCGCGATCAACCAGTTGCTGGATGCGCACATCGATGCGCAGATGGCACGCACGTCGTGGCGCCCGCTGGTGGTCGGCAAGGTCAAGCCATGGCAGGTGCTGGTGTTCGCCGGCGTGCTGATCGTGCTGTCGATGGCCATCCTGGTGCTGTGGGTGAACCTGATCACTGCAGTGCTGACCTTCGCCTCGCTGATCGGCTACGCGGTGATCTACACCGTGTACCTGAAGCGTGCGACCTCGCAGAACATCGTCATCGGTGGCCTGGCCGGCGCGATGCCGCCGATGCTGGGCTGGGCTGCGGTGACCGGCATGCAGGGCTCGTCGGACTGGGCATACTCGTCGCTGCTGGTGCTGATCATCTTCATCTGGACGCCACCGCATTTCTGGGCGCTGGCGATCTTCCGCCGCGAGGACTATGCCAAGGCGGAGATCCCGATGCTGCCGGTGACCCACGGCGTGGCGCACACCCGCAAGCAGATCATGGTGTATTCGGTGGTGCTGGCGCTGGTCTGCCTGTTGCCCTACCTGGTGGGCATGAGCGGTGCGTTCTACCTGGGCGGCGCGATCGTGCTCAATGCCGTGTTCCTCTGGTACGCCTGGCGCATGCTCGACCCACCGGATGAGCTGTTCTCGATGAAGATGTTCTATTACTCCATCGTGTACCTGATGGCGCTGTTCGCCTTCCTGCTGGTCGACCACTGGATCCTGCCCTGGTTGTGAAGCACCACCTGTAGAGCCGAGCCCATGCTCGGCTGAGGGGGGATTGGAAGAGCAGCCGAGCGTGGGCTCGGCTCTGCACTTGATCTCTTCCAGCGGCGTCGCCATTGCTGTTCCTGACCCCAAGGAAAGGAGCGAGCAGGGATGCATACGATCTTCCGTTGGACCACCGCGCTGATTCTGGCGCTGGGCATGGCCGTGACCGCGCATGCCGACGACACCGCCGCGCAGATCCGCCAGCACGCCGGTGATCACCGCCTGCTGGTGCTGGGCGAATTCCATGGAACCCGCGAGACGCCGCTGCTGGTGCGGCAGCTGGTGGATGACTACAGCCGCACCGGGCCGGTCCTGCTGGCGCTGGAACTGCCACGCGGGGAAACCTCCACGCTGCGCGATTACCTGGCTTCCGATGGCGGGGAGAAGGCACGCCAGCATCTGCGCGGGCGTGCGTTCTGGACCGTGCGCGATGACCAGCATGATGGCCGTCGCAGCCGCGACATGCTGGCAATGATCGAAAGCCTGCGCGTGCTGAAGTCGCAGGGACGTGTGATCGACGTCGTTGGCTATGACGTCAACGCCAGCAAAGGCGGCAACCAGGTACGCGATGACCTCATGGCAGCCGAGTTGCGGCGGCTCAATCGAGGCCTACCGGTCAGTGCGCGCATGCTGGTGCTGACTGGTAACGTGCACGCGATGCTGCAGAGGCCGCAAGGTATGCCGCCAGAAATGCAGATGCATCCGATGGCGTCGCAGCTGCGGGACCTGGATATCTACAGCGTACGGTTGGGCGCGCAACGTGGTCAGACGTGGGGATGCGCGGGCGGTTGCATGGCGCGGCCACTTCGAGAGCAGGTTGCCACGGGGCCGCGGGTCGCTGCCGGTGCGGAACGGCCGTACGACCTATGGGTATGGATGCCGGAACTGAGCGTCGGGACGCTGGTGGATCCGTAGCGTCAGGCAAACCATCCACGCATGGCGTGGATCTACTCCGGATCACAGGTGTCAGCCGAGCGCGGGCTCGGCTCTACAACAGATCCACGCCATGCGTGGATGTCCTCCCGTCGGGTCAGGGCGCGCGCTTCGCGTACCGCTGCGCGATCACGCCGCAGACGATGAGCTGGATCTGGTGGTAGATCATCACCGGCAGCACGATGGCGCCGAGGCTGCCGCCGGCGAACAGCACCTTGGCAATCGGCACGCCGGTGGCCAGGCTCTTCTTCGAGCCGCAGAACACGATGGCGATCTCGTCCTCGCGGTTGAAACGCAGGCGGCGGGCGATGAAGGTGATCAGCGGCATGGCGATGCCGAGCAGCACGGCGGCCACGACCGCCACGGCCAGCAACGAGAGCAGCGGCGTCTTGCTCCACAGTCCTTCGGTCACCGCCTCGCCGAACGCCGAATAGACCACCAGCAGGATCGTGCCCTGGTCGGTGTAACGCAGCAGCGCGCGCTGCTTTTCCACCCAGCCGGCAATCCACGGCCGCAGCAGGTGGCCGGCCACGAACGGCACCAGCAGCTGCAGCATGATGCCGCCGATCGCATGCAGTGGGTCGTGCACGCCGCCGGAGGTGCCGGCCAGCGCGGTCAGCAGCAGCGGGGTCAGGAACACGCCGAGGATGCTCGACAGCGAGGCACTGCACACCGCTGCCGGTACGTTGCCATGCGCCATCGAGGTGAACGCGATGGACGACTGCACGGTGGAGGGCAGGGTGCACAGGAACAGCACGCCCAGGTACAGCTCCGGGGTCAGCAGCCAGCCCGATAGCGGCTTGAACATCAGCCCGAGCAGCGGGAACAGGAGGAAGGTGCAGGCGAGGATGGTCAGGTGCAGCCGCCAGTGCAGCATGCCGCCAATGATCGACTCACGTGGCAGGCGCGCGCCATGCAGGAAGAACAGTGCAGCGATGGCGACGGTGGTGACATCGTCCAGGACGATGGCGGCGGCGCCCTTCATCGGCAGCAGCGAGGCCAGGCCGACGGTGCACAGCAGGGCGAGAGTGAAGTTGTCCGGTCGCAGGCGCGACCACCAGCGGGTCATGGTGGGCAGAGTCCTTGGTGCGGAGGGTTCAGGGTGAGGTGACCGGCGTGGCCAGGCGTTGGCGGGTGGCGGCTTCCAGCGAGGTCAGGCCAGCACGCTGGCCCAGCTGAAGGGCCTGTTCGGGGCTGGCATGTTCGTAGCGTGCGTTGACCAGGCCGAGCACGGCGCCGGCGCGGTTGCCGGACGCACAGTGCAGCAGCACCGGCCCTTGGCTCTGCCGCAGGGCCTGGTGCACGGCGCGCACGTTGGCGGCATCGAGCCCCTCGGCACCGGCCACCGGAATGCGCACGTAGCGCAGGCCCAATGATTCGGCAACGCGCGTTTCGTCGAAACCCCGGTCCTCGCCGGGCTGGCGCAGGTCGATCACGGTGCGCACGCCCTGCGCGGCAAGTTCGCCCAGTTGTGCGGCGGAGGGCTGGCCGCCGGCATACAGGCCCGGGCGGACTTCATTGAGCGGGCCATCTGCGGCCAGGGCCGCCAGTGGCAGGCAGAGCGACAACAACAGCAGGCAGGTCAGGCGCAGCAGCATGGTCCTCTCCGTGAAAACGTTCTGCCGCTACAGGCGCAGCCCGGCGCGGGCCTTCAGCAGCTCGCGCAGTTCGTATTTGTCAGTATCATCCAGGCCCTGCTGGCGCTGCTTTGCCAGCAACTCCTCCAGACGTTGCACCAGCAGCTGTTTCTCCAACTGGGCCACGGCATCGTGCAGTTCCTGGGTCCAGCTGGCCTCGGTGCCGGGCAGCGTCTGAGCGGCCAGCGTATGCAGCGACGCCTGTTCCTCGCGGCCGTCGAAGTGTTCCAGCAGGGCGCCGGTGCTGATGTCCGGGCGCTGTTCGACCAGCCCCAGCAGTTCCAGCAGCAGCTCCACGCCCGGCAGTCGCAGGCCCTGGAAGTGATGCTTTCCGCCCAGGGTCAGCGCCAGCGACGGCTGCTGCAGCAGCACGGCGATCGCGCCTCGCACCAGGCTGCGCTTGGCCACCGGCTGGATCGTCCGATGTGGCTGGCGTTGCGGCATCGGCGCGCGCGTGGCCTGGGCAGTGCCACCGAGGCCGGTCAGCTGCGCCAGCTGCTGCTTCATCAGGTCGCCGAAGGCACCGTCGGGAATCTGCGCCAGCATCGGCTTTGCGCGTTCGGCCAGGCGCGCCTTGCCGTCCAGCGTGCCCAGGTTGATCTCACTGGTCAGTTCATCGAAGAAGAACTGCGACAGCGGCGTGGCCTGCTTCAGGCGCTCGTTGAAGGCCTCGGCGCCTTCCTTGCGCACGATGGTGTCCGGGTCCTCGCCATCGGGCAGGAACAGGAAGAAGGCCTGGCGGCCATCCTTCATGCGCGGCAGCACCGACTCCAGCGCCTTCCAGCCGGCGCGGCGGCCTGCGGCGTCGCCGTCGAAGCAGAAGAACACGTCCGGTGCGTTGCGGAACAGCAGCTCGGCATGGTCCGGCGTGGTCGCCGTGCCCAGCGTCGCCACCGCCTGGGTGACCCCGAACTGGAACAGCGAGACCACGTCCATGTAGCCTTCGACCACGATCAACCGCTCGATCTTCTGGTTGGCCTGGCGCACCTGCCACAGGCCGTACAGTTCGCGGCCCTTGTGGAACAGCGCGGTTTCGGGCGAGTTGAGATACTTGGGGCCGTCGTCCTTCTCGAACACGCGCCCACCGAAGGCGATCACCCGGCCACGACGGTCGAAGATCGGGAACATCACCCGGTCGCGGAACTTGTCGTAGACGTGGCCGCGATCGTTCTTGGAGAACAGGCCGGCGCGGTCGAGCAGCTTCATGCGGCGCTCGTCCTTGCCCAGCGCATCGCGCAGGCCGCTGTAGCCATCCGGTGCGTAGCCGATCTGGAAGCGCGCGCGGTTCGCTTCGTCCACGCCACGGCTTTCCAGATACGCGCGTGCCTTCTCGCTGCCTTCCAGATTCTTCTGGAAGAACCGGGTGGCGGCGTCCAGCGCCGAGTACAGCTCGCGGCTGTCGTCCTGCTGCTGGGGGCTGCGCGGGTTTTCGTTGCGCGGCACGTCCATGCCGGCACGCTTGGCCAGCTCATCCACCGCGTCGAGGAACTCGAGGCGGTCGTAGTTCATCAGGAAGCTGATCGCGGTGCCGTGCGCGCCGCAGCCGAAGCAGTGATAGAACTGCTTGGTGGGCGAAACCGTGAACGAGGCCGAGCGCTCGTCATGGAACGGGCAGCGTGCGGCGTATTCCTTGCCCTGGCGCTTCAACGGCACGCGGCTGCCCACCACCTCGACGATGTCGGTGCGGGCCAGCAGGTCGTCGATGAAAGCGTCGGGGATACGGGCCATGGGCAACAGGGCAGGGCGCGGTACAGGACCACGCGACGGAACCGGGGGCGGTCGGCCTAGTTTACCCCCTGTCGGGCACCTGGCTGGCGGTGGCCGGATCGATGCCGGCGGCGGCCAGGTGATGGCGCGCGCGCAGGCGCTCATCGATCACCGCAGTCATCAGCGCGCCAACGAAGAAGACCACGGTCGCGTAATAGATCCAGACCAGCGAGATCACCAGCGCGCCCATCGAGCCGTAGGCACTGCCGGGGGCCACGGTGGCGATGTAGACGCCGATGCCGTAGCGGCCCAGTGCGAACAGTGCCGAGGTGATGACGCCGCCGATGAAGGCCTGGCGCCACGCCACGCGGCGGTCGGGCAGGTAGTGGTACATGAAGGCGAACCCCACCGCGTACAGCAGCAGGCTGGTGACGTACCCCAGCGCGGGGAGGATCGAGGGCAATTGCGCGAAGGCGACCTGCAGTACCGTGGTGGCAGTCATCGACAGGATCAGCAGGAAGCCCAGGGCCAGCACCACGCCGAACGAGAACACACGCTTGCGCAGCCAGGCCTTGAGGCCCTCCAGGCGCTCGCCACTGGTGCGGAAGATAAGGTTGAGCGCGTTCTGCAGCTGCGCGAACACGGCCGTGGCGCCGACGAACAGCAGCAGCGTGCTCCACAGCCCCGCCAACGAGCCGACGTCGGGCTGGTTGTCGGCGTTCTTCAGGACGGTTTCGGCCACCGTAGCGGCGCTGCTGCCAGCCACCGAGCTGATCTGGTCGATCAGCGCCTGCTGTGCCGGTGGGTACAGCGAAGCGGTCAACCACAGCAGCAGCACCAGCAGCGGGGCCATCGACAGCAGGGCGTAGAAGGAAACGGAGGCGGCCTGGGTCAGCACGTCGACGTCGATGAAGCGCTTGGCCACCGCCATCGGAAAGCTGTCCTGCAGGCGCTTGAGGTACTTGTGCAGGGACACGGGAACGTTGGGCTCGGGTTCAACCATGGGTGTGGTTGTAGCAGGCGACCGACGAAGGTGCGGTGAAGCGGGTGCATCAATGGGGTCAGAGCCCTTTCGCGTTGCGAAAGGGATCCGACTCCGTGTACCGGATTACGCCAGCTGCTGCTTGACCAGCTTGGACACCAGGCCCATGTCGGCCTGGCCAGCGAGCTTGGGCTTCAGTGCGCCCATCAGCTTGCCCATGTCGGCCGGGCCGGAGGCGCCGGTCTCGGCGATGGCGGCCTGGATGGCGGCCACGATCTCGGCTTCGCCCATCTTGGCCGGCAGGTAGGCTTCGATGACCACGATCTCGGCGCGCTCGATCTCGGCCAGGTCTTCGCGGTTGGCCGCTTCGTACTGGCTGACCGAGTCCTTGCGCTGCTTGACCATCTTGTCGAGCACGGCGATCACGGCGGTGTCATCCAGCTCGATGCGCTCGTCCACTTCGCGCTGCTTGATGGCGGCATTGATCAGGCGGATCACGCCCAGCTTGTGCTTCTCGCCCGCCTTCATGGCGGCCTTCATGTCTTCGGTGAGCTGCTGCTTCATGCTCATGAGGAACCTCGTGGTGGTAGGTGGGGCGGGGCGGATGCCCGAACCCGGAAACGCAAAAAGCCGGCGACGCTCGCGCGTGCCGGCTTCGGCTCCATCGCGACGGGCAGGCCCGCCGCAATGAAGATGCGTCCGATCAGTACAGGCGCTGACGCTTGGTGACGTCGCGCGACGAGCGGCGCAGCTGACGCTTCACAGCAGCGGCGGCCTTGCGCTTGCGCTCCTGGGTCGGCTTTTCGTAGAACTCGCGCTTGCGGGTTTCGGCCAGCACACCGGCCTTTTCGCAAGTGCGCTTGAAGCGGCGAAGAGCAAACTCGAAGGGCTCGTTCTCGCGGACTTTGACGCTGGGCATGGAATCTCCGGGACACAGTAGAACCGGGTCACGCCCGGCGAGCCGCACATTATAGCGGCGAATCGACAAACTGCAAGTGGCCAACCCTGAATACGGGCCGGCGGTTCGAAAGCAGTGAGACCTGCACGTCCCCCGAGGGGACGGCAGGGGCGTCATAATAGCAGGCATGCGAGTCCTTGGCATCGAATCTTCCTGTGATGAGACCGGCGTGGCGGTGTATGACACCGACCTGGCCGGCAGCGCGGCCCTGCGCGCCCATGCGGTCTACAGCCAGATCGCCCTGCACGCCGAATACGGTGGCGTGGTGCCCGAGCTGGCCAGCCGCGACCACGTCCGCAAGCTGCTGCCGCTGGTGCGCCAGACCCTGGCCGACGCTGGTCTGGGTGTAGGCGACATCGATGGGGTGGCCTACACGGCCGGTCCTGGCCTGGTTGGCGCGCTGCTGGTCGGCGCCGGCGTGGCCCGATCGCTGGCCTGGGCGCTGGAGGTACCGGCCGTCGGCGTACACCATATGGAAGGCCACCTGCTGGCTCCGCTGATGGAAGACGACCCGCCGGAAGCGCCGTTCGTGGCGCTGCTGGTGTCCGGTGGCCATACCCAGCTGGTGGCGGTGGATGCGATCGGCCAGTACCGCCTGCTGGGCGAAACCCTGGACGATGCGGCCGGCGAGGCCTTCGACAAGACTGCCAAGCTGATGGGCCTGCCGTACCCCGGCGGCCCGCAGCTGGCCAGGCTGGCCGAGCAGGGCACGCCGGGCGTGTACCGCTTCGCGCGGCCGATGACCGACCGCCCGGGGCTGGATTTCAGCTTCTCCGGCCTGAAGACCCAGGTCCTGATGGCCTGGCGCGACAGCGACCAGAGCGAGCAGACCCGCGCCGACATTGCCCGGGGCTTTGAGGACGCGGTGGTCGAGACCCTGTCGATCAAGTGCGAGCGCGCGCTGGAAGCGGCCGGGACCAACGTGATCGTGGTGGCCGGCGGTGTAGGTGCCAACAAGCGCCTGCGCGCGCGCCTGCAGCAGATGGCCGAGCGCCTCGGCGGCCGCGCCTGCTTCCCGCGGCCTGCACTGTGCACCGACAACGGCGCGATGATCGCCTTCGCTGGCGCGCTGCGGCTGCAGGCTGGCCAGCACAGCCCGCCGAAGGTGGATGTGACCCCGCGCTGGGACATGGCGACCCTGCCGGCGGTGTGAACCGGTAGCGTCGGGCCACGGCCGGCGGACGCATTACCGATGCACTGCCAACGGCGACGCCGCCAGCACGGTTGTCGCCCGCTCATGGCGCTGCAGCCAGCCCAGCGTGTGTGGGCAGCGGGCATGGATCAGCCGCCCGATCGCGGCCAGGTCGGCGCCGATGTCGCGCTCGAGGATCGGTTCGTGGTGGGCGATGCGGTTGCGCAGGTGGCGGATGCGTCCGATATCCGCATGGATGGCTTTCCTGACGGCACTGGGATGAGCAGAGGGAGCATGCTGCAGAACCCTGCTGAGTGCGGGTATCCAAAGCGTGGAGTCGAAGCGACAGGTGAAGAGCTGCTGCCAGAACACCATCGGCAGGTTGGCGACGATCCCAGGTGTATCGGTTACGCGGCTGGCAAGTTGTTCCAGTGCCGTGCGCGGAGAAGTACTGGATGAGGTTGGCAGCCTCCGTCGGAAGGCACCATTCCAGGGCCAACGCGGGCCATGCTGCCTGGCGAGCACCGCTGCAGCGGCGTTGCGGGTGACCACTTCGCACAGATGGACCGGCATCATCAGAGCACTGCACATCCGCATGTTCCACAGGTACAGGGATTCGGCTGTGACGTCGGGGCTGCAGGTCGATGCGATTCTCTCGTAAGTAGACAGACGCTCCGCTGACAACGCGCGCCGCAGTACATCGTATGGAGCCATCGTCATGTGCGGTGGTGAAGGAGGGATCGATGTTCGCGAGAGTGGGCCGCGGCGACCATCAGGGAACGTCGTTGTCCGCGCGGCTGAATTTCTGTGTTTTGCCTCGGACGAATACCTGACCTGCCCTGTCGGAATTGGCCTTGACCGGCGATCTGGTCCTTGCCTAATCTGCGTGCCTGCGCCACCGGGACTCGCGGCTGGATTTCAGCTCCCCCCGGGGACAAACGGTAGTACCAAAGGGCCCCGCTAGCAGGGCCCTTTGTCTTTTCTGGAGCCGCGTCCCTGCCGGCCGCCCACCGCCCGTTCCGGGCAGGCTCACCGCCGTGCCGTTACCATGGCTTCCTGTATTCGTGCCGGTAAGCGCAATGGACAAGGTTTTCATCGAAGGGCTGACGATCGACGCCCTGATCGGTATCTACGATTGGGAACGACGGATCCGCCAGGACCTGGTGTTCGACCTGGAAATGGGCTTCGACAACCGTCGCCCCGCGGCCACCGATGACATCGCCCACACCCTGAACTACAAGGCGGTGAGCAAGCGCCTGGAGCAGTTCGTGCGCGAGTCGGAGTTCGGCCTGGTCGAGACGCTGGCCGAGCGCTGCGCGCAGATCGTGCTGGACGAATTCGACGTGAAGTGGCTGCGCCTGAAGCTGAGCAAGCCCGGCGCGGTGCGCGGCGCGCGCGCGGTGGGCGTGATCATCGAACGCTCGCGGGACTGACCCGGTAAATCCGGCCGCTGGCCGGCAACCTTGGCAACAACGAAACAGACAGGAGACAACTGATGGTGGATGCGGTGGTGGCGGTACAGTGGCTGGAACGGCTGCAGAACACGCTGGAACCCTATCCCGGCGCCTACCTGGCGTTGATGATCTCGGCGCTGCTGATCGCCGCCGGCCTGGCCAACTGGGTGACCAAGCGCATTCTGCTGCGTGGCCTGCGGCGCCTGTTGCAGCGCCTGCCAGGGGCCGAGTCCGGCCGTGGCAGCCATTTGATGCGGGTGATTTCGCGCCTGTCCAACGTGGTACCCAGCCAGGTGATCGCCTCGGGCATCACCCTCATCCCCGACCTGCCGCCCAGCCTGGTCAACGTCATCATCAAGCTGTGCATCGTGTGGGCCGTACTGACGGTGTCGATGGCGTTCTCGCATGCGCTGGACGCGGCCAACAGCCTGTACGAGCGCAAGCCCGATGCGCGCAACAAGCCGATCAAGGGCTACCTGCAGGTGGTCAAGATCGTGGTGTTCGTGGCCGCCGGCCTGTCCATCGTCGCCACCCTGCTTGGGGTGAAGCTGGGCCCGCTGGTGACTGGCCTGGGCGCGGCCACGGCGGTGCTGATGCTGATCTTCCAGGACACCATCCTGTCACTGGTGGCCAGCGTGCAGATCAGTGGCGATGGCCGCGTGCGCATCGGCGACTGGATCGAGATGCCCAGCCAGAACGCCGACGGTGACGTCATCGACATCGCCCTGCACACCATCACCGTGCAGAACTTCGACAAGACCATCACCACCATCCCGACCAAGAAGCTGGTGACCGAGTCGTTCAAGAACTGGCGCGGCATGCAGGAGGCCGGTGGCCGCCGGATCAAGCGCGCGCTGTACCTGGACCAGCACAGCGTCGGTTTCCTCGACGACGGCGACCTGGCCTTCCTCGGCGAATTCGCGCTGCTGCGTGACTACCTGCGTGAAAAGGAGCAGGAACTGGGGCAGTGGAACGGGCGCCTGCGCGAGCAGGGCGTGGCCGAGGTCAACAGCCGCCGGGTGACCAACCTGGGTACCTTCCGTGCCTATGTGGAGCGTTACCTGCGCAGCCATCCGGGCATCCATACCGACATGACCCTGCTGGTGCGGCAGCTGCAGCCCACCACCGAAGGCCTGCCGCTGGAGCTGTACTGCTTCACCCGCAGCACCGCCTGGAGCGAGTACGAGGCCGTGCAGTCGGACATCTTCGACCACCTGCTGGCGATTCTGCCGGCGTTTGGCTTGCGGGTGTTCCAGGCCTCCAGCGACGCCATGTTGATGGCCGGGCAGCGCCAGTTGGCCGGCTCGGAGTAAGCTGCGGTGCCCCCGGCGGGGCCATACGGACCCCGCTGGTGGCTGAAACTGAACGAAGAAACCTCTCGCCAAATGGCTCGGGATCGCTAGAATGCCGGGCTTGTAAACGTTTTCATCAAGGACTGCCGGTGGCCTCCGATCGCATCGAATCCCTCATTGCCCAGATGACCGTCGAGGAAAAGGTCGGCCAGCTGGGTGTCTTCGCGGACATGGTCCGCCCGTTCGCCCCGGACGTGAACCCGGAAGCCAACGTGCGCAATGCCGACCAGGTGCTGCAGCAGGTGCGCGAGGGCAAGGTCGGCTCGCTGTTCAATGGTGTGGGCGCCGAGTTGGGCCGCCGCATCCAGCAGGTCGCAACCGAGGAGAGCCGCCTGGGCATCCCGGTGATCCTGGCCGCCGACGTCATCCACGGCATGCGTACCGTGTTCCCGATCCCGCTGGGCGAGGCCGCCAGCTTCGAGCCGGACCTGGCCGAGCGCACCGCGCGCGCCACCGCCATCGAAGCCACCGCTGCCGGCCTGCACTGGACCTATGCCCCGGCCGTGGACATCGCCCGCGACCAGCGCTGGGGCCGTGGCGCCGAAGGCGCCGGTGAGGACGTGGTGCTGGGTTGTGCGTTCGCTGCCGCCCGCGTGCGTGGCTTCCAGGGCAGCGACCTGCGCGCCGCCGATTCGCTGCTGGCCACGCCGAAGCACTTCGCCGCCTACGGCGCGGTGATGGCCGGCATGGAATACAACATGGTGGACATCTCGCCGCAGACCCTGCGCGATGTGCACCTGCCGCCGTTCAAGGCGGCCTTCGAGGCCGGCGCGATCACCGTGATGTCCTCGTTCAACGACATCAACGGCGTGCCGGCCAGCGCCAATGCCGAACTGCTGACCGACATCCTGCGCGGCGAATGGAAGTTCCCGGGCGTGGTGATCTCCGATTACACCGCCGACATGGAGCTGGTCGCGCACGGCTACGCCGCCGACGACCGCGATGCCACCGCCAAGGCGTTCACCGCCGGCCTGGACCTGAGCATGCAGAGCGGCTTCTACGCCGAGCACCTGCCGGGCCTGGTCGAGAGCGGCGAAGTGCCGATGGCGGTGCTGGATGAAGGCGTGCGCCGCATCCTGTGGCTGAAGGAGACCATCGGCCTGTTCGACGACCCGTACCGTTCGCTGGACCCGGCGCGCGAAGCGGATACCTCGCATATCGCCGCGCATGATGAACTGTCGCGCGATGCCGCGCGGCGTTCGATCGTGCTGCTGAACAACCGTGACAACGTGCTGCCGTTGCAGAAGACCGGGCAGAAGATCGCGCTGATCGGCCCGTTCGTGCAGGACCGCGAGAACATCGAAGGCTGCTGGACGCTGTTCGGCGACAAGCAGCGTTACGTCGACCTGGAAACCGGCGTGCGTGCCGCCATCGGCGACGAAGCGCTGCTGGAAATCGTGCCGGGCTGCGAACTGGAAGCGGCCATTCCGGGCGGTACCGAAGCGGCGGTGGCTGCCGCGCTGCGCGCCGATGTGGTGGTGCTGGCGCTGGGCGAACCGCAGCGTTACAGCGGTGAAGCACAGTCGCGCGTGGAGATCACCCTGCCGCCGGCACAGCAGGCACTGGCCGAGGCCGTGGCGATGACCGGCAAGCCGCTGGTGGTGCTGCTGCGCAATGGCCGCGCGCTGGCGCTGCAGGGCGCGGTGCGCAATGCGCAGGCCGTGGCGGTGACCTGGTACCTGGGTACGCAGACCGGCCATGCCGTGGCCGATGTGCTGTTCGGTGACTACAGCCCGTCCGGCCGCCTGCCGGTCAGCTTCCCGCAGGTGTCCGGCCAGCAGCCGTACTTCTACAACCACCCGCGCACCGGCCGTCCGGAGCTGCCGACCATGTCGGAGTTCAAGGCCCGCTGGCGCGAGATTCCGAACGAGCCGCTGTACCCGTTCGGCCACGGCATCGGCTACACCACCTTCGCCTACGGCGTGCCGCAGCTGAGTGCTGTGCAGCTCGGCTGGGACGACACCCTGACCATCACCACCACGCTGACCAACAGCGGTGATGTGGCCGGGGAGGAAGTGGTGCAGCTGTACATCCACGACCGCGTGGCCAGCCGCGTGCGTCCGGTGCGCGAACTGAAGGACTTCCGCAAGGTGGCACTGCAGCCGGGCGAGTCGACCGACGTGGTGTTCACCCTGACCCGCGAGCAGTTGGCGTTCACCGGCCGCGATGGCGTGCTGCGTGCCGAGCCGGGCCAGTTCGACCTGTGGGTCTGCGCCTCGTCGGCCGCCGGCGAAGCCGTGCAGTTCGAACTGCTGAAGGCCTGATCAGAAAAAGGGGACGGAGGGGATCAAGTCGTTAGTGGC
>OKID01000184.1_pt1 | contig 15397 bp, 13 predicted proteins | sample 1610601 | NCBI WGS metagenome assembly OKID01 (sample SAMN04436667, study PRJEB24849) | human gut metagenome | biome: human gut; feature: NICU; material: stool | host: Homo sapiens | place: USA: Saint Louis, MO | collected 2010-06-09 | reverse complement strand
GTTCCGGTGGCGGTGGCGCTTCGGGAGGCTGGTGATGATCCAACGTCTGTTCCGTCATGTATGTTCGCCGTCGGTACGTCGCGCGTTCCCGCCAGCCACGCTGCAGGCGATCACCGAGGCCATCGCGGCCGGTGAGCAGCGCCACGGCGGTCAGGTGATGTTTGCGGTGGAGGCTGATCTGCCGCTGGCCGCGTTGTGGCACAAGGTCACCCCGAGGCAGGCCGCCGAGCATGCCTTCGCACGCCTGCGCACCTGGGACACCGCCCACAACAACGGCGTGCTGATCTACCTGCTGCTGGCCGACCATGCCATCGAGATCGTCGCCGACCGCGGCCTGCATGGCCGGGTCAGCCCGGCGCAGTGGCAGCGGGTCTGCACCCATCTGCGCGAGGGCCTGCGTGGTTCCAATCCGGTGGAAGCGCTGCAGGATGCCATCGACGAGGTCTCCAGCCTGATCGAAGGGCACTTTCCGGCCTCGACCCGGTCGAACGATGACGCGTTGCCGAACTCGCCCCAGCTCCTTGGTTGAGCCGGGGCGGCACTGGCCCGAGAATAGGCGTTCAACCGCAAGGCACCTTCCATGATCTATTTCCACGACATCGACCCCATCGCCCTCTCGCTGGGGCCGATCAAGGTGCACTGGTACGGCATCATGTACCTGCTCGGCTTCACTGCGGCCTGGCTGCTGGGCCGCACGCGCATCGCCGCCGGGCGCCTGCCGGGCGTCGATGCCAACGGCTTCTCCGACCTGTTGTTCTACGCCATGCTCGGCGTGGTGCTGGGCGGCCGCATCGGCTACATGCTGTTCTACGCGCTCGGGGATTTCCTGCACAACCCGCTGCTGCTGTTCAAGGTGTGGGACGGCGGCATGAGCTTCCATGGCGGCCTGCTGGGCGTGCTGGGTGCCTGCTGGTGGTGGTCGCGCAAGCACGCGCTGCACTTCTTCGACACCATGGATTTCATGGCGCCGCTGGTACCGCTGGGCCTGGGTTTTGGTCGCATCGGCAACTTCATCGGCGCCGAGCTGTGGGGCAAGTACACCGACGGCACGTGGGGCGTGGTGTTCCCGTCGGGCCTGCCGGCGCCGCTGAACCAGTTGGACCACGCGACCCTGCAGGCGCAGTTCGCCACCGGCGCGCTGAACCAGTTCGCCCGCCATCCCTCGCAGCTGTATGAAGCGTTCCTGGAAGGCCTGGTGATGTTCGTGGTGCTGTGGACGGTGTCGGCCAAGCCGCGCCACCGTTACCTGGTCGGCGGCCTGTTCGCGCTGATGTACGGCCTGTTCCGCTTCGCCGTCGAATTCGTACGCATGCCCGACAACGGCGTCTATGTGGCCTTCGACTGGCTGACCCGTGGCCAGATCCTCAGCCTACCGCTGATCGCTTTCGGCCTGGTGCTACTGGTAATGTCGCGCCGCGCGCCGGTACTGCAGCCGCAGCTGCCGGTGGTTGCCGAGGGCAAGGCATGAAGGCTTACCTGGACCTGCTCTCGCACGTGCTCGAGCACGGTGCCGAGAAGAGCGACCGTACCGGCACCGGTACCCGCAGCGTGTTCGGCTGGCAGATGCGTTTCAATCTGGCCGACGGCTTCCCACTGGTCACCACCAAGAAACTGCACCTGCGCTCGATCATCCACGAGCTGCTGTGGTTCCTGAAGGGCGATACCAACATCGGCTACCTGAAAGACAACCAGGTACGCATCTGGGACGAGTGGGCCGACGAGAACGGCGACCTCGGCCCGGTCTACGGCAGGCAGTGGCGCAGCTGGGTCACCGCCGATGGCCGCGAGATCGACCAGATGCAGTGGCTGGTGGACGAGATCAAGCGCAACCCCGATTCGCGCCGGCTGGTGGTCAGCGCCTGGAACGTGGGCGAGCTTTCGCAGATGGCGCTGATGCCGTGCCACAACCTGTTCCAGTTCTACGTGGTGGACGGCAAGCTCAGCTGCCAGCTGTACCAGCGCAGCGGCGACATCTTCCTCGGCGTGCCGTTCAACATCGCCAGCTATGCGCTGCTGACCCACATGGTGGCGCAGGCCACCGGCCTGGGGGTGGGCGACTTCGTGCATACGCTGGGCGACGCGCACCTGTATTCGAACCACTTCGAGCAGGCGCGCGAGCAGCTTTCGCGTGAACCGCGCGCGCTGCCGAAGCTGTGGTTGAACCCGGAGGTGACCGACCTGTTCGGCTTCCGGTTCGACGACATCCGCATCGATGGCTATGACCCGCACCCGGCGATCAAGGCGCCGGTGGCGGTGTGAGTGCCATGAAGCTCTCGATGATCGTGGCGCTGGACCGCAACCGTGGCATCGGCCAGGGCAATGCGATGCCCTGGCATCTGCCGGATGATTTCAAGCACTTCAAGGCGCTCACCCTGGGCAAGCCGATCCTGATGGGGCGCAAGACGGCCGAGTCGATCGGCCGCGTACTGCCGGGGCGGACCAACCTGGTGCTGACCCGCAGCGGCCAGGTGCCGTTCGCGGGCATGCGCGCGGTGGCGTCGCTGGACGAGGCGAAGGCGATTGCCGAAGGCGAGGGCGCCAGCGAGCTGTGCATCATCGGCGGCGGCGAGATCTTCCGTCAGCTGCTTGACCAGGCCAGCGACCTGTACCTGACCTGGGTGGATGCCGAAGTCCCCGCGGATACCCATTTCCCCGAGGTGGACGTGCAGGACTGGCGGGAAGTGAGCAGCGAGCCGCACCCGGCCGATGACCGCCACGCCTATGCGTTCCGCTTCGTGCATTACGTGCGCCGCTGAGGATGGTTTCCTGTAGAGCCGAGCCATGCTCGGCTGCTGTTGCCTGACCCCTCCCGTAGCCGAGCATGGCCCAGCACTACAGGGGCCTACGGCATCCGGTAGTGCCCGATGATCGCGTGCTGGAACAGCAGGTTCTCTTCACGCGTGCCGCGTGCGATGTTGTGCAGCACCAGCGGTGTGCCATTGGCCAGCCTCCGGTCGGAGACGATGCCGACATGCAGCAGACCGTTGCCGTTGAGCTTCCAGGCCACGATGTCACCGGCCGCATAGTCGGTGGCGAGGGCGGTGACCGGTTGCTGCCAGCCCTGCCGTTCGAACCAGCGCATCAGGTTCGGCACACGTCGATGATCAATGTTGCGGTCCGGCCGTGACAGGCCCCAGATCGCGGGATACGCGCTGAAGTTGCCGCGCATATCTTCATGCACGCGCGCCTGCAGGTCCAGGCCCTGGCTGCGCAGGGCGCGCACCACCACGTCGGTGCACACGCCGCGATCAAGCGGGACGTCGCCGCCGGGATAGGACAGGACCTGGTAGGCGGGATCGTAACGGGTGGTGACGCCGATCTGCGCGCGCGCGGCAGCCACCAGTGGCGGCGAAGGCACCTGTGGCTGCGACGGCGTGGGGGCGGCGTTTCCGCCGCCGGTGGGAGCCGGGGCCGAAGCAGGCTGGCAGCCGCTGGCCAGGGCCAGCGTCAGCAGCAGCACCCTCCATGGTGCCCAGCCGCGTCGCGTCATGCCTGCGGCGCGGCGCCGTTGTTGTGAGGTCCACCGGAGCCCCCACCGCCACCACCTCGACGGCGACGACGGCGCGGACCACGGTTGCCCGGGTTGGCAGCAGCGGCGTTGCCGCCGCCCTGTTCCTTGCCCTGCACCGCAGTGGAGGGGCGCTCGTGCGCCGGTCGCGCCGGTGGGCGGGCGTGGGGTACGGGTGCCGGTACATCGCGGCCCGGCACCTGCACCACGCGCAGCTCGTCAGTATCGAGCTGGATCGCGGTCAGCTTGCCGCCCCAGACTGCGCCGGTGTCGATGGCGTGCACGCCCTGGGTGATGGTCAGGCCCAGCGCCGACCAGTGGCCGCAGACGATCTTGAGGTCGCGCTCGACCCGGCCCGGTACTTCGAACCAGGGGTAGAGTCCCTGTTCCTGCGTGCCGGGGGTGCCCTTGTCCTCGATGCCGATGCGCCCGCGCGGGGTGCAGTAGCGCATGCGGGTGAGCACGTTGATGATCGCGCGCGAACGGTCGTAGCCGGACAGGTTCGGCGCCCAGCTTGGCTTGTCGCCGTACATGTTGCGGAACAGCTTGCGGTAGCCGGCGCCGTGCAGCTGCACCTCGACTTCGGCAGCGTGCTTCTCTGCCATCTGCGTGGTCCACTTCGGTGCCAGGCCGGCGTGCACCATCATCCAGCCCAGCTCGCGATCCACATGCACCAGCTTCTGCAGGCGCAGCCAGTCCAGCAGTTCGTCGCGGTCCTCGGCCTGCACGATGCGCAGCAGGTCCGGGTTGACCTTGCGCTGCTCCTCTTCGGTGCGTGCACCGACGGCCAGCAGCGAAAGATCATGGTTGCCCAGCACCACCACGCTGTGATAGCGCAGCGAATGCACCAGCCGCAGCGTCTCCAGCGACTGGCCACCACGGTTGACCAGGTCGCCGCAGAACCACAGGGTGTCCTGCGCCGGGTCGAAGCGGATCTTCTCCAGCAACCGCTGGGTAACGTCGTAGCAGCCCTGCAGGTCGCCGATCGCCCACACACTCATCGTTCGGCCTCCGTGTCAGTGCAGGGTACGCGGCACGGCCAGCACGAACGGTGCGACCGGCGCGGCAAATTCGGTGCCATCGTCGGCGACCATGTCGTAGTGCCCCTGCATGGTCCCGTGATCGGTTCCCAGCATGACACCGGACGTGTAACGGAAGTCTTCACCGGGGCGCAGCCGCGGCTGCTCGCCGATCACCCCGTCGCCATCGACATGCTCGACACGGCCATTGGCATCGGTGATGCGCCAGTGGCGTGCGACCAGGCGTGCGGCGACCCGCCCCTGGTTGTGGATGCGGATCGTGTAGGCGAACGCAAAGCGACCGTCTTCCGGCGCGGATTGATCGTCGAGGAAGCGCGGCGCGACTTCGACGGAGATGGCATATACGTCAGCGTCTTCCATACCGGCAGTGTAATCAGGAGGCATTGGCCAAAGCGATGAATTCGGCCACGTCCAGCTGTTCGGCGCGGGCATCGGGACGCACGCCGGCAGCGATGAACTGCTCGGCGGACACTACATTGTTCAGGGCATTGCGCAGCGTCTTGCGGCGCTGCCCGAAGGCGGCCTTCACCACCTCGGCGAAGCGCGTGTGGTCGTTGATGCTGATCGAGGCCGGGTCACGCGGCACCAGCCGCACCACGGCGGAATCGACCTTCGGCGGCGGCCGGAACGCGCCCGGCGGCACCACGAACAGGGAGGTCACCTGGCAGTAGGCCTGCAGCATCACGCTGAGGCGGCCATACACCTTGCTCCCGGGGCCAGCCGCCATGCGGTCGACCACTTCCTTCTGCAGCATGAAGTGCATATCGCGGATCACCGCGGCATGCTCCAGCGCATGGAACAGGATCGGTGAGGAGATGTTGTAGGGCAGGTTGCCGACCAGGCGGATCGGCTGGCCGTCGGCCAGTTCGGTGAAGTCCACGCGCAGCACGTCGCGGTGGACGATGGTCAGCTCGCCCAGCGGCTCGGCGGCGGCGGTCAGCGGCGCGATCAGGTCGCGGTCGAACTCGATCACCGTCAGCTTCGGGTGCACGCGCAGCAGCGGCAGGGTGATGGCGCCCTGGCCTGGACCAATTTCAACCAGGCGGTCACCATCTTTCGGATTGACCGCCATCACGATCTTGTCGATGTAGTGGCGATCGGCCAGGAAATGCTGGCCAAGCTGCTTCTTGGCCGGTGCGGTGAACACCGGGCCGGAGGGGGAATGCGGGGAATTCATGCGCTCAGTGTACGTTGCCGCGCCAGCTGCGCACACAGCGTCGTTGCCGCCTGCAGGCTGGAAGGATCGGCGATGCCGCGGCCGGCCAGGTCCAGCGCGGTGCCATGGTCGACCGCCACGCGCGGGTAGGGCAGGCCCAGGGTCAGGTTCACCGCCTGCTCGAAGCCGGAATACTTCAGCACCGGCAGGCCCTGGTCGTGGTACATCGCCAGCACGGTGTCGAAGCCGGCCAGCTTGGCCGGCAGGAAGGCGGTGTCGGCCGGCAGCGGGCCGACGAGGTCCATGCCCTCCGCGCGCAGGCGCTGCAGCAGGGGGATGACCAGGTCCAGTTCCTCGCGTCCCAGATGGCCGTCTTCGCCGGCATGCGGGTTCAGCCCGAGCACCGCGATGCGCGGCGCAGGCAGGCCGAACTCGCGGCGCAGCGCGGCATGCACCGTACGCAGGGTATGTTCCAGGCTGGGCGCGGTGATCGCATCGGCCACCTCGCGCAGCGGCAGGTGGGTGGTGGCCAGGGCCACGCGGACAATGTGATTGGCCAGCATCATCACCACCTTCACTCCGGCCTGGTCGGCCAGCAGTTCAGTGGTACCACTGTAGGCAATGCCGCCTTCGTTGATGACCGCCTTGTGTACCGGGCCGGTCACCACACCGTGCAGCTCACCGGACAGGCAGGCCTGGCCGGCGCCGAGCAGGGCACCGATGACCGCGCTGGCATTGGCCGGATCGGCCTGGCCGAAGTGGCTGGGCGCCGCGTTGCGGACGGCGCGCAGGCGCAGATCGCCCGGGACGCGTGCTTCGGCGTCCTCGGGCAGCAGTTGCAGGGGCAGGTTCAGCGCGGCCGCGGCCACGCGCAGGGTGTCCGGGTCGGCGAAGGCCAGCAGCCGGCAATCTTCACGCGGCTGCTGGACGAGGCGGACACACAGCTCCGGGCCGATCCCGGCGGGCTCGCCCGGTACCAGAGCGAGCTCGGGGCGCATCGGTCAGGACTGCGGCGGAGTGGCGGTGTTTTCCGCGCGGTCGCCGCTGCGGAAACTGACGTAGGCTTCGCCACGCAGTTCCTGCAGGAAGCGGTTGTACTCGTCTTCCAGCTTGCGACGGCCGATGGTCTCGCGGACCTGGGCACGCTGGTTGTCGGTGGTCACGTCGGTCTGGCGGGTCGCCACGCGCTGCACGATGTGCCAACCGGCGTCGGTGCGGAACGGCTGGCTGACGCCACCATCCTGCAGGCCACTCACCTGCTGGCCGAAGGCCGGACCGAACGCGTCAGCCGGGAACCAGCCGAGATCACCGCCCTGGCCCTTGCTGTTGTTGTCCTCGGAGGACTCCCTGGCAACGGTCTGGAAGTCGGCGCCGCCAGCAATGCGGGCGCGCAGGGTATCGATCTTGGCCTTGGCAGCGGCATCGGTCTGGTTGTCGTCCACGCGGACCAGGATGTGGCGGCCGTGGTACTCGGTGACCGTCTGCTCACCGGCGGCGGAACTGCTGTCACGCACTTCCACCAGCTTCAGCAGCTGGAAGCCGCTCGGGCCGCGGATCGGGCCGACCACCTCGCCCGGCTTCATCTTTTCCATCAACTGGGCAAAGGCCTGCGGGATTTCATCCAGGCTGCGCCAGCCCAGATCGCCGCCTTCCAGTGCGTTCGGGCTGTCCGAATAGCGCACGGCCGCCGCGTTGAAGTCCAGCTCGCCCTTGTCCAGCAGGGCCTTCACGCCATCGGCCTTCTTCTGGCCGGTGGCGATCTGGTCGGCGTTGGCACCGTCGGGCAGGGCGATCAGGATGTGCGCCAGGTGGTACTGGTTGCCTACCGTGGCCTGCTGCTTCAGCGCGGCGTCGACTTCACCCTCGCTGACGCTGATGCGGCTCTGCGCGAAGCTCTGGCGCAGGCGCTGCACGGTGATCTCGTCACGCACCGACGCACGGAAATCGTTGAAATCGATACCGTCATGGGCCAGGCGCTGGCGCAGCGCGTCCAGGTTCGAACCGTTCTGCTGGGCAATGGCGTTCATCGCCTGGTTCAGCTCCTGGTCGCTGACACGGATGCCGCTGCCCTGGGCGCGGGCCACCTGCAGCTTGACCAGCACCAGGCGTTCGAGCACCTGGCGGCTGAGCACGTCTTCCGGCGGCAGCTGGTTTTCGCGGCCAGCGTACTGCGCCTTGATGTTGGCGATCGCACGCTGGAGCTCGCTCTGCAGGATCACGTCCTCATCGACGACGGCAGCGATGCGGTCAAGCGGCTGCGCCTCCTGGGCAAGCACCTGCAGGGGGGCGGACACGCTGGACACCGCCAGCAGCGAGGCGAGAAGAACGGGGAAGCGCTTGGTCATGGGATCAGGTTCGGATCGTAGTCATCCCGGGTCGCCCCGGTGTTGCTCGGCGGCACGAGATAGAGGTCGTCGCGGTTGTAGCCGAGGATAGCACGGCGCAGGGTACGGTCCGTGTCCTGCCCCAGGGAGCTCAGGCCCTTGAGCACGAACTCCAGCTGGATGGCGTTGTTCATCTCGCCTTCGCGGTTGCGGACGTAACGGCGGGCGACCGCACGCACGGCCAGGCAGCAGCTGTCCCACTGGACGCCGGCGATGATTTCCAGCGGTTCCTTGTCCTGCAGCGAGTAGTAGTAGCGACCGACCAGGCTCCAGCGCGCATTCAGCGGGTACAGGAACGACAGGTCGGCCTGTTCCAGCAGGGTACGGTCGTGCTTGTTGGCGGTGGCCGGGGCGCCCGAGTTGATGCGGTAGCGGTAGCTCAGGTTGATCACGCCATCGTTGGGCATCAGGTAGCGGGCACGGACGCTGGCCAGATCCTCGCGCTTGTACTTCGGGTCCCACTGGTAGGTGGCACCCAGGGTCCAGCGGTCGTTGATCATGTAGTTGCCGTCGGCGATCCACGCCGACTTGCCCTTTTCCACCGGCGCGCCGCCCGGAGTGACGGTCACCCGCGACTCGTCGAAATACTGGATCTGGCCGATCGAAGCCGAGAACCGTTCCTTGCCGGTGGTCTGGTCGATGAACCGGGTACTCAGTGCCAGGGTCAGCTGGTTGGCATCGTTCTGGCGGTCGGCGCCGGTATAGCGCGAGTCGCGGAACAGCTGGCCCCAGCTGAAGGTGAAGTCACGCGTATCGAAGATCGGCAGCTCGTCCTGGTTGCGGTACGGCGTGCGCAGGTAGAACAGGCGCGGTTCCAGGGTCTGCAGGAAGGACTTGCCGCCGATACGGGTCTCGCGGTCGAAGAACAGGCCGGCGTCGATGCTGCCGATCGGCAGGCTGCGGCTGGGCGAGGTGTTGCCGCGCAGCTGTTCCGGTGTGGCGGTGTTCGGGTCGATGCCCTGCGAACGCAGGATCTGGCCACGGATACCGTCCACGCCGTCGGCCAGGCCGCGATCCAGCTGGTAGGCGGTATAGCGGTAGGCCAGGGTCGGCGTGATGTACCAGGCCGCGCCGCTGATCGGGAACGACACGTACGGCTTCACGTCCAGACGCGAGCCGCCGCTCACATTCAAGCCCTCGGTCTTCCGGCGACCGTTGCGCGTGTACTGCAGGTCGGGCCCCGCATCGGCGCCGTACTTGAAGTTGATGTCGTCGTGGGTGAAGCGCACGGCTTCGGCGTAGATGCCGGTTTCCAGCCACGGCAGGACCGGCTTGTCCCAGTTGAGGTACAGGCGCGGCTGGCGGTTGTACGGCAGCGCGCCTTCATCGAGCGTGTAGTCGGTCAGCTGCCAGCGGTCGGCCATGATGCCGGCCGTCCAGTTCCGGCCGGTGCCGTACAGGCCCACGGTGCTCTGCAGGTTCGAGGCAGTCACCCCGACCAGGCGGTTGGCGAAGTCCTCGACATAGCGCTCGTCGCTGACCCAGGCCAGGTTGGCGCGGGCCTGCCAGTGGCTGTCCACGTTGTGGTAACCGCTGAACATCACCCGGCCGCGGTCGCGGTCGCGCAGCTTGTCGTTGGGCATGAACGCGGTCAGCAGTTCACCGCGGCCGCCGTTGTAGAGATAGCGGAACTCGTTGTCGAGCATCAGGCCGCGCCGGCTCATGTAGCGCGGGGTCAACGTGTCGTCGTAGTTCGGCGCCAGGTTGAAGTAGATCGGCTGTGCGTAGTCGAATCCGTTGCGCCCGGACATGCCCAGCTGCGGGAACAGCAGGCCGGTCTTGCGGCGGTCGTCGATCGGGAACTTGAAGTACGGCGCCCACAGCACCGGTACCTTGCCGATCCGCAGCACGGCGTTGCGGGCGGTGCCGAAGCCCTCGTCGTTGTCCACTTCGATCTGCGGCGCCGACAGTTTCCACACCGGCTGTGACGGGTCGCAGGTGGTGTAGGTGGAGCGGTGCATCTGGCCGACCGCGCCCTGCAGGTCGACCGACTCGGCATCGCCGTTGCCGCGGCGCGACACCAGCTGGTACTTGATGTCGGTGATCTTGTGGGTGTCGCTTTCCTGGTTGCCCTCGGCGCGCTTGGCGACCATGCGGATCGAGGAGTCCTGGTAGCGGACATTGCCGTCGGCGATGTAGTTGCCGCTCTCGGTATCGAAGCTGAGCTTGTCGGTGCCGACGAACTGGTCGCCGCGGCGCAGGGCCACGTTGCCTTCGTACTGCGGCACGGTGGTCGTGCCCAGCAGCTGGTCACCCTCGATGTCGGTCGGCTGCTGCTCGCGCGCAGCGCTGGCGGCGGCCTTGTCCTGCCCCGGGACCGGGGTGGGGGCATCGGTGAACGCGGGAATCACGTCGGTAGCCGGGCACAGGCCCCAGTTGAGCGGCTTTTCATCGGCCATTGCCGGCAGGCAGATGGCGATGCTCAGAGGCAGGGGAAGCAGGCGGAGGGCTCGGCGCACGCGGTTCGGATTCGGGCGAAAACGGACGGTAGCTTGCCCCATCCCTTGCATAGGGGCAATGAAGGACGCCGGAGCCTGCCGGCTCGGGTTCATCCGGAGATGCTGCCGGGAGGGGGCAGCAGCAGGGCCCGGACATGGGCCACGCTGCACTCGGCAAGGGCCTGCAGGTCATAGCCGCCTTCCAGCATCGAGACCACCCGGCCGGCCGCATGGCGGCGCGCCAGCGCATGCAGTTCCCGGGTGATCCAGGCGAAATCGTCGGTTTCAAGCATCAGGTCGGCCTGCGGGTCGCGCAGGTGGGCATCGAAGCCGGCCGAGATCAGCAGCAGCTGCGGGCGGAAGTCGTCGATGGCCGGCAGCATCTCGTCGGCCCACACGTTGCGGAAGCGGAAACCGCCACTGCCGGGGGGCAGCAGGATGTTCATCAGGTTGCCGGCACCGCGGTCGCGGCGCAGGCCCGAATTGGGGAACAGCCCGGCCTGGTGGGTGCTGTAGTAGGAGACCCGGGCGTCGTGCTGGAAGATGTCCTGGGTGCCGTTGCCATGGTGGACATCGAAATCGACCACCGCGATCCGCTCCAGCCCATGGCGGTCACGGGCATAGGCGGCGGCGATGGCGATGTTGTTGAGCAGGCAGAAGCCCATCGCCGTGCTGCTGGTAGCGTGGTGGCCCGGGGGCCGCACCGCGCAGAACGCCAGCGGGTCCTCGCCCAGCATCACTGCATCGACCGCCGCCACCCCGGCGCCGGCGGCGTGCACGGCGGCACTGGCCGAGCCCGGCGAGGTCCAGGTGTCCATGTCCAGCTGGCGCAGCGGCGCGGTCTGCGGCTGCAGCACGAAGTCGAGCAGGACGCTGTCGTGGACCCGGGTCAGTTCGCCGAACTTGGCCGGCGGCGCCTCGCGCCAGTCCAGCTGGCCGGGGAACGCGGTGTGCAGGGCATCGAGCACATGCTGCAGGCGTTGCGGGCACTCCGGATGGCCAGGGCCGGGGTCATGCAGCAGGCAGGACGGATGGGTGAAGACCAGCATCGTGCCGGCTCAGCGCTGGCGCTGCTGTGGCTGCCACAGCGCTTCGCCATGGCCGTCGGCGCGGGCCAGTACGCGGGCCAGCACGAACAACAGGTCCGACAGCCGGTTGAGGTACTGCAACGCCTCGCTGCGCACGGCTTCGTGGCGGGCCAGGGTGACCGTCTCGCGCTCGGCGCGGCGGACGATGGTGCGGGCCAGGTGGCAGCGTGCGGCGGCCTCGCCACCGGCCGGCAGGATGAACTCCTTCAACATCGGCAGGTTGGCGTTGTAGTGGTCCAGCTGCTGTTCCAGTGCCGAGACATCGGCGGCGTGGATGGCGGCGTGGCCGGGGATGCACAGCTCGGCACCCAGGTCGAACAGTTGGTGCTGCAGATGCACCACCAGCGCGCGGACATCCTCGGGCAGCGCGGTGGCAAGCAGCAGGCCAAGCGCAGCGTTGGCTTCATCGACGGTGCCGTAGGACGCCACCCGGGCGTCGTCCTTGCCGACGCGCTGGCCGTCGCCGAGGCCGGTACTGCCGTCGTCGCCGGTGCGGGTATAGATGCGCGAGAGGCGATGACCCATGGCGCGGCTCAGTGCCGGATGTCGCGGCGGGCCTGCTGGAGCTTCAGTACCTGCTCCACGGCCAGCTGCAATGCCGCCGCCAGCGCCACGTAGATCGCGGTGGTGCGCAGGTAGGGGCCGAACCATTGTGCGTAGTTCTGCGCCCAGCCGGCCAGCGTCGGCTCGGCCACGTTGCGGGTGGTCCAGTAGAAACCGCCCTGCGCCAGCAGGTGGCAGACCGCCACCGAGGCCACCAGCAGCAGCGTACCCTTGGCCAGCACCGGCCAGCGTGCGCCCTGGTAGTTGCGGCCCAGCAGCATGCCGCCGGCCCACAGCGAGAAGTATGCCGGCAGCAGCAGCCAGTAACCCGGCGACACGCAGTAGTGCTGCCAGAAATCCAGGCCGCTGCTGCGGATCACGATCCAGTCCACCAGCACGGCGAACACCATCAACAGCGGAAACGCCCAGCGTGTCCACGTGGCCAGGTAGAAGCCACCGATGAAGAACACCGCCCAGGAGGCATCGGGGATCGCCGCGAAGTGGTTGACCCGGGTCGCCGCCAGCAACAGCACAAGGACGGACAGGACGAAGGCGCGGTTGGCGGTGGCGGACATGGCAGCGGGCCCGGAGCGGATTCAGGTTTCATTCTAGCCCGCCGCGCCGGTTGGCGCAGGTCGGGTGATGTTGGGTGTTCGGGCAGGGCGAGCGCGTATCATGAACATCATGAGTGAACGACATGACGTGCTGATCGTCGGTGGTGGCCTGGTCGGTGCCAGCCTGGCCATCGCCCTGGACCGCCTGGGCCGCGATGTGGGCCTGCTCGAGGCCAGCCCGGCCGGCGAGCTGCCGGCGGTATTCGACCAGCGCAACCTCAGTTTTGCCGCTGCCACGGTCAATGCGCTGACCGCGCTGGGGGTCATGCAGAAGCTGGCGATGGCGCCGGGCCCGATCCGCCGCATCCACGTCAGCCGCGCCGGCGATTTCGGCCGGGTGCAGCTGGAGGCTTCCGACTACGACCGGCCGTGGTTCGGCCAGGTGGTGGTGGCGCGGGACTTCGGCCAGGCGCTGGAAGCGCGCCTGCAGGAGCTGCCGCGGCTGCGGCGATACCGGCCGATGCGTTTCCTGGGCCTGGGCGAGGTGGTCGACGGCTACCGCCAGGTGCGGGTGGCCGAAGAGACCGGCGAGCGCCTGCTGCTGGCCCGGCTGGTGGTAGGGGCCGATGGCACGACCAGTGGCGTGCGCGGCGCGCTCGGCATCGAGGTCGACCGCCATGATTTCCAGCAGACCCTGTTCGTGGCCCGCGTGCGCAGCCAGCGCGCGCCGGACGGCACCGCCTGGGAGCGCTTCACCGATACCGGCCCGACCGCCCTGCTGCCGCGTGGTGATCGCCACTTCGGCACCGTGCACGGTGTGGCGCGCGACCAGGCCGATGCGGTGATGGCGCTGGACGATGCGGCTTGGCTGCAACGCCTGCAGAACGCGATCGGCTGGCGCGCAGGCCGGCTGCTCGAATCCGGCCCGCGCAGTGCGTATCCGCTCATCCAGGTGCTGGCGCGCGCGCTGGCCGGAGAGCGCACGGTGCTGCTCGGCAATGCCGCGCAGACCATCCATCCGCTGGGTGCGCAGGGCTTCAACCTGGGCCTGCGCGATGCGCTGACCCTGGCCGAACTGCTGGAGGATGCGCATGAGGATGCCGGCAGCGATGCACTGCTGCAGGCCTATGTCGCGCGCCGCGAAGAGGACCGCCGGCAGACGGTGGCGTTCTCCGGCGGGCTGGCGCGCCTGACCAGCAACCCGGCGCCGCTGATGCGGCCGCTGCGCAGCCTCGGCCTGGTGGCCGCGCAGCGCGCCTCGGTGCAATCGATGCTGGTCGGTGGTGCGATGGGCTTCCGCGGCGAGGTACCGCGGCTGTGCCGTGGAGAAGCGGCATGAGCCGGCGCGCGCGTCTTGATGTGGCCATCGTCGGCGGTGGCGTGGTCGGTGCCGCCTGTGCGCTGGCGCTGGCTGATGCTGGCCTGTCGGTGGCGCTGGTGGAAGGTCGCGAACCGGCGCCGTGGCAGGCCGCACAGCCGGACCTGCGCGTGTTCGCCTTCGCTGCCGACAACGTACAGCTGCTGAACCGCCTGGGCGTGTGGCCGGCGATCGCGCAGGCCCGTGCATGGCCCTATCGGCGAATGCAGGTGTGGGACGCGGCCGGTGGCGAGGATCTGCTGTTCGACGCCGATCGCTTCGGCCGTCGCGAACTGGGCTACATCGTCGAGAACGGGCTGCTGCAGGACCGTCTGTGGTCGGCGCTGCCGGCGGCGGGTGTGCAGCTGCACTGCCCGGCACGAGTGGACGCGCTTGAGCAGGAGGAGGACGGCGTGCGCCTGCGCCTGGATGACGGGCGCCGCCTGGAAGCGGCGTTGGCGGTGGCCGCCGACGGTGCCGAATCGACCCTGCGCCAGCTGGCCGGGATCGAGGTTGAAAAGCATGACTACCACCAGCGCGGCGTGGTGGCCTACGTGGACAGCGATCTTCCCAATCAGGCCACGGCCTGGCAGCGCTTTCTGCCAAGCGGGCCGCTGGCGTTGTTGCCGGTGGCCGAACGCCGCAGCTCGATCGTCTGGACCCTGCCCGAGGACGAGGCGGCGCGTGTTCTGGCGCTGGACGAGGACAGCTTCAACCGCGAACTGACCCGCGCCTTCGCGGCACGCCTGGGTGAGCTGCGGTTGGCCTCATCGCGTGCGGCATTCCCGCTGCGCCGCCAGCTGGCCCGTCACTACGTGGCCGGTCGTGTGCTGGCGTTGGGTGACGCGGCGCATGTGGTGCATCCGCTGGCCGGGCAGGGCGTGAACCTGGGGCTGCGTGATGTCGCCGCCCTGCAGCAGTGGCTGGCACCCTCGGCAGAGCGCCGCGGCCAACCGCGGCTGTCGCCGCAGCGCCTGCAGCGCTGGGCACGTGAACGGCGGAGCGACAACCACATCGCCGCCTATAGCTTCGATGCGATCAACCGCCTGTTCTCCAACGACGAAATGCACCTGACCCTGGCCCGGGGCCGTGCGCTGGGCTGCGTCGGCCGATGGCCGCCGCTGGTGCAGGCGTTCTGGAAGCGCGCCGCCGGCGTCTGACCGGAATTCAGACCGCACGACGCGACGGGCGTCGCTGGCGTGTTACCAACCACGGGACGCCGCTTTGGCACCTACCGATAGCGGATCGTGCGCGCGCCGTCGGTGATCAAAAAAGGGGACGGAGGGGATTAAGTCGTATGTGCACATACGACTTAATCCCCTCCGTCCC
>OKID01000179.1_pt1 | contig 15764 bp, 13 predicted proteins | sample 1610601 | NCBI WGS metagenome assembly OKID01 (sample SAMN04436667, study PRJEB24849) | human gut metagenome | biome: human gut; feature: NICU; material: stool | host: Homo sapiens | place: USA: Saint Louis, MO | collected 2010-06-09 | reverse complement strand
ATCCCGAGGTTGCCGACCAGCGGCCGGCACTACTCATTACAGGGTCACCGTCTCCACCACTTCCAGGCCGTAACCGGCCAGGCCGATCTGGCGGCGCGGGGTACCCAGCACCCGCAGCTTGCTTAGGCCCAGGTCGGACAGGATCTGTGCGCCGGCACCGTTGCGGCGCCACTGGCCCACGTCCTTGTCCTTACCCGGCACCACCGGCGCCGGCTGCTGGCGCAGGCGGGCCAGCAGGGCTTCGCCATCGCGCGGGGCCGACAGCACCACCATCACGCCAGCGCCCTCGGCATCGATCGCCCGCAGGGCGTCGGTGGCGGCCACGCCGAAGTCGTCACGGCGCCAATGCAGCAGGTCGGCCAGCGGGTTTTCCACCTGCACGCGCACCAAAGTCGGGGTCTCCGCATCCGGGGCACCCCGGACCAGCGCGAAATGCAGGTCGTGGGCGATGCGGTCGCGGTAGGTCACCAGCTTGAACGGGCCGAATTCGGTGTCGATGTCGCGCTCGTCCACACGTTCAACAGTCTTTTCGGTGGCCAGGCGGTAGGCGATCAGGTCGGCGATGGAGCCCATCTTCAGGCCGTGCTCGCGCGCGAACACTTCCAGCTCCGGGCGGCGCGCCATGCTGCCATCCGGGTTCAGGATTTCCACCAGCACGCCGGCCGGTTCCAGCCCGGCCAGCATGGCCAGGTCGACGCCGGCTTCGGTGTGGCCGGCGCGGGTCAGCACGCCGCCCGGCTGGGCGATCAGCGGGAAGATGTGGCCCGGCTGGTGCAGGTCCGACGGCTTGGCGTTGGGCTTCACCGCGGTGCGGATGGTGTGGGCGCGGTCGTGGGCCGAGATGCCGGTGGTAACGCCCTCGGCGGCCTCGATGCTGACCGTGAAGTTGGTCTGGAACTGCGCGGTATTGGCCTGCACCATCGGCGCCAGGCCGAGGTCGGCGGCGCGGGTGCGGGTCAGCGGCAGGCACACCAGGCCACGGCCGTGGGTGACCATGAAGTTGATGTCCGACGGCTTGACCAGTTCGGCGGCCATGATCAGGTCGCCTTCGTTCTCGCGGTCTTCGTCATCGACGATGACCACCATGCGGCCCTGGCGGATGTCTTCCAGGATTTCCGGAATCGGGGCGAAATTCATGCGGCATCTCCGTGTGGGTGCTGACCGTTGGTCGGCACACTGATCAGGCGCTCCACATAACGGGCGACCAGATCGATTTCCAGATTGACTGCACTGCCCACGCCGGTGGCGGAGAAGGCGGTGTTGGCCACGGTGTGCGGAATGAGGGCGACTTCAAAGCCTTCATCGTCCACTTCGTTGACGGTGAGGCTGACGCCGTCCACGCAGATCGAACCCTTCCTGGCGATGTAGCGGCGCAGCGAGGCCGGCGCGGCGAAGCGCCAGCGCTGGGCACGTGCATCTTCGTGGATGGACAACACCTGGCCGAGGCCGTCGACGTGGCCGCTGACCAGATGGCCGCCGAGGCGGTCGGTCGGGCGCATGGCGCGCTCCAGGTTGATGACCGCACCCTCGCCCAGCTGGCCCAGCGTGGTCAGGCCCAGAGTCTCGGTGGACGCATCAGCCTGGAAGCTGCGGGCGTCGAATGCGATGACAGTGAGGCAGACGCCGTTGATGGCAATGCTCTCGCCCATCTGCACGTTGTCGAACGGCAGATTCCCGACATTGAAGGTGAAGCGGACATCGCCGCCGATGGATTCACGTGCGGCCAGACGGCCGACGCCTTCGATGATTCCAGTAAACAAGTAACGTTCTCCGCGAAAAGTGAGCGAAAAACGCCGCAAGGCAAACAGGTGCACGCAGGGCAAGAGCCCTGTGGCACCGTCTTCTTTCATCCGGACTATGACCGTCGGCTCCGGCATTGGACCGGATCTGCTGACCCCCGGCCGTGGGCCGGGGCGCTCGCGGGCTCGTGCTTGCGCACCTACCGCCGGTGGGGAATTGCACCCCGCCCTGAAGACGTTTGTGTACCGGCGAACCGGTCTGGTCAGTGTACCAGCCCGGCCTGAACGGGTGGGATTCCCGGGGTCGGATCCCTTTCCGCAGGAAAGGGCTCTGACCCCGACCACGTCTGGCCAGCCTGTGACGGCCGTCTCTCGCATTTTGTAAAACTTTCATTAAAATCCGCAGCGGACGACATGAGGTCGCCACGGGCAGCCGCGAGGGCAGGCCCGCCAATGGACTGAAACTCACAGGAATTTCCATGCGCAAGATCCTGATCGTGGCCGCCCTGCTGGCCGCCGCCCCGTTCTCGGCTTCGGCCGAGGCCCTGAGCTACACCTACGTTGAAGGCGGCTGGACCCAGGTCCAGGTTGACGACAACCTGCTGGACGACCCGAAGGTCGACGGTGGCTACCTGCGCGGTTCGGTCGCGCTGGCCGAGCAGGTCTACGTGTTCGGTGGCTGGTCGCGCACCAGCAAGACCCGCCACTACGGCGAAGATTCGCTGAAGCTGGAACTGAACCAGCCGGAGCTGGGTATCGGCTACCACATGCCGTGGACCGACCGCCTGGACTTCACCGCCGATGCCGCCTGGGTGCGCCAGAACGCCGAATCGACCCTGCGTTATGACGGTGTGCGTTACCACGGCAAGGACCACACCAATCTGGGCCGCGTCACCATGGGCATCCGCGGCAAGCCGTCGCGCATGACCGAAGCCTGGGTCAAGGCCGGCTACATGGATGGCGGCAACAACTACAAGGGCACCTGGGTCGGCACTGTTGGCGGCCAGATCAACTTCACCAAGACCTGGGGCCTGGTGGGCGAGATCTCCGGCTACCGCGACGTCACCCAGTACTCGGCCGGCGTCCGCGCCAGCTTCTGATCCAACGGTCGCTCCTCGTCGTGCGATCGAACGGGCCCCGCAAGGGGCCCGTTTTTTTTGCCCCGCGCGTCGGCACGTGATCACAGGGCACCGTCGGGCCTGCGCAAAGATGCGCTAGGCTTGCGCGCCTCTGGAACAGGAAACACCGTCATGAAGACTCCCCTGCGTACCCTGCTGGCCAGCGCCCTGCTGGCTGCCCCGCTGCTGGCTGCCCCGCTGCTGGCCAGCGCCGCCCCGGCCACGCTGACGCCCGAACAGGCCTTCGATCTGTATGCCCGCGTCCTGCTGGAAGACGACGCCGCCGCGACCCGCACCCTCAACGATGCGCTGAAGCCCGCCTTCGACGGCCAGGACGCGGTAACCCCGAACCCGGGCGCATTGGCCAAGGCGCTGGCCGAACCGTGGCAGGTCGTGCTTGCCAGCACCGGCGCCAAGGCCGACGCGGCCGCCAGCGAGGCGATGTATGCCAAGGCCCTGCGTGATTCGAAGTGCCGCGCCAGCAAGAGCGTGATTGAAGACAACGAGTACGTGGACGACCAGAAGCTGGCGCGCATCACCTTCAGCTGCCAAATGCCCGACCTGGGCAAGGTACGTCCGCTGTTCGCCGCCAGCCTTGCCTCCGACGCCAGCCCGGCTTCGCGCAAGCAGTTCACCGACGCTTACAGCCAGGCGCTGCAGAGTGGCGCGCGCGTGCCGGTCAGCGGCACCTTCACCCTGTACCCGGCCAAGGACAACGGCTACTGGTACAGCGGCAACTTCGATGATCTGGTGGGCACCGTGACCGGGGCGCTGGCACCGTTCGAGGAATGGATGCAGGACGTGCAGGCGGCCAGCGCACCGAAGGTGACCGGCGTACCCGGCTGCGACCTGCTGCTGCAGCAGCACCGCAGCTGCGTGGCGAAGATCGCACCCGACCAGATCGGCGGCGTGGATGCGATGGCCGAGGAACTGAAGGCCAAGGCACAGCTCAAGTCAGCCGATGAGATGACGCAGGAGTGCAAGGCGCTGCGCCCGATCGCCGAGATGATGTGGACCGACGAGTGCCCATAAGCACGACGTAGCGCCGTTGCCTGCAGCAGGATCAACGGCACTTTCAGAACCGTTGCATGGTCTTGCGCACACTGCGTGATCAATGCTGTTGCCCTCTTCCACGAGGGCAACAGCATGAAGCACCGCATAACCTCGACCACGGTCCTGCTTGTCGCGCTAATGGCGTGCTGGCAGGCCGAAGCGTCCAGACCCAGGACCTTCTACGTGCAACCTTCGGTTGCCTTCGAGTCGACCCAGCTGCGCGACCGCGACATCGACGCGCAACTGAGCGAGAACGACGATTGCCGCGCGTTCCTGCAGTACCACGATCAGTGCGCACCGTCGGTACTGCCGGACGAGTACGACCAGGGCATCAGCCGGCGCAGGCTGCGGTGGAAGTCAACGCAGCTGACGGGAGAAGCACTCGGTGCCTACTGCCGTGACCTGCATGTGCTGTGGAAGCAGCAATGGAAAGAGCAGTGCCCCGCCCACGAGGACGAGGGCACCTGACAGCTCCGGAACGGGGCCAGTGCCCCGCCATTGCCTCACGGGCGCAACAGCAGCCGGATGTCCTCGCCGATCTGGCGCTGGTCAACCACGTGCAGGCGACGCTGCTGGTCCATGGCATCGATGCCCAGGCCGGCCAGCAGCGGACGACCGTTGTCGCCCAGCAGCGTGGGCGCCTGATACAGCAGCAGTTCGTCCACCCAGCCAGCGCGCAGCAGCGCACCGGCCAGTGTCGCGCCGGCTTCGGTATGCACCTCGTTGATGCCGCGCTCGGCCAGCAGCGCCAGCACCGCGCCCAGGTCCAGCCGCCCTTCAACGCAGGGCACGCTGGCAAATTCGGCGTCGGCCGCATCCGGCGCACTGACCGCCGCATCGTGCAGGTACAGCGTCGGCGCACCGCCCTCGCGCACACGGCTGCATTCGAGCGAGCGCAGGCGCGAATCGAGCACCACGCGCAGTGGTGGCATCACTTCGGTACCGGCCAGGCGCACGGTCAACATCGGGTCGTCGGCCAGCACGGTATCGGCGCCAGTCAGGATCGCACCGGCGCGAGCGCGCCAGTGCTGCACGTCCTCGCGCGCGGCCGGCCCGGTGATCCACTTGGAGCTGCCGTCGGCCATCGCGGTGCGGCCATCGAGGCTGGCGGCCAGCTTCACCCGCAGCCACGGGCGGTTGCGCTCCACGCGCGACAGGAAGCCCTTGTTGAGCTCGCGCGCCGGCGCCGCCATCAGTCCTTCGGCAACCTCGATACCCGCATTGCGCAGCAGATCGAAGCCACCGCCATCAACCTTCGGGAACGGATCGCGCATCGCCGCCACCACGCGCGTCACGCCCGCTTCAATCAGCGCCAGTGCGCACGGCGGCGTGCGCCCGTAGTGGGCACAGGGCTCCAGGGTGACGTAAGCGGTCGCACCGCGGGCCTCGCTGCCGGCTTCGCGCAGCGCGAACACCTCGGCATGCGGGCCGCCTGCGCGCTGGTGCCAGCCCTGCCCTACCACGCGTTCGCCGTGGGCGATCACGCAGCCGACCATCGGATTGGGGCGGGTGGTGTAAGCGGCACGTTCGGCCAGGCGCAGCGCGTTGGCCATGTGCAGGTGGTCGAGGACGGAGAACGAAGGTGTCATGCGGCCATGGTAACGCCGCCGGTGTGGATGCACGCCATCGGCAGATCCACGCCATGCGTGGATGGACACCTCCGTGCCAACCAAGGTTGGCACCCACCAGATCATGGGCGCCTCCGTGCCACCACAGCGGTGTCGGTCAGCCCTTCTTCTTCTTGGTCAGGGCGATCACATCGCCCAGCAGCTGGAGCTGTTCGGTGCTGGACGGCAGGTCGCGCTCGAGCTTCTCGATCTCCTCGCGGAAATCGGCCACGTCCTCGAAGCTGCGGTAGACCGAAGCGAAGCGCACATAGCCCACGTGGTCGAGCTTGCGCAGTTCGTTCATGACGAACTCGCCTACCTTGATCGAGGGCACTTCGCGCTCGCCGCTGATGCGCAGCTGGTGCACCACCGCACGTACCGCCGCTTCGATCTTGTCTTCGGGAACCGCACGCTTCTGCAGCGCGCGGTCGAACCCCGCGCGGACCTTGCGCTGGTCGAACGCTTCACGGGTGCCATCGCTTTTGACGATGGCCGGCAGCTTCAGCTCGACCGTTTCCAGGGTGCTGAAGCGCTCGCCGCAGGCTTCGCATTCCCGCCGACGGCGAATCGTCGCGCCGTCTTCAGAGACGCGCGAGTCGATGACCCGGGTATCGGCATGTTGGCAGAAGGGGCAATGCATGGAACGCCTGGCTCAGGGAGCAATTGCCACCATCATGGCAGCGTCGCAAAGGTACCTGAGAAAGGGCGCCGCAGCAAATGCTGCCTGCGCGGAAGCGCCTGCATTCTGGCCACCCAGCGTGTCCGACGAGTTGGGGAGCCCGGCTCAACCCGGTGCGGGCGGCGGCGATGCCACGCGTGCCCAGCGCAGCCAGGCCAGGTGCCCGGCCATCACCAGCAGCGGCGGGCCAAACCCGAGAAAGCCCAATGTCGAGATCTCGCCATTGCTGATCGTGAAGTACAGCGTGGCGACGACCACGCCCGACGCGGCCAAGCCACCCAACGCCAAGCCGACCCAGGCCACAACCGGTGATTGGCGCAGGCCGGCAACACCGCGCCACAGGAACAGCCCGCTCAGCCACAACCACGACAGCAGGCCGATGATGCCGGCCGACGACCACAGCAGCAACAGCGTGTACTCGTCGCCCGTCAGGTACTTGCCGTCCCATACGGCCATCAGCCCCAGCATGGCACCCGTGCCGCCTGCCGCCACGGTGGGCAGGCCTACCAGCAGGCCGGCAATCGCCATCGCGCGTTTGTGCAGGCGCTCATCCATGCGTTCGATGTCCTTCCATGGGCCACGTCATGCGCGGCGCTTGATCCACACCAGCATCGCCGCCGGCACCAGCATCGATGGGCCCAACAGCAACAGGGCGATGCCTTCGGCGTGGACGGTGATGCTCCACCACAGCGCCAGCCCCAGCGGGGGTACGGCGGCAAGACCGCCGGCCAGCAGCAGCCACCACCAGAGGCGATGCACCTGCAGCCCGGCACGCCCCTGCAGCAGATACCCGGCGCTGAGCCACAACCAGGCCAGGCAGCCGGCAATGCCGGCGAGGCCCCACAGCGGCATCACCGTCACCGCGGCCAGCGTGCCATGGCCGAACTGGCCCAGCCCCGTCAGCAGCAGCATCGTCGCCGCGGCACCGCCCACCACCAGGCTGGGCAGGCCGAATGCCACCGCCAGGGTGGCGTACAGATACTTGAGGCGGCGCTCATCCATGCGCGGGATTCCTGGTGACGGGGTCAGAGCCCTTCCCTGCGGGAAGGGATCCGACCCCCTGCGCCGATCAGCCGTAGACCGGGTACTTGCGGCACTGCGCGCTGACCGCGTCGCGCACGCGGGCGATGACGGCATCATCGTTCGGCGCGTCCAGCACGTCGGCGATCCAGTTGGCCAGGTCCACGCAGTCCTGCTCGACGTAGCCACGGGTGGTCACGGCCGGGGTGCCCAGGCGCAGGCCCGAGGTCACGAACGGAGAACGCGGGTCGTTCGGCACCGAGTTCTTGTTGACGGTGATGTGAGCCTTGCCCAGCGCCGCTTCCGCATCCTTGCCGGACACGTCCTTGCCGATCATGTCGACCAGCATCAGGTGGTTCTGGGTGCCGCCGGAAACGATCTTGTAGCCGCGCGCGATCAGCGTGTTGGCCATCGCCTGGGCGTTCTTCACCACCTGCTGCTGGTACGCCTTGAAGCCCGGTTCCAGCGCTTCCTTGAAGGCCACGGCCTTGCCGGCGATGACGTGCATCAGCGGACCGCCCTGGATGCCCGGGAACACGATCGACTGCAGCTTCTTGACCAGGTCTTCGTCGGCGCCCTTGGCGATGATGATGCCGCCACGCGGGCCGCGCAGGGTCTTGTGGGTGGTCGAGGTGACGACGTGGGCGTGGTCCAGCGGGCTCGGGTAGACGCCGGCGGCGACCAGGCCCGCGACATGGGCCATGTCCACGAACAGGTAGGCACCGACCTTGTCGGCGATGGCGCGGAAGCGCGCCCAGTCGATCACCTGCGAGTAGGCGGAGAAGCCGGCCACGACCATCTTCGGCTTGTGCTCCAGGGCCAGGCGCTCGACCTCGTCGTAATCGATCAGGCCCTGGTCGTTGACGCCGTACTGCACGGCGTTGAACAGCTTGCCCGAGGCATTGACCTTGGCACCGTGGGTGAGGTGGCCGCCGTGGGCCAGGCTCATGCCGAGGATGGTGTCACCCGGCTGCAGCAGGGCGAAGTACACGGCCTGGTTGGCCTGCGAGCCGCTGTGCGGCTGCACGTTGGCGTAGTCGGCGCCGAACAGCTGCTTGAGGCGGTCGATCGCCAGCTGCTCGGCGATGTCCACGTATTCGCAGCCACCGTAGTAGCGCTTGCCCGGATAGCCTTCGGCGTACTTGTTGGTCAGCTGGCTGCCCTGGGCTTCCATTACGGCCGGGCTGGTGTAGTTCTCGCTGGCGATCAGCTCGACGTGGTCTTCCTGGCGCTGGGTCTCAGCGGCGATGGCCTTGGCCAGTTCGGGATCGTAGGTTTCGATGCGGACGTCACGCGGGAACATCGGGTACTCCAGCAGGCAGGGAAAGGGGTACGGCTCAGCCCCTGATTGTAGCCCCGCACCGGCCTGCCGGGGCCGGAAAGGCCGGGGCCGGCACTCCCGAAGGAATCCGGCCCCGTATGGTTTCGAGGGACGTTGTGGGATCACAGCCCTTTCCGTGGAAAGGGATCCGACCCCAGCCGCGATCCTCAGCGACTGTTGATGATGTAGTCGGCGATGATGCCGGTCGCCACCGCCACCAGCAGCATGTTGCCGCGGTCGTCGCGGATCCAGTGGTGCCCATACGGCGGGCGGCGCAGGTGGTAGCGCGGGTAGTCGTTCACCACATAGATCGGGCCGCGGTAGTAATCGCGGTAGCGGTGGCCGACCTTCCAGCCGTAGCCCGGGCCGTAGGCCGGGCGGTAGACCACGCGCGGCGGCGGCGGGGCCGGACGGTAGTAGCGGTCGTGGTCGCGGTGCCAGTCTCGGCGGTCGCGCTCCCAGTCGCGGCGTGCCTCGCGGCGGTCGCGTTCCCAGTCACGGCGGTCCTGTCGCCATTCGCGGCGGTCCTCGCGCCACTCGCGGCGGTCATGGCCGCGACGGTGGTCGTTGTCGGCAAAGGCCGGGGCCACGGCGCTGGCCATTACTCGATTGATGCGCATGTCAGACCTCTGCTTGGGTGGTGGTGAGCCCATACTGCGCACCCGATCTGAACCGTTTCCGGCTGGAAACGCTTCCCGCTGCAGGACTGTGACGAAGTATTCAGGCCGCGGCCAGCCAGCGCCCCTGCCACGGGCGCGGCCCGGAACCGGTTCCGGCTATAATTGGCGGTATTCCTTTCCAGTCTGTGCCCGCTGCCACAACGGGATGTTCCCGTGATGGGCCGGGCGCAGGGCCGCGCCTACGGAGACCTCATGTCCTCGCAATACATCTACACCATGAACCGCGTGTCCAAGGTGGTCCCGCCCAAGCGGCAGATCATCAAGGACATCTCGCTGTCCTTCTTCCCGGGCGCGAAGATCGGCCTGCTGGGCCTGAACGGCGCCGGCAAGTCCACCGTGCTGAAGATCATGGCCGGCGTGGACACCGATTTCGAGGGCGAGGCCCGCCCGCAGCCGGGCATCAAGGTCGGCTACCTGGCACAGGAACCGGAACTGGACCCGAACAAGACCGTGCGCGAGTCGGTCGAGGAAGGCGTGGGCGAAGTGCTGCAGGCCCAGGCCGCACTGGAAGCGGTGTACGCCGCCTACGCCGAAGAAGGTGCCGACTTCGACGCGCTGGCCAAGGAGCAGGAGCGCCTGGAGGCGATCCTGGCCGCCGGTGATGCCCACACCCTGGAAAACCAGCTGGACGTGGCTGCCGATGCGCTGCGCCTGCCGCCGTGGGACGCCAAGATCGCCAACCTGTCCGGTGGTGAAAAGCGCCGCGTGGCACTGTGCCGCCTGCTGCTGCAGAAGCCGGACATGCTGCTGCTGGACGAACCGACCAACCACCTCGACGCCGAGTCGGTTGAATGGCTGGAGCAGTTCCTGGCGCGTTACACCGGCACCGTGGTGGCCGTCACCCACGATCGCTACTTCCTGGACAACGCCGCCGAGTGGATCCTGGAACTGGACCGCGGCCGCGGCATTCCGTGGAAGGGCAACTACACCGAATGGCTGGTGCAGAAGGATGAACGCCTGAAGCAGGAAGAAAACCAGGAAAAGGCCCGCCAGAAGGCGATCCAGAAGGAACTGGAGTGGTCGCGCCAGAACGCCAAGGGCGGCCGTTCCAAGGGCAAGGCCCGCTTGGCCCGCCTGGAAGAGCTGCAGTCGCAGGACTACCAGAAGCGCAACGAGACCAACGAAATCTTCATCCCGCCGGGCGAGCGCCTGGGCAACATGGTGATGGAGTTCAAGAACGTCTCCAAGAAGTTCGGCGACCGCCTGCTGATCGACAACCTGTCGATGCTGATTCCGCCGGGCGCGATCGTCGGCATCATCGGCCCGAACGGCGCCGGCAAGTCGACCCTGTTCAAGATGATCACCGGCCAGGAAAAGCCGGATTCGGGCGAGATCGTGATCGGCCCGACCGTGCAGCTGTCCTACGTGGACCAGAGCCGCGACAAGCTGGAAGGCAACCACAACGTCTTCCAGGAAATCGCCGGCGGCCTGGACATCCTCAACATCAACGGCATCGAGATCCAGTCTCGCGCCTACATCGGCCGCTTCAACTTCAAGGGCCAGGACCAGCAGAAGATGGTCGGTTCGCTGTCCGGTGGTGAGCGTGGCCGCCTGCACATGGCCAAGACCCTGCTGCAGGGTGGCAACGTGCTGCTGCTCGACGAACCGTCCAACGACCTGGACATCGAAACCCTGCGTGCGCTGGAAGACGCGCTGCTGGAGTTCCCGGGCAACACCTTCGTGATCTCGCACGACCGCTGGTTCCTGGACCGCATCGCCACGCACATCATCGCTTTCGAAGGCGACTCGCACGTGGAGTTCTTCCAGGGCAACTACCGCGAGTACGAGGAAGACAAGAAGCGCCGGATGGGCGATGACGCTGCGCCCAAGCGCCTGCGCTTCAAGGCGCTGAAGTAAGGCAACCGGAAAGGCCGCGCTCGCGCGGCCTTTCTCCTTTCGGTAGGTCACCACCGTTGGTGGTGACGCTTTGAAGCGTACCGACCAACGGTCGGTACCCACCACCAACGGTCGGTACCCACGTTCTGCATTCGGGTAGGTCACGACCGTTGGTCGTGACACCTTATCGTCGCGAGAATCTCCATGTCCCTGTTCGAGCGCATGTTCCAGCTGCAGCAGCACGGCACCACCGTGCGTACCGAGCTGCTGGCCGGCATCACCACCTTCCTGACGATGTCCTACATCGTCTTCGTCAACCCGGAGATCCTCGGCACGACCGGCATGGATGCGGGTGCGGTGTTCGTGGCCACCTGCCTGGCCGCCGCGCTGGGTTCGGCGGTAATGGCGCTGGCGGCCAACTTCCCGGTCGGCATGGCACCGGGCATGGGCCTGAACGCGTTCTTCGCGTTCACCGTGGTCGGCGCTGCCGGCCTGCCGTGGCAGCAGGCGCTAGGGGCGGTGTTCATCTCCGGACTGGTGTTCCTGGTGTTGTCGCTGACCGGTGTGCGGGCATGGCTGGTGTCGGGCATCCCTTCGTCGCTGCGCTCGGCGATCGTGGCCGGCATCGGCCTGTTCCTGGCGATCATCGCGCTGCAGAAATCCGGCGTGATCGTCGGCAACGAGGACACGCTGGTGGCGCTGGGTCCCTTGAACACGGCGCCGCCACTGCTGGCGCTGGCCGGTTTCCTGTTGATCGCAGTGCTGGAAGCACGCCGGATCCGCGGCGCGATCCTGATCGGCATCCTGGCGGTGACCGGTGCGGGCTGGGCATTGGGCGACGTGCAGTACCAGGGCCTGGTCTCGCTGCCGCCGAGCCTGGCCCCCACCTTCCTGCAGCTGGACCTGCCGGGCCTGCTGCACCATGACGGCGGCGCACCAATCGCGGTGCTGCTGCAGGTGGTGCTGGTGTTCGTGCTGGTGGAAGTGTTCGATGCCACCGGCACCCTGTACGGCGTGGTCGGCCGCGCCGGTCTGCTGAAGCTGCCGGGCGCACAGAAGCGCTTCGGTCGCGCGTTGCTGGCCGACAGCACCGCCATCGTGGCCGGTTCGGTGCTCGGCACCAGCAGCACCACCGCTTTCGCTGAAAGCGCCTCGGGCGTGCAGGTGGGTGGCCGTACCGGCCTGACTGCGCTGGTCGTATCGGCGCTGTTCCTGGCCGCGCTGCTGTTCTCGCCGCTGGCGGCGATGGTGCCCAGCTATGCCACCGCACCGGCGCTGCTGTTCGTGGCCGGCCTGATGCTGCGCGAACTGGTGGAAGTGGACTGGAGCGACCTGACCGAATCGGTGCCGGCCGCACTGTGTGCGCTGGCGATGCCGTTCACCTATTCGATCGCCAACGGCCTGGCATTCGGCTTCATCGCGTATGCGGCGCTGAAGGCAGGCACCGGGCGCTGGCGCGAGGTGCATCCGGCGGTGTGGCTGGTGGCGGTGTTGTTCGCGCTGCGCTACGCGTTGGAATAATCGGGGGGCGATGCCGGCCAGCGGCCGGCACCACCCGTTGCTGGGTTCACCTGCTGCGCACGGTGCTCTGGGATGATGCGGGCATGGTTGCGCCCGTCCTTCCCGCAGATCCGTCTTCGCCATTGCGCCGCCGCCTGCTGCGCGCGGCCGTGCTGGCGCCGTTGGCCGGTACGCTCGCTACCCTGCCCGGCTGCTCGCTGCCGGTGCAGGTCGACGGCACCTTCCTGCAGCCCTGGCGCAGCCACCTGCAGTGGGGACCGGCCGACTGGCAGCGCTCGTTGAAGCTTGCACATACGCTGGGCTGCCGTCAGCTGGTGCTGCAATGGACCGGCATCGTCGGCGGCAGTGACGGCGACTGGTCACTGCCCGACGGCAGCCTGCAGCAGCTGTTCACCGCCGCCAGCCAGAACAACCTGCGCATCCGTGTCGGCCTACCCTTCCAGCAGCGCTGGTGGCAGGCGATCGGCGCCGACGACGCCGCGCTGCAGGCGTTCCTGGCCGACAGCCTGGCGCACGCACGCAGCTGGTTGGCACAGGCGCCGTGGGCCGAGCAGCCGGCCTTCGGGGGCTGGTACCTGCCCTACGAACTGGAGCAGTACCACTGGGCCGATCCGGCCCGCCAGCAATGGCTGGCGCAATGGCTGCACGGGCTGGCAGACGCCACCGGCGCGCGCGGCGGTGACTGCGCGATCTCCTGCTACTTCAGCCGCCTGCAGTCCGATGGCGACCTGGTCACGCTATGGCAGGCGGTACTGGCCCAGGCCACGCTGCGACCGATGGTGCAGGACGGGGTGGGCGTTGCCGGCGCCGGCAACGTGCAGCAGCTTCAGCCGTTGCTCGATCATTTCCACGCGCACGACATCGGCTTCGATGTGATCGTCGAGCTGTTCCGCGAACTGCCCGGCAGCGCCGCTGATGGCAGCGGGTTCAAGGGCGAGACTGCCGATGCCGCACGAATCCAACGGCAGCTGGCGTGGGCACGCGACAGCGGCGCACAGCACGTGCTGGTCTATGCGCTGGAGCCGTGGCTGACCCAGGACACGCCGCAGGCGGCGGCGCTGCGGCGCCGGTGGGGGCTGCCTCAGTAATAGAGGATGGCGGTGGCGAACAGGCCCTTGGCGCGCTGCGTATCACCGCCACCGATCGCAAAGCGGTACTGCACGGTCAGGTCGAGGTAGGAACGCGGCGTGTTGTAGTGGTCCTCGCGGAACCAGTAGCGCACGCCCAGGCCCGGCCCCGCGCCCAGTGACCAGCTGCGCTGCGTATCGTTGAGCGCGAACGACTGTACCGGAAACAGTGGGTAGCGGATGTCGCGCACGCGCGAGCGCTGGTCCAGCCAGTCCGCCCCCAACACCGCATACGGCGTGACCACCCAGTGGGTCTGCCCGGCACCGAAACGGAAGCTGCGTCCGGCGCGCAGTTCAGCGGCAGCGAACCACTGTTCGCGATGCAGGCGCCCATTGGCATCACCGATCCGCCGCACTGGCATGCCGTTGGCATCGAGTGCATCCAGGGTGAAATGCGCGCTGTTGTCATCCCATGTGTAACCGCCCTGCGCGTAGCCGCTGACCATCCACCACTGGTTCACGTCGGTGCGCAGGTCGGTACCGTGGTAATAGCCGTAGGTCAGGTAGGACATCCAGCCACCGGAACCGCTGGCCAGGCGGTAGCGGGCCAGGGTGCTGGATTCCAGTGGCGGGTTCAGGGCCAGCTGCATGCGGCACTGCACGGCCGCGGAGGCGGGATAGACATCGCCCGTGCGCGTGGCACTACCGAGGAACTGGCGGCGCTCGATGCCGGCGCTCAGGCCGGTCTGGCCGAAGGCGTAGCGCATGCCGAACGAGGCGATGGTGGACGGCCAGCCGGTGGTGGAACGCGAACGGCTGAGACGGTCGGCGCGTGCACGTGCGTCGGGTGTCGATTCGCCGGTGCACGGGTCCACTGCGCGGATCGATTCGTAGGTGCCGCCCTCGTCGTACAGCGTGTTGAGCAGCCGCGTGTAGAGCTCCAGCGTGCCATGCTGGTCGTTGAACGCCGGGGGCCGCCAGAACGCTTCCAGCGTGCTGAACACCGAATCGCCCGGCGTACTGATCGCCGCGCCGCCGACATTGGTCGCGGCCTGGCGCGCGCCGCGGAAGCCGGCCGAGGCGATCACGCCCCACTCGCGCGAATAGTTGGCGATGGCATTGCGCACGTTGTAGCGCTGATGCGCATCCAGAGGCAGCTCACCGGCGTCGGCGCGATCAATGGCGCTACGCAGCAGCGACACCGCCTGAGGATGATCGCCGTTGGCCGCACTCGCATACGCCTGGTCGATTACCACGCTTTTGGGTGCCTTGCCGGTGGCCTCGGCGGCACGGAAGTCGGCCAGTGCGCGCGCCGGTTCGTGGGCCTTCTGGTTGAGATAGCCGCGCTGCATCAGCAGCCCGGCGTCATCAGGGCGTTGCGCCAGTGCCGCGTCCAGGCGCAGCCGTGCTTCGTCCTGCTGGCTGCGGTTGCCTGCCGCCAGCGTGGTGGTCAGCAGGCCTTGCAGGTCTGCATCGTCCGGTGCGAGTTGCACGGCCTGCCGTGCTTCACCGATGGCCTCGGCAAAGTCCTGCCGCGCGTAGGCTGCATATGCGCGCTGTGCAGCGCCACCGTCGCCCTGCAGGTCAGCCGGCATCAGCTCGCAGATATTGGCGGCGTCATCCGATTGGCAATGCTGGAACGGCGCTGGATAGGCCTGCGCACTCATGCGGGGAAGCTCGCGACTGGATCCGGTCGCCCTGGCGCGCTGCTCGATGCCCTGCTGCAGCAACTGCTGCGCGCGTGCATCGCCTGCATCGGCTGGCAATACCGGCCGCAGCGGCGCCAGCAGTGCAGCCGCACGTGCGCGATCCCCAGCGGCCAGGGCCGCATCCACGGCCAGCAGGCGCACGTTGCGCTGTTGCGTTGTGGACCCCGGCATGGCGAGCGCGGTGTCGAAGTCCTCATTGGCAAGCACGGTCTTGCCCTGGCGCTGGCGCAGATAGCCGCGCATCACCCGGGCATTGAGATCCCCGCCGTCGGCCTGCAGTGCCTGGTCGGCGCTGCGCTCGGCGTCGGCCAGCTGCCCCTGCTGCAGCTGCGCGGTGATCAACAGCAACCGGTACGAAGCAACATCCGGCGCAAGCTCGACGGCGGCGCGCGCCCGCGCGACGGCCGCCGCATC
>OKID01000178.1_pt1 | contig 15813 bp, 31 predicted proteins | sample 1610601 | NCBI WGS metagenome assembly OKID01 (sample SAMN04436667, study PRJEB24849) | human gut metagenome | biome: human gut; feature: NICU; material: stool | host: Homo sapiens | place: USA: Saint Louis, MO | collected 2010-06-09 | reverse complement strand
GGCTTATGAAGACATTACTAACATCGGGGTGTACTAATCAACGGGGAGCAGGTCATTGTTATTACATTGTTGTTCATGATTCTCGGTGAAACGCTCGGGTAAATGCGCTCCGTTATGCGCGGCATAACCTTCCGAAGCCGCGCCATTACTGGATTCGCCATGCTCGGCATTAAGCGCGGAGATATGCGCGGTGATACGCTCGGGTAAATCGTCCATTTTTTGAGCATATTCAGCGTAATTTGTGATGGTTATCACAGAGCCCTTTCGCTTCTCTCCGGAGCGAGAAATCATCCCTTCACGCTCGAAAACATCAAGCATCCTGTCTACGGCGTGGCGACTGCATGGCTTCCCTTCCCTGTCGCATAAATTCAGCCCGAGATCGGCTGAGGTGGTGACCAGTTGTCCGGTTTGCAGTGGCCATTTGCGCCCCTTGAAGTTTGCTGTATATGGCTGGCGAGCAGCACACAGCAGCAGGTTTTCCCACAGCGTGCGCAGGAAGACGTCCTTCGACCAGGTTTGCTTAAGAACACTCCGGTACAACGGGATGAATCCGGTTTTCTGGTTCTCCATCCGGTTGCTCCTGGCGGCGGAATGCGCCGCGAAATTTGCGTAAGCGACGTTCGACACAGTTAAACCTCCTGCGCCTGGCGTTTTGGATTAGCGTTTGTCATAATGACCTCGCAATTGACTAGCGTTTGTTGCATCAGAAAGTCGGCTCTGTTCGCGCAGACCGGCTTTCGCCATTTCTGTAGTTCTCACATAACCCCCAGCATTGAAGTGACCATGGCCATCAGCGGCGCGGTCAGGTCCGGGTCGACACGGAACATCTCTACAATCCCCTCACTGAGTTCCTTGAGCTTCTGGTGACGCGGAGCGTTCATCGCAACGGCCACTTTCGCCTCGCTCGTTTCCTTCTCAAGTCGAGCTAAGCGGGACATGAAACTGTCCTCAGGAAGAAGTCGATGGCGATACTCCAGCGGCAGGACGGACATGATTGCGGGCGTCAGCTGGCGCACGTTCTCGCGGTACTGTTCGGAGTCGAAACGGTTATCCAGGAAGCGAAACAGCTTCTGGCGCGCCCGGCTAATATCTTCCGGAAAGCTGATGGCGGTCCCGCCCTGCTCCCGGTATTCGTTGATGATCAGCGCCGAAACGACGTCCTGATTGTCCAGCGCCGACGACCATGCCCGGACCGCATCGCGGATCTTTTCGTGGTCTGGCGCCGCTTTAGCTTGAGCGCGGTTTATCATCGCTCCCGCGTGTATTACGGTATTGTGTTGATACGCAAGTGAATGCATTGCTTTCCCTTTCGTGGTTAGGGCCGCCAATTAGGCGGCGTTGTTGCTGATTGGTGGAAAAACGTCATCAACGCTTACTGAAGCGCCATGCTTATTCAGAGCTGCAACAATCGCCCGGCACTGCTCAAGGCTTAAGCTGCGTTTATTTTTTTCGTAATGGCAAACCGCACCTGTCGACAGGTTCAGCTCTTCGGCAATCTGTCGCTGAGTCAAACCGATGTTTCTGCGGATTTTTCGGATATTGTTCATGTCGGGTCTCCTTTAAACAACTTAAATATACGTTTTGTATTCTTTGTTCGCAAGTAAAATATACGAATTGTGGCTCGCGCAAATATATACAACTTGTATCATTCGGGTATGACTATGAAATGGTACGACTTAGCTAAGACCCTGATGAAAAGTCAGGGCATCAATCAGGAACAGCTGGCGGAGCACCTCGGTATTACTAAAGGTGCGGTTAGTCATTGGCTGAACGCTCGGCGTGAGCCAAGCCTTTCCGAGATCGCAAAAATATTGCAGTTCCTTGGCAAAAAGAACTTCTCCGTAGGAGCTGGCGGTATGATCATTGACGACACGCTTAAGGGTGATGTGGAGTACGCTGGCCCCTACAATCCTGGTAACAAGTATCCAGTAATCAGCAGTGTCCAGGCTGGTTCATGGTGCGAAGCGGTTGAGCCATACACCCTAAAAGATATAGATCTGTGGCTTGAGTCGAATGCTCACATTCAGGGTGACGCGTTCTGGTTGCTCGTTGAGGGCGAGTCAATGACAGCCCCTACTGGCTTGAGCATACCTGAAGGAACCTATGTACTTTTCGACACCGGTAGAGATGCGGTAAATGGCAGTCTGGTTATAGCTAAGCTATCCGATTCGAACGAGGCAACATTTAAGAAGTTAGTGATCGACGGTGCGCAGAAGTACCTGAAGGGTTTAAATCCACAGTGGCCATTGGTAGCGGTGAATGGTAACTGTCGAATTATCGGTGTTGCAGTAGAGACGAAGATGCGGCTGGTCTGATCGGCAAGGTGTTCTGGTCGACGCATAGCTGGTAAGCCAACTTTTCCCTGTGCATTTTATGCAAATTAATCTAATGAATTTGAAAAGATTTTTACCTATTTTGTTGGTTCAGGAGAACATAAGTGAGCGATAAACAAGAAGTTGCCTTAACACATATCAATGATGTACTGGAGTCCAAAAATTATATTGAAACTAATGCTGATGGGGTTGTAACCATCGGAACGGATAACAATGGCTACGAAGTTTTTAACTTCGTTTTTCTCAATAGCACCCCAGTCATCGGCCATATGAATGGCGAAATCGCAGTGGCAGGAATGCAACGCACTAAGGTTGCGTCCGTGACTTTAAGTAAACAGAAGGCCTTCGATTTCTATCAGTCCTTGAAAAGCATGTTCGAGGAATAAAAGCTGATGAATGCAGCTCAATCATCTTTGGATGAGGGAAAGCTAGTAATTGCTTACTCTGATAAGAATGGATCTACAGTAGGGCTGGAATTTTCTTCTGTAGCATCAAGCCAAGCAACGCTCTTGATGAAAGCTTGTTCTGTTGCTGCTTCAGATAAAGAAAAACGGATTGTCACATCGGTTGTGATGGATGATACTGAGATCATTCAAACAACAAGTGATGATGGAGGCGACGACATGGATAAGCGATTAGCAGTTCTTGAAGCTGAAGTTGCGCACATCAAGAGCAGCATGGCAGGAATTAAAGAGGATACCCGGAAAATATCTTCTGATTCTACTGACGCCAAAAGAGACACCGCTGTACTTTTACAGAAGAGCCTGGATTTTGATGCTTCACTATCTAAGAAACCATCGGTTGACTACTTTGAAGCTAAATTTTCCGCTTTGGAAACCAAGATAGCAGATGTAAAAGTATGGATGCTCGGGGTTCTCTTGGCCTCGCTTGCTATGCCAACTATATTTTTCCTATTAAACTTGTACCTTAAGAAAGGTCAGTAATTTAGCAAATCCGGCCACCGCGCCGGGTTTTTTATTGCCCCCCCATAAAGCTATCCGCCATTCTGCCGATAACTATTCAGCCTGAAGCTGATAACAATAACTATCGCAACACTACCTGCCCGCCCGTGCGGGCTTTTTTATTGCCCTTTCCGCACTATCTCATCCGCATCCCTGTTCACGCCCTTCCCTATCACGTTTCCTGTTTCCTTCCGGTACTGCTTCAGCTTGTCGATGATGTTTTGCTGGGTCATGGGTAAATCAGCCAGTGACAATTCCATCACCGCCCGCCCCATCGCCTGAATTTTCATGCTTATACGCTCTTCATCCAGAACCATGCACATCCCTCCTGCTGTTTTTTTAAGCGTAGCACTGGTATTTAAAAAAATAAATCACCTTAGAATACAATTTGTTATCACAAAACCACCCACCAATTATACATTTCGTATTGCATGATAAGAATACGTTTTGTATATTCAATCCATCGAAACGAAACATCGACAGCTGAGCGAAGTTAGCCAGCAGCGAAGTGCAGATTCGGTCAGTCGAACGGCGCGACAGTAAACCATGCGTCGGCCCCATGGCGAGCCAATGGAAGGTTCCAATATGCGGGATTACACAACCTAATGTTTTCTTACGAGAGATCAGTATGTTGAGTAATTGCATTGAACATAAACAAAAACAGCTTTATGGACAGACATCCACGACCGTCAATGGGAAAACAGTTTCCATCAAGCTGCATCGAAAGGCCTATTGCGAAGATCGTGGCGTTAGCCTTGAGAGCATTAAAGGGATGGTCATTCTTCACAAATGCGATAACCCACGTTGCATTAACCCAAAACACTTAGAGCTAGGCACTCAGCTCGACAATGTTAGGGATATGGAATTGAAAGGTCGCGCCAAGCACGTAACTGGAGAGAAGAACGGCGCAGCCAAGCTGACACCAGAAGATGTATTCGCGATACGAAGCTCACCGCTTAGTAACAGAAAAATTGCTGCTGTCTATGGGTTATCGCCTTCTTACATCAGTTCTATTCGATTGCGGAAAAAATGGAAGCACCTGTAGCCCGCCCGGCGGGCTCAGGGAGAGCGGCAATGGTGCGTAACTGGAATGTTTTGGGCTGGCAGACGGTTATCAGCTAGTTGGTGAGGTAATGGCTCACCAAGGCGACGACGGCCCTCCCTGCTTCATTGTGGGGAGCCAGCACCAAAGCATTTCTCCCGCATCAGCGGGTAACGACAGAGGGTAAGGCGATGGAAGACGAAATTGAAGAGTTTGACGAGCATCCGCAGGATGACATGAGCCAGTACCAGGATTATCCCTATGAATACGACTACTGACACCAATCAGTGGTCTAGCCAGTTCCCAAAATGTAAAGGGTGCAAGCTTGATGCAGAGTGCATGGTGAAACCAGAGGAAATGTCTCTGGTGAGAGAGAATGGAAAGATTGTCGATCGATGGGCAATACGGACAACCGCCATGATTGCAAGAGAGCTTGAAAATCAGAAAAACAGAGCCGCTTAACCAGCGGCTTTTTTCATACCCAAACGGGTTCAAAGAGCCTGTTTCGTTATGACAACCGGCGGCCATCCACCGCCCATTGAAACACTGAATAAATGCGTTGAAGTCTTGTATTAACCGTTCCGTTCGCCGCGATAAGGCCAAGAGGATTTATGAGTAAGAAAAGATTTAGCGTTGTCCTTAGCGTTAGCGCTGGCTATAGCACCTACCAAGTTAAAGCTTCAGATAGAAATGAAGCAGAGGAAGCAGCTCTGAAAGAGCACATGGCAACAAATCCAGACGAACCTGAAAATGAGATTAACGTTGCGGTTGTGATAGTTGGCTGGCCTAAAACATGGTGAGGGGAATGTCATGACCGTAACCCACAACGGCAAGCAGTACACAGCCAAAAAGCTCAACGATAACGAATGGCAGCTGACGTCGGTATCGGCACCGCGCGACAAGCTGACGCTGAACCGCTGGCAGATGCATATCGCTGGCCTCCTGGAACAGGTTGAGGTGAAGGTATGATCAACCACTACGGCACCACCCCGCTAATTCGCCAGTGCGTCACGCCCGGCATGATGGCAATGCATGAAGGCCGTACCTATCGCGTCTCAGCAGTCATTCAGGAGCGTAAATGGGTCTACCTGCACACCGATGCAGAAATCATCCGCCTCAGTGACTGCGTGATTGACGTCCTTCTGGACGGTCACGGCAACCCAATCGTTCACTGAGGACGCTGATATGGAAATCAAAACGCCAGCCAACCCAAGCCAAAAGGCGACGGCTAGGGTAAAGAATCCTCTTCCCGCGCCAACCAGTTGCCACCTGTGCTCTGGTTCAGTGCGGATCGGCACTCATGGAGAAGTCTATGGGCGCGACTTCAGTGACTGGCCGTATGTATATCTTTGCGAATGCTGCGGAGCATACGTCGGACTTCATCCTTTCACTGCGATCCCGCTTGGGACTCTGGCAGACAAGCCAACCCGTGATGCCAGGAAGAACTGCAAGTCGCCATTTGAACGTATCTGGAAGTCGGGCGCCATGACTCGCACTGAAGCTTACCAATGGCTGGCAGAAAAGATGGGCATACCTGTTCATGAATGCCACTTCGGATGGTTCACCGTAGAGCAGTGCCAGGCTGCAATGCATCACTGTAACGACTGGCTAAACCGCTAACCACCCTATTCAACCGATCGGCCTGGCTCAATGCGGGCGGCATCTGCACATCCAAATTTCAGGAGTTCAGCCATGAACGCATATCTCACTTACGACCGAATCGAAGATCGGCGCTGGGTTGAACAGCAACTCACAGACGAGAAAGAGAAGTGGATCGACGATCGGGCGCAGCAAATCATCGACATGATGCCGAAAGAGCCGTCCGGCCTCTTCCACTTCTCAGTTCCGATTGACTCCAGCCCATACGAAGGACTTCGCAGCGATAAAGCTGGCGAGGCCTACAACGATTTCATTTCGGCAGTTGCTTACGCCCAGGCGGAATACGACTGGGAACACCGTACCGGCTGCCCGTTTTAATTTTTGAGGGGATTAACGATGGCAAACGAATTGACAATCACGGCGAGTGCGCTGGCGGAAAAAGGTATCGACGTCGCTACCTGGAGCGCGCTGAAGAACAGTATCTACCCTGGCGCCAAAGACGAATCGGTAATGATGGCGCTCGATTACTGCCGTGCCCGCCAGTTGGATCCGTTGCTGAAGCCTGTTCACCTCGTGCCGATGAGCGTCAAAGACTCAAGAACGGGTAAAAGCGAATGGCGTGACGTGGTAATGCCGGGCATCGGGCTTTACCGCATTCAGGCGGACCGCTCAGGTGATTATGCCGGTGCCCGCGAACCAGAGTTCGGTCCAGACACGACGCAGACGCTTTCTGGTGTCGAGGTCACCTTCCCTCAGTGGTGCAAATACACCGTCTACAAGCGCATGCCCAGCGGCGAAATCGTCGAGTTCAGCGCCAAAGAATACTGGATTGAAAACTACGCCACCGGCGGACGCGACACCACGGCGCCGAACGCGATGTGGAAAAAGCGCCCATACGGACAGCTAGCGAAATGCGCAGAAGCCCAGGCGTTGCGTAAGGCATGGCCTGAGATTGGACAGCAGCCTACCGCCGAAGAAATGGAAGGCAAATCACTGGACGTTGATATCCGTGACGTCACGCCGCGCAGTACCACAGAAGCACTTCCACTAGCAGCAAGCGAAGAAACGCTTCAGGCGATAACCGATCTCTTAACGACCCTGGATAAAGACTGGGAGAAAGACTTCCTCCCACTGTGCAGCGACATTTTCAAACGGCAAATTCTTGAGGCGTCAGAACTCACTGAAGAAGAGGCACAGAAAGGGTTTGGCTTCCTTCAAAAAAGGGCTAAGGCGGCAGCATGACACGTTCAATGAAGTTGGTTTATGAAGCAATAAAGTCAGGTCAAAGGAATGGCAACTTAATAACTATTACCTATAAGGAAATTGCTCGTGAAACAGGACTTCAGATAACCCTGGTTAGCAGCTGCATCCGTTTGCTGGTTCGAGACTCATACATCGAGAGAATAAATAATTTCTCTGAATCCGGCGGGGCTAAAACCAACAGTTACAAAATACGCAAATCCCTAGAGGATTGACATGACACCAGAAATTATCCTGTCCAGGACTGGCATTGACGTAACCAACATCCAACAGGGCGATGAGGCGTGGCACCGGCTGCGCCTCGGCGTTATCACCGCCTCTGAAGTGCACAACGTCATTTCCAAGCCCAGATCTGGGAAGAAGTGGACAGACATGAAAATGTCCTACTTCCACACCCTACTCGCCGAGGTATGCACCGGCGTAGCGCCAGAGGTTAACGCCAAGGCGCTGGCCTGGGGGAAGCAGCATGAAGAAGACGCCCGCACCCTCTTCGAGTTCACCACCGACGTGAAAGTCACGGAGTCTCCGATCTTTTTCCGTGACGAGAGCATGCGCACCGCGTGCTCCCCTGACGGCCTTTGCAGTAACGATTTCGGCCTCGAATTGAAATGCCCGTTCACCTCCCGCGATTTCATGAAATTCCGCCTTGGCGGTTTCGAAGCCATCAAGTCTGCCTACATGGCCCAGGTGCAGTACAGCATGTGGGTTACCGGAAAAGACGCCTGGTTCTTTGCAAACTACGACCCGCGCATGAAGCGCGAAGGTATTCACCACGTCGTCGTTGAGCGGGATCCGCAATACATGACCGATTTCAACGAAATGGTGCCGGAGTTCATCGAGAAGATGGACGAGGCCCTGGCGGAGATCGGCTTCACATTCGGGGAGCAGTGGAAATGAAACGCACACCCTTCTACCGCAGGCCCGGGCGAACCGGGCAGTTCTCCGGCCTCCGCGAACGCGTTATCTGGATGATTCAAACGCGCGGCCGCCCGGTCACCGGCAGCGAAATCGCTGAGAAGTTTGGCGTAACGCTAATCGAGTTTAACCGGGTCGCCAACGGCATTACCCGCGGCTCCGGACAGATAGCGCAGATCGTTGAGTCGAAGAAATGGCTCAACGATGACGGCATCTGCGACCGCGCTTTCGACCTCGTTACGAAGCCGAAAGTTGTTACGCCGCAGGGTAAATCGCGGCTGTTCACCCGGCGCGCCATAGAGCAATCGCAGGAAGGCAGACGGCAGGAGTGCATAGCGCGTGCCGCCCGCCGTCGCCGCCTGATTGCTCAGGGCCTCTACATCGACGAAATGGAGTCAGTGCTATGAAAGCATGGTCCCTTGAAGAGCTGGCGCTACTGTGGCGGCACTCAAACGCTGAAGTCGCAGAGATTACCGGCCGCTGCATTGAAGAGGTCGGAGATAAGCGGCTGCAAACCAATATTGAACGTAATGGCTGGGATGTTAACGATCCGGAGCGGGAGGAATCATGACCGATTACACCGGAAGTAATACCCCAGCGGATCAGCGCGACCTCTGGCGCACTCCACCAGCCATCTTCGCCTCCCTTGATGCTGAGTTCTGCTTCCAGTTGGATGCCGCCGCAGCGTCGCATAACGCGCTGTGCCGGAAGTTCATCACCGCCGAGCAGAACACACTGGAAACGCCCTGGGCTGATTACCTGAATGTTCCCGGCTACGTCTGGCTGAACCCTCCATACAGCGACATCACTCCGTTCGTGAAAAAGGCCGCCACCGAGAGCGCCAATCAGATCGGCACGGTCATGCTGGTACCGGCAGACACTTCGGTTGGCTGGTTTAAGGAGGCTATTCAAACCGCCAGTGAGGTTCGCTTTATCACCGCCGGGCGACTGGCTTTTATCAACCCGGTCACCGGTAAGCCAGTATCGGGAAATAACAAAGGGTCGATGCTTATCATCTGGCGATCGTATCCGCGTACACACTGCCACTTCGCAACTGTGGACCGGGACGAGCTGATGACTTTCGGGGCGAAACTTCTCGCCCGCCGGGAGGCCGCATGACGCCAGAAACAGACAACGCCATCCGCGCCGCCTGCCGCCGCTGCACCGAGGAAATCCAGCAGGCCATGCGCAAGAAACCAAAGCCAAACTGGAACGAAACGGTGCCTCCCATCATTAACAAGCATCACAAGAAAATAGAAGCTCTGGGAGTTAGCCTCCTGGAGTTCGTCGTCAAAACTGGCCGCCTTAACGGGCGGTTTGGAGCCGAACAATGACAACAGAATTTAAACCCCTACCCGTCGAACGCGACCAATACGGCTACTGGACTCACCCGCTTTACGATGAATTTTGCAATGGGCGCGAGTCTATCTCACCTGATGAATTTAACGCCTGGTTGGATAAGAACGGCCTTGAGTGGAAAGTGGAGTACCGCGATGAGGATGATGTCGATCCCGATGTGGACGGTTATGACATCTCAGCGTGGCAGCCCGAACCCCCAGCCGGTGATGGTTGGTTTGTCGGTTCAATTCACGAAACGGAAGATGGCGCCGTCTGCATCTGGCTGCGAAACGTTGGCGGTGCAGCATGAACAGAGCATCACCAGTTGATTTGAGGAAAAGCCTCGAAATCGCCAACCACCTCGCACACATCGGGATTCGCTTTGTGCCGATCCCGGTGGCTACCGAGGAAGAATTCCAGACGCTGGCCACCGAGCTATCTCGACGGCTTGAAAATATGGCGGTCGAAGCCGAAAAGAATGAAGGCGGTGCCGCATGAAGGCACTAATCACCCGGGAGCTTAAGGCTCCCTTTTTATTGCTGGCGTTCACCTTCAACCGAATTAACCGACAGTTCCGGGAGCATTGACCATGGATATCATCGATACAGCAGCAGAGATTGAAGAGCTTCAGCGTAACGCTGCCCTTTCCGCTCACCGCATCGACCGTAACGCCGTATCAGCTGAGCGTTGTGAAGAATGCGACTAACCAATTCCCGAGCCGCGCCGCGCTGCCGTTCCCGGCTGCCAGACGTGCGCGGAGTGCCAGGGCGTCATTGAGCTTCGGAATAAACAGAGAGGCATGTGATGGATTACAGCAAACTCAGCGATGGTCAAATCAGCGTTCTTCTCGCCAACCTTCTTAAGCCGAAATATGAAGCAGAAATCAGCCCTCATCACTCTGGAGGTGCTCAACTTAGCTGGGATTGGTGTGGAACTAAAGCAACCACTGGCTTCTTCCCTTTGCACAAAGCGGAAGAGCTTTTCCCGGTAATGAAGAAACATCGGATCAGGCTCGTTCCATCAGGAAAGACTGTGTGGATGGCATCACACGAATTAGGTTTTACCGCCACTCACCGTAATCCACTTCGCGCCGTGGCAATTGTCTACCTCCTTTTGCAGGAGTCATCCAATGTTCAGGATAATCCAGCCTAATACCTGGTACGCCGATCCCCACGGCGCGCCATGCAAAATCCTCCGCGCTACCCACGAAGTCATCCACTACATCCGCAACGGCCGCACCTGCATTGCCAGCATGGGACGCTTTAATCAGGATTTCGAGCCGCTGACCAAAGCACAGGCTGAGCGGATCGCCGAAGAAATAGAAACAGCAGAACACCTGAAGAAGCTGCGCGCCCAGCGTGCGGCATGAGGAGAGATTATGGGGATGATGACATTCGTCGTTAAGTTTGAAGATGGTAAGGAACCATCTGTGGGCGCTGGAATGGAAGTAGCAGGCGGCCAAATCGTTGCCGCGTCGTGGTTCGACTACCGGGATGATTTCTTCACAGGTGAGCAGGTAGATGTGATCGCTAAGGCGCTTGAAGAATTAAATGCCCAAGGAGAAATTAGCGACGAAGACACCTCATCATTGTTGGAAAAAATCGACCTTCTCACCCTGTAGCGCAACTGATAGCCAGTCATGAGCTGGCTATTGGGTGCGAAAGCACTGCCTCACATCCCTTGATGTTATTGCCGCCTACGGGCGGCTTCTTTTTGCCTGGAGAAAACCATGAGCGACATTATTCAGTTGGTACCGAATAAATGGGTCACAGAGGAACTTTTAACTGCGACAACCGGCATGTCAAAGCACATGATTCAGCATGCCCGCCGGTCTACCTGGATGGAGGGAAAGCATTATCGCCATGTTGCCCCTGATATGGCACCTAAGCAAAACAGCCCAATCATGTATAACCGCGATGAGATAAACCACTGGATCGAGCACCAAAGCCCAGCGAAACGCCGGAGAATATCTGCTTAAATGTCCTTTGGCACATCAAACGAGGAATGATTATGGCAGCATACCCAACAGGCGTAGAGGTTCATGGCGAATCGTTACGCATATGGTTCATATATCAGGGGAAGCGTGTCAGGGAAAATCTCGGCGTTCCTGACACGCCAAAAAACAGGAAAATGGCAGGGGAACTTCGGGCTTCAGTCTGCTTTGCGATAAAGACAGGCACATTCAATTATGCCTCGCAATTCCCTGATTCATCGAACGCAGAGAAATTCAGCACTGTCAGAAAGCAAATCTCACTACTTGAACTGAAATCGAAATGGCTTGGGCTTAAAGAGATGGAGCTTAGCCTCGGGACGTTGAGGCGTTACGATTGCCACCTCACAACCACTATCGAAACAATTGGTGAGCACAGGTATATCGGCAGCCTGAACACTGAAGATATCCTTAGTGCCAGGAAGGAGCTACTGAACGGCTGGCAGAAGACCAGACATGGCCTAAATCATCCACCCAAAAAGGGAAGAAGCGTTCCTACAGTCAATAGCTATATGGCATGCCTTGGCGGGATGCTGAGCTTTGCTTTCAAAAGTGGCTACCTGAAAACCGATCTGATGGCAGGTATTACCCCTCTCGCAAAAGAAAGACCCATTCCAGATCCTCTTACTTCTGATGAGTATCAGAGAGTGGTTGCGGCCTGCCCAACGCTACAGTTTCAGAATATGGTTATCTTTGCGGTAAATACAGGCGTCAGGCATGGCGAACTAAGCGCGTTATCCTGGGAGGATGTGGATACTGTCAACTGGACTGTTACAGTGTCACGGAACTATTCCCTGAAGGGAAACTTCACCCTGCCAAAAACCAACGCTGGGATTCGAACAATACAGCTGACCCAGCCAGCAATTGATGCCCTCAAGGCGCAAATGCCACTGACCAGAATGATGGCATCCCACAAGGTAAGCGTCAGCCTACGGGAATACAAAAAAAAGAGAACCGATGAATGCACCTTTATATTCTCGCCGTCCATTACTTCAATGAACGGTAAGAAGACGATGTGCTACGTCCCCGGATCCATTAATTCAGCCTGGCGCACTGCCCTGCGTCGTGCAGGCGTCCGACAAAGACGGTCTTATGAAACCAGGAACACATATGCGTGCTGGGCACTGGTCGCCGGAGCGAACCCAAATTTCGTTGCGCACCAGATGGGCCATTCGTCAGCGCAAATGCTATTCACGGTTTACGGTAAATGGATGACCGAGAATAACCATGACCAGGTGGGCATTTTGAACGCATCATTTACTCAAAATGCCCCACTGATGCCCCATAGAAAAACCGCATAATCTTAACTATCTGATTTAACATATTAATATCACTTCAATCATGATTCATCTGGATGAGCAAGGTCGGATCGTTTGCCTTTAGCTTCCTGCCGGTAATGTTCTGTATCGCCATCCCTCTGGGTCTGGCGCGCGAAAATAAAGGCGTGGCGGCGTTTGCGGGCTTCGTTGGCTATGCGGTCATGAACCTTGCGGTTAACTTCTGGCTGACTGCCAAAGGGATCCTGCCCACGACCGACGCGGCGGTACTGAAAGCCAATAACATTCAGAGCGTGATTGGTATTCAGTCCATCGATACCGGGATCCTTGGAGCCGTGATCGCGGGGGTAATTATCTGGATGCTGCACGAGCGCTTCCACAACATCCGCCTGCCCGATGCGCTGGCCTTCTTCGGCGGGACCCGCTTTGTGCCAATCATTACGCTGGTTGTGATGGGTCTGTTTGGTCTGATCATCCCTCTGATTTGGCCGATTTTTGCCATGGGGATCACCGGTATCGGCCGCATTATCAATGGCGCGGGTGATTTCGGCCCGATGATTTTCGGTACGGGTGAACGTCTGCTGCTGCCATTTGGTTTACAGCATATCCTGGTTGCCCTGATCCGCTTTACCGAAGCCGGCGGTACCATGGACGTTTGCGGTCATTCCGTTAGCGGTGCGCTGACCATCTTCCAGGCCCAGCTGAGCTGCCCGACCACTCACGGCTTCTCTGAAAGTGCGACGCGTTTCCTCTCTCAGGGTAAAATGCCTGCCTTCCTCGGCGGCCTGCCGGGCGCAGCGCTGGCGATGTACCACTGTGCCCGTCCGGAAAATCGTCATAAAATTAAAGGTCTGCTGATCTCCGGCGTTATTGCCTGCGTGGTGGGCGGTACGACAGAACCTATCGAGTTCCTGTTCCTGTTCGTAGCGCCGGTACTGTACCTCATCCACGCCGTACTGACGGGCCTGGGCTTTACCGTGATGGCTGTGCTCGGTGTGACCATCGGTAACACCGACGGTAACGTGATTGACTTCGTGGTATTCGGTATCCTGCACGGCCTGTCCACCAAGTGGTATCTGGTGCCGGTTGTGGCCGCCATCTGGTTCGCGGTTTACTACGGGATCTTCCGCTTCGCCATCACCCGCTTTAACCTGAAAACGCCTGGCCGCGATACCGATACGGCCACCAGCGTTGAACAGGCGGTAGCCGGTACCGTTGGGAAATCCGGATATAACACGCCGGCTATTCTGGCGGCGCTGGGCGGTGCGGATAACATTACCTCTCTGGATAACTGCATCACCCGCCTGCGTTTGTCGGTGGCGGACATGTCCAAAGTGGATACCAACGCACTTAAAGCTAACCGGGCTATCGGCGTGGTACAGTTAAATCAACACAATTTGCAGGTCGTCATTGGCCCGCAGGTACAGTCAGTGAAGGATGAGCTGGCAACCCTGATGCGAACCGTCGAAGCCTGATGCCTCGCCCCCCTCGTCATGAGGGGGTTTTACTTTACGGAGCACCGTCATGTTTGATTTTTCTACCGTCGTGAATCGACACGGCACCTGGTGTACCCAGTGGGATTATGTCGCTGACCGTTTTGGCGCTGCCGACCTGCTGCCCTTCACCATCTCTGATATGGATTTCGCCACCGCCCCCTGCATTACCGATGCGCTGCACCAGCGAATAAACCACGGGGTGTTTGGCTACAGTCGCTGGAAAAATGACGAATTTCTGGCCGCCGTGGCGCACTGGTTCCGGCAACGCTTTAACAGTCAGATTGATACCGAAACCGTGGTGTATGGGCCGTCGGTCATTTATATGGTCTCGGAGCTGATCCGCCTCTGGTCCTCGCCTGGCGACGGCGTGGTGGTCCATACCCCGGCTTACGATGCCTTTTATAAAGCCATCGACGGCAACCAGCGTACCGTTGTTTCCGTGCCGATGCAGAAAACAGCGCATGGCTGGGAGGGCAATATGGCCGCGCTGGAAGCAGCGCTGTCAAAACCGGAAAACAAGGTGCTGCTGCTGTGTAGCCCGCAAAACCCGACCGGCAAAGTCTGGACGCGGGAAGAGCTGACCACAATGGCGGCCCTGTGTGAACGTTATGACGTAGCGGTGATCAGCGACGAAATTCATATGGACATGGTATGGGGCACGCATCGTCATACCCCGTGGAATGAGGTTGCGCGCGGTAAATGGGCGCTGCTGACCTCGGGTTCCAAAAGCTTCAACATTCCGGCGCTGACGGGTGCCTGGGGGCTTATCGCCGATGACGCCAGCCGTAGCGCCTATCTGAATGCATTAAAAGGTCGGGACGGACTCTCTTCCCCTTCCGTGCTGGCGCTGACCGCGCACATTGCTGCCTACCGACAGGGAGAACCCTGGCTGGACGCGCTGCGGACCTATCTCGAAGAAAACCTGCGCTACATTGCTGACGAACTGAATACTGCATTTCCGACACTCAACTGGCAACCGCCCGAGGCCACCTATCTGGCATGGATCGATCTCAGCCCGCTTGGCATTGATGACAATACGCTGCAAAACGTGCTGATTGATCAGCAAAAAGTGGCCATCATGCCGGGATATACCTATGGGGATGAAGGTAAAGGCTATGTGCGTCTGAACGCTGGCTGTCCGCGTAGTAAGCTTGAACAGGGCGTTCAACGCCTTATCGCTGGCATCAACACTCTGCTGTAAATCATTTGCGCAACGGAATATTCCCTTGCGCAAATAGCTTTTTACCCCGTTTTGTTTTTATAATATGGCGCACTTTAACCAGCAAAGAGTGCGACCATGATTGATACACGCCTGCCTTTAACTGATATTCATCGCCACCTCGACGGAAACATTCGTGCCCAAACCATTCTCGATCTTGGTCGCCAGTTCAATTTAACCCTCCCTGCCGAAACGCTTGAAACCCTGATCCCGCATGTTCAGGTCACGTCGAACGAACCGGATCTGGTGAGTTTTCTGAGCAAGCTCGACTGGGGCGTGAAGATGCTGGCCTCGGTCGATGCCTGTCGCCGTGTCGCCTTTGAAAACATCGAAGATGCCGCGCGTAACGGCCTGCACTATGTTGAACTGCGTTTCTCCCCGG
>OKID01000169.1_pt1 | contig 17135 bp, 17 predicted proteins | sample 1610601 | NCBI WGS metagenome assembly OKID01 (sample SAMN04436667, study PRJEB24849) | human gut metagenome | biome: human gut; feature: NICU; material: stool | host: Homo sapiens | place: USA: Saint Louis, MO | collected 2010-06-09 | reverse complement strand
GGCCTGCACCTCGCGCGCGGCCAGCACCACGCCCCAGGCGGCGGCAATGCCGATCGCCGGCGCGCCACGCACGGTCAACGCATGGATGGCGCTGGCAACCTCGTCGCTGTCGTGGCAGACCACATGCTCGACCACGAACGGCAGCTTGCGCTGGTCCAGCAGTTGCAGGGCATCGCCGGTCCACAGGATCGGGCGGATGTGGTCATAACGGGCGTAGTCGATGTCGGAGGCAGTGTTCATGGGCCCATTGTAGGGCCACGCCCGGCAGCGTTGGAGCCCGCCCGGGCTCAATTCACCGAGAATTCGGCGCGGCAGCCGCCGTCCACCCAGATGCCGTTGCGGCTCCAGCCCCAGGTACTGCCTTCCTCGCAGGGCGTGCTCGACAGCTGCTCGGAAACGACCGCGCCAACGGAGATGCTGGCGCCGCAGAAACGCCGCTTCTTCGACTTCGATTCGCAGGTCAGGCGACGCGGCACATCGACGAAGCGGCCATCCTCGTCGGCCACCTCGAAATCGCCCTGGCAACCACGGCTGGTCCAGATCTCATTGCGCTTGTAGCCCCAGCCCTGCCCCTCGCGGCATGGCAGCACCGACAGCTGGCGCAGCAGGCGCACGGGGGCGCCATCCAGGCGCACCGGGCAGCTCTGCGGACGGCCATTGGATTCGCAGCGCACCACGCGGCGCACCAGGCGCTTGCCTTCCGTTGCCGCAGGTGCCGCACCCTGCGCACGGCGCGCACGGAACTCGGCGCGGCAGCCAAGGGTGACCCACACGCCGCTGCGGTCGGTGCCCCACTCGCTACCGCGGATGCAGCTGTTGCTCGACAGCTGGCGCACCAGATCGACGCCGTTGGCCACATCGATGTCGCAGTGCACCCAGCCCATGTCGTGGGACTCGCAGGTCACCACTTCATCGTCGTAGCCCACCTGCTGGGCCGACGCCGGCGACGGCAGCCAGGCACCCCAGAGCGCGATGGAGTACACCGGTGCAGCGACAACCGCAAACCACTTGACCAAAGCCTTCCCCAGCAGGAATGGATGAACTGCATGCCAGTGTCCGGCATTGGCCGTGATAAAAGCATCATCCCGCTTGCCGACGCAAGCGCGCAGAACCCGCGTTTCGTTCAGCCTGGGATGTTCAGCAACGCGTGATGGTCACGCGTGGGCGAAGTCGTAGGCCAACACATCTGCAATGCGGGGTGTGCGGTTCATCGCCATCAGCAGGCGGTCGATCCCCAGCGCAACGCCGGCACAGGCCGGCAACGCTGGCAACGCCGCCAGCAGCGCCTCATCCAGTGGCGGCTGCACCTGCCCACGTTCGTGGCGGCGCTGCTGGTCGCGCTGGAAGCGGGCGCGCTGCTCGTCGGCGTCGTTCAGTTCGTGATAGCCGTTGGCCAGCTCCACTGCACCCAGGTACAGCTCGAAACGCTCGGCCAGCGGCGGTGTGCCGGCGCGGATGCGTGCCAGCGCGGCCTGGCTGGCTGGCCAGTCATGCACCACGATCATGACCGCGTCATCGAAATGCGGCTGGATACGATGGGTCATCAACAGGTCGAGCCAGTCATCACGGGTCAATCCGACCGGGTCAATGTGCACCTCGCCCAACGCGGCACGCAGCGTGGACTCATCCGCCTCGAACGGATCCACGCCAAGGTGCTGCTGGAACAGCTCGCGGTAACTCAGCACGCGCAGGGTCGCACGGCGTCCCACCAGGGCCAGCGCCTGGCCGACCAGCTCGGCGGTTTCCTGCACCAACCGATGGTGGTCCCAGCCGACCCGATACCACTCCAGCATGGTGAATTCCGGGTTGTGGCGGCCGCCTGCCTCACCGTTGCGGAATACCCGACCCAGTTCGTAGCAGTCGCCCACGCCGGCCGCGAGCAGGCGCTTGAGCGGATACTCCGGCGAGGTGCGCAGCCAGCGGCGGCGTCCGCCGGCATCGACATGGCCGGTGAAGTCGGTATGGAAGCTGTCGATGTTCGGCTCGGTGTTGCCCGCGACCGACAGGATCGGCGTCTCCACCTCGAGCACATCGCGCTCTGCAAAGAAGCGGCGCACCAGCGCGTTGAGCGCAGCGCGCTGCTGCAGCGCGCGCAGCAGGGCCTCGCTCACAGGATGCCCTCCGGGCGCGGATGGTCGAGCGGCAGGGTCAGCAGATCGCGCGTATCGTCGATGTAGCCGCTGGCCAGGTACAGGCGTCGGGCCAGTTCGTTGTGGTGGTTCACTTCCAGGCGAAGGCGGCTGACGCCACGACCACGAGCGCGCTGTTCGCAGATGGCCAGCGCCTGCTTGCCGCGGCCACGACCGCGCGCGCGATGGCTCAGGTACAGTTCGTCCAGCAGCATGAAGTGGCCGCCCTGCTCCAGGCTGAAGCCCATCGCGATCACCGCGTAGCCGACCACCTCGCCCGCCTCGTCCATCCACAACAGCACTTCGCCATTGCGCGGATCGGCCAGCAGCGCGTCCACGCCGCGACGCACGCGCGCGTCATCGAAGTCGATCCTGTCTTCGGCGTAGAACTCGCGCATCAGCGCGATCAACAGCTCCTCGTCGGCACGGGTGGCCAGGCGGAAATCCAGCGGGGCGGTCTGCATCGGTGTTCCTTTGTGTTTCATGCCGGGCGCCATGCACCCGGCGGGGTCATCATTCGTGTTCGGCCAGATAAGCCAGCAGGCGGTCTTCGTCCCATACCGGCACGCCCAGCGATTGCGCCTTATCCAACTTGGAGCCGGCCTCGGTACCGGCGACCACTAAGCTGGTCTTCTTCGAGACGCTGCCGGAGACCTTTGCACCGAGGGCCTCCAGGCGCTCCTTGGCGGCATCGCGGGTGAGCTGGGCCAGGGTGCCGGTCAGCACCACGGTCTGCCCATCCAGCGGGCCGGCCACGATCTCGGCCAGCGCCGGTGCCTTGGCCAGGATCTGCTGCATCGCCTTCTCGGCTGCCAGCAGCATCGCGCCGTGGCCCTCGCTGTCCAGCCACTGGGCCAGGCCACGCGCGGTGTCGTCGGGCAACCCGGCGTTGACGAACTGCCCATGCTCGGCGTCGAGCACCGCCTGGGCACCGGGCAACGCGGCCACCAGTTTCTCCGCGCGCAGGCGGGTGATGCCGGGAATCTCTGATTCGACCAACAGCTGCGCCAGGTCCAGCCCCTCGCGCAGCCTGGCGCTGGGCGCGTGCACATCACTGATGCGGACCTGGCCGACCTGCAGCAGGTCATCGATGGCCTGCTGGTTGCCCTGCTGTTCGAAGAAGTGGCCGAGCGAGCGCGCCACTTCGCCACCGATGTCCGGCACGCGCTTGAACAATGGCCACGGCAGGTGGCGGATCAGTTCCAGGTCACCGAACCACTGCGCCAGCGCCTTGGCCGTGCTCTCGCCCACGTGCTCGATGCCCAGCGCGAACAGCAGCCGTTCCAGCGTGGCGGCACGACTGGCGTCGATGGCCGCGATCAGGTTGTCGGCCCACTTGGTCGCGATCTTCTTCGTGTTCCATTCGAAGCGGGCCGGCTGCGCCAGCGCCTGCGCGCGCCAGCCCGGATCGTTGCCGTCCAGCCTGAGCACCGCATTGAGCACCGCGCCACTGCCTTCGGCCGGCAGGTGCAGCTTCAGTGTGGCGGCCAGCGCCGAGGGATCTTCAGCGTCCAGCACCAGCTTCAGGTGCAGCAGCTGGTCACGACTGAGCCGGTACAGGTCGGCCACGCTCTTGACGATGCCAGCGTCGACCAGGGTTTCGATGTATTTGTCGCCCAGGCCGTCGATGTCCATCGCGCGGCGAGAGGCGAAATGGGCGATGGCTTCCTTGCGCTGCGCCGGGCAGGACAGCTCGCCCGAGCAGCGCCATGCGGCCGCCCCTTCCTCGCGCACGATCTCCGAGCCGCACACCGGGCAGCGCGTCGGCATCTGCCAGGGCGTGGTGCCCTGCGGGCGGCGATCGAGGATGACGCTGACCACTTCCGGGATCACGTCGCCGGCGCGGCGCACGATCACGCTGTCGCCGACGCGCACGTCGAGGCGTGCGATCTGGTCGGCGTTGTGCAGGGTGGCGTTGGACACGATCACGCCGGCCACGGCCACCGGCGCCAGGCGCGCGACCGGCGTGGCCGCACCGGTACGGCCGATCTGGATCTCGATCGCCTCCACGGTAGTGCTCTGTTCCTGCGCCGGGAACTTGTGCGCGATGGCCCAGCGTGGCGCGCGCGAGACGAAGCCCATCGCCTGCTGGCCGGCACGGTCATCGAGCTTGTAGACCACGCCATCGATATCGAACGGCAGGCTGTCGCGGCGCTCGCCGATATCGCGGTAGTAGCCGAGCAGGCCGTCGGTGCCTTCCACCACCTTGCACAGCGCGCTGACCGGGAAACCCCAGGCGCCGAGCTGCGCCAGCGTGCCCGAATGGGTATCGGGCAGCTCGCCGCCCTGCACTTCACCGGTACCGTAGGCGAAGAAGCTCAACCTGCGCTGCGCACTGATCTTCGGGTCGAGCTGGCGCAGCGATCCAGCCGCCGCATTGCGTGGGTTGGCCAGCACCTTGCCGCCGTGCAGGCGCGCACGTTCGTTGTAGGCCTCGAAATCGGCACGCGCCATGTAGACCTCGCCGCGCACCTCGAGCACGTCCGGCCAGTCCTTGCCGTGCAGCCGCTTGGGAACATCGCCGATCTCGCGCAGGTTGGCGGTCACGTCCTCGCCGGTGCTGCCATCGCCGCGGGTCGCGCCGAGCACGAAATGACCATCCTCGTAGCGCAGGCTGATCGCCAGGCCGTCCATCTTCGGCTCGGCCGAGAACTGCAGGCTGCGGCGGCCCAGGCGTTCGTCAATGCGGCGCACGAAATCCGCCACTTCCTCATCGCTGAAGGCGTTGGACAGCGACAACATCGGCACCGCATGGCGGACTTCGGGGAAACGGCCGGAGGGACGCGCGCCGACCTGCTGGGTCGGGCTGTCGGCCCGGGCCAGTTCCGGATGTTCGCGCTCCAGTGCTTCCAGCTCGCGCACCATCCGGTCGTAGTCGATGTCGGGGATCTCCGGGGCGTCCAGCTCATGGTAGGCGCGGTTGGCCTGGGCGATCTGCCGGCGGAGATCTTCGGCGCGTTCGGCGGGGCTGGAGCTCATCGGAATCCGGTGGTTCTGGGATGGCCGGGGATTCTACCGCGCCCGGCCGTCAGGCCCTGTAATGCCCCCCTTCGCAGCGCCGAGCCATGCTCGACGGGCGCTCCCCTGCCCTGGTGGATGCCGACCTTCTCCCCACCCCGGCAGGTGCCAACCTTGGTTGGCACACCTGCAGCCGAGCATGGCTCGGTACTACAAAAAGCGGGCTTGCCGCCCACCGCAACCAGCGCTAGCGTGCGACGGTCTGCCCTTCGGAATCGTGCCCGTGACCCTGCCTGCTTCCCGTCGACGCTTCCTGCAACTGGCCGGTGCCGGCCTCGCCGTCGCTGGCAGCGGGCTGCCGCAGCTTGGCCATACCCAACCCGCGACGGCCGCCGCTCCTGCCCCCACCGAAGGCGTGGTACTGCTGAACTTCAACGAGTGCCCCTACGGCCCCTCGCCGGCGGCCCAGCAGGCCGCGCGCGACAGTATCGCCAGCTGCGGCCGCTACCGCTTCGCCCTGGCTGCACAGGTGCGCGATGCCTTCATCAAGCAGGCACGCATTCCGGCCGACCACGTGCGCCTCTATCCCGGCTCAAGCGAGCCGTTGAACCGCGCCGCCATGGTGTGGACCGGCCCGCAGGCAGGACTGGTAGTCGCCGATCCGACCTTCGAGACGCTGGGCGAGGTCGCCGCCGCACACGGTGCGCACGTGCAGAAAGTGCCGCTGCGCGACGACGGCGCGCATGACCTGCGTGCAATGGTCGCCGCCGCGCACGCACGCCCGACCGGGCTGCTGTACGTGTGCAATCCGAACAACCCGACCGGTTCGATCAGCCCACCGGATGAGCTCGCCTGGCTGCTGGCCCACAAGCCCGCATCGACCCGCGTGCTGGTCGACGAGGCCTACCTGCAGTACAGCGAGCAGCCGAGCCTGATCACCCGGGTGACGCAGCGCGATGACCTGATCGTGCTGCGCACGTTCTCCAAGCTGTACGGCATGGCCGGCCTGCGCCTGGGCGTGGCGGCCGCAAACCCCGACCGCCTGCGCGAACTGGCCAGCCTGGGCGACAACCCGCTGCCCGTGCCAGCACTGGCCGCGGCACTGGCCAGCCTGCAGGATCCCCAGTTGATCGCGCAGCGGCGCCTGCAGAATGCCCAGGTGCGGCAGGCCACCATCACGTGGCTGGGCAAGCGTGGTTTCAGCTGCGTGCCGTCGGAAGCGAACTGCTTCGTGGTGGATGTGCAGCGCGACGGTGCCGCCTTTGCCAAGGCGATGGCAGACAACGGCGTGATCATTGGCCGCAGCTGGCCGATCTGGCCACAGCGCGTGCGCGTGACCGTCGGCACCGAAGACGAGATGGCCGCATTCCGCCGTGCGTTCGCCAAGGTGGCCGGCGTACCGGCCTGACCCTGTTGGCGGGGGCGAACCTTGGTTCGCTCCATCCACGCATGGCGTGGATCTACCGGCGTGGGTGCCGACCGTTGGCCGGCACAACAGGCTTTACCAGCGCGGGGTCTTGGTCAGCGGCGGTGCCTGGTGCTGGCGGTCGTAGGCACGCAGCTCGTCGCGAATGTGCGCGATGCGCTGGCGGCCCAAGGCATTGCGGCTGTCATCCAGCACCACGCCATCGAGCAGCTCGGCCATGCGCTGCACGGTCGGCAGCATCTTCTCCCAGGCATCAAGCGCGGTCAGCGGCGCCGGCAGGGTCAGGAAGAAGGCGATGGCCGGGGTTTCCATGGCACGGATGTTGGCCATGTCGAAGCTGCCCGGCTTCATGATGCTGGCCATCGAGAAGATCGGGCCGCGCTCGGGGTGGCCTTCCACCAGGCGGTGGAACACGTTCATGTGGCCGAATACCAGGCCGGTCTTCTCGGCCGCCACCACGATGTCTTCGCCGCGCAGCTGCTCGCCGGCACGGGCGGCCACGAACAGCGAGACGATCTTGTCGAAATCCTGGGTAGTGCGCTTGCCGAGGTCGTTGGCCGCGCCCGGGTCAGTGTCGGCCAGGCCAAGTTCGGCCTGCTCGCCTTCCCCGCGCATGCCCGGTTCGACGCGGCCCTCAGCCACCACGACGCCGTCCTCGCCCAGGACCGGTTCGCGGCGCTCGCCACTGGCCGGTTCCGTGTTCTCCACGCGACGGCCCTGGGGCTTCTTCTTCGGACGGCCAAACAGGAAGATCGCGGCGATCAATAGCAGGCCGGCGGCCAGGATGCCGATGCGCAACAGTGCCGTGTCGGACATTCGATAGGTTCTCCGGCTAATTCATTCAGGTAACTAGGATGGCACGTCAGGCCGCGCCCGCCAATCGCGCCGCTTCTTCCAGGTCCACGCTGACCAGGCGGCTGACGCCCGGCTCACGCATGGTCACGCCCGACAGCTGGTGCGCGGCCTCCATCGTCGCCTTGTTATGGCTGACGAACAGGAACTGCACCTTCTCGCTCATTTCCTTGACCATGTTGGCCAGGCGGCCGACGTTGGCTTCGTCCAGCGGCGCGTCCACCTCGTCCAGCAGGCAGAACGGGGCGGGATTCAACTGGAAGATGGCGAACACCAGCGCCACTGCGGTCATCGCCTTCTCGCCGCCGGACAGCAGCGAGATGCTGGACACGCGCTTGCCCGGCGGGCGCGCCATGATGGTCACACCCGTGTCGAGCAGGTCTTCTCCGGTCAGTTCCAGGTAGGCGTGGCCACCACCGAACAGGCGCGGATACAGCGCCTGGACGCCGGCATTGACGCGGTCGAAGGTGTCCTTGAAGCGCCCGCGGGTCTCGCGATCAATCTTGCGGATGGCATCCTCAAGTGTTTCCAGCGCCGTGGTCAGGTCGGCGTGCTGCGAATCCAGGTAGTCCGAACGCTGCGAAGCCTCGCCGTACTCGTGGATGGCGGCCAGGTTGACCGGCTCCAGCCGGCGCATGCGTGCGTCGATCTGGTGCACGGCCTGCTCCCAGTCGCCCAGGCGGGCGTCCTCGGGTAGTGCATTGAGCACGTCCTGCAGCACGAAGCCGGCCTTTTCCACCGCCGCCTGCAGGGTGTCGGCGCTGAGCGCCAAGGCCTGCTGGTCGAGCTTGCGCTGCGAAATGCGCTCGCGCTGGGCCAACGCCTGTTCGTCGCGCTGGTGGCGGGTCTGCTCGTAGTTGCGCAGCTCGGCGTCGATGCCGTCCAGCAGCGTCCGCGCCTCGGTCAGCACGCGGTCGGCGCGCACGCGCTCTTCCAGCGCGTTCTGGTGTTCGGCCTGCAGCGCTTCGACCGGCGAATCCCCTTCGTCCAGCTGCGAGTGCAGCTCGCCCAGTCGCGCATCCAACTGCCCACGCTGGGTGCCCATGCGCTCCAGCGCCTGGCTCAACGAGGCCAGCTGCGCGCGCTGTGATTCCAGGGTGAGTGCCAGCGCATGCGAGCGCTCGCGCACCGCACGGGCGGCATCGCGGGCCAGGTCGCGGGCCTCGGTCAGCTGGCGGCGCTCGCCCTCCAGCCGCTGCCGGGTCGACTCCAGGTCACCCATGCTGCTGACCGCGTTCTCCAACCGCGAGCGCGCTTCGCGCGCCTGCTCGTTGTTGGCTTCAATCGTTTCCTGCAGCTGCTTCAGCTCGCCTTCGATGCGGTCGATGCGCGTGCGTGCAGCCTCCACCTTGCCCTGCTGGCCCTGCAACTGGCCGGCCAGTTCGGACACCGCGCGATGGGCCTGGTACAGCGCGCGCTGCGCGTCCTCGCGCTGCTGTTCGGCCGCCTGCAGCTGCTCGCGGAAACCGGCCAGCTGGTCTTCCAGTTCGGCCTCGCGGTCCTGCAGCTGTTCGATCTGCTCGCGCAGTTCCTGGATCTCACGTTCGCGCAGCAGCGCGCCCTGCTCGGCGGCACCGGAGCGCGACACGCGCAGCCAGCCCCGGCCCAGGCGCTCGCCGCTCTGGGTGATGATCGAATCGCCTTCGGGCAGGCTGGCCTGCAGCGCCTTGGCTTCGGCCAGATCCCTGGCACCGTGCAGGTGCGCCAGCAGGCGCCGGATCGCTGCCGGGCCACGCACGCGTGCAGCCAGCGAGGTCGGCGCGACCTTCAGGTCCGCGCCATCGTTGGCGACCAGTGCAATGTGGCCCTCGCCCAGTTCGCCCAGCGCGTCGACCAGGCTGGCCGGGTCATCGACCAGCACGCCTTCGATCAACTGGCCAAGCGCGCTTTCCACCGCGTTTTCCCAACCGGCATCGACATCCAGGCGTTCGCCGACACGCGCCGCCGAATCCAGCCCGCGCGCCTTCAGCCAGGCGACTGCCGCGCCCTGCTCCTGGCCCAGCGCGGCCTGCTGCAGGGTTTCCAGCGAGGCCAGGCGACCGCGCAGGCCGTTGGCCTGCTTGCGCAGTTCGGCCAGTTCGTTCTGGCCATTGCGCTGCTGTTCCTGCACCGCCGCCACGCCCTGCTTGCGCAGCTCGACGTCTTCGCTCAGTTCATCCAGCGCGGCCTTCTGCGTGTCGTGCTGCAGGTGCAGCTGCTCGAAGGCTTCTTCCAGCGCGTCCACGTCCAGCCCGGCACGCTCGGCGGCCAGGGCTTCACGACGCCGGTCGGCATCGAGGATCTGCTTGTCCAGGTAGTCCACGCGCGTGCGCTCGACATCGCCGGCGCGCGAGGCCTCCGAACTCTGCGAGGTGTGCTGTTCCCAGCGCTGCTGCCAGCTGGCCAGCCGTTCTTCAGCCTCGCGCAGGCTTTCCTGCTTGATCTCGTTCTCTTCCTGCAGTGCTTCCAGCTGCGGGGCGGCGGCCTCCACCGCCTCGCGCAGCACGCTCAGCCTGGCCTCGTCGCCGCTGATGTGCTGGCCCAGTTCGGCCAGCGCCTGCTGCGTTTCATCGCGCGCCTTGTGCAGGCGCTGCGACAGCTCGCGCTGGTGCTGGATCTGCTGCTCCAGGCGCGCCAGCGTACTGCCGACCTGGTAGACCGCCGCCTGCGCGGTGTTGAGCGCGTCGGCAGCCTCTTCGCGCCGCGCACGCGAGGTTTCGATGCGGGCTTCGGCATCACGCTGGTCGGCAATCAGCTGCTGCAGCTTTGTCTCTTCCTGCGACAGGCCTTCGCGCAGCTTCGACAGGCGCCCGTCGAGGCCGCGGAATTCCAGCGCCTTCCACTCGGCGTCCTTGACCCGGCGCTCTTCCTGCAGGGCCTGGTACTGCTCGGCCTGCTTGGCCTGGCGCTTGAGGTGCTCCAGCTGCTTGCTGATCTCGTCGCGCAGGTCGCCCAGCCGGTCCAGGTTCTCGCGGGTGTGGCGGATGCGGGTCTCGGTCTCCTTGCGGCGCTCCTTGTACTTGGAGATGCCGGCCGCCTCTTCCAGGTACACGCGCAGGTCTTCCGGGCGCGCCTCGATGATCTGGCTGATCATGCCCTGCTCGATGATCGAGTAGCTGCGCGGGCCCAGGCCGGTGCCGAGGAACAGGTCGGTGATGTCGCGGCGGCGGCACTTGGTGCCGTTGAGGTAGTAGTTGCTGGTACCGTCGCGGCTGACCGTGCGCTTGACCGAGATTTCGTTGAACGCGGCGTACTCGCCGGAGATCGTGTGGTCGGAGTTGTCGAAGATCAGCTCGACCGTGGCCTGCGACACCGGCTTGCGGGCGTTGGAACCGGAGAAGATCACGTCGGTGAGCGAGTCGCCGCGCAGGCGGCTGGCCGAGCTCTCGCCCATGACCCAGCGCACGGCGTCGATGATGTTCGACTTGCCGCAGCCATTGGGGCCCACCACGCCGGTCATGTTGGTCGGCAGGTGCAGGGTGGTCGGATCGACGAACGACTTGAAGCCGGACAGCTTGATCGTGGAAAGACGCATAGGGGTTCCGGACTGGGGCCGGCAAGCGGCCTGCGTTTACCCTCCAAGTCATTGATCCTGTTGGGATCGATGCCCGTGGAACGGGTGTGACGCCCTGAGTATACCGATGTGGCCGTGTTCTACGAATGGGCGTGGAACATTGCCCGGCCCTGCCCCGCCGGCCGCACGTGGCCCGAGCTGGCGAAACGGAACCATAAAACAAAACGGGCACCCTTGCGGGCGCCCGTTCTGCGGTGATGCCAGGCCTTGCGGCGGGGGATCAGGCTTCGGCGACGACGACGACCTTGACGGTGGTCTCGACGTCGGCGTGCAGGTGGATCAGCACGTCGTATTCGCCGATGTTGCGGAAGGCGCCTTCACCCAGGATGACTTCGCTCTTTTCCAGCGGCAGGCCGGCGGCAGTGAAGGCTTCGGCGATGTCGCGCGGGCCGACCGAGCCGTACAGCTTGCCTTCGGTCGAAGCGTTGGCGGCGATGGTCACGCTCGCGCCTTCCAGCTTGGCCTTGCGGCCTTCAGCTTCTGCGTGGATGGCCTGGGCCTTGGCTTCGTACTCGGCGCGCTTGGCTTCGAACTCGGCCTTGTTGCTCTCGGTGGCCGGCACGGCCTTGCCCTGCGGCACGAGGAAGTTACGGCCGTAACCCGGCTTCACGTCGACCAGGTCGCCCAGGTTGCCGAGGTTGGTGACTTTCTGCAGGAGGATCAGCTGCATGGTATTGCTCCAGATGAGTTATTCGTTAGCGAGGCGATGCCCCGCAACAAAGGCTGTCCGAATAGCTGGCACAGCGGGGGCGGCACCGGGCCGCCCCGCCGGCATCAGACGTCGTGGTTGTCGGTGTACGGGATCAGGGCCAGGAAGCGAGCGCGCTTGACGGCGGTCGCCAGCTGGCGCTGGTACTTCGACTTGGTACCGGTCACGCGGCTCGGCACGATCTTGCCGTTCTCGGTCAGGTACTGGCGCAGGGTGTTGAGATCCTTGTAGTCGATCTCCTTCACACCTTCAGCAGTGAACTTGCAGAACTTGCGGCGACGGAAGAACTTGGACATGGGAAGGCTCCTTAGGCGGCGGAAGCGGCGTCGTCGCCGGCTTCGTTGTCAGCGGTGTTGTTGGACTCGCCTTCTTCGTCGTCACGACGACGGCGCTCACCGCGCTCCGGCTTGTCACCCTTCTCGTCCTTGCTCTTCATGATCAGCGACTGCTCGGTGTCAGCCTCGTCACGCTTGATGACCAGGTTGCGCAGCACGGCGTCGTTGAAGCGGAAGCTCTCGGTCAGTTCGTTCAGAACGGCCTGGTCGGCTTCGATGTTCATCAGCACGTAGTGGGCCTTCACCAGGTTCTGGATCGGGTACGCCAGCTGGCGGCGGCCCCAGTCTTCCAGACGGTGGATGGTGCCGTTGCCGTTCTCGACCAGCGACTTGTAGCGCTCGATCATGGCCGGGACCTGCTCGCTCTGGTCCGGGTGGACCATGAACACGATTTCGTAATGACGACTCATGTTTTTTCTACCTTTCGGATGTGGCCTCGCGGCCGGACAGCCCCCCGCCGTTGAGACCGCGGTGGGGCAAGGATTCCCGCCAGGAAGGCAGGAAGCCGCGCATTATGGCGCAGATGAGGGTGCCGGGCAACCGGCCCGCGGCGGCTGAACCTGCCCCCAGCGCCCGGCCATGCCCGGCGGGCGCCAGAACCGGCCTCAGGCCTTGTCGGCGTCGGTGGTGAAGCTCTCGCCGCAGCCACACTCGGCGGTGGCGTTCGGGTTGCTGAACGTGAACGTCTCGCTCAGGCCTTGCTTGCCAAAGTCGATCACGGTGCCGTCCACCAGCGCCAGGCTCTTGGCGTCGACGTAGATCTTCACGCCGTCCTGCTCGAACACGGTATCGCCCTCGCGCTCGTCGCGGGCCAGGTCGGTCACGTGGCCCCAACCGGAGCAGCCGGTCCTGGTCACGCCGAAACGCAGGCCCAGCGCGCCGGGGGTCTGGGCGACAAAGCGCTGCACGCGCTCGAAGGCAATGGGGGTCAGGCTGACGGCCATGGGGCTACTCCAGAGGTACGGGAACATTATAAGGAGCCGTTGCCGCGAAAAATGCCTCGCAAGCAGAACGCTGCAACCGGTAAACTCCCGTGTTCACAGATCGAGTCGATCAGCAGAGGATTCAAGTCATGACGGTGGTCAGCGTTGAACATGCGCTTGCCGGGAAGATCCCGGAAGGCGGCGAAGTCACGGTACGCGGATGGGTGCGCACGGTGCGCGGTTCAGCGAATCTGGCCTTCGTGAATGTGAGCGACGGCTCCTGCTTCGCCCCGATCCAGGTCGTGGCCAACGACACCCTGGCCAACTTCGACGAGATCAAGCGCCTGACCAGCGGCTGCTCGGTCATCGGCACCGGCACCCTGGTGAAGTCGCAGGGCAAGGGCCAGTCGTTCGAGATCCAGGCCAGCGCCCTGGAAGTGGTCGGCTGGGTCGAAGATCCGCTCACCTACCCGATCCAGCCCAAGCCGATGTCGCCGGAGTTCCTGCGCGAAGTGGCGCACCTGCGCCCACGCACCAACCTGTTCGGCGCAGTCACCCGCATCCGCAACTGCCTGGCCCAGGCCGTGCACCGCTTCTTCCACGAGAACGGCTTCAACTGGATCAGCACCCCGATCATCACCACCTCCGACGCCGAAGGCGCCGGCCAGATGTTCCGCGTGTCCACCCTGGACATGGTGAACCTGCCGCGTGACGAGAAGGGCGCGATCGACTTCAGCCGCGACTTCTTCGGCAAGGAAACGTTCCTGACCGTGTCCGGCCAGCTGAACGTCGAGGCCTACTGCCTGGCGCTGAGCAAGGTCTACACCTTCGGCCCGACCTTCCGCGCCGAGAACAGCCACACCACCCGCCATCTGGCGGAGTTCTGGATGATCGAGCCGGAAATCGCCTTCGCCGACCTGGCCGAAGACGCACGCCTGGCCGAAGAGTTCCTGAAGTACCTGTTCCGCGCCGTGCTGAACGAGCGCAGCGACGACCTGGCCTTCATCGCCGAGCGCGTGGACAAGAACGCGATCACCAAGCTGGAAGATTTCATCAACGCACCGTTCGAGCGCATCGACTACACCGATGCGGTCAGCCTGCTGCAGAAGTCCGGCAGGAAGTTCGACTTCCCGGTGGAATGGGGCCTGGACCTGCAGACCGAGCACGAGCGCTGGCTGACCGAGGAGCATGTCGGCCGTCCGGTGGTGGTGACCAACTATCCGGAGCACATCAAGGCCTTCTACATGCGCCTGAACGACGACGGCAAGACCGTTGCCGCGATGGACGTGCTGGCCCCAGGCATCGGTGAGATCATCGGTGGCAGCCAGCGTGAGGAGCGCCTGGACGTGCTGGACGCGCGCATGGCCCAGTTCGGCCTGGATCGCGAGCACTACAGCTGGTACCGCGACTTCCGCCGCTATGGCTCGGTGCCGCACGCCGGCTTCGGCCTGGGCTTCGAACGCCTGGTGGTGTACGTCTGCGGGCTGTCCAACATCCGCGACGCGATCCCCTACCCGCGCGCCCCGGGCAGCGCGGACTTCTAAGCCCCACACGACCACGGAGGTACGGCTCCCATGACCCTGTTCTTCGCCCTGTGTTTCGTCGGCGTTGCAGTGGCCGGGTTCAGTGCCTTCGTGATCTTCTGGCCGCTGACCCTGGTGCACGTGCGCGACCGCCATCCGGCGCTCGCCGAGCGCTTCGGCAGCGGCGCCTTCCTCAAGCCCGATGCCCTGGCCTGGCTGCTGCGCCGCGACTATCGCCAGCAGCCGGACCGCTCGCTGTCCGGGCTGGCGACGCCGGCCTGGGTATCGCTGCTGACCCTGCTGGCCGGACTGGGCATGGCCGCCCTGCTCTGGCTGGCCTCGCTCTGGTAACCCCCATGAATGACATTTCTGCCTCGCGCGACAGTTGGTGGCTGGCCAGCCTCGGCAACACCCTGATCTGGGCGCGCCTGCGCGTTCGCCCGGCCGGCACCGCCGAAGTACTCGACAGCGATGGCAACACGCTGAGCTACGACAGCGAAGACACCGCCCGTTCGCAGTTGTTCGACGCCGAATTCGTCGAGTATGACGGCCTGGACGAGGAAGACGCGCTGGTGCGCGGCTTCAGCCTGCACGAAGTGCAGCCGCCGCAGGCCGACAACGACGAGGGCCTGCACGGCCGCATGATCCAGTCGCTGGGCGCGCGCGCCTGATCCAGGCATGTTCACTCCACGCGCCTTCGCCGAGACCGACCTGCTCTGGCTGGACCGCCTGCTGGCGCGCGATCCGTTCGTCACCGTGCTCACCCCCGGCAGCGATGGCCTGCCGGAGCTGACCCGGATGCCGGTGCTGTACCGGCGCGAGGGCGAGCGCATCGAGCTGCGCGGGCACTGGGCCCGCGCCAACCCGCAGTCGCGCCACAGCGGTGCGGCCAAGGTGCTGGTCGACGGACCACACGGCTACGTCTCGGCCAGCTGGTACCCGGACAAGGAGCCTGCCGCACGGGTGCCGACCTGGAACTACGCTGCCGCCGAGCTGCATGGCCAGTTGCACACCTTCGACGACACCGATGCGCTGGCCGAACTGGTCGGCGCGATCAGCGATCACTTCGAAGCCAGTGTCGGCCAGGGCTGGCAGTTCGATGCCACGCGCGCCGAACATGGCCCGGAACTGCGTGCCATCGTCGGCTTCCGTTTCCAGGTCGAACACGTGCAGCTGAAGCTGAAGCTGAGCCAGAACCATCCCGACGCCAACCAGCGCGCCGTGATCGCCGAACTGGAACAGCTGGGCGCCCCTTCCTCCACCGAGTTGGCGCAGTGGATGCGCTGGCACCGCGAACAGGCCGCCCGCAGCGGCTGAACACCCCAGATTCCCGCGACGTCGCAGCCGGATGGCTGCGGTGCGCCCCCACCCGACGCCAGGGACCGAACATGAAAGACATCCACAAGCTGCTGCAGAACAACCGCGACTGGGCCGACCGCATCGAGAAGGAGGACCCCGACTTCTTCCACCAGCTGGCCAAGCAGCAGCACCCGGAGTACCTGTGGATCGGCTGCTCCGATTCGCGCGTGCCGGCCAACCAGATCATCGGCATGGCGCCGGGCGAAGTGTTCGTGCATCGCAACGTCGCCAACGTGGTCGCCCACACCGACCTCAACTGCCTGAGCGTGGTGCAGTACGCGGTGGACCAGCTGAAGGTCAAGCACATCCTGATCGTCGGCCACTACGGCTGCGGCGGCGTGCATGCCTGTCTGCACAACACCCGCGTCGGCCTGGCCGACAACTGGCTGCGCCATGTCGGTGACGTGGTGCAGAAGCACCAGGGCATCCTCGACGCCATCGAAGACGACGAACTCAAGCACGCCCGGCTGTGCGAGCTGAACGTGATCGAGCAGGTCGCCAACCTCTGCCGCTCGACCATCGTGCTGGATGCCTGGGCCCGCGGCCAGAAGCTGATGGTGCACGGCTGGGTCTACAGCCTGAAGGACGGCCGCGTGCGTGAAATGGGCATCGACGTCGGTTCGCTGGAAGAGCTGCAGCCGGCGTATGAAAAAGCGCTGTCCTTCGTGCCGCGCAAGGGCCGTCGCGACTGATCCCCACACGGATGACCACCATGCTCGCTCCGCCGATCAACCTGCACGCCTGGATCGAAGAGAACCGCCACCTGCTGAAGCCGCCGGTGGGCAACAAGATGATCGACAACGGCGATTTCATCGTGATGGTGGTCGGCGGGCCGAACTCGCGTACCGACTACCACTACGACGAAGGCCCCGAGTGGTTCTACCAGCTCGAAGGCGAGATGGTGCTGAAGGTGCAGGAGGACGGCGCGGTACGCGACATTCCGATCCGCGCCGGCGAGATCTTCCTGTTGCCGGCGAAGGTGCCGCACTCGCCGCGGCGCCCGCCCGGGGGCATCGGCCTGGTGGTCGAGCGCAAGCGGCTGCCGCATGAGTTGGACGGCGTGATCTGGCACTGCGAGCGCTGCAACCACAAGCTGCACGAAGAGTATTTCCCGCTGCAGAACATCGAAACCGACCTGCCCAAGGTGTTTGCGCACTACCACGCCAGCCTGGAACTGCGTACCTGCAGCCAGTGCGGGCACGTGGATCCGCTGCCGGTGCCGGCGGCGGGCTGAGCACCTGCCCCTGTAGGGCCGAGCCCATGCGCGGCTTCGTGGCCCGGCAGCCGAGCATGGGCTCGGCGCTACAGGTTCGGCGGCAGGCACGCCGCCAGGCGCTACACTGGCGGTCCCGTTGCAGCCTGTTGCCC
>OKID01000168.1_pt1 | contig 17185 bp, 14 predicted proteins | sample 1610601 | NCBI WGS metagenome assembly OKID01 (sample SAMN04436667, study PRJEB24849) | human gut metagenome | biome: human gut; feature: NICU; material: stool | host: Homo sapiens | place: USA: Saint Louis, MO | collected 2010-06-09 | reverse complement strand
GGGCCCGAGGCATGCCTCGGGCGGGTTGGGCAGGACGCCCAACCCCGGTCTTGCCCTGTGCGCAGGACAGCGCACACGAGCAAGCGGCGACCGAGCCTGCATGGACGTATTTACGGCGTCCCCCGCAACCGGACCCACCCCGCCTACCCACAGGAAACCGCTTTTGCTTTTGCTGTTGCTTCGGCTCTTGCCGTGGACGCGGTCTCTGCAGGTGCAGGGCGCAGCCCTGCCGAACACCCCCGCGACGGGGTGTCGCAAACGCCTGCGACGGTTCGTCGCACGGGCAACCCTGGACCCGCCTCTACACTAGCAGGGTGACCCGCCTGTCCCGCCCGCAGCGCCTTCTGCTGCAGCTCGCCATCCTGGCGACGCTGCTGATGGTGCTTGCGCCATTGGTCAGCCGCGCGCTGCAGGCGCCGCCGATGGACCACGCGGCGATGGCAGGCATGGACCACGCGCACATGCACCACGACGCTGCCGCATTGGGTCCGAGCCCTTTGCACGGGCAACGGAGTCCGACCCCACCGGCCGACCCCCACGCCATGCATGGCGAAGCCTGCGAATACTGCGTGCTGGCCATGCGCCTGCTGCCGTGGCTGGCGGTATTGGTGCTGCTGTTGCCGCTGCTGTGGCGGCCGCGGCTGGTATTCCCGTGGTCACAGCAGGTACTGCCGGCACTGCGCTGGCCGGCACACGCCGCGCGTGGGCCACCGCGGTCCTCCATCGTCCGCTGATTTTCCTGTCGAATCTGCCGCACGACGCCTGAGCGGGCGCCGTGTGCGCGTGCGTACCTTGGAGCTGTTCCGATGAAAATGACTTCCCGCCCCGCGGGCGCCTGCGTGCGCCTGCCGGTTGCCCTTGGCTTGGCCGCAGCTGCAACGCTCGCCCATGCCGCGCCCGCCGAAGAGGCGCGCACTCTCGATACGGTGGTGGTCACCGCCGCCGCGCCTTCGTCGCCACTGCACTGGGTGACCGATCCACGCCTGCCGCGGCAGCCGGTTCCGGCCAGTGACGGCGCCGATTACCTGAAGACCGTTCCTGGCTTCTCGGCCATCCGCAACGGCGGCACCAACGGTGACCCGGTGCTGCGCGGCATGTTGGGTTCGCGCCTGAACATCCTCAGCAATGACGGCAACCTGATCGGCGCCTGCCCCTCGCGCATGGACAACCCGCTGTCCTACATCGCACCGGAGAGCTTCGACCGCCTGACCATCATCAAGGGCCCGCAGAGCGTGCGCTGGGGGGCAGGTGCCTCGGCCGGCACCGTGCGCTTCGAACGCGATACACCGCGCTTCGAGGAACCGGGCCTGCGTGCCGATGCCAGCGCGCTGGTCGGTTCGCGCAACCGCAACGACCAGGTGATGGACCTGACCCTGGGCAACCCGGCCGGCTATGTGCGCGCCAGCGGCAACCGTTCCGAAGCCGATGACTACAAGGACGGCAACGGCGATGTGGTGCCATCGAAGTGGCGCAAGTGGAACGGTGACGTGGCGATCGGCTGGACGCCGGATGCCGACACGCTGCTGGAAATTTCTGCCGGTGCCGGCGATGCGATCGCACGCTACGCGGGGCGCGGCATGGACGGTGCCGCGTTCGAACGCACCAGCTACGCCGCGCGCTTCGAGAAGCGCAATCTGCCGGGTGCGTGGGACACGCTGCAGGCCAACGTGTACTACAACGAGGCCGACCACGTGATGGACAACTACACGCTGCGCACGCCGAATCCCAACAGCATGATGCCGATGCCGATGGCGTCGAACGTGGGCCGCCGCACCCAGGGCGGCCGGGTCAGTTCCGAGTGGCGCTGGCAGGACGTGCAACTGGTGGCGGGTGTGGATGGCGAGGACAGCCGCCATCGTGGCCGCATGGGCATGGGCCGCGACACCTACCACCAGGCCGTCTGGGAGACCGATGCCAACTTCCGCCGCTATGGCGTGTTCACCGAGTTGACCCTCGGCGCCGGCACCGACCAGCGCTGGATCAGCGGGCTGCGCATCGATCGCGCCAGCGTGCGTGATGAGCGGCAGTCCATCCCGTGGAATGATGGGCAGCCGGCCCAACCCAACGGCCGGCGAGAAGCGCAAGGCGTGGCTCGGCAGTGGCTTCCTGCGCTATGAGCAGGACCTGGCCGACGGCCTGACCTGGTATGCAGGCCTCGGCCACAGCGAGCGCATGCCCGACTACTGGGAGCTGTTCTCGCCCAACCACGGCCCGGCCGGCGCAGTGAACGCGTTTGCCGGCATCCAGCCCGAGCGCACCACCCAGCTCGACATGGGCCTGCAGTACAAGGGACCGCGCGTGCAGGCCTGGGTTTCGGCCTATGCCGGGCAGATCCAGGACTACATCCTGTTCACCTATCACGGCAGCGGCATGATGGGCATGAGCCAGGCCAGCAACGTCGAGGCGCGCATTGCCGGTGCCGAGGCCGGGTTGGAAGTGAGCCTGACCGAGCAGTGGAAGCTGGGCGGCACGCTGGCCTATGCCTGGGGAGAGAACCGCGACCAGCAGCGTCCGCTGCCGCAGATGCCGCCGTTGGAAGCGCGCCTGAGCGCGAACTGGGAGGGCCAGCGCTGGAGTGCCGGCGCATTGCTGCGCGCGGTGACCCATCAGCATCGTGTCGCAGATGGGCAGGGCAACGTGGTCGCGCAGGACCTCGGGCCGAGCGCCGGGTTTGCCACCTTCGCGCTCAATGCCGCGTACCGTTTCAGTTCGCAGCTGCAGCTCAGCGCCGGCGTCGACAACCTGTTCGACCGCGCCTACAGCGAGCACCTGAACCTGGCCGGCAGCGCCGACTTCGGCTTCCCGGCCGACCCGGTGCGGATCAACGAGCCGGGGCGCAGCGTGTGGATGAAGTTGAACTACCGGTACTGATCCGCCGGGCATAAAAAAACGGGGCCGGATCCCCGCCAGGATCCGTCCCCGCCCGACGCCCTCGGTCGGGCAGGTTCGACTCTACGATGACGGCCGCGGTGGTGCACCACTGGATACACCCCGACACACGCCGACACTGCCCATGGCAGCCTTGCACGGAACGGGTTCAAGGCGCTATCGCAGCCTAGGTTCCACGCCGGTAAACGCTTGGCACATACCGCTTTTATGGGCACTTGCCTACACTCGGCGGCCGTGGATCAATCAGGACCGTTCATGTTGGCTCGTATCGCTTCGACCCTGGCCCTCGGCCTCAGCCTGGCCGTGCTGGCCGGGTGCGCAGGCAAACAGGAGGCCGCCGCACGTCGGCAGGGCGAAGCGGTGCCGGTCACCGCGCAGGTCGTGCAGCCCACGCAGTGGAACGACACCCTGCAGGCACTGGGCACGGCCAAGGCGCGCGAGTCGATCAGCGTCACTGCCAAAGTCAGCGAGATCGTCGAGAAAGTGCACTTCGAGAGCGGCCAGCACATTGCCGCCGGTGCGCCGATCGTGACGCTGCGCGGGCAGGCCCAGGAAGCCGCACTGGTGCAGGCGCAGGCCACTTTCCATGAAGCCGATCAGCTGTACAAGCGCCAGCGCGAACTGGCCGCCCAGCGGCTGGTGTCCAGCGCCACGCTGGATACGCAGAAGTCGATCCGCGACGCCGCCGAGGCACGCGTGATGCAGATGCAGGCAGACATTGGTGACCGACGCGTGCGCGCGCCCTTTGCCGGTGTGCTCGGCATCCGCCAGGTCAGCCCGGGATCGCTGCTGACCCCGACCACGGTCATCGCCACGCTCGACGACATCGAGCACATGCATGTCGATTTCCAGGTGCCGGAAGTGGAGCTGGCTGCGCTGGGCGTTGGTGACAAGGTCAGTGCCACCAGCGTGGCCTGGCCGGGTCGCACCTTCGAGGGCGTGGTCAGTACCATCGATGCGCGCATCGATCCGGCCACCCGTGCGGTGACCGTGCGCGCCGATTTCGCCAATGGCGACCACGCATTGCGCCCGGGCATGCTGCTGGACGTGCGCCTGTTCCGCCCCGAGCGCCCAGCGCTGGTGGTCCCGGAAATCGCCGTGGTACAGGTTGGCCGCGATACCTTCGTGTACCGCATCAAGGCCGACGACAGCGTCGAGCGGGTGGACGTGGTCACCGGCGCGCGCCGTGCCGGCGTGGTCGAGATCAGGCAGGGCCTGGAAGCGGGCCAGCGCATCGTGGTCGATGGCACCGGCAAGCTGCGCCCGGGCCTGAAGGTTGCTGCGAAGGACGCCGCACCGGCCTCCGGCGCCAAACCGGCTGACGCGCCGGCGCCGGTCGCGGCCGAGGGCCACGGCGGATGAAGCTGTCCGACATCTCCATCCAGCGGCCGGTGTTCGCCGTGGTGATGAGCCTGTTGCTGCTGGTGCTGGGCGTGATGTCCTTCACCCGCCTGACCCTGCGCGAACTGCCCGCCATCGACCCTCCGATCGTTTCGGTGTCGGTGGACTACACCGGCGCGTCGGCGGCGGTCATCGAAAGCCGCATCACCCAGGTGCTGGAAGATGCGCTGGCTGGCATCGAAGGCATCGATACGATCAACGCGCGCAGCACCAACGGCCGCTCGCAGGTCAGCATCGAGTTCACCGCCAACCGTGATATCGAAGCAGCGGCCAACGACGTGCGCGATGCGGTCAGCCGCGTCGCCGACCGCATGCCGGAAGAGGCGCGGCCACCAGAGATTGCCAAGGTCGAGAGCGATGCCGACCCGATCATCTGGTTCAACATGGTGTCCTCGACCATGGACACGCTGGAGCTGAGCGACTACGCCGACCGCTACGTGGTCGATCGTTTCTCCAGCCTCGATGGCGTGGCCCAGGTCCGCATCGGCGGCCGCCAGCGCTATGCGATGCGGATCTGGCTGGACCGTGACCAGCTGGCCGCACGCGGCCTGACCACCGGCGACGTGGAAACCGCGCTGCGCAACGAGAACGTGGAACTGCCGGCCGGCCGCATCGAGTCGACCGATCGCGATTTCACCCTGCGCGTGGAGCGCAACTACATCAAGCCCGAGGATTTCGCGACCATCCCGCTGGGCAAGGGCCGCGACGGCTACGTGGTGCGCATGGGCGACGTGGCGAAGATCGAGCTGGCCTCGGCCGAACGCCGCGCGTACTACCGCAGCAACGGCGAGCCCGGCATCGGCCTGGGCATCGTCAAGACCTCCACCGCCAACTCGCTGGACGTGGCACGCACGGCGCGCGCTGAGGCCGAGCGGGTGGCACTGACCCTGCCCAAGGGAACGCAGATCTTCGTCGCCTTCGACAACACCACCTTCATCGAAGCTGCAGTGGACCGCGTCTACGCCACCCTGGTGGAAGCGATGATCCTGGTGCTGGCGGTAATCTGGCTGTTCCTCGGCAGCTTCCGCGCCGCGTTGATTCCGGCGGTGACGGTGCCGGTCTGCCTGGTGGCGGCGTTCATCGCGCTGTATGCGTTCGACTTCTCGATCAACCTGCTGACCCTGCTGGCGTTGGTGCTGTGCATCGGCCTGGTGGTGGACGATGCGATCGTGGTGGTGGAAAACGTGCAGCGCCGCATCGACTTGGGCGAGCCACCGCTGGTGGCGTCCAAGCGCGGCACTGCGCAGGTCGCCTTCGCGGTGATCGCCACCACCGCCGTGCTGGTGGCGGTGTTCCTGCCGGTCGGCTTCCTGGAGGGCAACACCGGGCGACTGTTCCGCGAATTGGCAGTGGCGCTGGCCGCCGCGGTGGCGTTGTCCGCGTTCGTTGCGCTCACACTGACGCCGATGATGGCTTCCAAGCTGCTCAAGCCGCATACCGGGCAGGCCCCGCGGGGCCTGCACGGCTTCATCAACCGCAACCTGGAACGCCTTGCGGGTGCCTATGGGCGAGTGCTCGATCACCACGTCGACCGCACCTGGATCTACCTGCTGGTGATGGTGGCTGCGCTGGCCGCCAGCTGGGGCCTGCTCAAGCTGCTGCCGTCGGAACTGGCGCCAGCCGAAGACCGTGGTTCGTTCCAGATCATGATCGACGGCCCGGAAGGCGCCGGCTACGACTACACCGTGCAGCAGGTGCAGCAGGTGGAAGCGCTGCTGGCACCGCATGTCGGCCCGGACAAGCCGATCGTGCGTGCCAACCCCCGCGTGCCGGGCGGCTGGGGCGCCAGCGAGGAAATGCATACCGGCCGCGTCAGCATCTTCCTGCAGCCGTGGCGCCAGCGCAGCGAGGGTACGCCCGAAGTCGCCAACGAACTGCAGAAGGAACTGGATACCATCCGCGGCGTGCGCGTACGCACGCAGGTGGGTGGTGGCCTGGTGCGCAGCGGCGGCCAACCGTTCCAGATCGTGCTGGGCGGCCCGGAATATGCCGAGATCGCGCAGTGGCGCGACCGCATCCTGCTGCGCATGGCCGACAATCCCGGCCTGGTCGGCCCCGATTCCGATTACAAGGAAACCCGGCCGCAGATGCGGGTGAACATTGACCGCCAGCGTGCGGCCGATCTCGGCGTGCCGGTCACCGCGATCGGTTCGGCGCTGGAAACCATGATGGGCTCGCGTCGCGTCACCACCTTCGTCGACAACGGCGAGGAGTACGACGTGCTGGTGCAGGCCGGTCGCGATGGTCGCGCCAGCCCGGCCGACCTGGCCGCGATCCGCGTGCGCGCCAACTCCGGCGAGCTGGTGCCGCTGTCCAACCTGGTCACGCTGAGTGAAGTGGCCGAGGCCGGCACCCTGAACCGCTTCAACCGACTGCGCTCGATCACCATCAGTGCCGGCCTGGCGCCGGGCTATCCGCTGGGCGAGGCCATTGCGTGGGCACAGAACGTCGCCCAGGAAGAGCTGCCGCAGTACGCACAGGTGAACTGGAAGGGCGAATCGCGCGAATACCAGAGCGCCGGCGGCGCGGTGCTATTGACCTTCGCGATGGCGCTGCTGGTGGTGTACCTGGTGCTGGCCGCGCAGTTCGAGAGCTTCATCCATCCGCTCACCATCATGCTGACCGTGCCGCTGGGCGTACTCGGCGCGCTGGTCGGGTTGTGGGTGAGTGGCGGTACGGTGAACCTGTTCAGCCAGATCGGCATCGTGATGCTGGTCGGCCTTGCCGCGAAGAACGGCATCCTCATCGTCGAATTCGCCAACCAGCTGCGCGACGATGGGCGCAGCGTGCGCGAGGCGATCATCGAGTCGGCGATGGTGCGCCTGCGCCCGATCCTGATGACCTCGATCGCCACCGTGGTCGGCGCGATCCCGCTGGTGGTCGCCGGGGGGCCTGGTTCGGCCAGCCGTGGCACGATCGGCATCGTGATCATTTTCGGCGTGACTCTTTCGACGTTCCTGTCGCTGTTCGTGGTGCCGGCGTTCTACGCGCGGCTGGCGCCGTACACTCGTTCGCCGGAAGCGGTGAAGCGCGAGCTGGAGAAGCAGGAAGCGGAATCGCCGTCGGTGGGCGGGCATGCCTGACCCGCGCGCCGATGGGGGCGGCCCAGGGGACGGATCCCTTTCCGGAACGGAAAGGGCTCTGACCCCGCCACTACAGGGTGACGGTTTCCAGCTGCGCCCCTGGCGCCCGGATGACCTGGATTCCCTGCTGCGCCACGCCAACGACGCCGAGGTATCGCGCGGCCTGCGCGACCGCTTCCCGTACCCCTACACGCGCGGGGATGGCGAGGCCTTCCTCGCCGGCCGCGTGCTGGCTCCCGGCACCCTGAACCTGGCCATCGAGATCGACGGCCAGGCCTGCGGCAGCGTCGGTGCCCAACAGGGCGTGGCCGAGCGTGGGCATACCGCCGAACTGGGTTACTGGCTGGGCCGGGCCTATTGGGGGCACGGCCTGATGACCCGCGTGGTCGGCCTGTTCGCCCCGTGGGTGATGGATGAGCTGCGCCTGTTCAGGCTGCAGGCCACCGTGGTCGACTTCAACCTCGGCTCGGCCCGGGTGCTGGAGAAGAACGGCTTCCAGGAAGAGGGCGTGGAACGTTGCGCGGTCTACAAGCGCGGCGTGTTGCACGACCTGCGCCGTTTCGCCCGGGTGCGCACCCAGCTGCCCTGAACACGCGGGCTGGCCGCTGTAGAGCCGAGCCCATGCTCGGCTGCCCTCGGGAGCCCAAGCCGAGCATGGGCTCGGCTCTGCAAAACAGCGCTACCGCAGCGGCCTTCGATCAGGGAGAATCGACCGGTCCCCTCCAGCCGACGGGACGTCCTTACAACCCGCCGACTGGAGAGAGCGCGCGTGGAAGCAACCGTACACTTCATCAACAGCATCATCTGGAGCAAGGCACTGATCTTCGTGTGCCTGGGCGCCGGCCTGTTCTTCAGCCTGCGCACCCGCTTCATGCAGATCCGTGGCTTCGTCGAGATGTGCCGCCTCACCGTCAGGGGGGAGAAATCCGACGCCGGTGTGTCCTCGTTCCAGGCGCTGGCCATGTCGATGGCCGGCCGCATGGGCATCGGCAACATCGCCGGCGTGGCCACCGCCATCGCCTTCGGCGGTCCCGGTGCGATCTTCTGGATGTGGGTGATGGGCTTCCTTGGCGCATCCACCTCGTACGTCGAATGCACCCTGGCGCAGATCTACAAGACCAAGGATGCCGAAGGCCGCTACCGCGGCGGCCCGGCGTACTACATCGAAAAGGCCATGGGCCTGAAGTGGTATGCGCTGGCCTTCGCCATCGCCACGATCATCGCCGCAGGCTTCCTGATGCCGGGCGTGCAGGCCAACGCCATCGCCGACAGCATCATCAACGCCTGCCGTGGCACCGCGCTGTGCGGTCCGCTCGATGGCCAGGCCTTCGGCATGGAATCGGTGCAGGCGCTGAAGCTGGGGATCGGCATCGTGGTGGCGCTGCTGCTAGGCGTGGTCATCTTCGGTGGCGTCAAGCGCATCGCCAACTTCGCCGAAGTGGTGGTGCCGTTCATGGCCGCCGGTTTCATCCTGATGGCCATCATCATCATGATCATCAACTACGACCGCGTGCCGGAAATGTTCGGCATCATCTTCAAGAGTGCCTTCGGCACGCATGCCGCATTCGGCGCGATGATGGGCCTGGCCGTGGAGTGGGGCATCAAGCGCGGCATCTACGCCAACGAAGCCGGCCAGGGCTCGGGCCCGCACGCTGCGGCTGCCTCGGAAGTCTCGCACCCGGCCAAGCAGGGCTATGTGCAGGCCTTCGCGATCTACTTCGACACCATGATGGTGTGCACCGCCACCGCGTTCCTGATCCTGGCCAGCGGTACCTACAACGTGTACTCGCCGGTGGAGGGCGCCGCGCCGATCTTCCAGGGCCTGGCCGGCATTCCGGAAGGCGCCGGTTACGCCCAGGCCGGCGTGGAAGCGGTGCTGCCGGGCTGGGGTTCGGCGTTCGTATCGGTGGCCATCTTCTTCTTCGCCTTCACCACCATCATGGCGTACTACTACATGGCCGAGACCAACCTCAGCTATGTGAACCACAACAGGAAGCGGCCGCTGACCGTGCTGCTGCTGCGCCTGGGCATCATCGGCATGGTGGTGTTCGGCGCGTTCCACAATGCCACCCTGGCCTGGGCGCTGGGCGACATCGGCGTCGGCCTGATGGCCTGGCTGAACATCATCGCCATCCTCATCATCCAGAAGCCGGCGATGCTGGCCCTGCGTGACTACGAACGACAGAAGAAGCTGGGCCTGGATCCGGTGTTCGACCCTGATGCCCTGGGCATCAAGAACGCCGATTTCTGGCGCCAGCGCAAGCAGGAGAGTGTGTAAGTGAACAACCCTTGGAACAACCGCCGCCCGTCCGCCCGTCCGCCGCGCGCAACGCCGTTGCCGCGCCCGGAGGTGCCGGCCACGGGCGGTGGTGGGCGCGGTGGCAGCGATGAGCTGCGTCTGTACGGCCTGAATGCCGTGCTGGCTGCGTTCGAAGCGCGGCCGCAGGCGCTGCGCAAGTTGTACCTGCTGGAAGCACGCATCCCGCGCCTGCAGCCGCTGTTGAAGTGGTGCGTGGCCAACCGCGTGGGCTACCGCGTGGTCGAGGATGGCGACCTGAACAAGCTCGCCGGCACCACCCATCACGAAGGTGTGGTGGCCGACATGCTGCGCGCACCGTCGCTGCCGCTGGCGCAGTGGCTGCAGCAGGTCGGTGACGGCCCGGCGCTGGCGTTGTGGCTGGATGGCGTGGGCAACCCGCACAATCTCGGCGCGATCCTGCGCTCGGCCGCGCATTTCGGTGCCAAGGCGCTGCTGTTGCCGGCCGGCAGCACGCTCGCCCTGTCCGGCGCCGCCGCGCGCGTGGCCGAAGGCGGTGCCGAAGCGGTGCCGCTGGTGCAGCTGCCGGAGACCGCTCAGGCAATGGCGCAACTGCGCGCAGCCGGTTTCGGCCTGGCCGCGACCCTGGTCGAGGGCGGGGATGACGTGTTCCGCGCGTCCCTGCCGGAGCGGCTGGTGTACGTGATGGGCGCCGAAGGCGAGGGCATGGACCGCAGCCTGGCGGGGGCGTGCGACCTGCAGGTCTCGATTCCCGGCAGCGGCGCCGTGGAGAGCCTGAATGTGGCCTCGGCCACGGCCGTGCTGCTGGCGCAATGGGCGAGCCGTCGCGGCTGATCCGGTATCCCGGGTCGGATCCCTCGCCGCAGGCGAGGGCTCTGACCCCTTCCAGGGGGGGTAAACGCGTCAAGCGCGCATGACGTTTTGAAAGTTTCCTTATTGGTCAGCCGCTTCCGGCAACGCAGGGTGGAACTCCATCCCACGTTGTCCAGAAGAGGCTGCCATGCATCACCCACGCCGTATCCTCATCGCATTGCTGGTACTGACCAGTGTCCTTGCCAGCGGCCGTGCCGCAGCCGGCGAACGCAGCCTGGACGGCGTCAACTTCACCGGGCCGCTGATCACCCCCAATCCGGCCGGCCTGCCGCAGGGCAACTGGTACATCGAACCCTATCTGGTGAGGGTCGACAGTCGCGATCACTATGACGATGGCGGCCATCGCCGCCGCAGTGGGCAGCGTAGCGGTGCATGGGCCACGGTGGTGCCGATCATCTACGGCTTCAGCGACCGGGTGATGGGCCAGGTCAATCTCAGTGCATCGCGCGCCGAACAGGGCAGCGCACGCAGCAGCGGTTTCCGCGCTGGCGATACCACCGCGCGGCTGCAGTACCTGCTGCAGGCGCCCAACGCCGATGGCACGCGCCCGGCCATCTCGGTCGCGCTGGTGCAGCGCTTCAGCACCGGCAGCCATGACCGCATCACCGGCAATCCGCTCGATGCGCAGGGCGACGGCGTGCAGCGCACCACTGCAGCGCTGGGCATGCAGCAGGTGGTGTGGCTGGGCAACGAGCGTCCGCTGCGCTGGCGTGCCCAGCTCAGCGCCGGGCCGGCACTATCGCGCACTGCCATTTCCGGCGCCAGTGTCTATGGCACCGACGACACCTTCCAGGGCCACATCTCCCGCGGTTCGGTGCTGGGCCTGTCGGTGGGTGCCGAGTACAGCTTCAACTCGCGCTGGGTAGGTGTGATGGAAGTAGCCGCCAGCCGTGAGACCGGACAGCGCCTGAGTGGATTCGCGCGCAACGCAAGCGGTGCCTTCGAGCGTATCGACGAACATCGCCCGGCCAGCCGCAGCGTCACCCTGGCGCCGGCCGTGGAGTACCACTTCAGCCCGACGCTGGGCCTGATCGCCGGCGTGGAGTTCAGCGTGGCGGGCCGCAACACCAGTCGAATCGTCAGCCCCCAGGTTGCCCTGGGCATGTTCTTCTGAGGGGCCGCCGATGAACATCGAATCCATCGTCAACACGATCCTCGGCGTCGTCTGGAGCCCCTACCTGGTGGTGCTGTGCCTGCTCGCCGGCCTGTACTTCAGCGTGCGCACACGCTTCATCCAGTTGCGTGCATTGCCGGACATGCTGCGCCTGATGTTCCGCCATGAGCGCTCCGATGCCGGCGTCTCACCGTTCCAGGCGTTGTCCATTTCGCTGTCCAGCCGCGTGGGCGTCGGCAACATCGCCGGCGTCGCCATGGCCATCGCCTTCGGCGGCCCCGGCGCGATCTTCTGGATGTGGATCGTCGCCTTCCTCGGCGCGTCCAGTGCTTTCATCGAATCCACGCTCGCGCAGATCTACAAGGATCGAGACGGCAAAGGGCAGTACCGGGGCGGCCCGGCGTACTACATCGAGAAAGGCCTCGGCCAACGCTGGTATGCAGTGCTGTTCGCACTGGTGACGGTGCTGGCGGGCGCGATGCTGGCCGGCACCCAGTCCAATGCGATCACCAGTGCGGTGAACGAAGCCTGGGACGTACCGGTGATGACCACCACCGCGGTTCTGCTGGTGGTGCTGGGCGCCATCCTCATCGGCGGTGTGCGGCGCATTGCGCGCGTGGCCGAATGGGTGGTGCCGCTGATGGCCGTGGCCTACCTGCTGGTCACGGCGCTGGTGATGGTGCTGAACGCGGAGAAGGTGCCGGAGGTGATCATGCTGGTGCTGCGCAGTGCATTCGGCGTGGATGCAGCGTTCGGCGCGATGATCGGTACTGCCATCCAGTGGGGCGTGCGCCGCGGCGTGCTGTCCAACGAGGCCGGTATGGGCAGTGGCGCGCATCCGGCCGCTGCCGCGGAAGTCTCGCATCCGGTCAAGCAGGGCCTGGTGCAGTCGTTCTCGGTCTACATCGACACGATGGTGGTGTGCAGTGCCACGGCCTTCCTGATCCTCTCCACGGGCCTGTACAACGTCTACGACCCGGCAGTGAACGGCATTCCGGATGAGACGCGCCTGCTGCTGGGCAATCTGCCGGGCGTCGAGGCCGGGCCACGCTTCGTGCAGCATGCGGTGGAATCGGCATTGCCGGGCTTCGGCCGTTCATTCGTGGCGCTGGCGATCCTGCCGTTCGCGTTCACCACACTGCTGGCGTTGTACTACATGGCCGAGACCAATGTCAGCTATCTGTGCTGCAACCGTCCGGCACCCTGGGTGATCGGCGGCTTCCAGCTGCTGTTCCTGGCGGCAACAGGCTACTCGGCGGTGAACAGTGCAACGGTGGCCTGGTCGCTGGGTGACATCGGCGTCGGCCTGATGAGCTGGTTGAACATCATCGCCATCCTGCTGCTGCAGAAACCGGCCTTGGCGGCGCTGCGGGACTACGAGCAGCATCGCCATGCCGGCAAGGATCCACTGTTCAACCCGGAACTGCTGGGCGTGCGCAACACCAGCGTGTGGGAAGGCTGACCGGATCGGGGGCGGATCCCTCGCCATGGCGAGGGGTCTGACTCACGCCATCACCCGATGGGTGCGAACCTCGGTTCGCACCGCTCGTCCCGCTGTGCTCGCCGGGCATGGCCCGGCGCAAGCGCATCATTCGCTCGGCGGTGTGGTCGCCTTGGCCTCGCTACCGAAACTGCCATCCGCTTCCGCCGCCAGGTAGGCGAACACGGTGTACGCGGCCACGTTCTGCGCCAGTGCCTTCGGGTCGATCTTGTCCAGCGTGTCGTCGGCGGTGTGGTGCAGGTGGAAGTAGTCCGAGCCATCCTGCGCCAGCCACGCCCACGCACCGCCCTTGGCGGCCAGTGGGCCGACGTCCGGGCCCGGGCCACCCTTGTCGGCCTGGTACTCGATGCCCAGCGGCTTCATCACTTCGGCAATCTGCTTCGTCGCTTCACGCGAGCCTGCCGGATTCGGCGAACCGGTATTGAAGGCGTAGATGCGGCCCGCGCCGAAGTCGCTCTCGGCGGCCAGCTGGTGCAGGGCCACGTCCTTCGCGTGCGCTTCGGCGTAGGCCTTGCCGCCGTACAGGCCCTGTTCCTCGTTGGCGAAGGCGATCACGCGGATGGTGCGCTTCGGTGCCTGCTTGAGCTGGCCGATCAGATGGCCTGCGGCCATGGTGATGCCCACGCCCGCGCCGTCATCCACCGCGCCGGTGCCCAGGTCCCACGAATCCAGGTGACCACCGATCACCACCACTTCCTTCGGCAGGCTGCGGCCGGTGATCTCGCCGATCACGTTGTAGGAGGTGGCGATGCCATCCCAACCGCAATCCAGTGCCATCTTCACCGTGGTGCTGCCACGCGCCAGCAGGCGGGCCAGCTGGTCGGCATCGGGCACCGACAGCGCGGCCGACGGCACTGGGGTCAGGCCGTCATCGAAACGGGTGATACCCGTGTGCGGCACGCGGTGCGAGTCGGTACCGGCCGAGCGCATCAGGAAACCGACCGCGCCCTTGCGGATCGCTTCGGACGGCCCCTTGCTGCGGATCGCACCGCCGCGGCCGTAATCGCGGCCATCGCGGAAGGGCAGCATCTGGTAATCGACGAAGGCGATCTTGCCCTTCAGCGAGCCCGCCGGTGCGGCCTGCAGCGCGGCCAGGTCGGCGAAGCGCACCACCTCGGCTTCCACGGTGCCGCCTGGGCTGCCGCCCAGTGCAGTGATCTGCAGCGGCTGCGGGTTCCTGCCGGTCACGGCGGCGTGTTCACTGCGCCGCTCCCACTTCGGGAATGTCACCGGCTCCTTCCACACCTTGTCGAAACCGAGGGCCTTGAACTTGGCTTCGGCCCAGGCCACGGCGCGGGCGTCGGCTTCGCTGCCGGCGATGCGCGGACCGATCTCGGTGGTGAGCGACTCGACAACCTTCCAGCCGGTGTCATCGGCCAGCGCCTGGTCGCGCAGCTGTGCGGCGGTGGCCAGCGACGCCGGGGGCAGGGTAGTGGTGTGCGGCGCCGCGAAGGCCGGGGCGGCCAGCAGGGCGAGGGAGGATGCGATGGCAAGGACGCGGCGACGCATGGACAACTCCGGGAAGGGACCTAAGCCTTGGAGCTTAACAGTCGTTCAGCCCGGCGCATGGGCGGGAGGTCATGGCTGGCGCGAACGCTGTTTTCCGCCATGACCGGCAAAGCGAAAGCCCCGCCGGGGCGGGGCTTTCGCCTGCTTCTGCAGAGCCGAGCCAATGCTCGGCTGCCTTTTGCAGATCAGCCGAGCGTGGGCTCGGCTCTACAGATGGGAGGGGCGCCCATAGGCGCCCGATACCTCATTTCTTCAGGCTGTCGCGGATCTCGCGCAGCAGCACCACTTCTTCGGCCGGCGCCGCCGGGGCAGCTTCCTTCTTGCGAGACAGCCGGTTGATCGCCTTGACCACGATGAAGATCGCGAAAGCCACGATCACGAACTGGATGACGGTGTTGATGAAGTCGCCGTAGCCAACCACCACCGCCGGGATCTCCTTGCCATCCGGTCCGATCCGGGCTGGCGACAACGTCCAGGCCAGGCTGGAGAAATCCACGCGCCCGATCAGGTAGCCCAGCGGCGGCATGATGATCTTCTCGACCAGCGCCGTCACGATCTTGCCGAAGGCCGCGCCGATCACCACGCCGACGGCGAGGTCGATGACGTTGCCGCGCATGGCGAATTCCTTGAACTCGGTGAGCATTCCCATTGTTGTTTTTCTCCGGTGGGGAAGTGGACAGCGCGCAGGGTAGCGCAGGTGATGTCAGCCGGCGATCACGCCGTGGCGCTCGGCCACGTTTTCAAGGCGGGCACTGAAGCGGTCGCCGGGCTTCAACGCAGCCACCCCGGACGGGGTGCCCATGAACACCAGGTCGCCGGCACGCAGCTGCCACAGCTTGGACAGCTCATGCAGGATCTCCGGTACGTTCCAGATCATCTGGTCGAGCAGTGCCTGCTGGCGCACTTCGCCGTTGACCTCCAGCGACAGGTTCAGCGCGGCGAGGTCGCCGACTTCCTCGGCGTGGACGATTTCGCTGATCGGCGCGGAGGCGTCGAAGCCCTTGGCCGCGTCCCACGGGTGGCCCTTGTCCTTGGCCGCGGCCTGCAGGTCGCGGCGGGTCAGGTCCAGGCCGACGGCGTAGCCATAGACCAGCGCATCGGCGTCGGCCACGGCCAGCTCGCCTGCGGGCGCATCGCGGCCGATCGCCACCACCAGTTCCACTTCGTGGTGCAGGTTGGCGGTGCTGGCGGATAGGGGATGACATCGTCGTGGCCGACCACGATGGCGTCGGCCGGCTTGCTGAAGAACATCGGGCGGCCGCGGTCATCGGCCGCCGGCACCGCCGCGCCCATTTCGCGGGCGTGGTCGGCAAAATTGCGGCCGACGCAGTAGATGCGGTGCACAGGGAAGCTGCCGCCACCGGCTACCGGTACACGCGGCAGGGCTACGGCAGGGATCACATCGGAGACATCGGACATGCGGGCATCCAGGAAGGGCGTGCCCGCAGTCTAGAACGCATGGCGCCCGCCGTCAGCGGGTGCGGAAGGCCTGGATCAGCGCGAGGCCGGCAACACCGGCTTGCGCACCACGCGGTACTCGCCTTCAACCACGGTCGGGTCAACCGGACGCGCAACGCCCGGCTTGCGCGAGGCCAGCAGCTTCCACGCCAGGCCGACCAGGATCATCGCCGCGCCAACGAACACACCGATGAACACCATCGCCGCCAGGATCGCCAGGCCGAGCAGGCCAACGGCAACGCGCACCAGCGGGTGACGCGGCTTGCGCGGCGCGAACAGGGTACGGAACTGGTTGAAGGCGGATGCGCGATTGAACATGGCGGCTCGATAGGCTGGGATCAGCGAAACCAAAGTATCGGGACGCGCCACTTTCATTGAGTGAAAAACTCGTTAAATATAGCCTGTGCTTATTACGGATCAATGACTTGTGTTCATGTCGCAGCCAGTCACCTGAGCAGGCATGCGACAATTCCGGTTTACCGTCCGAGCCTTCGCCATGACTATCGCTGCTGCCCTGATCGCCCTTGATGCCATTGCCGATGGCGCGTTTGCCGAGGTCGAAGCGGTGGTCGATGGCGATGCCGAATCGCTGCTGCTCTACCGCGACGGCGCGCAGGTGCGTGCGTTCCTGAACATCTGCCCGCACGCCGGCCGCCGCCTGGACTGGGCGCCGGGCCAGTTCCTGAAGAGCCGCGAGGGTCATCTGGTGTGTGCCGCGCATGGTGCCTCGTTCGCGCTGGACAGCGGCGACTGCATCGCCGGCCCCTGCAAGGGCGACCGGCTGCGCGCTGTGCCGGTGGACGTGCGCGACGGGCAGGTTTACCTGGCTTGAGGCCAGCTGGGGGTCGGATCCGTTTTCCGCAGGAAAACGGCTCTGACCCCATCAAGCCAGGAGCAGTCGAGCATGGCTCGACGCTACAAAAGGCATCCACGCATGGCGTGGATCTACGGTCTCGACCAAGGTCGACAGCTACCAGAGCGAGATCGGTGCCGACCAACGGTCGGCACCCACCACCAGCCGCGTGAAACTGTCGAAGGCGGGGTGGGTCCGGTTGCGGGGGCGTGAGCCGCATGGATGC
>OKID01000159.1_pt1:2500-17733 | contig 17733 bp, 11 predicted proteins | sample 1610601 | NCBI WGS metagenome assembly OKID01 (sample SAMN04436667, study PRJEB24849) | human gut metagenome | biome: human gut; feature: NICU; material: stool | host: Homo sapiens | place: USA: Saint Louis, MO | collected 2010-06-09 | reverse complement strand
CCATCTGCGCGAACAGCCCCAGTGGAAGCTGCTTGCCGCCGACCACGCCCCGGAAATCATCGGCCTGCTGCAGGGGCTGCTGATGGACGGCGAGCGCACGCTGCCGTCGTCGGTGCTCAACGAGCGCCTGCAGCGTGCGCTGGATCAGCTCAACGGCGACGAACTGTCGCGCGAGCTGCCGCGTACCGCGCAGGCCTATATCGCACACTGGCTGGCCCAGGGCTGGCTGGAACGCCGCCTGCCCGACGGTGCCGACCAGGAGCAGTACGAGCTGTCGACCGCGGCACTGCAGGCGATCCGATTCGCCGACGGCCTCGAGCAGGCCCGTGTGGCCGCCACCGAAAGCCGCCTGGCGCTGGTCATCGAGCAGCTCTCGCAGCTGGCCGCGCAGACCGAATCCGATCCGGACGCCCGCCTGTCGGCGCTGCGCGACGAGCGCGACCGGATCGACGCCGAGATTGCCCGTGTCGGCGCCGGCCGTGTGATCGCGCTGGACGGCAAGCGCGCGCTGGAACGTGCGCGCCAGATCATCGGCCTGGCCGACGAGCTGACCGAGGACTTCCGCCGCGTGCGCGACGACTTCGAGCAGCTCAACCGCGAGTTCCGCGAACGCATCATCGACGACGAGGGCGAGCGCGGCGATGTGCTGTCGCAGCTGTTCGAAGGCGTGGACGTGATCGGCGAAAGTGACGCCGGGCGCAGCTTCCAGGCCTTCTGGCGCCTGCTCAACGACGCCGAGCAGAGCGCCCAGCTCGATGCCGCACTGGAAGCGGTGCTGGCGCGCGGCTTCGCCCGCCGCCTGGACCGCAACGAACGCAACTTCCTGCGCGGTTTCACCAGCACCATGCTCGAGCGCGGTGGACAGGTGCACGATGTGCTGCAGAACTTCGCGCGCAGCCTGCGCGGCTTCGTGCAGAGCCGTGGCTACCTGGAACAGCGTCGCCTCAACCAGCTGCTCAAGCAGGCGCAGTCCGAAGCGCTCGCTCTGCGCGACGAGTTCCCCGCACAACGCGGCATCGGCCGCGACCTGCAGCTGACCACCAGCCGCCTGCGCTCGTGGTCGCAATGGAAACTGCACGATCCGCGCAGCGCCCAAGTCGATGGCAACGTCGAATACAACGACGCAGCCGCGATCAGCCTGGAAAGCGTCGGCGATCTGGTCGCCTCGTCCGAAATCGATTTCCGCACCCTGCGCCGCGACCTGCACGACCTGCTCGATGCACAGCCGCGTCTCAGCATCGCCCAGGCCCTGTCGCAGCGCGAAGCGCCGCAGGGTCTTGGCAGCGTCATCGGCTACCTGTCGCTGGGCACGCGCTTCGGCAACGTGGTCGCCGGCGAGCAGGAGCTTGCGCAATGGCGTGGTGGCGACGGCCAGATCCGTCGCGCCCGCATCCCGCTGGTTTGGTTCACCCAGGAGAGACGCCATGAGCTGGCATGAAGATCCCATCGACGCACCGCAGGCCGACGTGGCGGAAGACGCCTACGAGGCCGAGCCGGTGGCGGCCGTGGCGCAGCCCCGCCGTGGCAACGACGTGTACTACCTCGGCGATACCGGGCGCCTGCCGCTGGATGCGCGCCGTGCGCTGTGCCAGCTGCTGATCGGCCCCAGCATCGACCAGCTGCGCCACGCCAAGCTGTGGCCGGCGCTGATCCGCAGCGAGGCGGCCATCCGCTCATCGCTGGCCGACCTGTTCCTGGAACTGGTGCTCGACCGCGACAGTGGCGTGGCGTTCACCCGCCAGGCCGATACCGAAGACGTCGATGCGCCGGTGCTGCTGCGCACCTCCCCGCTGACCTTCATCGACTCGGTGCTGCTGCTGTACCTGCGCCAGCAGCTGGCCGAGGCCGATGCGCGCGGCAACCGCGCGGTGGTCGCCGACGCCGAGATGGCCGAAGCGCTGGCCATCTACGAAAAGAACCTGTCCACCGACCGCGCCGGCTTCAACCGTCGCGTCGCATCGGCGGTGCAGAAGATGAAGGACAACCACATCCTGACCCGCCTCAGCGGCCAGGAAGACCGCCACGAAGTCTCGCCGGCGCTGAAGCTGCTGTTCTCCGCCGAAGACGTGTCCCAGCTTTCGGCGGTCTACCGCCAGCTGCGTGAAACCCCGGCCGCCGAGGCCTGAGAGACCCGACCATCGCATGGCTATCTCCAAGCACACTCCCGCCCTGTTCAACGAAGGCCTGCCGGACCCGCGCCTGCAGCAGTTCCGCATGCGCCGCCTGCAGGTGCACAACTGGGGCACCTTCAACGGCCTGACCGAAGTACCGATCGCCGAACGCGGCTTCCTGTTCGTCGGCCGCTCCGGCTCGGGCAAGTCGACCCTGCTCGATGCCATGTCCGCGCTGCTGACGCCACCGGCCATCGTCGACTTCAACGCCGCTGCACGTGAAGCCGAGCGCAGTGGCCGCGACCGCAACCTGGTGTCCTACGTGCGCGGCGCGTGGGCCGACCAGCAGGACAGCGGCACCGGCGAAATCGCCACCCAGTACCTGCGCAAGGGCGCGACCTGGACCGCACTGGTGCTGGAATACCGCGCCGGCGATGGCCGCGTGGTCAGCCTGGTGCGCCTGCTGTGGATCTCCGGCAATGGCACCTCGGCCGGCGATGTGCGCAAGCACTACATGATCGCCGAGCGCCCGTTCGACATCGCCAAGGACCTCGGCGGTTTCGACCTGGACCTGCGCAAGCTGAAGCAGAAGCTGCCCGACCTGCACCACTTCGACACCTTCTCCGGCTACGCCGAGCGCTTCCGCGACCTGCTCGGCATCGACAACGAGATGGCGCTGCGCCTGCTGCACAAGACGCAGTCGGCGAAGAACCTGGGCGACCTCAACGTCTTCCTGCGCGACTTCATGCTCGACACGCCGAAGACCTTCGACGCCGCCGAGCGCCTGGTCAGCGACTTCGCCGAGCTTGATGGCGCGCACCAGGCGGTGGTCACCGCCCGCCGCCAGGTGGAAACCCTGTTGCCGGCCCGCGCCTACTACAACGACCTGAAGGAAATGCACCGCCGTCGTGGCGACGACGAAGCGCTGAAGCTGGGTGTCGACAGCTTCCGCGAAAGCCGGCGCCAGGCGCTGATCGAAGCGCGCCTGCGCGAGATGGACGTGCGTGACCGCGGCCTGCTTGGCGAAGAAGCCCAGCGCCGTGCCGCGCTCGACAACCACACCGAGCGCCTGGCCGAACTGGAGCTGCAGCGCCGCCAGCAGGGCGGTGAGCGCATCGAGGAACTGGAACGCGAGCAGGGTCGTGCCGAAGCTGAGCGCGATCGCCGTCAGGCCAAGCGCGAGCAGGCACGCCAGGCGGCGCAGCAGCTGGGGGCCGAACTGCCGGACGACGCCCATGGCTTCGCCGAACTGGTCGAGCGCGCACAGAACGAGCTGCAGGACCGCCAGCGTGCCTCCTCGGCACTGGACGACGCGATCAGTGACCGCCTGGGCGGCAAGCGCGATGACGAGCGCCGCTTCGGCGAGGTCCGTGCCGAACTCGAAGCGATGCAGCGCACGCCCTCCAACATCCCGGCGCCGATGCAGAAGCTGCGCGCGCGCCTGGCCGAGGAAACCGGCATCGCCGAGGCGGCACTGCCCTTCGTCGGCGAACTGATCCAGGTCCGCTCGGAAGAGCAGGGCTGGCAGGGTGCCATCGAGCGCGTGCTGGGTGGCTTCGCGCTGTCGCTGCTGGTCGACGACAAGCACTACAACGACGTCGCCGAATGGGTGAACCGTACCCACCTTGGCATGCGCTTCACCTACTACCGCGTGCGCCGCAACGATGATGCATTCGCCCGTGAGCCGTCGGCGAAGTCGCTGCTGCACAAGCTTGAACTGCGCGAGCATGTGTTCGAAAGCTGGCTGCGCCGCGAGCTGGGCAAGCGCTTCGACTACGAATGCGTGGATGCCAAGCAGCTGCGCAACGTCGACCGCGGCATCACCCGCGAAGGCCAGGTCAAGCATCCCGGCGACCGTTTCGAGAAGGACGACCGCAGTGCGGTGGGCGACCGCCGTCGCTGGATCCTCGGCTTCAACAACCACGACAAGGTGGGCGCCTTCGAGCGCGAAGCACAGGAACTGGCCAAGCGCATCGCCAGCTGCGAGACCGACATCGCGCGCCTGCGCGGGCAGCGTGACCGCGACAACGAACGCCGCCTGGCCTGCCACGAGCTGGTCAGCATCAGCTGGAACGAGATCGACATCGCCGCTCCGCAGCAGCGCCTGAGCGATATCGAAGCCACCCTGCGCGACCTGCGTGAAGGCAACGCCGATCTCGCCAAGCTGGCCAAGCAGATCGACGCCGTGCGCGCCGACATCGAGCAGTCCCGCCGCACCTATGAAGACGTCCGCGTCGAGCGCGGCCAGCTGGTCAAGGAACGTGATCGCCTTGACCGCGCACGCCAGCAGAGCCGCGCACTGGTGCTGCCGAGCCTGGCCCAGGAGCAGGAAGCCGGCCTCGCCGAGCGCCTGCAGGAACAGGGGCCGCTCAGCCTGGAAACGCTCGAAGCGCACATGCGCCAGGTCAGCAACGCGCTGAACGAGCAGTTGTCGTCCTCGCAGCAGGACCTCAACCGCATCGAGAACCAGCTGATCGGCTGCTTCCGTCGCTTCATCCAGCAGTGGCCAGAGGAGTCGGGCGACTTCACCGTGTCGGTGGCCTCGGCCGAGGACTTCCTCGCACGCCTCGAACGGCTGGAACGCGACGGCCTGCCACAGCACGAAGAGCGCTTCTTCGACCTGCTGCAGAACCAGAGCAAGAACAACCTGCTGGCCCTGCAGCGCCACAGCGCAGAGGCCCGCAAGTCGATCGGCCAGCGCCTGGACGAGGTGAACGCCAGCCTGGAGCAGGTGCCGTTCAACCGTGGCACGCTGCTGACCATCGAACTGAGCGACCGCCGCCTGCCGGAGGTCGCTGAGTTCCACCTGCAGCTGCGCGAGGTGCTGTCGCAGCAGCAGACCGAGCAGCGCGAGCTGGCCGAGTCGCAGTTCACCGTGCTGCGCCAGCTGGTCAACCGCCTCGGCTCGCAGGAAGGCGAGGACAAGCGCTGGCGCGAGCTGGTGCTGGACGTGCGCATGCACGTGGAGTTCATCGGCGTCGAGCTGGATGCGGAAACGCGCCAGCAGGTCGAGATCTACCGCAGCGGCGCCGGCAAGTCCGGTGGCCAGCGTCAGAAGCTGGCCACTACCTGCCTGGCGGCTGCGCTGCGCTACCAGCTCGGCGGCGCTGACAGCCAGCTGCCCAGTTACGCGGCGGTCGTGCTCGACGAGGCCTTCGACAAGGCCGACAACGAGTTCACCGCGCTGGCGATGAACATCTTCGACAACTTCGGCTTCCAGATGGTGGTCGCCACCCCGCTGAAGTCGGTGATGACGCTGGAGCCGTTCATCGGTGGCGCCTGCTTCGTCGAAATCAGCGGCCGCCACGACTCCGGCGTACTGCTGATCGAGTACGACGAAGAGGGCAAGCGCCTGAAGCTGCCGGAGCGCAGCCGCCAGCAGGCCAACGAACCGGAAGAAGCCGAGGCCTGACCCGGCCGATTGAAGGGGAATGCCGGCCAGCGGCCGGCACTACCCAGGGGCGGGGTTCATGATCCGGTAGTGCCGGCCGCTGGCCGGCAACACTCCGCGCCCAGGCATTCCGTAGACCCGAGCCATGCTCGGCTGCTCTTCGCGACCGGAAACGGCGTGCCAACCAAGGTTGGCACCTACCGGGTCATGACGCGCATTCACGCAGCGCGGAACGTATCCCACGCCATCCGCGCGATCAGCACCACCACCAGCCCCACGAACAGCTTGCGGATGAACGGCGTGCCGCCCTTCAGTGCCAGGCGCGTGCCCACCACCGAACCGATGATGTTGGCTGCGGCCATTGGCAGCGCGAACAGCCACAGGATGTTGCCGGTCGGCACGAAGAACGAGATCGCTGCCACGTTGGTCGCCAGGTTCACGACCTTCGACGCCGCTGACGCGCGCAGGAAATCCAGCCCGAAGAAGCGCACGAACAGGAAGATCAGGAAACTGCCGGTGCCTGGCCCGAAGAAGCCGTCGTAGAAGCCGATCGCCGCACCGATCGCCAGCGCGATCACCAGTTCGCGGCGGCCGATCTCCTGCGGCCGGTGCAACGCGCCGAAGTCCTTCTTCCACAGCGTGTAGGCCAGCATCGCGACCAGCAGCACCAGCACCAGCGGCCGTACAGCATCCTTCGGCAACAGGCTGACGGCCGTGGCCCCGGCAAAGGAAAAGATGAAAGCGGTGCCGGCCGCGAACAGCACCGGCTTCCACGGGAAGCGCACATTGCGCGCATAGCGCCAGGCAGCCGCACCGGTACCGAACATCGAACTGAACTTGTTGGTACCAAACAGCATCGCCGGCGTCTGCTGTGGCAGCACCGTGAACAGGCCGGGCAGCTGTACCAGGCCGCCGCCGCCCACGGCAGCATCCACCAGACCGGCGATGAAGGCGATCACCACCAGCCACCACAACTCAGGGGGAACCAGTTCCAGCACGGCGATCAATCAATGTGGGGGCGCGACAGCATACGCCTGTCCTGATCCGGGCGACTGCCGCCGCGCGTGGATCAATTACTGCAACCCGGCGACAATGCCGGCATGAGCCGAAAATCCGCCGATCCCTGCCCCTGTGGCCTTCCCGCCGATTATCCGGTCTGCTGTGGCCGTTTCCATGCCGGCGAGGCCGCGCCCGATGCCGAGCGCCTGATGCGTTCGCGTTACAGCGCCTATGTGAGGGGCCTGGCCGGCTACCTGCGCCACACCTGGCACCCGGACACGCGTCCGGCCGAGCTGTCGCTGGACGACGCACCAGGCCAGCGCACCCATTGGCTGGGCCTGACCGTGCACGACCACACGGTCACCGGCGCAGACAGTGCTGAAGTGCGCTTCACCGCGCGCTACCGCATCGGCGGCGGCAGCGCGGTGAGAATGACCGAGCACAGCCGATTCCGGTGCATCGACGGCCGCTGGTATTACCTCGACGCGGTCTGAGCCCTACGCACTGGATGCAGCCAGCAGGCGCTGGCCGCCGTGCGCGCGGACCTGGTTGCGACCTCCGTCCTTGGCCATGTACAGCGCCTGGTCGGCGGCCTTGAGCACTGCCGTCGGTCGCGGATCCACGCGGCTGTCGGCCAGCCCGATACTCACCGTCACCTGCACCACCTGGCCGGTGCCGCCGCGTCCGCGCTGCTGACGGCCGGCTTCGTCGTCACGGCTGCGGGTGCTGCGGTCGCGCAGCTGCATGCGGGTGTCCTCGATGCTCTGCCGCAGTGCTTCGACGGCCTCGATGCAGGCCGCCGCCGGGCGGTCCAGGAACACCACCGCGAATTCCTCGCCGCCATAGCGGAACGCTCGGCCACCGTCGCCGACACGCGCCAGCCGCGACCCCACCAGGCGCAGCACGTCATCGCCGGTATCGTGGCCGTGGGTGTCGTTGAACGACTTGAAGTGGTCCACGTCCACCATCGCGATGCTGTAGGTGCCGCGCGCCCGCTGCAGGGTCTCGTTGAACGCCCGTCGCCCGGGCAGGCCGGTCAGCTCATCGCAGAAGGCCATGTGGAAGGATTCCTGCAGCATCGCGCCCAGCATCAACAGCAGGGCGGCGCTGCTCAGCGCCGGCAGCAGTACCGGCTGCAGGAAGATCCGCGGCAGCATCCACCACAGGCACAGCAGGGCCAGCAGCATCGCCGTGTGCAGTGGCCGCGGATGCCGCCACGCCTGCCAGCCCAGCGCTGCGGTCGCCAGCAGGAACAGCAGCGCCGGCAGCTGCGCCAGCGCATTCCAGTCGGCGGGAATCCAGGCCCAGTGACGGCTCGACAGCAGATCGTGCATGCCCTGCGGCTGTTGTGCCGCAAGCAGCAGGAAGATCACCAGGGCCGCGCCGCAGACCACGCTGCGCAGCAGCAGGTCCTGGCGTCGGCGTCCGCGTTCAGGCCACAGTGCCAGCCCGGCAAACAGCAGCGGCACCCAGGCCGAGATTGCGTGGAAGCGCAACGGAGTCAAGGCGCCGACATGGCCGCTGCGCAGGTAGCCCCCGACGTCCCGGTGCAGCAGGGCGAACACCACCGCCACCACCAGCAGCAGGCACAACGTGCGTACCTGGTGGTAGAGCAGGGCCAGGCCTGCGCCGAGGCAGGCCAGCAGCCAGGGCAGGATGCGTTGGGCCGGGCTGGCCACATCCTCGGTGCCCAGTGCCATCCACAGCACCAGCACGACCAGCACGGCGGGCAGCACGAACAGGTAATGCGCAGGCTGGCGGAGTGGATGCAGGGGCACGCAGGAAGTCCAGTGCGGTGACGATGCGGCCGCAACACTGCCGTTAGCGGCGTCCTCCCCCGCTTCTTGAACACGCGCTTTTTGAAAGGGTATGCCCGCAACCATGTGAATGGGGCAGTGTGCCGCCATGACGTCGCACTCACCGCACTGCGCCGATGCTGTAGGCATGGACAGCGTACCCACCGCCGTCGCTGCCCCGCAGCACGACCTCGCCCACCACTTCGCACATGTGCGTGCCCGCAGCCTGCAGTTGGCCGCACCGCTCAGTGCAGAGGACGCCATGCTGCAGAGCATGGCCGACGCCAGTCCCAGCAAGTGGCACCTGGCCCATACCACCTGGTTCTTCGAACGCTTCGTGCTGGCAGGATTCGCCAGCGCGCCGGCGCATGACCCAGCCTGGGACTATCTTTTCAACAGCTACTACAAAAGCATCGGTCCAGCGCACGCGCGGCCGCAACGCGGCCTGTTGTCGCGGCCCTCGCTGCAGCAGGTGCGCGACTATCGCCAGCAGGTCGATGCACAGGTGCAATCGCGACTGGCGGCGGGTGACCTCGACGCGCAGGCGCTGCACCACCTGCAGTTGGGCCTGCAGCACGAACAGCAGCACCAGGAACTGCTGTTGACCGACATCAAGCATGCGTTCTGGTGCAATCCGTTGCAGCCGGCCTACCGCGAGGACCTGCAGCCTGCCCCCAGCGCTGCCAGTGCGCAGGGCTGGACCGAATCACCCGAACGCATCGTCACCATTGGCGCCGCAGCCTGGCCGCAGCATGCCGCCTTCGCCTACGACAACGAATCGCCGGCGCATCGCGTGCTGCTCCCCGCACACGCACTGGCAGAGCGTCCCGTCAGCAATGGCGAGTACCTCGCCTTCATCGAGGCTGGCGGCTACCGCGAGCCGCGCTGGTGGCTCAGCGAAGGCTGGGCGTTGCGCGAAACCGAGGGCTGGCAGCACCCGCTGTACTGGGACGATGCCCTGCAGCGCGAGTACACCCTCGGCGGTTGGCGAGAGCTGGACCCGCATGCGCCGGTCTGCCACCTCAGCTATTACGAGGCCGATGCCTGCGCCCGCTGGGCGGGTGCGCGCCTGCCCAGCGAGTTCGAGTGGGAAGCCGCCGCTGCGACGCAGCCCCTGCGTGGCCATTTTGCCGACGACGATCAGCTGCACCCTCGGGCGGGGCAGGGCAGTGGGCTGCGGCAGCTGTTCGGCGACGTATGGGAATGGACCCACAGCGCGTATGGCGCCTATCCGGGCTTTCGCCCTTTCGCCGGCAACCTCGGTGAGTACAACGGCAAGTTCATGTGCGGGCAATGGGTGCTGCGCGGTGGCAGCTGCGCCACGCCGCGTGGCCACGTGCGTGCCAGCTACCGTAACTTCTTCATGCCCCCGGCACGTTGGCAGTTCTCCGGGCTGCGCCTGGCCAGGGATCTCGCATGAGTACGGTGCAGGACGCGCTGCAGGCGCTGACCGATCTCACTCCCGGCCGCCAGCAGATCCTTGCCGACGTGGTGGCCGGGCTGTTGCGCACGCCCCGCCAGCTGCCGTCCAAGTACTTCTACGATGCACGCGGCTCGCGCCTGTTCGAGCAGATCACGCATACGCCAGAGTACTACCCCACGCGCACCGAGCTGGCCCTGCTTTCACGGGTACTGCCGGACATCGCCCGAAGCGTCGGGCCGCACCTGCACGTTGTGGAACTGGGCAGCGGCAGTGGCCGCAAGACCGCGTTGCTGCTGGCCGCCCTGCACGACCCGGTGGCCTACACGCCGATTGAAATCTCACGTGCCGCGCTGCTGTCCAGCATCGACCATCTGGCCCCGGCGCTGCCCGAGGTGGAGATGCTGCCGGTCTGTGCCGACTTTACCCGTCCCGTCGCCGTACCCATGCCCGAACGCGAACCCGCGCGACGGCTGCTGTTCTTCCCGGGTTCCACGCTGGGCAACTTTGAAGGCGAGGACGCGGTCGCGCTGCTGCGCGCGATGCGCCAGACCATGGGGCATGATGGCCTGGCCTTGGTCGGCATCGACCTGCACAAGGACCCGGCGTTGATCGAGGCGGCCTACAACGATGCGCAGGGCGTCACCGCCGCATTCACCCTCAACCTGCTGGCCCGCCTGAACCGCGAGATCGGCAGCGACTTCGATCTCGATGGCTTCCGTCATCGTGCACGCTACAGCACCGCGCGGTTGCGCATCGAGACCGATCTGGTCAGCCAGCGGGCACAGGACGTCCACCTGGATGGCCGCATTTTCCACTTCGCCGCCGGTGAACCCATTCGCGTCGAGTACAGCCACAAGTACACCGAGGACAGCTTCGACGCGCTGTTGCGGCAGGCGGGCCTGCAGGTGGCGCAGCGATGGGATGCCGAAAGCCCCGCCTATGGCCTGCGCCTGCTGCGCCGCGCCTGAGGTGGTGGCCAGCCGGTGCGCCTTCAGGTTCGGCAGCACCGCTGCCCCTAAGATGGCCGTGCAACGGCAACACGGAGGACGCCATGCCTGTTCTGACCACGCTCGGCCTGGCGGCCGCCCTTGCGTCGACCCCGGCGCTGCCTGCGGCTTCCGCCGCCAGCACCGATCCGGCGTTCAGCCGCTGCTTGGCGGGCCTGCAGGCCACCGCCGCGACCCAGGGCATCGGCGCTGACCGCTTCAACGAGATCACCGCCGGGCTCACCCCGGACCCCAGCGTGCTCGGCCTGCTCGATGCACAGCCCGAATTCACCACGCCGATCTGGGACTACCTGGCCGCGCTGGTCGATCGCCAGCGCGTGGCTGATGGTCGCGCCCTGCTGCAGCAGCACCGCGACCTGCTCGATCGCGTGTCGGCCCAGTATGGCGTCGATCCGGCCACCATCGTCGCGGTCTGGGGCGTGGAGAGCGACTACGGCCGCGTGTTCGGCAAGCGCCCGCTGCTGCAGTCATTGGCCACGCTGTCGTGCGCCGGCCGCCGCCAACCTTTCTTCCGCGGTGAGCTGCTGGCGCTGCTCAAGCTGATCGACCGCGGCGACCTGCAGGCACAGGGGCTCACCGGCTCCTGGGCCGGTGCCTTCGGGCACACCCAGTTCATGCCCAGCACCTATGCACGCATCGCCGTGGACGGTGATGGCGATGGCCGCCGCGATCTGGTCGGCAGCATTCCCGATGCACTGGCCTCCACCGCCAACTACCTCAAGCGTGCCGGTTGGCGCAGTGGCGAACCATGGGGCATGGAGGTGCATGTGCCCGCCGGCTTCAACGCCAGCCAGGCCGGCCGCACCCAGCGTCGTGCCCTGGCCGATTGGCGCGCGCAGGGCGTGACCGCGCTGGATGGCAGCGCGTTGGCTCCGGCCAACCTGCCGGCGGATGCGCGCGCCGCCCTGCTGCTGCCGGCCGGCAACAAGGGCCCTGCGTTGCTGGTGTTCCGCAACTACGACGCGATCTACAGCTACAACGCTGCCGAAAGCTATGCGCTGGCGATCGCGACGCTTGCCGACCAGCTGCGCGGCGGCAACGGGCTGGCTACCGCCTGGCCGACCGACGATCCAGGCCTGGGCCGCGATGAGCGTCGCCAGCTGCAGACCCTGCTGCTGGCCCGCGGCCACGACATCGGTGCCGCCGACGGCATGATCGGTACCGCCACGCGTCGCGCGATCCAGGCCGAGCAGCAGCGCCTGGGCTGGAGCGAGGTGGACGGCCGCGCAGGCCAGCGCATCCTGCGCACGCTGCAGGAAGAGGCGGCCGCCATCGCACCCGCTGGGCAGAATGCCTTGCCGGCGGCACGTTGACCGCGACATCATCGCCGCGGTCTTCAAGGAGCGTCATCGCATGCAGTCGAATCCGGACATCAGCACCGGCCTGTATCACGGCCTGGAGGCCTGGCAGGTGCGAACCGCCAATGCCACAGCGGTCGTGAGTGTGTTTGGTGGCCAGCTGCTGTCGTTCATTCCCGATGGGCAGCCCGATCTGTTCTGGCTTTCGCCCACGCGCGCCGAGCTGCCCACGCCCATCCGCGGTGGCGTCCCGGTGTGCTGGCCGTGGTTCGGCCGCCAGGGCCAGAGTGCCGATGTACCGGCGCATGGCCTGGTACGTACCGCGCGCTGGGAGCTTCTTCAGGCCACCCAGAGCGATGATGGCGAGGTCGAGCTGCAGTTGGCACCTGCGCCCTGCGCCGATCCCGGCCTGCGCCTGCAGATGCAGCTGCGCATCGGCCGCCAGCTGCGCCAGCAGCTCGTCACCGAGAACACCGGAACCTCGCCGGTGACCTTCACCCAGGCCCTGCACAGCTACTTCCGGGTCGGCGATGCCACTTGTGTCGAGGTCGATGGCCTCGACGGCCTGCAGTACCTGGACAAGTACGAGGACGGCGCGCAGCTGCGCCAGCAGCAGGGGCCCTGGTCACTGCGTGACCCGCGCGATCCGGGGCGCAGCGACCGCATCTATACCGGTGCCGGCGGCCACTACGTGCTTCGCGATCCCGTCCTGCAGCGGCGGATCGAGATCCGCAGCGAAGGCAGCCAGACCCTGGTGGCCTGGAACCCCGGCATGGAGGCAGCGGCGAAGATGGCCGATGTCGGCGACGGTTGGCACGATTACGTGTGCCTGGAAGTGGCCAACGCCGGGCCAGAGCAGATTACGCTTGCGGCGGGTGCGCGCCATCAACTGGTGCAGACCCTGGGCAGTACCGCGCTGTAGGCGCTGGCAGCGGTTCCAGTTTGTCGAGGCAGGTAGCAGGGACGGAAAACATGCAGGAAGCACAATGGTGGTACGCCAATGGCAGGCAGAGCAGTGGGCCGGTCGATCTGGCCGGTCTTCGCCAGCTGCAGCGGGAAGGGACGGTTACGGCGCGCACCCTGCTCTGGTGCGAAGGCATGCCCTCATGGCGGCCGTTGGCCGAACTGGAGCAGGCTTCCACCCCCATCGAGGTGGGTCCGGCCCCGGATATCGACGCAGCCCCTGCAGTTGAGAGCATTGCGCCGAATGTCGGCGATCCGTCCGATCCCTATCGTGCGCCGGTCGCTGTACCGGACAGGGCTGCGGCTGCGGGGCTGGAGGGCGAGAGGGCCTTGTACGCCAGCGTGGTCGGCGGCAACTTCCCGATCTATCGCCAGCGCTGGCGGCTGGATCAGGGCATTGCCACGGGCAGTGGCACCTGGCACTGGCCGGCCTTCCTGCTCGGCCCGATCTGGATGATGTACCGCAAAATGTACCGCCTGGCGGCAATGTGGGTCGGCCTGCTGCTGCTGATCAGCGTGGTGGAGACCATGCTGGATGTGCCCGAAGGCGTGTCGCTGGTCATCACCATCGCGCTCAGCGTCACCACCGGCACCTTTGGCAACACCTGGTACCTGGCACACTGCCAGCGCCTGATCGCCCAGGCCCGTGCCGTCAGCGGCGGCGATGACGCACGGCTGCACAGCGAGCTGACCGCACGCGGCGGCACCAGCGTGGTCGCTACACTGGCCGCCATCGTCATCTCGGTGGTGTTGAGCACCATCGGCGCCGCACTGGCAGGGTAGGGCAGGTCAGCGGCCCTGACGGGGCCGCAGCACCAGCAGGGACAGCGCACCGGCCACCAAGCCCCAGAACGCCGAACCGATCCCGGCCAGGGAGACCCCCGAGGCGGTGACCAGGAAGGTGACCAGTGCCGCCTCGCGGTCCCGCTCTACCGCCAGCGCACTGGCCAGGCTGTTGGCGATGGTGCCGAACAGCGCGATACCGGCCACGCACGCCACCAGCTCCCTGGGGAAGGCCGCGAACAGTGCGGCCACGGTGGCGCCGAACAGTCCGATGATGATGTAGAAGGCACCTGCCGCCATGGCGGCGGTATAGCGTCGTGCCGGGTCCTCATGTGCATCACGGCCCATGCAGATCGCGGCGGTGATTGCCGCCAGGTTCAGCGCGTAGGCACCGAACGGCGCCAGCAAGGTATTGACCACGCCGATCCAGCCGATCAGCGGCGACACCGGCGCGTCATAGCCGGAGGCACGCATCACTGCCACACCGGGAATGTTCTGCGAGGCCATGGTGACCACGAACAGGGGCAGGGCGATGCCGGCTACCGCAGTCCAGGACAGGGATGGGGTCACCCATTGCGGCATCGCCAGTTGCAGCTGCACCTGCTGTGCGTGCAGCAGGCCACGGCTGGCTGCGACCGCGATGCCGACCAGCAGTGTGGCGATCACCGCATAGCGCGGGAACAGGCGGCGTCCCGCCAGCCAGGTGGCGAACATTGCCAGTGCCAGTACCAGCTGGGAATTCATGGCCACGAACACGTCCAGACCGAAGCGCAGCAGCACGCCGGCCAGCATGCCGGCGGCCAGCGCCATCGGCACCCGCTGCATCAATCGTGCGAACACCCCGGAGAAGCCTGCCAGCATGCCAAGCACTGCGGCGAGCAGGAATGCACCGGTGGCCTCGGCGAGCGAGGCGCCACCGGCACCGACCACCAGCATCGCCGCGCCCGGTGTCGACCATGCGGTCACCACCGGCACGCGATAGCGCAGCGACAGCCCGATGCAGGTGACACCCATGCCCAGTCCCAGTGCCCACATCCATGAGGCGATCTGTGCCTGGTCGGCACCGACAGCCTGTGCGGCCTGGAACACGATCACGGCTGAGCTGGCGAAGCCAACCAGCACCGTAATGAAGCCAGCGACGATGGCCGGCATCGAAAGATCGCGCCACCACGCGCGCCGCACCTGCATGCTCATTGCTCTGTCTCCACTGTGCATCCTTGCATTGATAGGGGTTGCGGCGTTGACCGCGCAACGCGCGGGCAACGCCGCCGCGATCTTCGAGCGTACGTCATGCGTGATGTCGCGATGCTTCTGTCATCACCGTGCAAAAAAAGCCTTGACGAAATCTGCAGGATCTCTAGAATTCGCCCCTTGCTGCAGCGCATCGCTTCCCCGGAAACGACACGCGAACAGCGACGCCACCACCGACGAACGCGTTGATCGAACGAAGGTGTTGACGGAC
>OKID01000157.1_pt1 | contig 18245 bp, 14 predicted proteins | sample 1610601 | NCBI WGS metagenome assembly OKID01 (sample SAMN04436667, study PRJEB24849) | human gut metagenome | biome: human gut; feature: NICU; material: stool | host: Homo sapiens | place: USA: Saint Louis, MO | collected 2010-06-09 | reverse complement strand
ACCACCGAGATCTACACTCTTTCCCTACACGACGCTCTTCCGATCTATGATGGTCCCGCATTCCGACACCGCCCCGCTACCCCACGGATAGCTCGCTTTTGCCGTTGCCGTTACTTGCAGCTTCGGCATGTGCAGGGCTGCAAGCCCTGCCGAAAACCCCCTTGGGCGTAGAATGCGACCATGAGCGAATCCCTTGATAACCACCTGGTCCACGGCCGCCGCCAGCGGCCCGACGGCCCGTCGCCGATCGATGTCATCTCGGTCCAGTCGCAACTTGTCTACGGCCACGCCGGCAACAGCGCTGCCGTACCGCCGATGCGCGCGCTGGGCGTGCGCGTGGCAAGCATTCCGACGGTGCTTCTCAGCAACGCGCCGTTCTACGACACCACGCGTGGCCGCGTGCTGCCGGCTGACTGGTTCGCCGACCTGCTGCTGGGCACCCACGAACGCGGCCTGCCGCAGCGGGCGAAGATGCTGGTCTCCGGCTACTTCGGCAGCACCGCCAACGGTGCCGCCTTCGCAGACTGGCTGGACGACATCCTGCCGGGCTGCCCGCAGCTGCGCTATTGCCTGGACCCGGTGATTGGCGACACGCACACCGGCCCCTACGTGGAACCCGGGCTGGAAGCGATCTTCGCCGAGCGCCTGCTGCCGCATGCCTGGCTGGTGACGCCCAACGCTTTCGAACTGAATCGCCTGACCGGCATGCCGGCGCTGGCCGAGGCCGATGCCCTCGCCGCCGCGCGCACGCTGCTGGATCGCGGCCCGCATTGGGTGATCGCGCACAGCGTGGGCGGCACCCCGGGTGAACTGGTGACCCTGGCCGTCGGCCGCGAGGAAACCTGGCGCTGGACCTCGCCGCTGCTGCCGGTGGACGTGGCCGGTACCGGCGATGTGCTGATGTCGCTGGTGGTGTCGTTCCTGCTGCGCGGCGAATCGATGCAGCAGGCGATTTCGCGTGCGATTGCCGGCACCCATGCGGCGCTGGAGGCGACCCTGGACAACGGCTTCGAGGAATTCGACGTGGTCGCCGCCGCGCCGGCGGCGCTGGCCGAAGGAATGCGCTTCCGCGCCGAACGCGTGGCATGAGCGGCCTGGACCCACGCACGCCGCGCACGGTCGGCATCATCGGCAGCGCTGGCGCCTACGGGCGCTGGCTGACCCGCTTCTTCCAGCAGCACCTGCAGCTGCAGGTGATCGGCCACGATCCGGCCGACCGAGGTTCGCACACGCCGGAACACCTGCTGGCGCAGGCCGATGTGCTGGTGTTCTCGGCACCGATCCGGCACACGCCGGCGTTGATCGCCGAGTACGTGCGGCAATCGGCGGGCCGCGAGCAGGGCAGGCTGTGGCTGGATGTGACCTCGGTAAAGGAGGCGCCGGTGCAGGCGATGCTGGCCTCGCAGGCCGAAGTGGTTGGCCTGCACCCGATGACCGCACCACCGAAGGCGCCGACCCTGAAGGGGCGGGTGATGGTGGTCTGCGAAGCGCGGCTGCAGCTCTGGCAGGCGTGGGTCGATACGCTGTGCGCCGCGCTGCAGGCCGAGTGCGTGCGGGCCACGCCGCAGCACCACGACCAGATGATGGCGCTGGTGCAGGCGATGGTGCATGCCACCCATCTGGCCCAGGCCGGCGTGTTGCGCCAGTACCAGCCGCAGCTGGGCGATCTGGCTGCGATGATGCCGTACCGTTCGGCATCGTTCGAGCTGGATACGGCGATCATTTCGCGCATCCTGTCGCTCAACCCGGCGATCTACGAAGACATCCAGTTCGGCAACCCGTATGTGGCGCCGATGCTGGAGCGGCTGGTGGGCCAGCTGCAGGCCCTGCAGGCGCAGGTCGGGCAGGGGGACGACGGTGCACGTGATGCCTTCCGCGAGCAGCTCCTGTCGGCCAATCGCAGTGCTTTCGGTGAGCAGGCGCTGGCGGACGGCAACCATACGTTCGAACGCGTGGGCTATCTGCTGGCCGATCTGACCGAGCGCAACGCGCTGTCGGTGCACCTGCCGGAAGACCGGCCGGGCTCGCTGCGTGAGCTGCTGAATGTATTCGAGCAGCATCGCATCAGCCTGGCCTCGATCCATTCCTCACGTACGCCCGGCGGCGAAGTGCACTTCCGCATCGGGTTCATCGCCGGCAGTGATCCGGCCGCGATCACCCGGGCGGCTGCGGAAGTGGATGCCAGCGGCATCGGGCGGGTGCTCGGCTGACCACATTCATCCACAGGTGGTGTGGATGGATCCTGAGCAAATGTGTGGATAACCTCGCTCAGCCCTTGCTGGCAAAGGCTGTCAAGATACCTGGCGAAAAATTGGCCACGCTTCTTTGTTGGGTCGAGCCATGCTCGACTCCTTTTGGCGACAAGCGTGTCGACCCAGGTCGACACCTACCAGAGCGGAGGATGGAGATCCGGTAGCGCGAGCGCGGAGCAGCACGAATGCGGTAGCGCCGGGCCATGCCCGGCGAACCTCAAATCGTCAACCGCAGTTCACCACCACTGGTGGTGAACTCGCGTCCATTGCGCACCAGCTGGCGCCCGTCATCCAGCTCATAGCGCGGCGTGGCTTCGGAGTGGTGCCCGCTGCCGTTCGCCTCGGGCTTGAATTCGATGATGATGTGGCTTTCGCCATTACTGTCGACGGCGGGGAACTGACGGAACGACATCGCGTACCTCCTTCAGCGGATGCTGCGGGTGCGCGGCCAGCTTGGTCTTGCCGATGTTAGCCGGCCGTCATCAATCGATGAACTGCAGTCGGGCCAGTTCAGCGTACAGTCCGCCTTCGGCCAGCAGCTGCGCATGGGTACCTTCGGCGACGATACGGCCCTGGTCCATCACCACGATGCGGTCGGCCTTGAGCACGGTGGCCAGGCGGTGGGCGATGACCAGCGTGGTGCGACCGGCCATCAGCCGCTCAAGTGCCTGCTGCACGCCATGCTCGCTCTGCGCATCCAGCGCGCTGGTGGCTTCGTCCAGCAGCAGGATCGGCGCATTCTTCAGCAACGCGCGGGCGATCGCCACGCGCTGTTGCTGGCCACCGGACAGGCGCGCACCGCGTTCGCCCAGTTCACTGTCGTAGCCTTGCGGCAATGCTCGCAGGAAGCCATCGGCCTCTGCTGCACGTGCGGCGTCCTCGACCTCGGCGTCGCTGGCCTGCAGCCTGCCGTAGCGGATGTTGTCGCGTGCACTGGCTGCGAACAGCGTCGGCTGCTGCGGTACCAGTGCCAGCTGCGCGCGCAGCTCGGCCGGATCGACCTGGCGCACGTCGATGCCATCCACGCAGATGCGGCCGCTGGCCGGATCGTGGAAGCGCAGCAGCATGGACAGCACCGTGCTCTTGCCTGCGCCCGACGGGCCGACCAGGGCCACGGTCTCACCCGGGCGGACATGCAGATTGAAGTGGTCCAGCGCGGCCTGGTCCGGGCGCTGCGGGTAGTGGAACACCACGTCGTCGAACTGGATTTCGCCGCGTAGCGGTTGCGGCAGTGCATGTGGCTGCGCGGGCGCACGGATCTCGATGTCTTCCTGCAGCAGCTCGCTGATACGGCCCATGCCACCGGCCGCACGCTGCAGCTCGTTCCACACTTCGGCCAGGGCGCCCACCGAGCCGCCGCCGATCAGCGCGTACAACACGAACTGGCCCAGCGTGCCGGCACTGAGGCGGCCGTCGATGACATCGTGCGCGCCCAGCCACAGCACGCCAACGATGGCGCCAAATACCAGCAGGATGGCGCTGGCGGTAACCAGTGATTGCGCACCGATGCGCCGGCGTGCGGCACCGATGGCATCGCCCAGCGCCTTGTCAAAGCGCCCGCGCTCATAGGGCTCGCGCGCATGCGCCTGCACCGTGCGCACGGCGCCCAGCGTCTCGCTGGCCAGGCTGTTGGCATCGGCGATGCGGTCCTGGCTGCTGCGCGCAACCGTGCGCAGCTTGCGCGCGCCGATGATGATCGGCAGCACCGCCAGCGGGATGCCGAGCAGTGACCACGCGGCCAGCCGCGGGCTGGTGACGAACAGCATCGCCAGGCTGCCGACCACGGTGACGCTGCTGCGCAGGGCGACCGACATGGTCGAACCGACCACGCTGCGCAGCAGTTCGCTGTCGGCGGTCAGGCGCGAGACCAGTTCGCCGCTGCGGCTGCGGTCGTGGAAACCGGCGCCGAGCTGGATCAGGTGTGCGTACAGGCGGCTGCGCAGGTCGGCGACGACCTTCTCGCCCAGCAGCGACACGAAGAAGAACCGTGCGGCCGTCGCCAGTGCCAGCACCACCGCCACCAGCATCAGCAGGGCGAAGGCACGGTTGATCTGGCCACCGCTGGTGAAGCCGTGGTCGATCATCTGCTTCACGGCGGGGGGCAGGCTCAGCGTGGCGGCCGAAGAGACCGCCAGGGCCAGCAGCCAGGCGGTGAACAACCCGCTATGGCGGCGCACGAACGGCCACAACGTCCGCAGGCTGCCGAGGCGGCGCAGCGGCGGGGTCGAGGCAGGGGCGTCGTCCTTGTCAGTCATCCTGGGTGTCGTCTTGTATGCGGATACGGTCACGGGTGGCGTCGCGCAGGCGGATTTTCAATGCATCGACCTGATCGGCCGGCAATTCGGCCCGCAGGCACACGCCGTTGGCATCGAACCGTTCATCGAGCTTCCCGGCGCCGAAGGCGGGCAGGGTGGCGTGCAGGGTGCCCAGGTCCTCGAAGCCGGCCAGCAGCTGCAGCCGGGCCATCGCCACCAGGGGCAGGCGGGGGGCGGTGCGCAGGCACTCGGCGGCAGCGCCACCGTAGGCGCGCACCAGTCCACCGGCGCCCAGCTTGATGCCGCCGAACCAGCGCGTCACCACCACCATCACGCGGTCGAACCCCTGGCCATCGATCGCCGCCAGGATCGGTCGTCCGGCCGTTCCGGCGGGCTCGCCATCGTCGCTGGAGCGGTAGTCCTGGCCGTACCGGTAGGCCCAGCAGTTGTGGGTCGCGTCGGCTGCTGCAACCTGCTGCAGGATCGCCATGGCCGCTGCGGCGCTGTCGATCGGCGCAGCATGGGCGATGAAACGACTGTGTTTGACTTCCAGCGTGTGGCTGACAGGCTGGGCGAGGGTATCGAGCATTCCCGTCATTCTACGGGGTCGCCGGAGATCACGTTCTGCTTCAGTCGTCCAGCAACGGGCGCAGGTCGCGCGGCAGGCGGGCTTCCGGATACTGTTGCACGTAGCGCTCCAGGCTGGCGCGGGCCAGATCGCGCTGGCCATCGTCGCGACGCGCGCGGATTTTCTGCAGCCACTGCCGGCGCGGCAGTCGCGCGTCTGCGTCCACCTCGGCCTGCACGGCATCCGCGCTCAGGCCCGCATCGCTGCCGCGGCGCATGACGCCCGGTGCGGAACGGCTGGGCGCCTCACGCTTCATCGAGGTGATCTCCACCCGATCCAGCGCCTGCGCCCGCTCGGCCTCGGTGGCATTGGCTGCCGGTGCCGCCGCCGTGCGTGCTTTCATTGCCCCGGACGCTGCTGGCGCGAATGCCGGTGCGGGTGCCGAGTAGGCGGTCGGTGCAGGTGGCGCGGGCGGTGCTGCAGCCGGAGCGGGCGGGAGCGTCGTAAAGGAGGTGTCGGCGGCCGCATCCGCAGCCATGGATCGTGCGGCCTGGGCCGGCACTTCAGCGGTCTTGGCCGGCGCAGGCTTGTGCGCACGCGCGATGGCCGGTGCCGGGGCAGCGGAAACAGGGGCGGACTCGGGTGCTGCCGGCGCAGCGGCTGGTTCCGCAACCGCCACTGCGCTGTGGGCCGAACCACTTCCAGCGGCCTGATCGGCAGTCGCGACGTCTTCTGCCGCAGCCGGTGCTGCGGCAACAGCAGTCTCGCCCGCCGGAACCGGCGGCGGTTCAGGACGCAGCTGCCAGGCGATGCCGATGGCGAACACCATCGAAGCGGCGATGCCGAACACCGCTGGCCAACGCGGGCCTGTGCGCTGCTTGCGCGGCGCCTCGGGAGAGGCGGCAACATCTGTACCCGGAGCGTCCACGGCGGCACGCGCCGCAGCCAGGATGGCGGCGTCCAGTGCGGCCGGTGGTGCCTGCTCGGCGCGACGGCCGAGCAGCCGGGCCAGCTCGCGTTCTTCCGGCGTCAGCGGTTCGTCTCGGTTCATGCGTTCAATCCCGCACGCAGCTTGTCCATCGCATAGCGCAGCCGCGATTTCACGGTTTCCCGGCCTACGCCGGTGATCTGGCCGATCTCCTCCAGGCTCAGTTCCTGATCCAGCCGCAATTGCAGCACTTCGCGCTGCTCCGGCGGCAATTGCTCCATCGCCAGCTGGATGCGGCGACGTTGTTCGAATTCGGAAAGTTCGGCTTCCGGGGTCTGCCCGTCCTCGATCGCGGCCAGGCGCAGGTCGGCGTCGGCCGGCGCGGCAGGGCGATGGCGGGCGGCGCGCCAATGGTCGTTCAGGCGGTTGTGGGCGATGCGGAACAGCCAGGTGCTGAACGCCGCTTCGGGCTGCCACCCGGCACGGGCGCTGATCACCCGCTGCCAGACGTCCTGGAAGATCTCCTCGGCCAGCGCGTTGTCGCGCAGTTGGCGCAGCAGGAAGCCGAACAGTCGTTTGCGATGGCGCGCATACAGGCTTTCGAACGCGTGCAGGTCGCCGCCGGCCCAGGCCAGCATCAAGGCTTCATCGGTTGGCAGTGCGCTGGCTTCCACGGCGTACAGGGTAAGGCCTGCAGGCGATGGCGCATAGCCGGTGGCAGGGGCGGGCAGGGCGAGGGTCATGGCTCGGAAGGGGCTGCGGACAGCAGGAAAAACGTACGGGCGCACGATTCGGGGTTTACGGGCTTCCATTGCCCCCCGGGTGGCGCGCTATGCTCGGCGGCTCAGGGGAGGCGACGCATAGACGGCGCCAAGAGATTGTCATTTGTCCACGCATGCTGAACCGGCGGAAGAGCCACCACACGAGGCCGTGCTGAGCACGGCGCTGGTGCGCGCGTTGCATGCGCTTTTGCCGGAAACGGCTGTGGTCCGCGTCGGCTGGGACGACCCGCAGCTCGGGCGGGGTCAGGACGGGTGGCCGGCCGATGGGGCGGCAGGCGCGTTCACTGCGCCGGGCATCGGCGACGGCTGCCATGGCTGGGAACATGACGGTGCACGCCTGCAGCTGTCGGTGGAAGGCGCCGTGCCTTCCGCGGCGTGGTGGGGGCTGGCCCGTCAGGCCATGGAACTGGCACTGCAGCGTGGCCGCCAGGCCGGGCAGATCAAGGCGCTGGAAGAGGCTGAACGGTTGCAGCAGGCGCTGTTCCAGATCGCCGATCTGGCCGGCGCCGATCTGGAGATGTCGGAGATGCTGCGTCACGTGCACGGCGTGCTCGGCACGCTGATGTATGCGGAGAACTGCTACATCGTTGAGTACGATGATGTGCGTGACCAGATCCGCTTCCTGTACTTCGCCGACCAGGTCGACGATTTCGTCGCCGACCCGTCGCAGAGCCATGACGCCGCCGAGATGCCGCGCAGCCTGACCGTCGCGCTGCTGCGCCACGGCAAGCCGCTCAGCGGACCCTCGCGCGAACTTCTGGCACGCGTGGTCGAGCAGGAGCACGACCCGCAGCGTGGCCCCGAGAGCCTGGACTGGCTGGGTGTGCCGATGCTGCGCGATGGCCGGGTATGCGGCGCAATCGTGGTGCAGAGCTATGAGCTGGCGGCCCGTTATGGCGAGGCCGAGCGGGCGTTGCTGGGCTTTGTCGCGCAGCACGTGCAGACTGCGATGGATCGGCGCCCGGCGCAGGTCCGGCTGGAGCAACAGGTGGAGCGGCGCACGCTGGAACTGCAGCGTGCCAACCGCAGCCTGCAGGATGAAGTGGCGGAGCGCCGGCGCGCCGAGCAACTGCAGACCGCGCTGTACAACATTGCCGAAATGGCGATGTCGGCCGACAGCCTGGCCCAGTTCTACGGGCAGGTGCATGGCGTGGTCGGGCGCCTGCTCGATGCGCGCAACTTCTATATCGCGCTGGTGAACGGAAGCGGCAACGGCCTGGACTTCGTCTATTCGGTGGACGAGCACAATGCCAGCCGTGCACCTCGTCCGTTCAGTCGCGGCCTGACCGAATACGTGGTGCGCAACCGGCGGCCCCTACTGGCCTCACGCGCCCAGATCGATGCGCTGCTGGCCAGTGGCGAGGTGCGTGAATCCGGCGCGCGCTCGCATTGCTGGCTGGGCGTGCCGCTGCTGCGCGATGACGAGGTGGTCGGTGCGATCGTGGTGCAGAGTTACAGCGAGAACAGTACGTTCAGCGTGCACGATCAGCGGCTGCTGACGTTCGTTGCGCAGAACATCGGAACCGGGTTGGCGCGCCAGCGCGACCAGCAACGGCTGCGTTTGGCGCATGCCGAACTTGAAAAGCGCGTGGAGGAACGCACGCGTGAGCTGGCCGAGGTCAACGAGAAGTTGCTCGGCCAGATCGGCGAGCGCCTGCGGGCCGAGCAACGCCTGACCCATCAGGCCATGCACGATGCGCTGACCGGCCTGCCCAACCGGCTGCACCTGCTCGATCGCCTGCAGGATGCGCTGGCGCTGGCCAAGCGCGAGGGTGGGCCGGTGTTCGCCGTGCTGTTCCTCGACCTGGATCGCTTCAAGCTGGTCAACGACAGCATCGGCCACGCCGCGGGTGACCGCATGCTGGTGGAGGTCGCCAAGCGCATCGTATCGATGGCCGGCGCCGATGACGTGGTGGCACGGCTGGGCGGTGATGAATTCGCGGTGCTGCTGCAATGCCCGCAGGGCCTGGCACAGGCGCTGGATTTCGGCCAGCGCTTGTTGCTGGCATTGCAGGAATCGATATGGATCGCCGGCCGCGAGCTGTTCCCGTCCGGCAGCCTGGGTATCGCGTTGTGGAATCCGCGCTACCGTACCGGCGAGGAACTGCTGCGTGATGCGGATGCGGCGATGTACCGGGCCAAGGCACAGGGCCATGACCGCTGCGCGATCTTCGACGAGGACATGCGTGAACAGGCCATGCGCAGCCTCGACCTGGAAGCCGATCTGCGCCGCGCAATCAACAACCGTGATTTCGTTCCGTTCTTCCAGCCGATCGTGCGCCTGTCCGATGGCGAAGTGGTGGGACATGAGGCATTGCTCCGCTGGCAGCACGAGCGTCGTGGCCTGCTGTTGCCCGGCGCGTTCCTGGAGCTGGGAGAGGAAAGTGGCCTGATCGAACAGGTCGACTGGCTGATCTACGAGCAGGTCATCGCGCGCCTGGCCGAAGGTGGGCAGAGCTATGTCTCGGTGAACGTTTCGCCGCGCCATTTCCGCTCGGCCGAGTTCAGCGACCGCCTGTTCGGCCTGCTCGACGCGTGTGGCGCCGATCCGCGCCGGCTGCGGCTGGAGATTACCGAGGTCGCGCTGCTGGACGATGCGCCGCACACGCTGCGCATCCTGCAGGGCCTGCGCGAGCGTGGCATCCAGGTGCAGCTGGACGACTTTGGTACCGGCTTCTCTGCGCTGTCCTACCTGCACCGATTCCCGATCAGTACATTGAAGATCGACCAGAGTTTCATCGCCGGCCTGCACGGGCCGGAAGTGCAGAGCACGCGCGCGCTGGTCGAAGGCGTGCTGTCACTGGCCCGCACTCTGGGCATCGAAACCATTGGCGAAGGCATCGAGACCGAGGCGCAGCGGCAGACACTGCGCGAACTCGGTTGCGACTATGGCCAGGGCTACCTGCTGGGCCGTCCCGCACCGTGGGCGCGGACGCTGGCGTGAGCCACCGCGACGGTTCACTTCAGCGCAGAGCCGAGCGACGTTTCTCGTCGATCCACTTCGAGGCCTGCGCCGGCTGGTAGTTCTGCATCCACACCAGCATTTCCTCGATGTCCGAGCCGTACCAGAGGTCCTGGCGCTGGTCCGGATGCAGGAAACGCTCTTCCACCATGCGGTCGATCATGCCGATCAGCGGCGCGTAGAAACCTTCCACATCGAGGAACGCGCACGGCTTGTTGCCGATGCCCAGCTGGCGCCAGGTCAGCATCTCGAAGATCTCTTCCATGGTGCCGAAGCCACCGGGCAGGGCAACGAAGCCATCGGCGAGGTCGAACATGCGCGACTTGCGCTCATGCATCGAGCCGACGATCTCCAGTTCGGTCAGGCCGCGGTGGGCCACTTCCCAGTCGGCCAGCTGGCGCGGGATCACGCCGGTCACCTCGCCGCCAGCGGCGAGCACGGCGTTGGCCACGGTGCCCATCAGGCCAACGTTGCCGCCGCCATACACCAGGCGCAGGCCATCGCGGGCGATGCGATCACCCAGGGCAATGGCGCGTTCGGTGTAGGCCGGCTTGCTGCCAGCGTTGGAACCACAGTACACACAGATCGATTTCATGGATCTTCTGTCTCTTGACCGGAAACGAAAACGCCCCGTCACCGACCGCAAGGCGGTCAGAGACGGGGTGCCCTTGGATTATGAGCCCTTCTGTAGCCATGCTCGGCTGCTCTTCGTTCAGATCGCGGCAAAGGCCAGCCGAGCAAGGGCTATGCCGGTCGTCCTGGCCGGCACCCTTCGGGCCGTCGCCAGCGACGTTGGCAGCGGCTCCTGCCGCTGCCTTTGGCTCTACGCAAGCGGCGGCTTACGCCGCCGCAGCCTGCTCGCGGCGCGGGCCTTCACGCAGGGCGCGGCCGACCATGCCCACCAGCAGGTCCAGCTCCTCGCTGTCCATGCCGAAGTGCGGGGTGAAGCGCAGCGAGTTTTCGCCGCCATGGATCACGTTGATGCCGTGCTGGCGCAGCCATTCCTCGGTGGAGTTGGCGCCGTAGCACTTGAACTGCGGGGCCAGCTCGCAGGAGAACAGCAGCCCGGTGCCCTGCACCTTGGTGATCAGCCCGCCCAGCTCGTTCTTCAGCTGTTCCAGCTTGCGCACGGCCTCGGCACCACGTTCGGCGATGTTGGCGCGTACCTGTGGGGTCAGCTGGGCCAGGGTGGCGCAGGCCACGTCCAGCGCACGCGGATTGCTGGTCATGGTGTTGCCGTAGATGCCCTTGCGGTACAGCTGCGCGGCGTGCTCGGTCACCGCCAGCACCGACAGCGGGTACTGCGCGGCGTTGAGCGCCTTGGAGTAGGTCTCCATGTCCGGCGGGTCAAGCCCTTCGAAGCCCGGGTAGTCGACCACCGACAGCACGCCATGCGCACGCAGGCCGGCCTGGATCGAGTCCAGCAGCAGCAGGCTGCCGTGTGCACGCGTCAGCTCACGGGCAACGGCATAGAACGACGGCGGCACCGAACGGCCCGGGTCACCTTCGCCCATCACCGGTTCGAGGAACACCGCTTCGATGAACCACTGGTTGCGCGCGGCATCCTCGAACACCTTGCGCAGGCCGGCCTCATCGTACGGCGCCACGGTGATCACCGAGTCCTCGCCCCGGTAGCTGGCCAGGTGCTGCATGTAGCTCTTGCGGCTGGAATCCGAATAGAGGGCAGGGCGGTCGGTACGGCCATGGAAGCTGCCCTTGACCACCACGCGCTTGATCGCAGCGCCGGCGTGACGTGCACCCGGATCGGTCTGCAGCTTGGCGTTGACGTCGGCGATGCGCGCGGCCAGGCCGACGGCTTCGGAGCCGGAATTCAGGCACATGAAACGGGCGAACGGGCAGCCGCCACGGCGGTGGCCGATCTCGGCGCGCAGGGCGGTGATGAAGCGCTGCTGCGACAGGCTGGGGGTCATGATGTTGGCCATCACCTGTGGGCGCGCCATGGCTTCCAGCACGGCGTCCGGGGTGTGCCCGAAGCCGAGCATGCCGTAGCCGCCGGCGTCGTACAGCACGGCGCCCTTCAGGGTGACCACCCATGGGCCGCGCGCGGCCAGCGCCACGTAGGGGGTCACCGCGTCATCGGCATAGAAATTGACGAATCCGTCCTGCATCGCGTCGATCTGTGCCTGTTCGTCCTGCGCCAGCAGCGGCCCCAGGTCGGCCTGCACGCGCGCGAATTCCTCGGCGGCGGCGTCCACTGCGGCGATCAGCTGCGGGTGGTTGGCGGACAGGGCGGTCAGGGTGGCATCGTCCAGGCCGGTGGTGAGGCGGGTGCCGGGCTGGTTGCGCAGGGGGGCGAGGCGTTTGATGAAGCTCATTGCAGATCTCCTGAAACAATGGGTCGCACGGGCCATCAAAAGCAAAACGCGCGTCATCACGCGCGCTTGGGGCAGGCTCGTGCAGCGGACTTCCGGTTCGATGCTAGCACTTGTTTTTTTGCGCGATAACCCCGCAGAAACCTGCTGCATAGCAGCATTTTGCGCGACGTTCGCCGCGAAGTGCGCCGGCTCGCAGACGCTGGACGTACAATGCGCGCCATTGTCGACCTGTTGCCGCCCACCGCCTTGAAGAAGTCCGATTTCCATTACGACCTGCCGGCTGAACTGATCGCGCAGGCTCCCTTGGCCGAACGTTCCGCCAGCCGCCTCCTGGTGGTACCGCCGGCGCCCGGTGCCTTCACCGACCTGCAGGTGCGCGACCTGCCGTCGCTGCTGCAGCCGGGCGACCTGCTGGTGTTCAACGACACCCGGGTGATTCCGGCGCGCCTGTTCGGGCAGAAGGCCAGCGGCGGCCGCGTGGAGATCCTGATCGAGCGCCTGCTCGGCGCTCAGCAGGCGCGTGCGCAGGTCGGCGCCAGCAAGTCGCCGAAGGCCGGCAGCCGCATCGCGCTGGATGCCGGTGGCGAAGCCGAGGTGCTGGGCCGCGATGGCGAGTTCTACGTGCTGCAGTTCCATGTGCCGGAGTCGCTGGAGCAGTGGCTGCTGCATGCCGGCCGCCTGCCGTTGCCGCCCTACATCCAGCGCGAACCGGGCGTGGACGACCGCGAGCGCTACCAGACCGTGTTCGCGCGCGAAGTGGGCGCGGTGGCGGCACCGACCGCCGGCCTGCATTTCGACGAACCGCTGCTGGCGGCGCTGAAGGACAAGGGCGTGGAGTTCGGCCACGTCACCCTGCACGTGGGCGCGGGCACCTTCCAGCCGGTGCGCGCCGATGACCTGAAGGACCACGTGATGCACCGCGAGTGGCTGAACGTCGGCGCCGAGCTGGTGCAGCAGGTGCGGCGCACGCGCGCGGCCGGTGGCCGGGTGATCGGCGTCGGCACCACCGTGGTGCGCGCGCTGGAAAGCGCGATGCGCGATGGCGAACTGCTGCCGTTCGCCGGCGAGACCCAGATCTTCATCACCCCGGGCTACCGCATACGCAGCGTCGACGCGATGGTGACCAATTTCCACCTGCCCGAAAGCACGCTGCTGATGATGATCTCGGCGTTTGCAGGCAAGGACCGCGTGTTCGAGGCCTACCGGCACGCGATCGAGCAGCGCTACCGCTTCTTCAGCTACGGCGACGCGATGCTGCTGTTCCCGCAGGCGGGCTGAGCAGGCAGGGCACCTTGGGAGGGCAGAGCGCCTGGGAAGCCGGGGTACTTATGGGTGCGTGGGTGCGCACCTTGGTGCGTACGCCTTCTTGGGAGACAATAGACAACTATTTGCCCGAATGACCGCTCCATGTCCCGACTGCAGTTCCAGCTCCAGACCCGCGACGGCCGTGCCCGCCGTGGCCGCCTGACCTTCCCGCGTGGCACGGTGGAAACGCCGGCCTTCATGCCGGTGGGGACCTATGGCTCGGTCAAGGGCATCCTGCCGGACCAGGTGCGGGCGCTGGGCGCCGAGATCATCCTCGGCAACACCTTCCACCTGTACCTGCGCCCGGGCCTGGACATCATCGCCGACCACGGCGGGCTGCACGGCTTCTGCCGCTGGGATGGCCCGATCCTGACCGACTCCGGTGGTTTCCAGGTGTTCTCGCTGGCCCATCGACGCAAGATCACCGAGCAGGGCGTGACCTTTGCCTCGCCCACCGACGGCGCCCGCGTGTTCCTCGGTCCCGAGGAGAGCATGAAGATCCAGAAGGTGCTCGATTCGGACATCGTGATGATCTTTGACGAGTGCACCCCGTACCCCGCCACCGAAGACGTTGCCCGCCGTTCCATGGAGCTGAGCCTGCGCTGGGCCCAGCGCAGCCGCAACGCGCATGACGAGCTGGGCAACGACGCGGCCTTGTTCGGCATCGTCCAGGGGGGCGTGCACACCGACCTGCGCAGCCGCTCGGCCGACGCCCTGCAGGCGATCGGCTTCGACGGCTACGCCATCGGCGGCCTGGCCGTGGGCGAGCCGGAGCACGAGCGCAATGCCATGCTCGACCACCTGGATCCGGAGCTGCCGGGCGACCGGCCGCGTTACCTGATGGGCGTGGGCCGACCGGAGGACCTGGTCGAGGGCGTGGCGCGCGGCGTGGACATGTTCGACTGCGTGATGCCGACCCGTAATGCGCGCAACGGCCACTATTTCACCTCGTTCGGCACCGTTCGCATCCGCAATTCCCAGTACGCGCGGGACATGGACCCGATCGAGCCGGGCTGCGGCTGCGTGGCCTGCACCGGCGGTTACACCCGGTCCTACCTGCGCCACCTGGACCGCTGCAACGAGATGCTGGCGCCGATGCTGGGCACCCTGCACAACCTGTTCTATTACGAAAAGCTCATGGCCGACATCCGTGCCGCGATCGAGGCGGGAACCTTCCTGGCCTTCCGCGAGTCCTTCTACGCGGCACGCGGAGCGGTGGCCCCGCCGCTGTAACCCCGACGCCCCCCTGCCGAACGGCCCAAGGACGAACGCCCGGGGCCGTGGCATACTTCAAGGCTGACCCAGATCCGCGGTCGACACCCCCGCCCCTCAAGGGACGGGAGCGCCGCCCAACCAAAGGACCAACGATGAACCTGCTTGCTTTCCTGATTCCCGCCGCCCACGCCCAGGCCGCCGGCGGCCAACCGCAGGGCATGGGCCTGACCACGCTGCTGTTCCCGATCATCCTGATCGCCATCATGTACTTCCTGATGATCCGCCCGCAGATGAAGCGGCAGAAGGAGCACAAGGCCATGCTGGAGAAGATCAAGCGCGGCGATGAAGTGCTGACCAACGGCGGCATCGCCGGCAAGGTCACCGACATTGGCGACCACTTCATCACCGTCGAAGTGGCCGACAACGTGCGCATCCGCGTGCAGAAGGGCGCTGTCGGCAGCGTGCTGCCGACCGGCACCCTGGATTCGGCCAAGTAAGCCACTCCCTTTCCGAAGCACAACCGCGGCGCCGGGGATGGCGCCGCGCGGGACCCAAGCAATGCTCGAATTTCCACGCTGGAAGTACGTCGTCATCCTGATCGTACTGGCGCTCAGCGCGCTGTATGCGCTGCCCAACATCTACCAGAAGGACCCGGCCATCCAGATCACCGCCAACCGTGGCGGGCAGATCGACGATGCGCTGCGCGACCGTGTGCTGGCCGATCTGAAAAAGGCCGGCATCGCCACCATCGGTGCCGAAAAGGAAGGGGAAAGCCTGATCGTCCGCCTGTCGGACCTGAAGTCGCAGTCCGCTGCCAGCGACGTCCTGCGTGACACCGTCGGCGAGAAGTACACCGTGGCGCTGAACCTGGCTTCGACCGTACCCGACTGGCTGGCCAACCTCGGCGGTCGCCCGATGGTGCTGGGCCTGGACCTGCAGGGCGGCGTGCATTTCGTGCTGCAGGTCGACCAGAAGGCTGCCCTCGACAAGCGCCTGGATGCCTATACCGAAGACGTGCGCAGCACCCTGCGTGACGCGCGCATCGCCTACCAGTCGGTGGAACGCCGCGCCGATAACAGCATCGTGGCCAACCTGAGCCCATCCGCCGGCGATGACGCCGCGCAGCGCGCCCGCGCCGCGCTGGTCAAGGCGCAGCCGACCCTCGGCTATGACGTCAGCGGCAACCGCATCACGGTCACCGTGCCGGAGACCGAGATCACGCAGATCGCCAACGGCGCCATCGAGCAGAACATCAACACCCTGCGCAACCGCGTGAACCAGCTCGGCGTGGCCGAGCCGATCATCCAGCGCCAGGGTGCCGACCGTGTGGTCGTGCAGCTGCCGGGCGTGCAGGACACCGCCGAAGCCAAGCGCATGATCGGTGCCACCGCCACCCTGGAGTACCGTGCGGTGGTTGAAGGCAATGCGCAGGACGCCATCAACTCCGGCCGCATTCCGCCGGAAGCGAAGGTCTACCAGCAGCGTGACGGCCGCGGCCCGATCCTGCTGAACAAGCGCGTGATCGTCACCGGCGACCAGATGGTCGGTGCGCAGGCGGTGACCGATTCGAACAGCGGCTCGCCGGCCGTCAGCGTGACGCTGAACAACGTCGGTGGCCAGCGCATGTTCGACTTCACCAGCGCCAACGTGAACAAGCCGATGGCGGTGGTCTACACCGAGCGCGTGCCAACCGTAACCGTCGTCGACGGCCAGGAAGTGCGTGGCTTCAAGGTCAACGAGGAAGTGATCTCGGTGGCCAACATCAACGGCGTGTTCGGCAAGAACTTCCAGACCACCGGCCTGCAGAAGAAGGAAGCCGAAGACCTGGCCAAGCTGCTGAAGTCGGGTTCGCTGGCTGCGCCGATGGACTTCGTCGAGGAGCGCGTGGTCGGCCCGAGCCTCGGCGCCGAGAACGTCAAGAACGGCATGCGCGCGGTGGTGTTCGCGTTCCTGTTCACCCTGGTGTTCTTCAGCGTGTACTACCGCATGTTCGGTGTGATCACCTCGGCAGCGATGCTGTTCAACCTGCTGATCGTAGTGGCGGTGATGTCGCTGTTCGGTGCCACCATGACCCTGCCGGGCTTTGCCGGCCTGGCGTTGTCGGTCGGCCTGTCGGTGGACGCCAACGTGCTGATCAACGAGCGTATCCGTGAAGAGCTGCGAGCCGGCGTGCCGGGCAAGACGGCGATCGTGACCGGTTACGAGCGTGCCTCGGGCACCATCCTCGACGCCAACCTGACCGGCCTGATCGTCGGTGTGGCGCTGTTTGCATTCGGTACCGGTCCGCTGAAGGGCTTCGCGCTGACCATGATCATCGGTATTTTCGCCTCCATGTTCACCGCGATCACCGTGTCGCGTGCGCTGGCGACGCTGATCTACGGCCGCCGCAAGAAGCTCCAGAACGTGGCCATCTGACGGGACGACACGCACAATGAAACTGTTTCCGCTGCACATCCTCCCGAACGACACCAAGATCGACTTCATGCGCTGGCGCCATGTCGCCATGGCAGTCACCATCGTGGTGTTCCTGGCCTCGGTCGCCATCATCGGCATCAAGGGCTTCAACTACGCACTGGACTTCACCGGCGGCACCCTGATCGAAGCCCGCTTCGACAAGGCGGTGGATGTTGAGCAGGTCCGCACCAAGCTCGAGCAGAGTGGCTTCGAAGGCGCCCAGGTGCAGAGCGTCGGTGGCAACACCGACCTGCTGATCCGCCTGGCCCCGCACGGCGAGCATGCTCCGGGTACCGGCGATGCCGCCCACGAGGACAAGGCCACGGCCGCTGCCGTGGTGAAGGCGTTGTCCACTGCCGACAATCAGGCCACCGTGCTCCGCAACGAGTTCGTGGGCCCGCAGATTGGCAAGGACCTGGCGATGAATGGCCTGTATGCCACCATCTTCATGCTGGCCGGCTTCCTGATCTACATCGCGGTGCGCTTCGAGTGGAAGTTCGCGGTCACCGCCAGCATCGTGGCGATGTTCGACCTGATCGTGACGGTCGCTTACGTGTCCCTGTTGGGCCGTGAGTTCGACCTGACCGTGCTGGCCGGCCTGCTGTCGGTGATGGGCTTTGCGATCAACGACATCATCGTGGTCTTCGACCGCGTTCGTGAGAACTTCCGCAGCCTGCGCGTGGACTCGATGGAAGTGCTGAACCGTTCAATCAACCAGACGCTGTCGCGTACGGTGATCACTGCCGTGATGTTCTTCCTGTCGGCGCTTGCCCTGTACCTGTACGGTGGCAGCTCGATGGAAGGGCTGGCCGAGACGCACATGATCGGCGCGGTGATCGTGGTGCTGTCCTCGATCCTGGTGGCGGTGCCGATGCTGACGATTGGTGTGCTGCGCGTGAGCAAGCAGGACCTGCTGCCGAAGGCGAAGGACGTCGAGGCCCTGGCCCGTCGCCCGTAAGCGTTCGCGCTGCACGCAACACACAGAGAACCCCGCGCAAGCGGGGTTTTTTGTTTGCAGGGCTTGCAGCCCTGCACCCGCGGTAGTGCCGGCCGCTGGCCGGCAACAGCAACAGCGTGTATTCCATGGGTGGGCGGGACGGTGTCGGAGTGCGGGGACGCCGCAAGTACGTCCGTGTAGGCTTGGCAGCCGCATCCATGCGGCTGACACCCCGCACTCCGACACCGCCC
>OKID01000153.1_pt1 | contig 18581 bp, 10 predicted proteins | sample 1610601 | NCBI WGS metagenome assembly OKID01 (sample SAMN04436667, study PRJEB24849) | human gut metagenome | biome: human gut; feature: NICU; material: stool | host: Homo sapiens | place: USA: Saint Louis, MO | collected 2010-06-09 | reverse complement strand
CCTGCGGTGCGGCCGGCGTGGCCGGTGCGCGCGCATTGGCGTCGGCCGTCGTCGCCACGCTGCGCGGTGCCGCTGCGGTGGCCACCAGCTGCACGGTGGTGGTGGCACCACGCGTCTTTACCTCGCCCGCCACCAGCAGGCCATCACCCACCTGCTTCGGTCGCTCCAGCACATAGCGCTTGCCATCGGCCTCCAGGGAGATGCGGCGCTGCTTGCCGAACAGTTCGGGGACCAGCGCGGCTGGCAGCTTGGGCTGCACGCGGCCATCGTCCTGCACGCCGAACACGCCCTCGACCACCATCGACAGATATCCAGCCACCGACCACAGCTGGCGCTCCGAATTGACCACCGGCCCGCTGAGCGCGCCTTCATCCACATGGACGGCCTGGGTGACCAGTTCGTAGTTCTCCATGTTGGAGCCGGCCAGCGCGGCACCGCGCATCAGCGAGCGGATCTCGGCGGCGATGCGCGGCGCATCGTCCAGCTGCCGCGCCGCACGCAGCGAGTAGGCACTGACGAACGGCCAGATCGCCCGGTTGTGATAGATCGGCTGTTGTGCTTCCTGCGGCCAGACCACCGGGCTGCCAGCCGGGCCCATCGGATACGCCGCCAGCGCACGCCGCGCGCGCTCGGGCGGCAGCACCTCGGCGAGGATGCCCAGCGAGAGGCCGAGCAGATCGACCTTGGCGTACGGTACCGGGTGCGCGGCTTCGCCGATGTAGCTCATGTACTGGCCGATATCCTCGCGCCAGAAGCGCGCATCGATCTGCTGCGCCAATGCGTCGGCCCAGGCCTTGTAGTCGGCCGCGCGGGCATCGCCGTGCTGCCCGGCCAGGCGTTCGGCCAGGCGCAGTGCCTGGTAGTGCAGCACGTTGGTGGACAGTGCGTAGGAATCACCGATGAAACGCACATCCTCGCGGGTCCAGTCTGGATAGGTCTGCTCGCGCCAGTCCAGGAAGGAGGTCTCGCCGCGGTACAGGCCCATCTGCACGTCGAACACCATCGCGCGGTCCTGCGCCAGCGTGGCCTGCAGCGCCTGCCAGACCTGGTCGGCAAACGCGCGATCCTGCAGCAGGTGACGCGCGGCCAGGAACCACACCACGCGGTCGCTGCTGATCGGCCAGCTGCCGCCGGAGCCGGTGTCCTGCGCAACGAACAGGCCGGGCGTATGGCCATCGCGCGCCGCCGACAGCTTGAACTGCAGCGACTGCCGGGTGCGCTTCGGATCCAGGCGTGCGAGCGCCAGATCGGCGGCAAAGCTGACATCGCGCGTCCACACATAGGGCCAGCGCGCACCGGTCTGGAAGCACTCGCAGGGCACCGGCCGGCCTTCGTCGAAGGCGGGATCACGGATCGCATCCACGCGGTCCTGGTCCATCTCCTGCTGGGCCAGTGCGAACAGGGCATCGAACATCACGCTGCCGGTCTGGCTGCGCATCGGCATCGGTGCGATGCGCACCTCGCGCTTCGGCGCATGCAGCACGAAGCTGCCCTTGGCAGCGGCTTCGGCGCGCGCATGGCGGCCGTCGAATTGCAGGTCGGCCGCCTGCGCGGTCGTCCCCAGCGCTGCCCCCAGGGCAGCGGTCAGGCAAATGATCTTCAGCATCGAAGCGGCGGACCGGCTCGCGCCCGTCGGCCTCCCTCCCTCTCTGCACGCGTTGTAGGTCCGCACCGTCGTTGCCGGCGGGCGGGCGCGGCCCCTCCCTCAAGGTGCCCTGGCGCCATGGTAGACGCGGGGCTGTCGGCTGCGTCCAGTTGCATACGTATTCATGGCGTCGCGCGGTAGCGCACCCGACGCGCTGGCTTATGGTCCGGGTCTGCCAACGGCGCCTTGGGAGGGGAATTGCCGATGTCACCCACTGCTGTACGCGCGGTATTCGCGCACATGCTGGGCCTGGCCCTGATCGGATGGGCCACGCTGGTACAGGCCGCGCCCCAGGTGGCCAGCGTCGAATCGCCGGGCAAGGTGTTGAAGGTCAGCCTGGTGCTGGACGGCGGCACGGCCCGCTATCGGGTCGAGCGCCTGGGCGACACTGTGGTGGAGGATTCGAAGCTCGGCTTCGCCCTGCGCGACGGTCGCCTGGACCGCGATTTCACTCTGCTGGGCCAGCAGCGGCGCAGCGTCGATGACACCTGGGAGCAGCCGTGGGGCGAACGCCGGCTCACCCGCAACCATTTCAACGAGCTGATCGTGCAGCTGGCCGAAACCACCGGCAGCAAGCGCCGGCTGGATGTAGTGTTCCGCGTCTACGACGATGGCCTCGGCTTCCGCTACGTATTCCCCGAACAGCCGAATCTGCGCGAGGCCATCATCGATGACGAGCTGACCGAGTTCGCCATCGCACAGGACTCCACCGCCTGGTGGATCCCCGCCGGCGAGCCGATCCACTACGAGTACCTGTACCAGCGCACCCCGCTGCGCGAAGTACCGCTGGTGCATACGCCGATGACCCTGCGCAGCCGCGATGGCCTGCATGTGGCCATTCACGAGGCCGCGCTGGTGGACTACGCCGGCATGTGGCTGCGCCACAGCGAGGGGCAGCGCCTGCGCGCGCAGCTGTCGCCCTCGGCCGAAGGCTGGAAGGTGCGCCGCACCCTGCCCTTCGCCACGCCGTGGCGCACGCTGCAGATCGCCGACCGTGCCGGCGGCCTGGTCGAATCGGACCTGATCCTCAACCTCAACGAACCCAATGCACTGGGTGATGTGAGCTGGGTGAAACCAGCCAAGTACCTGGGCGTGTGGTGGTCGATGCACCTGGACAACGAGAGCTGGGCGACCGGGCCGAAGCACGCGGCCACCACCGCCAAGACGAAAAAAGTCATCGACTTCGCCGCGGCGCACGGCTTCCGCGGCGTGCTGGTGGAGGGCTGGAACCCAGGCTGGGACGGCATGTGGGTGGGCAATGGCTACGACTTCGATTTCACCCGCGCCACGCCCGATTTCGACATCGAAGCGCTGTCGGCGTATGGCCTGAAGAAAGGCGTGCACCTGATCGGCCACCATGAAACCGGCTGCGCCATCGAACATTACGAGGCCCAGCTGGACGCCGCGCTGGACCTGTACGCACGGCTGGGCGTGGACCAGTTCAAGACCGGCTACGTCTGCGACGACGGCCAGGTCGACCGCCGCAATCCCACGGGGGGCCCACTGTGGCGCGAGTGGCATGACGGGCAGTTCATGGCCCGCCACCATCTGAAGGTGGTGCAGGAAGCCGCGCGCCGGCACCTGTCGGTGAACCCGCATGAGCCGATCAAGGACACCGGCCTGCGCCGCACCTATCCCAACTGGATCTCGCGCGAAGGCGCTCGCGGCATGGAGTACAACGCCTGGGGCCAGCCACCGAACCCGCCGGAGCACGAGGTCAACCTGGTGTTCACCCGCATGCTGGCCGGGCCGATGGACTACACCCCCGGCATCCTCAGCCTGAAGGGCCGCCACGGCCAGGCCATCCCCAGTACGTTGGCCCGCCAACTGGCGCTGTACGTGGTGCTGTACAGCCCGATCCAGATGGCCGCCGACCTGCCCGAACACTACCTGCAGCATCGCGAGGCGTTCCGTTTCATCGAGGGCGTGGCGGTGGACTGGGAGCAGAGCCGCGTGCTCGATGGCGAAGTGGGTGACTACGTGACGATCGTGCGCCGCGACCGCAACAGCCGCGACTGGTTCCTCGGCAGCATCACCGATGAACACGGCCGCGTGCTGCCGGTGTCACTGGGCTTCCTGGAACCTGGCGTGCGCTACCGCGCCGAGATCTACCGTGATGGTGAAGGCGCAGATTTCCGCAGCAACCCGTTCGCGTTCGTTCGCGAAACCCGCGAAGTGACCAGCGCCGATGCACTGACGCTGGTGCTGGCACCCGGCGGTGGCCAGGCCATTCGCTTCACGCCGATCCGCTGAACGTTTTCCTGCCTGCGCCCCCGTAGCGCCCGAGCCCACGCTCGGGCGGCGGTGCGTAGCACCGAAATGCAGCCGAGCATGGGCTCGGCTCTACAGAACGAGACACTTGAAAGCGATTACATCCCTGCAGACGCCATTGAATACGTATGCAGGGTGATCCCCGCGAAGAACGCGCTGCCTACCATAGCGGCGACGACAGCGGCCACCGCGTCGCACGTTCACGGCCCCGCCGGAACGCTCACAAATCGATCTGCAACATTGCCTGGGAGGGGAAAATGTTGAACCACAAGCGCAGCGCGCTGAGCATCGCGCTGGCCGTTGTCCTGGCGCCGACACTGGCGTCGGCACAGTCCACGCAGAACACCACCACACCGGCCGGCACCGCCGCCACCAACCTCGATACGGTGCAGGTCACCGGCATCCGCCGCGGCATCGAGAGCGCGATCGCGGTCAAGCAGGACGCCACCTCGGTGGTCGAAGCGATCTCCGCCGAAGACATCGGCAAGCTGCCCGACGTCAGCATCGCCGAGTCCATTTCGCGCCTGCCCGGCCTGGCCGCCCAGCGCGTGGCGGGCCGCGCGCAGGTGATCAGCGTCCGCGGCCTGTCGCCGGACTTCGCCACCACCCTGCTCAATGGCCGCGAAGTGGTCAGCACTGGCGACAACCGTGGCGTCGAGTTCGACCAGTACCCGTCCGAACTGGTCAACGGCGTGACCGTGTACAAGACCCCTGACGCGGCACTGGTCGGCCAGGGCCTGTCGGGCACCATCGACATGCAGACCGCGCGCCCGCTCAGCTTCGGCGAGCGCGTGATCGCGGTCAGTGGCCGCTACCAGAAGAGCTCGCTGGGCCGCGCCGCCAACACCGATCCGTACGGCAACCGCTTCAGCGCCAGCTACATCGACCAGTTCCTGGACAAGACCCTGGGCATCGCCATCGGCTATGCGCACAGCGACATGCCGATCCAGGAGAACCAGGTCGGTCTGTACGAGCCGTGGACCACCGAGCACACCGACAAGGGCGACCGTCCGGGCGTGGGTGCCGGCACCTACTTCTCCGATGGCATCAAGGCGCTGCGCCGCACCGGCAACAACAAGCGCGACGGCGTGATGGCCACGGTCCAGTTCCGGCCGAACAACAGCTGGACCAGCACCTTCGATGCATTCCACACCGAAGCCGAGCAGATCGACACCGCCAACCAGTTCGAGCTGAACCTCAGCAACTACAACGGCAACTACACCCCGGGCCTGCTGGTCAGCAACCCGCAGGTCAACGCCAATGGTTCGTTCACTGGCGGCACTGCCAGCGGCGTGTACCCGCTGGTACGCGGCATGTACAACAAGCGCAAGGACAAGATCGACGCGTTCGGCTGGAACAACGAGTTCAACTTCAGTGGCGTCAAGCTGGTCGCCGACCTGAACTACTCCAAGGCCACGCGCGACGAGCTGAACCTGGAAAACAACCTGCAGCTGACGCCGATGCCGCAGCTGGATACGGTCGGCGTGTCGATCCGCCAGGACGGCTTCTCGCAGATCAGCCCGGGCCTGAACTACTCCAACCCGGATGCGTTGTTCCTGACCAACACCATCTACGGTTCCGGCTACGGCAAGGTGCCGCAGGTGGAAGACCGCCTGAAGGGTGGCAAGCTGGCCGCCACCATCGCCCTGCCCGATGCCGTCGCGTCGTGGGCGCCGGACATCGACATCGGCGTGAACTACGCTGACCGCCGCAAGGTGAAGACCCAGTCCGAAGGCAACATCCTGCTGGGTGCGCAGGGCGACGCCAACATCGCCTCGGACCTGCAGTACCGCCCGGTCAACCTGGGCTTCGCCGGCCTCGGCACCATCCCGGCCTGGAACGTGCCGGCCGCGGTGGGCCGCTACATGACCTTCAACCCGGTCGACAACCTGGACTACCTGATTCCCAAGTCGTGGACGGTACAGGAGAAGATCACCACCGCCTGGGCGCGCCTGAACATCAACGCCGACATCGGTGACGTCGGCGTGCGCGGCAACATCGGCGTGCAGATGCAGCACACCGACCAGAGTTCGGATTCGCGCTACTGGGACAGCTCGCAGTCGGCCGGCAACAACGTGCAGCCGTACTCGAACGGCCGCACCTACAACGATTGGCTGCCGAGCCTGAACCTGGCCTTCCTGTTCCCGCACCAGCAGACGCTGCGCTTCGCCGCTGCAAAGCAGGTCGCACGCCCGCGCGTGGACCAGATGCGCGCCGGCCTGGAGTTCGGCGTGGACACCGGCACCGGCCGCCCCGGCGGCAGCGGCGGCAATCCGCTGCTGGACCCGTGGCGTGCCACCGCGCTGGACCTGTCCTACGAGAAGTACTTCGGCGAGAAGGCCTACGTGGCCGCCGCGATCTTCTACAAGGACCTGAAGAGCTACGTCTACACCCAATCGGTCGACAACTACGACTTCACCGCGCTGCTGGGCAGCTACGTGCCGCCGCCGGGCATGACGGCACCGGTGCTGACCACCGGCACCTTCTCCGCCCCGCAGAACGGCAAGGGCGGCACGCTGAAGGGCCTCGAACTGACCGCATCGTTCCCGCTGGAGATGCTGACCGACAGCCTGCGTGGCTTCGGCGTGCAGGCCAGCGCGACCTTCAACAAGAGCGACATCACCATCCTGGACCCGGAGAGCGCCTCCAGCGTGGGCAGTGATCCGATCAGCCTGCCGGGCCTGTCCAAGCGCGTGTACAACTTCACCGCGTATTACGAGCGCAGCGGCTTCGAGGCACGGGTGAGCCAGCGCCGCCGTTCGGACTTCATCGGCGAGATCGGCAACTTCAACGGCAACCGCAGCCTGCGCTACGTGGTCGGCGAGAACGTGACCGATGCGCAGATCAGCTACACCTTCAGCGACAGCAGTGCCCTGCGTGGCCTGACCCTGCTTCTGCAGGGCAGCAACCTGACCAACGAGCCGTACCGCACCTACGCCGGCAGCAAGGACCGCCCGCTGGAGTACATCGAGTGGGGCCGCACCTACATGCTGGGCGTGAACTACAAGTTCTGATCACGGCCGGGTCGTGCCGGCCGCTGGCTGGCACCCCGAATCCGGTAGCGCCGGCCGCTGGCCGGCAACACAAAGGGAGCAGGACCGGAAGCCCGCTGCGCAGGCAGCGGGTTTTCTTATGCGCGGATGCCAGCACGTGATCGGCAAGGCCCATGCAGCGACGTTCCAACCCGTAGATCCACGCCATGCGTGGATGCCGTTCTCTGGAATCCCACCCACAAAAAAGGGACGGGGCGCTTCGGCCCCGTCCCCGCAAGTACCGCCACCGGAGAAAACGGTCAGCTGCGTCGGGCGCAATACACCGCGCGCGGCGGCAGCTGGAGTTCGTTGCCCTGCACCGTGCCCGCATCCGGGCCCGGTACCGCCACCTGCTGCCAGTTGCCCGGCGGCAGCGGATGGGTCACCGCCTCGGCCGACAGGTTGAAGGCCAGCAGGAGGGTTTCATCTGCAAGCATACGCTCGAACAGCAGCACAGGCTCGGCGCTTTCAAGGAATCTGATGCTGCCATGCAGAAGCGCCGGCTGGGTATGCCGCCAGGCCAGGAACGCGCGGAACGCCGCCAGCACCGAGTGCGGGTCGCGTTCCTGCACGGCCACCGCCGCCGCCCGGTGCTCGACCGGAATCGGCAGCCAGGGCTGGCCGCTGGTGAAACCTGCTAACGGCGCATCGGTCCATGGCAGCGGGGTGCGGCAGCCATCACGGCCCTTGAAGTTCGGCCAGAAGGTGATGCCGTAGGGGTCCTGCAGTGCCTCGAACGGTACCTCGGCCTCGGCCAGGCCCAGCTCCTCGCCCTGGTACAGGCAGACCGAGCCGCGCAGCGAGCACAGCATCGCCACCAGCATCCGCGCCAGGCGCGGATCGGCCGGGTGGCCGCCCCAGCGGCTGACCGCCCGCTCCACGTCGTGATTGGACACCGCCCAGCACGGCCAGCCTTCGGTCATCGCCGCTTCCAGCCGCGAGACCGTGTCGCGGATATAGGCCGCGCTGTAGTCATCCACCAGCAGCTCGAAGCTGTAACCCATGTGCAGGCGGCCATCGCGGGTGTACTCGGCGGTGGTCGCCAGCGAATCCTCCGAAGAGATCTCGCCCAGGCTGACCGCGCCCGGGTACTGATCCAGCAGCGCGCGCAGGCGCTCCAGGAACGGCAGGTTCTCCGGCTGGGTGTTGTTGTAGTAGTGGTACTGGTAGGCGTACGGGTTGTCCGGGCTGAAGCCGCGCCCCACCCGCTTCTCCGCCGGCTTGGGCGGGTTGTCACGCAGCTGCGCATCGTGGAAGCAGAAGTTGATCGCATCCAGGCGGAAGCCATCCACGCCGCGATCGAGCCAGAAACGGACATTGTCCAGGGTGGCCTGCTGCACGTCCGGGTGGTGGAAGTTCAGGTCCGGCTGGTCGACCAGGAAGTTGTGCAGGTAGTACTGCTCACGGCGCGGCTCCCACTGCCAGGCACAGCCGCCGAACAGCGACAGCCAGTTGTTCGGCGGGGTGCCGTCCTCGCGCGGGTCGGCCCAGACGTACCAGTCGGCCTTCGGATTGCTGCGGTCCTGGCGGCTCTCGCGGAACCAGGCGTGCTCGATCGAAGTATGGCTCAACACCTGGTCGATCATCACCTTCAGGCCCAGGCCATGGGCCTTGGCCAGCAGGCGGTCGAAGTCGTCCAGGCTGCCGAACAGCGGGTCGACGTCGCGGTAGTCGGCGATGTCGTAGCCGAAATCGGCCATGGGGGACTTGAAGAACGGCGAGATCCAGATCGCATCCACGCCCAGCGCGGCAATGTGGTCCAGGCGCTCGATGATGCCCGGCAGGTCGCCCACCCCATCGCCGTTGGCATCGAGGAAACTGCGCGGGTAGATCTGGTAGATGACGGCTCCGCGCCACCATGGATAGTGCGACATCGACAGCCCCCCTCCGGGCATGCGGGACCCGCCGGCAGCGGGCCGAAATCCTGATCCGGCAAGCTTAGCGGTGGCCTCGCGGGCATGGCGCAACCTGCATACGTATTCACGCGAAGGGCCGCGCAGGCCGGGCTGGAATTGCCGCTCGGGCCCGTTTGCGCCCGAATTCACGGCCAGCGCCTATAATCGATGGTGAGCCTGAAAGCCTGATCGCATGACCATCACCGAAGACACCCGTCCCGCCCTGGGCCTGCCCCAGATCCAGTCGCTTGCCGCGGCCGACATGGCCGCCGTCGACGCCCTGATCCGGCGCCGGCTGTCCTCGGACGTCGTGCTGATCAACCAGATCGCCGACCACATCATTTCCGCCGGCGGCAAGCGCCTGCGCCCGATGCTGGTGATGCTGGCCGGCCACGCGGTCGGCCAGGCCGGCCCGGAGCACCACCAGCTGGCGGCGATCATCGAGTTCATCCACACCTCCACCCTCCTGCACGACGACGTGGTGGACGAATCCAGCCTGCGGCGTGGCCGCAGCACCGCCAACGCGCTGTGGGGCAACGCGCCCAGCGTGCTGGTGGGCGACTTCCTGTACTCGCGCAGCTTCCAGCTGATGGTCGAGCTGGAGCGCATGCCGGTGATGCAGATCCTGGCCGACGCCACCAACCGCATCGCCGAGGGTGAAGTGCTGCAGCTGCTGCACGTGCACAACCCGGATACCGACGAAGCCGCCTACCTGCGCGTGATCGAGCGCAAGACCGCGGTGCTGTTCGCCGCCGGTACCCGCCTGGGCGCGCTGGCCAGCGGCGTGGATGAAGCCACCCAGCAGGCCCTGTTCGACTACGGCATGCACCTGGGTTACGCATTCCAGATCGCCGACGACGTGCTGGACTACTCGGCCAACGCCGAGGAGCTGGGCAAGAACCTGGGCGACGACCTCGCCGAGGGCAAGGCCACGTTGCCGCTGATCCACGCGATGGCCCACTCCGATGATGCTACCCGCGAGCGCCTGCGCACCATCGTGCAGGACGGCGACGCCTCGGCGATGCCGGAGGTGCTGGCCGCGATCCGCGCCACCGGCGGCCTGGAGTACAGCCGTCGTCGTGCCGAAGAGTACGCCGACGCCGCCGAGCGTGCCCTGGATGGCCTGGCCGACAACGATGCCGTGGCCGCCCTGCGTGGCTTAGCCCGCTACGCGGTGCAGCGCTCGCATTGATGGGTTGAGGTGTGCCGACCAACGGTCGGCACCCACCCACCGGCATTCCGGTGGGTGCCGACCGTTGGTCGGCACGGAAACGCTCGCATTGACCGCATCCGGTAGTGCCGGCCGCTGGCCGGCAACCTCATGATGCTGCGGGTGTCACGGGAATGCCGGCCAGCGGCCGGCACTACCACTGCACGGCTCAACGCTTCTCGAACCGTTCCTCGAAGAACTCATCCAGCGCCTTCAACGCGCGCTTGGCCGCCCGCTCGTTGTACTGGCACCCCGGCGGGCTGTTGGCGTCGCGCTCGGCGAAGCAGTGCACGGCACCGCTGTAGTTGGTGAACTCCCAATCGACCTTGGCCGCATCCATTTCCTTCTGGAAAGCGGCGATGTCCTCGGCGGTCACGCTCCTGTCATCGGCCCCATTGAGCACCAGCACGGACGGATGGGTGCCACCGGCCTGCGCCGGCAACGGCGAACCCAGCCCGCCGTGCAGGCTGACCACAGCAGCCAGCGGCGCACCGGCGCGGGCCAGCTCCAGCACCGTGGTGCCACCGAAACAGAAACCGACCGCACCGATCCGGCTGGCATCCAGCGGTACCTTGCCGGCCTGCGCCTTGAGCACGTTCACCGCTTCCAGTGCACGCGCACGCAGCAGCGGCCGGTCGTTGCGCAGCTTGCTGGCCACCGGTCCCGCCTCCGCATCGCTCTTCGGCCGCACGTCCTTGCCGTAGACATCAGCCACCAGCACCACGTAGTCATCACCGGCCAGCTGCTTGGCCTTCTCGATGGCCGACTCGTTCACGCCCTTCCAGTTCGGCACCATCACCAGGCCGGGGCGCTTGTCATGCTCGCCATCGTCATAGACCAGCACACCACTGAAGGTCGTGCCCTGGTGCTTCCACTCCACCGGCTGCGTCTTCATCGCCGCCCACGCCGGCATCGCCGCCAGCCCCAGCACCATCGCCACACCGCATCGCCAACGATTCATGCGCCTGCTCCGCAAGAAAAAGGGGACGGAGGGGATTAAGCCGTATTCGCCCCTCCCGCGTCGCATTCTGCATTGGCGGCGTGACGCAGGTGTGGTTGGATACGACTTAATCCCCTCCGTCCCCTTTTTTCGCATGAATCTTGTTGATCGCTTTCTGTCTGGCCTGATCCCGCGTTTGCCTGCCGAGGATGCCCCGCAGTGGGCACATGTCCAGGGCGCCAGCGCCGAGGACCTGCAGCGCCTGCGTGTGCAGTGGCCGCAGGTGCCGGGCAGCCTGGTGGAACTCCTATCGCGCGTGGATGGCACCCACTACCGGGAGTACCCCGGCGGCAAGGTCTGCGTACTGATGCTGGGCTCGGACGTGGAGGACGGTGGCTACCCGTACTACCTGCGATCAGTCGCGCAGATCTTCGAGGACCAGCAGCGGTGGGACGACAGCATCCGTTCCATCTACGAAGAGTGGCTGGATGACGAGCCGGAGATCCTGGGTAAAGGCATCGACGGTGATCTGCCGATGAGCAGGCGCCTGTGCTTCTCGCACTGCATGAACAACGGCGGCACCTCGATGCTGTACCTGGATTTCGATCCGGCACAGGGTGGCACCGTCGGCCAGGTGGTGCGCTACCTGCACGATCCGGACAGCTATGCAGTCATTGCGCCGAGCTTCGATGCGTACCTGCAGCAGCTGATCGATGGCGATTACGCGTTCATCGACGAAGACGAATGAAGGCAGCCGAGCATGGGCGTGGCTCTACAGTAGAGCCACGCCATGCGTGGATGAATTTCCCCGCAGGTTGCCGGCCAGCGGCCGGCACTACCCGCGTTCGATCCAGTGCAACGTGCCCGGCTCGAATGCCAGCAGATCCGACGCCGCCAGATGCGCGCGCGGCCAGCGGCGTTCCGGCGGCTTCGGCTGCCGGGCACCCACCGGACCGTCGTAGTCGCGCACCAGCAGGCCGATGCGCGCGGCCCCAGCCTGCAACAGCGCATCGATACGCTGCAACCACTGGCCGGCATCGTCCAGGGCTTCATCGCGGCGTGCCTGCTGATCCTGTTCATGCCGCGCCAACTGCGCCGCCAACGCGCGCGCGATCTTCGCTTCGCTCCAGCCCTTCCTGCGCCAGCGTTCGGCATCGCCGTTCCACGCACGAACCGCCTGCGCCGAGGCCAGCGACGTGCCGCAATCGCAGTGCACGGCACTCAACCACGGCTGCCAACCGGGCCCGACCGCTGACTGCAGGCTGGGCGAATCCTGCGCAAACAGGCGCCGGCCACTGCGCTGCATGATCGCGGCGGCTTCAATGTGCGATAAGGATGCGGGCAGGAACAGGGTAATGAAGGTGCACACGCGGCTATCCGGGTCCGTCCGAGGATGCGCCCATGGTAACTCGCCGGAGTCAGAGCCCTTTCCTGAGGAAAGGGATCCGACCCCGATCCGGCGGATCAAGCGATGCCCAACCCCGGAATCGCGCTGATGCTGTCCGGATCGAACCCAGCCAGTTCGGCGAAATGACGTCCGCGCGCCACGTAGTCGCGGTAAGCACCAAAGCTCGGCGCACCCGGGGACAACAGCACCACCCCGCCCTGCGCGCCCAGCGCCGTGCGCGCCAACACCATCGCCTCGGCAAGATCGCCCGCAGCGTGCAGGCCGAAGCGGCCGGCGTCGGCCAGCGGCTGCAGCATCGCGTGGATGCGCGGGCCGTTGCTGCCCATGGTCACGATCTCCACCGGCGGCACATCGTGCGCCATGTGCTGCATGAAGTCGGTCCAGTCCAGGCCACGGTCGTGCCCGCCCACCAGCAGCGCGATGCGCTGCCCGGCGAAGCACTCCAGCGCAGCCAGGCTGGCATGCGGCGTGGTGCTGATCGAATCGTTGACGTAGGTCAGGCCATCGGCCACGCCGATGCGCTGCAGGCGGTTCGGCAGCGGGCGGAAATCCTGCACTGACGGTGCCAGCGCCACGGCGTCCAGGCCCAGCGCTTCCAGTGCAGCCAGCACCGCGCACAGGTTGCCGCGGTTGTGGCGGCCCGGCAGCGGCGTGTTGCGGGTATCGAACACCGCCTGTTCGCCGCGATGCACGATGTCGCCCCGCATATGCCAGCCCTGCGGCTGGTTGAACCAGACCACCTCACTATCGGGCAGCGACAGTGCCGCCAGGTGCGGATCGGCGGCATTGAGCACGGCAATGCGCGGTGCGGCTTCCGTCACCAGCCGCAGCTTGTCTTCGATGTAACGTTGTTCGCTGCCGTGCCAGTCCAGGTGTTCCGGGAACAGGTTCAGCACCACTGCCACCTGCGGGTGGGCGCCACTGCGCGCCACTTCACCGGTCTGGTAGCTGGACAGCTCGACGGCCCAGTACTCGGGCGCCGGCTGCGGGTCCAGCACTTCCAGCAGCGGCAGGCCGATGTTGCCGACCAGTCCGGTGCGATGCCCGGCCGCGCGCAACAGGTGCGCGACCAGCGCGGTGGTGGTGCTCTTGCCCTTGGTGCCGGTCACGCACACGGTGTCGTGCACGATGCCATCGTCGGCCGCGTGTTCGGCGAACCACAGCGCGGTGCCGCCGATGAAGGTGGTGCCCTGCGCTGCCGCCGCCAGCGCGATCGGCTGATAGGGACTGATCCCGGGCGATTTGATCACCACGTCGAACGCGGCCAGCGCTTCAGCAGAAGGCTCGCCACGCACGTCCAGCGCGCCCTGTGTTTCCACGCGCGCGGCCCCGACTTCGGCCGCCGGGCAGAACAGGCTCAGCGGCAGCGTGGGCAGGCGCTCACGCAGCACCGCAAACGCGGCGCGGCCCTCGCGGCCCCAGCCCCACAGCGCGACGCGCTTTCCTTCAAGCTTCGAAATCTTCACGCACCCGTTCCCACAGCGCAGCCGGAACGCGGTGCTCGCCCTGCAGTTGCAGCAGCGGTGCCAGTTCCAGTTCGGCGGCATCCAGCTGCGGCTGGATCTCGTTGCAGAAGCGCTTCACCAGCACGTCTTCCTTCCACTCCGGGCGCTGCGCCAGCGTCGCCATCGCCGCACGCGATTCGCGGCCTTCACCCACGCACTCGAACGGCTTGTGGTCCTGGAATTCCAGCAGCGCATCGAAGCCACCGGCCTGCTCGGCATCGTCCAGCAGGTTGCGGCCGAAGATGCGCACCAGGCGCGTCTTGGGCATGAACGGGGCCAGCGCCAGGAACACGAAATGGCACTTCGGGCAGACGCCACACCAGCGGTTCACCGGGCGCTCGCCGAGGATGTGGAAATTGCGGTTGCAGCTGGAGAAGTGCGCGTCGTAGAAATCAGTCTTGGCGAACTGGCGGGCCACCGCCAGCTCGGACATCGGTCGCAGCAGCGAGTAGTACTGCAGATCCGCCGCCACGTACTTCCGCACATGGCTGCCGAACGCCTGCTCGCAGGCCCAGCCCTTGGACCACTGGTGATTCACTTCGCCGGTGCCCGGAATCTGGCTGCCGTAGCTGGCCGAACGCTCGTTGGAGAACACGACCTGGTCCACGCCGTGCAGCAGGGCGGCCAGCACCATGATTGCCGAGTTCACCACCGTCACCGGGATATGGCCGTTCCAGGCGCCCTGGCGGTTCAACTCGAACAGTTCCGGTGCCAGCGTGCGGCCCAGGTTCAATGTCGGCAGGCCGGTGCGCTCGGCGCACGCACGGATCAGCTGCGAGCCACCGATCCAGGTCACCGTCTCGTCCACGCCGGCACGGCGCAGCGCTTCGATGCTGACCAGCGAATCCTTGCCGCCGCCGATGGCCACCAGCGCGTGCGGCCGCAGGCCCAGCGCCGGCGCCTGCACGGCCTCGCCCTGCACCGGCAACCGGAAGCGGCCGCGCAGGTTCAGGCCGTTGCGGTAGGCGAATTCGCCCAGGCCGTTGAGGTAAATGGTCTCCACCAGTGCGGCGGTATCGGCATCGATGCTGTAACTGTCGATGCTGACCGTATCCGGTACGCCGGCCTTGTAGTAGCTGACGCCGGCGATCAGGTGCAGCAGCTGCAGCGCACGCTGCACGGCGGCGGCGCGCGCCTCGTCCAGCACGAACGGGGCGCCGGGCACGGTGATGGTTTCCACCATCTCCGGGCCGTCGTCGAAGGCGTAGACCAGCCGGGCCACGCCGGTATCCGCTGCGAAGTCGCAGCGGACGAAGCGGAAGCGGGAAACCTGGTGTTTGTCGAAAGCAGTCATGGTGTATCCGGTCAGGCACGGGCCCGCGCGAAGGCGCGGGGCGTGTCGGTGGGCGGGTGCAGGGCGCGCGCGGTGGTCATTCGATCACGTCTTCGCGCGGCAGCTTCCGCTGGTTGTAGGTGTTGGCCATCACATAGCCGTAGGCACCGGCATCGGCGATCAGCATCACGTCGTCCGGCGCAGTGGACACCGGCAGCTTGCGGCGCTTGCCGAACACATCGCTGGATTCACAGATCGGCCCGACCACATCGAACGCCGCTTCGGCATACCCCCCCTGCCGGCTGAGGTTCTCGATGTCATGCCAGGCGTCGTACAGCGCCGGGCGCATCAGTGCGTTCATGCCGGCGTCCAGGCCGACACGGCGCACGCCGTCCTTTTCCACCACCTGGGTGGCATGGGTCAGCAGCACGCCCGATTCGGCCACCAGGTAGCGGCCCGGCTCGATCGCCAGGCGGAATGCCGGGTGCAGTGCCTTTACCTCGGCCAGGCCCTCGGCCCAGGCGTCCAGGTCGAAGGGTTCGTCTTCGTCGCTGTACGGAATCGGCAGGCCGCCACCGATATCGATGGTCTGCACGCTGCCGATCCGGCGGGCGAAACCGGCCAGCTCATCGCACATCAGGCGCCAATGCTGCGCGGTTTCCACGCCGCTGCCCAGGTGCGCATGCAGGCCCACCACGCGGCTGCCCAGTTCGGTGGCCGCGCGCACGAACTCGTCGACGCGGGCGATCGGCAGGCCGAACTTGGACTCCTTGCCACCGGTACGGACCTTGGCGTGGTGGCCCTCACCCCGGCCCAGATCGACGCGCAGCCACAGCTCGCGGTTACGGAACAGGTCCGGCCAGCGCTGCAGCGCTTCCACGTTGTCGACGGTCACGGTCACGCCCAGCGCAAACGCCGCCTCGTACTCGCTGCGCGGGCAGAAGCTGGGGGTGAACAGCACGCGCTTGGGCGACAGTTCCGGCAGGTGCTGGAACACATGCTTCAGCTCGCCGTGCGACACGCACTCCAGGCCGAAGCCTTCGGCTTCCAGCAGCTGCAGGATGGCCGGGTGGCTGTTGGCCTTGATCGCGTAGTAGCGCTGGTCGATCGGCTTGATCGCGGCCAGTGCACGGGCGCGGGCGCGCACCGTCGGCAGGTGGTAGACGTAGCGCGGCGTACCGGCATCGGCCAGCTGCAGCAGGTGCGCACGCTGGCCGCGCCACCACGGCGTGCCGCGCGGGCGCACGGTGCCGGCAATCTCGCGCCAGCGCGGGCCGAACACTTCGGTCTCCTCCACCGGCATCGCGCCGCTGTCGATCAGCTCTGCGTGCAGGATCGGCAGCAGGCCATCGGCATCGGCCTCGTCGATGACGAAGGTCAGGTTCAGGTCGTTGGACGACTGCGAGATCATGTGCACGCGCTCACGGCCGAAGGTCGCCCACACGTCCGACAGCTTGTGCAGCAGCGACCGCATGCCGCGGCCCACCAGGGTGATCGCCGCGCACGGCACGATCACTTTCACCTTGCAGATCTGCGACAGGTCGGCCGACAGCGCGGCCAGCACATCGGTGTTGACCAGGTTCTCGGACGGGTCCAGCGACACGGTGACGTTGGTCTCGGCCGAACCGATCAGGTCCACCGACAGGCCGTGCTTCTTGAACAGGTTGAACACATCGGCCAGGAAGCCGACCTGCTGCCACATGCCGATGCCTTCCATCGACACCAGCACGATGCCATTGCGGCGGCTGATCGCCTTCACCCCCGGCACCGGTGCGGCGCTGCCATCGATGCTGGTGCCCGGCAGTTCCGGGCGCTCGGTATCGAGGATGGCCATCGGCACGCCGGCATCGCGGCACGGCTTGATCGAGCGCGGGTGAAGCACCTTGGCGCCGGTGGTGGCGATTTCCTGCGCTTCGTAATAGTCCAGGCGGGTCAGCAGGCGCGCGTCCGGCACGTCCTTCGGATTGGCGCTGAACATGCCCGGCACATCGGTCCAGATCTCCACCCGGCTGGCGCCGAGCAGCGCACCGAAGTACGCCGCCGAGGTATCCGAGCCACCACGGCCGAGGATGGCGGTACCACCATCGGCATGCCGCGAAATGAAGCCCTGGGTGATCAGCAGGCGGGTCGGCTGCGCGCGGAAGCGCTGCATCCACTCCGCGTCGGCGCGCCACTGGCAGTTCACCGACAGCCGCTGCGACCAGTCGCTCTGGTTCGGCTGCGGCGGCATCGCGTCCAGCCACTGGCGGGCATCCATCCAGCCCATGTCCAGGCCCGAGGCGCGCAGATAGGCCGCACCCAACGTGGAGGACAACAGCTCGCCCTGGCCCAGCACTTCGGCCTGCCAATCCAGCGGACGGGTGGCCGCCCGCGCATCGTCGAGCAGGCCCTGCAGCGCCGCCAGCCGTTCGGCCAGCACCTCGCGGCCCAGGCCGAGTTCGGCCAGGAAGCCCTCATGGCGCTCGACAAGCGCTGCCACGCGATCACCGCTGTCCGGCGCGCCGTCGGCAATCGCGGTCAGTTCGTTGGTGACCCCGGACAGCGCCGATACCACCACCAGCACGCGCGATCCGGTCTCTTCCGCGCGTTTTTTCGCCAGCTTCCCGATCGTGTCCCAGCGGTGACGACGCGACACCGAGGTGCCGCCGAACTTCAGTACGATCCAACGATCGACAAGGGGGGAAGCTGACATGGATTGGCTATGTAGAATGTGGGGAAGCCGCCCTCGGGGGCGGAACCTTCGATTCTAAGCGCAATATCCCCGTAGATGGCCGTCCTCCGTTACCTGCAGCTCGATGTCTTCGGCCCCCGCCCCGGAACCGGCAATCCATTGGGCGTCATCCTGGACGCCGACGCGCTCTCCAGCAGCCAGATACAGGCCCTGGCTACCTGGCTGAACCTGTCCGAGACGGTGTTCTTCCTGCGCCCCACCGCGCCCGGCGCCGATTACCACATCCGCATCTTCACACCGACCCGTGAGCTGGCCTTCGCCGGCCACCCCAGCGTCGGTGCCGCCTGGGCGGCGGTGACCTGCGGCCTGGCCCAACCGCGCGACGGCGCCCTGCTGCAGCAATGCGCGGCAGGGTTGCTCCCAGTACGGGTGAGCGGCCCGGCCGAGGCACTGGAGATCCAGCTGGCCAGCCCTCCGGCACGGCAACTGGACACGGAGGCAGGCGGAGCGCCCGCCGCGCTGTTGGCGCTCGCTGCCGACGGGCAGGCGCCCGAACTCTGGGACAACGGCGCACGCTGGTGGCTGCTGCCACTGCGCGATGCCAACGCCGTGCGCAGCCTGCTGCCGGACATGGCCGCGCTGGCCGACTGGAGCCTTGCCACCGATGCCACCGGCGTGGCGGTGTTCGCCGACGAAGCCGGCGCCGGCCATGCCCGCGTGGTGCGTGCGTT
>OKID01000150.1_pt1 | contig 18898 bp, 20 predicted proteins | sample 1610601 | NCBI WGS metagenome assembly OKID01 (sample SAMN04436667, study PRJEB24849) | human gut metagenome | biome: human gut; feature: NICU; material: stool | host: Homo sapiens | place: USA: Saint Louis, MO | collected 2010-06-09 | reverse complement strand
GGCAGCGCCGGTCACTGCGATGGCCGGCGTAGCCGACGACCGCGGTCGCCGCCAGCGTGCCGGGCGCCTGATCCTGGCGGTCGAGGACGATGCCACGTTCGCCGAAGCGCTGGTGGCGCTGGCCCATGAACTGGACTTCGACTGCGTGGTGGCGGGCACGGCGGAAGAGGCGCTGGCGCTGGCCAGCGAACTGCGGCCGAACGGCATCCTGCTCGATATCGGCCTGCCGGACGTGTCGGGCCTGAGCGTGCTGGAACGCCTGAAGCGCAACCCGGACACGCGCCACATCCCGGTGCATGTGGTCTCGGCCACGGACCGCAGCCAGGTGGCGCGTGAGCTGGGCGCGATCGGTTTTGCGATCAAGCCGACCACGCGCGAGCGGCTGGTGACGGCCATCGAACAGCTGGAACAGACCAGCCAGCGCGACATGCGGCGGCTGCTGATCGTGGAGGACGACAACGAGCTGCGCCACAACCTGGAACTGTTGCTGGGCCGCGACCAGCTGCAGATCGTCGCCGTAGGCACCCTGGCCGGCGCACTGGAACAGCTCAGTACGGTCACGTTCGACTGCATGGTGATGGACCTGTCGCTGCCCGACGGCAGTGGCTACGACCTGCTCGAGCACATGGCCGGCAACGACGATGTCGGTTTCCCGCCGGTGATCGTCTATACCGGCCGCGCACTCAGCCGCGAGGAAGAGCAGCGACTGCGCCGCTATTCCAAGAGCATCATCATCAAGGGCGCGCGTTCGCCCGAGCGCCTGCTGGACGAGGTGACCCTGTTCCTGCACAGCGTGGAGGCCAACCTGCCCAGCGACCAGCAGCGCCTGCTGCGCGAGGCCCGCCGTCGCGACACCGTGCTCGACGGTCGGACGGTGCTGCTGGCCGAGGACGACGTGCGCAACATCTTCGCACTGTCCAGCGTGCTCGAACCCCTCGGCGTCACGCTGGAGATCGCGCGCAATGGCCAGGAAGCGGTGGATCGCCTGGCCGAGCGCGAGGTCGACCTGGTGCTGATGGACATCATGATGCCGGAGAAGGATGGCCTTGCTGCGATGCGCGAAATCCGCGCGCAGCGCCACCTGCGGGACCTGCCGATCATCGCGCTGACCGCCAAGGCCATGCCGGACGACCGTGAGCGCTGCCTGCAGGCCGGCGCCAACGACTACATCGCCAAACCCATCGACGTCGACAAGCTGGTCTCGCTGTGCCGGGTCTGGTGCTCGCGGCAATGAACGAGCAGGCCCTGTTCGACCTCGAGCTGAAGGTGCTGCTGGAAGCGCTTTACCAGCGCTACCACTACGATTTCCGCAGTTATGCGGTGTCGTCGCTGCGCCGGCGGATCCGCCAGGCCATGCAGCGCTATGAGTGCGAGCGGCTGGCCGACCTGCAGCACCGCCTGCTGCACGAGCCGGACCTGTTCGCGCAGGCGATGCAGTTCTTCACCGTGCAGGTCTCGGAGATGTTCCGCGACCCGGCCTATTTCCGTGAGCTGCGCGAGCAGGTGGTGCCGGTGCTGCGCACCTACCCGTCGGTGAAGCTGTGGGTGGCCGGTTGCAGTACCGGCGAGGAAGTGTGGTCGCTGGCGATCCTGTTGCACGAGGAAGGCCTGCTGGAGCGCAGCATCGTCTACGCCACCGACATCAATCCGGCAGCCCTGGCCACCGCCGAGGCCGGCGCCTATGGCATCGACCGGATGGCCCAGTTCAGCCGGAACTACCTGGCGGCCGGTGGCAGCGCCTCGCTGTCTGACTACTACGCCACAGCCTACGATGGCGCGGTGTTCGATCGCCAGCTGCGCCGCAACGTGGTGTTCGCCGACCACAGCCTGGCCACCGACACCGTGTTCTCCGAGGTGCATCTGGTGTCGTGCCGCAATGTGCTGATCTATTTCAACCGCGATCTGCAGGACCGCGCGGTGGGCCTGTTCCGTGAAGCGCTGGTGCATCGCGGATTCCTTGGCCTGGGCAGCAAGGAGTCGCTGCAGTTCGGGCGCCACCACGGCGCGTTCGAGACCTGCTCGCGGGAGCATCGCCTGTACCGGAAGGTTGCCTGATGGCACCGCCGACACGACCGGCCGTGCTGGTGATCGGGGCCTCCGCGGGGGGCGTCGCGGCCCTGCAGGCGGTGCTCGGTGCGCTGCCTGCGGCTCTGCCGGCGCCGGTGCTGGCCGTGCTGCACCTTCCGCGCGATCGCAGCAGCCGCATCGCCGACGTGCTGGCGCCGTACTGCGCGCTGCCGGTCCGCGAGGCCGAAGACAAGCAGCCGCTGCAGCCTGGCACGGTGACCTTTGCGCCACCGGACTATCACCTGCTGGTGGAAGACGCCGGTTCGCTGGCGTTGTCGGTGGACGCACCGGTGCTGTTTTCCCGCCCGGCCATCGATCCATTGTTCGAGTCGGCTGCGGCCGTGTTCGGCGCGCAGGTACTGGCCCTGCTGCTGACCGGTGCCAGCAGCGATGGTAGTGAAGGGGTGGCCGCGGTGCGCGCCGCCGGCGGCCGCGCCTGGCTGCAATGTCCCGAGGAGGCCGAGGCATCGATGATGCCGGCCTCCGCCCTGCAGCACGCCGGCGCCGATGCCGTGCTGCCCCTCGAACTGATGTGCCGTCGCCTGAAGGAGCTGTTTGCATGAACCTGTTGCCGCCGGACCCTGCGCAGTCGCAGACCCCGGTCAACCTGCTGATCGTCGATGACGTGCCGCAGAACCTGGTGGCCATGCAGGCGCTGCTGCAGCGCGAAGGCGTGAACCTGCTGCTGGCGGGCTCGGGCGCGCAGGCGCTGGAACTGCTGCTCGAGCATGAGGTGGCGCTTGCCCTGCTGGACGTGCACATGCCGGAGATCGATGGCTTCACCCTGGCCGAGCTGATGCGCGGTTCACACCGCAGCCGGGATGTGCCGATCATCTTCCTGACCGCCTCGCCGGACGACCCGCTGCGCGCGTTCAAGGGCTACGAAACCGGCGCGGTCGACTTCCTGCACAAGCCGGTGGCGCCGCAGGTGATCCTGAGCAAGGTCAATGTCTTCATCGAGCTGTACCAGCAGCGGCAGCTGCTGAAGGCGCGCAACGAGGCGCTGGAGCGCTCGCTCAAGCTCAACGAGACGATGGCGGCGGTGCTCACCCACGATCTGCGCACGCCGCTGTCGGCGATCCTGCTGTGTGCCGACAAGCTGGCGCTGGAGCTTCCTGCGGGCAATGACGGCGCGCAGCAGACCCTGAAGCACCTGGAGGCCAGCACGCTGCGCATGGCGCGCATGGTCGAGCAGCTGCTGGACTTTTCGCGGATCCGCAGCGGCGGGCTGCGCCTGCAGGCCAGCGCCTGTGATCTTGCCGAGGTCACGCGTGCGGTGGTGGCCGAAGCGGGCAGCGCCCACGGCCACGCACGGGTGCATCTGGATATGCTGGGCGATACCCGCCTGCAGGGTGATCTGGATCGGCTGGGACAGGTTGCCGCCAACCTGATCGGCAATGCGCTCACCCATGGCAGTGAGGCGCGGGTGGAGGTGGACGGCCGTGATCCGCGCAGCGTGCTGCTGCGGGTGAGCAACGCGGGACGGATCGACGACGCGCTGCTGCCGCGCCTGTTCGAGCCGTTCAAGGCCAGCTTCCATCCCAGCAATGGCCTGGGGTTGGGCCTGTATATCGTCGATCAGTTCGTGCGCGCGCACGGCGGGCATATCGCAGCGCGCAATGAAGCCGGTCAGGTGGTGTTCGAAGCCCGGTTGCCGAGGCGCGTAGAGGCGCTGCCGGCGGCCGCTACCTGAATTCTTCAGGAAACACCCGCGGGCACTGAGACGGACTCGTCCGCAGCTGCTACCGTGGCTGTACATCTTGTCAAGGAAGCGCCATGCCACTGCGTGCCATCGCCTACGTCAGCCAGGCGCTGCCGGATCTTTCCGCTGAACGGCTGCGGGCGCTGGTCGATGATGCAGCCCGTTTCAACAAGATGGCGGGCGTGACCGGTGTGCTGCTGCATGACGGCGGGCGATTCCTGCAGTACATCGAAGGGCCGCCGGATGGTATCGATTCGGTGTACGAACGCATCCTGCAGGCCGGTAGCCATATCGACATCATCGAACTGGCGCGTGGCCGCCTCGGCCAGCGCCAGTTTCCGTACTGGTCGATGCGCGCGTTGCCGGTGGAGGAGGCGCTGCTGCGGCAACTGTCTTCCAGCGACTGGTCAGGTTTCACCCGCGCGTTGCATGGTGACCTGTCGGCGCCGACCCCGGTGGATCTGCTCGATCAGGTCGTGCAACCGGTGCTGCACGCAGGTTGAACCCGCGTGGAAGGTTCAGCGCGCTGCATTTCCGCAGTAGGCGGCGTGCAACGCCTGCAATACGCCCAGCGCCGGCCCTTCCACCACCCGGTAGTGGATCGCCTGCGCTTCGCGCCGGGTCGCGACGATGCCAAGTCCGCGCAGCACCGCCAGATGCTGGGACAGCGCTGATGCGCTGAGCCCGGTCAGTGCCTGCAGTTCCGGTACTGGCGCCTCGCCTTCAACCAACCGGCACAGCACGCGCAGCCGTGCAGGATGGGCCAGGCTTTTGAGCAGCGCAGCGGCCTGGGCGGCATGCCCGGCCATCGCGGCACTGTCGAGCTCGATGCGGGTCATGGTTGACCTTTTGTTTTAGAAGAAGCTAATTTAGACAAATCTAATTCAAAAGGCAAGCGAATGAACGGAACAAGTGGAGGCAGGTCATGACCGTGCCGTGGGCCGCCGTCGCGGGGGGCGCATTGATCGGTGCGGCGGCGGTGGTGTTGCTGGCAACCACGGGCCGGGTAGCCGGCATCAGCGGCATCGCCGCTGGCAGCGTGCGCGCAACGCCGGGCGATCGCGGCTGGCGCTGGGCATTCCTGCTCGGCCTGCTTGCCGCTGGCGGGGGTGTGCTGTACTGGCAGGCCGTGCCAGGCCAAGCGCCCCGCGACCTGTTGCGTGACGCCTTGCCGGCGTGGCAGCTGGTTGGCGCCGGCCTGCTGGTCGGATTCGGTACGCGGTTGGGCAACGGCTGCACCAGTGGTCATGGGGTGTGCGGCTTGGCCCGCGGCTCAATGCGGTCACTGCTGGCGGTGGTGGTGTTCATGGCCTGCGCAATGTTGACCACATTCCTGATCCGTCATGGCGGCGGCTTCGCATGAGCCGCGTGATGGTGGCCGCCGGCGCGGCAGGGGCGCTGTTCGGCGCGGGCCTGGCGCTGGCCGGCATGACCGATCCGCGCCGCGTCCTCGGTTTCCTCGACATCGCCGGCGATTTCGATCCCACCTTGGCCTGGGTGCTGGCCTCGGCACTGCTGGTCAGCGCGGTCGGCCAGCGCTGGGTGCTGCGGCGCCCGCGGCCGTCATGCGCAACGGGCTTCCAACTGCCCGCTGCGCGCGGTGTCGATGTACGCCTCGTGCTGGGCGCGGCATTGTTCGGAATGGGTTGGGGATGGGCAGGCTATTGCCCGGGCCCTGCCATCGCCGGGCTGGCGGTGGGATCGCGCGAAGCGCTTTGGTTGGTGCCGGCGATGCTTGCAGGTTTCTGGCTGCACGATCGCCTGGTTCGCCCGGGCTTCACCGCTGTGTCACCCTGAATCGCGTCATATCCACGGATCACGGGGAAAGGAGCGCAACGACATGGCACGGATGAAGTGGAAGGAAAGGGCACTGCTGGCGGTCGCGCTGGCTGCCGCAGTGGCACCGGCGCTGGCCTGCACGCGCGCGGTCTACCTGGGCGACAACGGTGATGTGATCACCGCTCGCTCGATGGACTGGAAGGTCGATGTGGCGACCAACCTCTACGTGCTGCCGCGCGGCATCGCGCGCACCGGCCAGGCCGGGCCGAAGTCGTGGCCTGGACGGCGCGCTACGGCTCGGTGGTGGCCACCGGTTATGACGTATCGACCACCGATGGCATGAACGAGAAAGGCCTGGTGGCCAACCTGCTGTGGCTGGTCGAATCGGAGTATCCGAAGCAGCGCGGCAACAAGCCGGGCCTGGCCATCTCACTATGGGCGCAGTATGTGCTGGACAACTTCGCCACCGTAGACGAGGCGGTCGCGGCGCTGCAGCGCGAGCCGTACTCGATCGTCACCGACAAGGTGCCGGGCGAAGACCGCCAGGCCACGCTGCACCTGTCGCTGTCAGATGCCAGTGGCGACAGCGCCATCGTCGAATACATCGGCGGTCGCCAGGTGATCCACCATGACCGGCGCTACCAGGTGATGACCAACTCACCGATCTTCGAGCAGCAGCTGGCACTCAACAGCTACTGGCAGCAGATCGGCGGCACGGTGATGCTGCCGGGCACCAACCGCTCAGCCGACCGTTTCGCGCGCGCCTCGTTCTACATCAACGCCATTCCCAAGGCGGAAGACCCGGTGGTGGCGCTGGCCAGTGTGTTCAGCGTGATCCGCAACGCCTCGGTACCGTATGGCATCACCACCCCGGGCGAACCGAATATTTCATCCACGCGCTGGCGCACCGTGGCCGACCACAAGCGGCGGTTGTACTTCTTCGAATCGGCACTGACACCGAACACCTTCTGGGTCGACCTGAACAAGGTCGATTTCGGCGGCAAGGTGCTCAAGCTCGATCTCGGTCCGGACCAGCGCAATACCTTTTCCGGCGACGCGCTGGGCCACTTCGTGCCCAGCGCACCGTTTGCGTTCCTCGGCGTCGACGGTTAGTTCGACGCCTGGCTGGAAGCCGGATAGACCGCCTGGATCGTGCAGCCGCCGCGGGTGTACTGCGGCAGCGGCGCCAGCGCGTCGTTGCGCAGGTCACCATTCTCGAATCCGGCGGTGAGGATGCGATCGCCCGGATTGCCACAGATCAGGCCGTTCTGCATGCCGGAGTGGAAGCTCAGCTGTGGCGCACGGTCGAGCTGGCGGCAGTGGCTGCCAAGCTCCACGCGATAGTAGCGGTGACCCCCATTGCGATGCGGATTGGTCTCCACCAGCATGCCCTGCGGGTCGGACGACCACGCGCGCACGTTGCGCGTGGCAAAGCAGTACGACGGCGAACCACCGAAACTGCGGCGGATGTCCCTGCGCTCGCGGATGGTCAGGGCGGGCAGGGTGGCCATGCGCAGGCGATCGCTGTCGCGGGCAACGCTGGCGTAGTCGCGATCCTGCACGGGGGTCACCGCGCTGATCGCGCAGCTGCGGCCATCGACCACCACACGCTCGCTGGGGCGACCGCAGGCCCAGCCGGCGGGTGCTTCAAGTTTCAGCGTGGTGGCACCGCGGACGCCGGGACACTCTTCGCTGAAGTCGATCCGATAGGCCTGGCCCGAGGCGGCTCGCAGGGCGATTGAACGCGATGAAGCCTGCTCCACTTCCTGGACGCCGACCGCGTCCATGCAGTGCGGGGCCGGTGGCGTACGTTCCTGCGCGGAGGCCGAGGCGGTGAGCGCCAGGCCGAGGCTGGTGGCAAGCACCAGGGACAGCTGCTGATGGGTCATGACCTGCACCCCCTGCGTTGGATGACGGATCGACTATAGCAGCGGTTTGCACGGCCGTTGTTACACGCGCACACTGCCCGGATGGGCGCCATCTTCCATCTGCGGCACTACGGGCAGGCCACCGGCCTGGACCGCCATGACTACGCGCAGTGGGTGCTTCCGCTGCAGGGCGAACTGCAGTTCGAGATGGAAGGGCGCGGCGGCCGGCTGGACCTGCTGCAGGGGGCATTTGTGGCCGCCGGCGAAGCACATGACCAGATGGCGGACGGCCCCAATGGTTTCGTGATCGTTGATTGTCCTCCAGGCGTGCTGGATGACGGCACGCAGGAGCATCTGTGCCGCCAGCGCTGGCTGCATCTGCCGCTGGCATTGCGTCTGCGCCTGGCCGAGGTGCAGGCAGGGCAGCCGATGCCGGCGTTGCTGCCGCAGTTGCTGCAGGTATTTGCACCGGCGGGCAGTGGGGCGCGCATGCAGGGCCTGTGCGCGGCGGTGCAGGCCGATCCCGGCCGGGCCTGGCCGGTTGCCCGGATGGCCGGATTTGTCGGTGTCAGCGAGGGCCGGTTGCACGCATTGTTCCAGCGCGAGTTCGGGCTGAGCCCGCAGGCCTGGCTCAGTGCGTGCCGCTTGCGTTGGGCCAAGCATCAGCTGCGCACCACTGCCGCGCCGATCAGCGATATCGCACTGGCTGCAGGTTATTCCGAGCAGAGCGCACTGACCCGTGCGCTGCGCCGCGAATGTGGCCAGACCCCCGCTGCGTGGCGCAGGGGTGCCGGCTGAGTTGTAGAGCCGAGCCGATGCTCGGCTGCCCTTGTCTGCACAACGGCGAATCGCAGCCGAGCATTGGCTCGGCTCTACAGAGGTGACAAGGCAGCAGCCTGGGTCAAGAGCGCCCAGCGGCCAGCGCTTACACTGCGCGGCCCGTTCCATCCCCCCGGACAACCCGAATGCGCAACAACCCGATGGCCGTGGGCATCGCCAATGGCGTGGCCGCTGGCGCGCTGTGGGGCGTGGTCTTTCTCGCGCCTGCCGTGCTTCAGTCGTTCAATGCGCTGCAACTGTCCGCCGGCCGCTACCTGGTCTATGGCCTGATGGCAGTCGCCCTGCTGCTGCCGCGATGGAAGCGGCTGGCACTGCGGCTGGGCCGTGCCGAATGGATCGGCCTGCTGTGGCTGAGCCTGGCAGGCAACCTGGTGTATTTCCTGCTGCTGGCGACCGCCGTGCAGTGGGCCGGTGGCGCTGCGGCATCGCTGATCGTCGGCCTGATACCGGTGGTGGTCACCCTCGTTGGCGTGCGCGAGCCGGGCGCTGTACCACTGAAACAGCTGCTGCCGGCACTGGGGCTGTGCGTGCTGGGGGTCGCCCTGGTGGGTTGGGAAGCGCTGATGTCCGAGCACCTGGTCACCCCGTGGCGGCAGCGCCTGATCGGGCTGCTGTGCGCGTTCGGTGCGCTGTTCTCGTGGGCGCTGTACTCGATCGGCAACAGCCGCTGGCTGGCGCGCAGGCCAGACCTGTCCAGCCATGACTGGTCGCTGCTGACCGGCGTCACCACTGGCGGCCTGGCCCTGCTGCTGGTGCCGATGGCCTTCAGCGGGCACACCGGCAGCCATACGGCGGCGCAATGGAGCGGGTTCTGGGCGATCAGCGCCGGCGTGGCAGTGGTGGCCTCGATCCTCGGCAACGCATTCTGGAACCGCGCCAGCCGCCTGCTGCCACTGACCCTGACCGGCCAGATGATCGTGTTCGAGACCTTGTTCGCGTTGCTTTATGCCTTCGCCTGGCAGCAGCGCTGGCCCTCGCTGCTGGAAGCACTGGCGATCGTGTTCCTGGTGGCCGGTGTGATGCTGTGCGCGCATGCGCATCGCACACCACGGGCGATCGCCGAACATGCCGGCTGAATGCAGTCGTCAAGCGTGCTGATGCCGGCTTTGTCTCAGTTGCAACCAAATGTCGGCACGTTGGCCGATGATCGCTGCATCGGTTTTTTGCATCGCAGCACTTGACAGCGGCAGGCGCACGGTGTTTTCTGTGCGCCATGGTTCTTGATGCCGCCCACGCCAGCCTGATCGCCCCCGCCATTGCCGGCCGTTCGACTGCGCCGGTCGCGACCATCACCACCATTACCACCACCACCGCCACCACTGCCCTGGTGCGGCCCGTCGTCTTCGTGTAACTCCCGAAAACCACGGCCCCGCACCCTACAGGTGGCGGGGAAACTCGACACCTGCATGCGACGGGGCCTCCTACCGAGGTCTGCATGTCTCCCCACGCCCCCGCTCATTCCGTTGCCCCGGCCGACCTGGCTGCCGCGTTCACCGTCGTGCACAAGTTCGGCGGCACCTCGGTGGCCGATGCCGAACGCTATCGCCATGTGGGCGGCCTGTTGCTGGCCCGTCCCGAATCGCTGCAGGTCACTGTCGTCTCGGCGATGAAGGGCGTCACCGACGCGCTGATCGAACTGGCCCAGCTGGCGGCCAAGGGCGATGGAGGCTGGCGTGAGGCCTGGCATGCCCTGCGCGCACGCCATCGCGGCGCTGCCGTGGCGCTGCTGGGCGAGCAGGTGGGCGAGACGGTCGAATGGATCGACGCCCGCTTCGATCAGCTGGCCGAAGTGCTGGCCGCGCTGGAAGTGATCGGCGAGCTGCCGCGCGAGGTGCTGGACCGTGTGCAGGGCTTGGGCGAAGTGTTTTCCGCACAGCTGCTCGGCACGCATCTGCGCGCGCTGGGCGAAGACTGCGCGGTACTCGACGCGCGCGATGTGCTGGTGGTCGGGCATGGCGAACTCGGCGTGGATGTCGACTGGGAAGCCAGTGCCGACCGCCTGGCCAAGTGGCGCCTGCAGCATCCGCAGTCGCGCCTGGTTGCCACCGGATTCGTCGCACGCGATCGCGATGACCGCATCACCACCCTCGGTCGCAACGGCAGCGACTATTCCGGTGCGATCTTTGCCGCGCTGTTCAACGCTGACGAGCTGCACATCTGGACCGATGTCGATGGCGTGCTGTCGGCGGACCCACGGCTGGTGCCCGAGGCGGTGCAGCTGGAAGCGCTGAGCTACGACGAGGCCTGCGAACTGGCGTACTTCGGCGCCAAGGTGGTGCATCCGCAGACGATGTCGCCGGCGATCCGACTCGGCCTGCCGATCTTCATCCGCAATACGTTCCAGCCGGCGCATCCGGGTACGCGGATCAGCGCCGAGCGCTCGCCGCGCGGGCCGGTGAAGGGCCTGACCCTGAGTCCCGGGCTGGCGCTGCTGAACCTGGAGGGCACTGGCCTGATCGGCGTGCCGGGTACCGCCGAGCGTGTGTTTGCCGCCCTGCGCCAGGCGCAGGTCTCTGTGGTGATGATCTCGCAGGGTTCCTCGGAACATTCGATCTGCTGCGTGGTGCGCGCCGCCGAAGCTGCGCGCGGCCGCGAGGCACTGCTGCACGCATTTGCGCACGAGCTGTCAGCGGGACAGGTGCAGCGCGTGCAGGTCAGTGAGGGCGTCAGCGTACTGGCTGCGGTCGGTGACGGCATGGCCGGGCAGCCAGGTGTGGCGGCGCGCCTGTTCGAGGCACTGGGGCGTGCGCAGGTGAACATCCTGGCGATCGCGCAGGGCTCGTCCGAACGCAACATCTCGGTCGCCGTGGATAGTGCCGATGCCACCCGTGCGTTGCGCGCGGCGCATGCAGGCTTCTGGCTGTCGCCGCAGACCTTCGCGGTCGGTGTGATCGGGCCCGGCAACGTTGGCGCCGCACTGCTGGACCAGTTGCTGGCCGCGCGCCCGCAGCTGCTGGCCAAGGCCAATGTGGATCTTCGCCTGCGTGCGCTGGCCTCGCGTTCGCGCATGCGCCTGGAAGTGGACGGCCTGCATGCGGACTGGCGCGAGGCCCTGCGGGACGCGGGTGAATCCAGCGATCTTGATCGTTTCACCGAGCACCTGCTGGCTGCGCACCTGCCGCATGCGGTGGTGATCGACTGCAGTGGCAGTGCCGAGGTGGCCGAGCGCTACGAGGGCTGGCTGGCGGCAGGCATCCATGTGGTCACCCCGAACAAACAGGCGGGTGCCGGGCCGCTGCCGCGCTACCAGCGCATCCGCGCCGCCGCAGCGGCCAGTGGTGCGCGCTTCCGCTACGAGGCCACGGTGGGCGCGGGCCTGCCGGTGATCACCACGCTGCGCGATCTGGTCGATACGGGTGACGAGGTGCTGGCCATCGAGGGCATCTTCTCCGGCACGCTGGCCTGGCTGTTCAACCGCTTCGATGGCAGCCAGCCGTTCTCGCAGCTGGTCGCGCAGGCGCGGTCGATGGGCTATACTGAGCCGGATCCGCGCGATGATCTGTCCGGTGTGGACGTGGCACGCAAGCTGGTGATCCTTGCACGCGAGGCCGGCCACGCGCTCAGCCTGGAACAGGTACAGGTGGAAAGCCTGGTGCCGGCACTGCTGCGCGACGGCAGCGTGGATGACTTCATGGCACGGCTGGGCGAGTCCGACGCTAGCCTGCTGCAGCGCCTGCAGGATGCACGGGCGCGTGGCGCGGTGCTGCGCTACGTGGCACGGCTGGGCACCGACGGCGCCTCGGTGGGCCTGCAGGAACTGCCGGCCGACCATGCCTTCGCCAACCTGCGGCTGACCGACAACGTGGTGCAGTTCCGTACCCGCCGCTACTGCGACAACCCGCTGGTGGTGCAGGGACCGGGCGCTGGACCGGAAGTGACGGCGGCGGGCGTGTTCGCCGACCTGCTGCGGGTAGCCGCTGGCGAGGGAGCACGCCTGTGATCGCACGTGCATTTGCGCCCGCCTCGGTGGCCAATGTGGCGGTGGGCTTCGACATACTGGGGCATGCCATTGCAGGCGTTGGCGATACGGTGAGCGTGCGGCGTATCGATGAGCCGGTGGTGCGCATCGAGGCGATCCGCGGCAGTGCGGTCGAACTGCCGCTGGAGGCGGCCGGAAACACGGCAGGTGCGGCGTTGATGTCGCTGCGCGCAGGGCTGGGCCTGCACTTCGGCTTCGCGGTGGAGATCGACAAGGGCATTCCATTCGGCTCCGGCATGGGGGGCTCGGCAGCCTCGTCCGTCGCTGCGCTGGTTGCTGCCAATGCATTGCTGGATGCGCCGCTCTCGCGCGAGGCGCTGTACCCGTTTGCACTGGATGGCGAGGCCGTGGCCAGTGGGGGCCGCCATGGTGACAACGTGGGGCCGCTGCTGCTCGGCGGGCTGGCGTTGTGCACGGCTGACCGCCTGCTGACGATCCCTGTGCCAGCCAGTTGGCACAGCCTGCTGGTGCACCCGCACGCGGTGCTGGAAACCCGTCTGGCACGCCAGGCGCTGCAAGGCAGCTATGCGCTGGGTGAATTCGTGGCGCAGAGTGCGAATCTTGCGCTGGTGCTCAGCGGCTGCCATCGCAGCGACGCGGCGCTGGTGCGCGCTGGCCTGCGCGATGTGCTGGTGGAGCCGCGACGGGCGGGTCTGATCGGCGGCTTCGAGATGGCTCGCGATGCGGCGTTGTCAGCCCGTGCAATGGGCGCGGGCATCTCCGGTGCCGGCCCCAGCGTATTCGCCTGGTTCGAAGATGCCGACCAGGCCCACGCTGCCGCGGCGCCGGTGCAGGCCGCATTCGCTGCTGCCGGCTTCGACAGCGATGCCTGGGTGTCGCCGCTGGATGCGCCGGGAGCCCGGCTGTGCTGAATCCTTCTCCCTCTTTGGATACTGAACCCATGCAATTCGTTTCGACCCGCGGCCGGTCCCCGGCCGTTGGCCTCAGCGCGGCCATCGCTGCAGGCTTGGCACCCGATGGTGGCCTGTACGTGCCCCAGGCACTGCCGGCGCCACGTGAGCTGGAAGCCGGTGCGACCCTGGCCGATACCGCTGCAGACCTGCTGGCACCGTTCTTCGCCGGGGATGCGCTGGAGGCCGCATTACCGTCGATCTGCCGCGAGGCGTTCGACTTCCCGGTGCCGCTGCGCGCGCTCGGTGACGGTGACCACGTGCTGGAACTGTTCCATGGACCGACGGCGGCGTTCAAGGACATTGGTGCGCGTTTCCTGGCCGGTACGCTGTCGCGGCTGCAGGCCGGCAAGGACCGCGAACTGACCATCGTCGTCGCCACCTCTGGCGATACCGGCGCCGCCGTTGCCGCGGCCTTCCATCGCCAGCCAGGCGTACGCGTGGTGGTGCTGTATCCGGATGGCCGCGTGTCACCGCGCCAGGCGCACCAGCTCGGCTGCTTCGGTGACAACATCCAGGCGCTGTGCGTGGCCGGTGCCTTCGACGACTGCCAGGCCATGGTCAAGCAGGCGCTGGCCGACCGCGAACTGCAGGCACAGGTGCCGCTGAGCTCGGCCAACAGCATCAGCCTCGGTCGCCTGCTGCCGCAGATGAGTTACTACGCACATACGGCACTGAGCCACTACGCGTTGCATCGTCGCCGGCTCAACCTGGTGGTACCGACCGGCAACCTGGGCAACGCAATGGCCGCAGTGCTGGCGCGCGCGCTGGGCGTGCCGATCGGACAGATCGTGCTGGCCACCAATGCCAACGCCGTATTGCCGGCGTACTTCAACGGTGGCGAGTACCACCCGCAGGCCAGCGTGGCGACCGTGGCCAATGCCATGGATGTGGGGGCGCCCAGCAACTTCGAGCGCCTGCGCTGGCTCTACCAGGGTGACGATGCCGAACTGCGTGCTGCCTTCCGGGCGTTTGCGGTGGATGACGTGACCATCCGGGCCACCATTGCCGCCGCGCATGCCAGCAGGGGCGAGCTGTTCTGCCCGCATACGGCTACGGCGGTGAAGGTGCTGCAGGACCTGCGCGCCCGTGGTGCCAAGGGCGACTGGGCGGTGGTGGCCACCGCGCATCCGGCCAAGTTCGAGGCCGTGGTCGAGCCGTTGATCGGCGAACCTGTGGCCGTGCCGCCGGCATTGGATGCGTTGTTGCAACGGGCGGCGCACGCCGAACCGTTGGCCGCCGATTACGCGGCGTTGCGCGAGGTGTTGTTGCGTTGATCGGAGATGGATGGGATTGCCGGCCGCTGGCCGGCAATCCCAGCAACCGCAGTGCGGTCAGATCAACCCTTCACCGGCCAGCGTGCGCAGCCCGTCCTCGTCGAGGATCTCCACTACGTTCAGGTGGGGCAGGGCAATCAGCCCTTGCTGGCGCAGCTTGGTGAAGGTGCGGCTGACCGTTTCCATGGTCAGGCCCAGATGGTCGGCGATGTCGCCTCGGCCCATCGGCAGCGACACGCGCAGGCCGTCGCCGCCCAGCCTGGCTTCACGCGCGGCCAGGCGCAGCAGGAAATCAGCCAGCTTCTCGGCCGGCTGCAGGCGTGCCAGCGCCAGTGCAGCGTCCTGCGCGGCATCCAGTTCCTGGCAGGCACGCTGCAGCAGCTTGCGCTCCAGGTGCGGGAAGCGGCTGCGGAGCGCCTTCATCTGTGGCAGCGCGACGCGGCAGACACGGCTGTCGGCGATGGCTTCGATGTCGTAGCGGTGATGGTCGCTGCCGCTCAGGCCCAGGTAGTCGCCGGGCAGCACGAAGCCGTTGATCTGGCGGCGGCCGTCGGCCAGGGTGCGTACCAGGCGCAGTGCGCCGGCAGTCAATGTATAGACATGGTCGCGTTCTTCACCCGTGCGGGCCAGCGTGCTGCCCATGCTGACCTGCTGCGAAACGGTGACCTGTTCCAGCGCCTGCACTTCATCGGGCGACAGCGCCGAGCACACCGCAAGGTGGCGAACCGAGCAGTGCAGGCAGTCCAGCGTGGTGCAGGACGGCGAGGCGGGATCGTTGGTGGCGGGCGGAGCGCCGGAAGGCCGTGACATGTTGCGGGGGCGTATCGCGGGCGGGGGAGGGCCTTATGATACTTCAAGCGGCCGTTCGACCCTGCCCGAGGCGGGGGCGCTAGAATGTCGCCCCCTCCCACGTCCCGTTCCAGCAGGAGTTCCGCCCGTGATCAAGCCCCGTACCCCGCCCGGCACCCTTGAACTGCTGCCGCGCGAGCAGATTGCGTTCCAGCGCATGCTGGACGTGATCCGCCGCAACTACGAGCGCTTCGGGTTCCTGCCGGTGGAGACGCCGGTGTTCGAGCTGTCCGACGTGCTGCTGACCAAGTCCGGCGGCGAGACCGAGCGCCAGGTGTACTTCGTGCAGTCCACCGGTGCGCTGGCCAATGCGGCCGAATCGGGCGACCGTTCGCTGCCGGAGATGGCGCTGCGCTTCGACCTGACCGTGCCGCTGGCACGCTACGTGGCCGAGCACGAACACGAACTCACCTTCCCGTTCCGTCGCTACCAGATGCAGCGCGTTTACCGCGGCGAGCGTGCTCAGCGCGGCCGTTTCCGCGAGTTCTACCAGTGCGACATCGACGTGATCGGCAAGGACAGCCTGAGCGTTCGCTATGATGCCGAAGTGCTGGCGGTCATCCACGCCGTGTTCTCGGAACTGCGCATCGGTGACTTCAGCATCCAGCTGAACAACCGCAAGCTCATGCGCGGCTTCTTCGAGAGCCTGGGCGTGGCCGAAGGCGAGCGCCAGCTGGCGGTGCTGCGTGAAGTGGACAAGCTGGACAAGCGCGGCGCCGATTACGTGCGCGAGACGCTGGTGGGCGAGGGCTTCAACATCCCGGGCGAGCAGGTCGAGAAGATCCTGGCCTTTGTGGCCGTGCGTTCGCAGGGCCATGCCGATGCGCTGGCGCAGCTGGCCACGCTTGAAGCCGACGGCGGCTCTTCGGAAATCCTGCGCACCGGCGTGGCCGAGCTGCGCGAAGTGCTGCAGCTGGTGCAGGCGCTGGGTGTGCCGGAGAGCGCGTACTGCCTGAATTTCTCCATCGCGCGCGGCCTGGACTATTACACCGGCACCGTCTACGAGACCACGTTGACCGACCATCCGCAGATCGGCTCGATCTGTTCGGGCGGCCGCTACGAAGACCTGGCCAGCCACTACAGCAAGTCGAAGCTGCCGGGCGTGGGCATCTCCATCGGCCTGTCGCGCCTGTTCTGGCAGCTGCGCGAAGCCGGCCTGATCGATGGCATCGAGGCCAGCAGCGTGCAGGCACTGGTGGCACTGATGGACGAGCAGGGCATGCCGCAGTCGCTGGACATCGCCCGCCGCCTGCGCGCCGGTGGCATCAACACCGAAGTGCAGATGGAGCCGAAGAAGATCGGCAAGCAGTTCCAGTACGCCGCAAAGGCGGGCATCCGCTTCGTGGTGCTGGCCGGTGAGGACGAGCTGGCGCGCGGCGTGGTGGCGGTGAAGGACCTGGTGCGCGAGCAGCAGTTCGAAGTCTCCCGCGACGAGCTGGCCAGCACCCTGCAGGTCGAGCTGGAGCAATCCAAGGTGATGTAACGGCCACTGGCAGCATGCAACGCTTCAAGGAAACGCCCACCAACCGGTGGGCGTTTTCGTTTCCGGGCCCCGGCCGTCCCGACAGCTCGCGGCCAACCGTCGAAGGCGGGGTGGGTCCGGTTGAGGGGGCGTGAGCCGCATAAATGCGGCGACCGAGCTTACATGGGGGAGGGCGCTTTGCTTGCGAAGCACTGCTTCGCAAGCGCCCGAACGCACAGCCGCCAGCGGCTGGGCCGGGCCCCGGAGGGGTACTTGCAGCGCCCCCCTCAAGCGGATCCATCCCGCCAACCCTCGGAAACCAGCTTTGCTGTTGCTCTGGCTCTTCCCTCTGCGGGTGCAGGGCAGCAGCCCTGCCGTACCCCAACTGACGATTTGACGCACTGCGCAAGAATGCGCTAATGTACTAACGCGCTATTACATTGATGCATGGAAACAGCCCCGTGAAAGCCCGCCCCGAGATTGCCGCCAAAGACCCGAAGGCCGACCTGGAAGCCCTGGCCTTGGCCTTTGCCGCCCTGCGCGAGCCGGAGCAGGTGGAAGCCTTCCTGCGCGATCTGTGCACGCCGGCCGAACTGGAAGCCATGGCCGACCGCTGGAAAGTGGTGCCGTTGCTGCAGCAGGGCGTGCCGTATCGCGAGATCCACGAGCGCACCGGCGTGAGCGTGACCACCACCGGACGGGTGGCACGCACGCTTGAGCATGGCCATCGAGGCTATGCCGCTGCCATCGACCGCCTTGCTTCGCGCTGATCCGCGCCCCGTTCCGAACTTCGAGACCTCCCCCATGAGTGCAACCCAGGCAGCGCCGGCACGAGACCGGCTGCGTATCGCCATCCAGAAGAGTGGCCGGCTGGCCGAGCCCGCCCGCAACCTGCTCAGCGCCTGTGGCCTGAGCTGGCGCGAAAGCCGTGACAAGTTGTTCTGCTACGGTGAATCGCTGCCGGTAGACCTGCTGCTGGTGCGCGACGACGACATCCCCGGCCTGATCGCTGACGGAGTCTGCGACCTCGGCATCGTCGGCCGCAATGAACTGGACGAGCAGGCCGCGGCACGCCGCCAGATCGGCCTGCCTGACGCCTATCAGGCGCTGCGCGGGCTGGGCTTCGGCCAGTGCCGGCTGATGCTGGCGGTGCCGGAGGAATGGCAGTGGCAGGGTCCGGCGCAGCTGGCCGGTACCCGCATCGCCACCAGCTACCCGGCCATCCTCACGCAGTGGCTGGCGGAGCAGGGCGTGGACGCGCAGGTGGTCGAATTGTCCGGTTCGGTGGAAATCGCCCCGCGCCTGGGCACTGCCGACCTGATCTGTGATCTGGTCTCGAGCGGTGCCACGCTGCGCGCCAACCAGTTGACCCCGGTACACAACCTGCTCGACAGCGAGGCGGTGCTGGCCGGTGCAGTACGGGTGCCGGATGATGCACGCGCTTCGCTGCGCGCGATGCTGCTGCGCCGCCTCGATGGCGTGGTGCAGCGCCAGGACCGCAAGCTGCTGATGTTCCGCGCCAGCGAGGATCGCGTCGACGCGCTGGCGCAGTTGCTGGCCGATGCCGAGCCGCTGGTGCGGTTGCCCGCCGATGGCGGTGCGCTGCGCCTGCAGACCATGTGCCCCGGCCCGCTGAGCTGGCAGCGCATGGAGGAACTCGAGCGCGCGGGTGCGCAGGGCCTGATGGTACTGAGCGTGGAGCGGTCGCTGGCATGAACCGTCTGATCTGGTCCCGACTTGATGAGGCCGCGCGCAGCGCGGCATTGACCCGCCCGGTGCAGACCGTGGCGCAGCAGACCCGCGACGCGGTGGCAACGCTGATCGCACAGGTACGCACGCAGGGCGACGACGCGCTGCGTGCGATCACCGCACGCTTCGATGGTGTCGAACTGTCGTCCTTTGAAGTGAGCGAAGCCGAGTTCGCGGCGGCCGAAGCCGCTGTCCCCGCCGAACTGCGCCAGGCCATGGTGGACGCCGCCGAGCGCATCGCCCGCTTCCACGCCGCCGGCGTGGGCAAGGGATACGCAGTTGAAACCGCACCAGGCGTGGTCTGCGAACGCATGCTGCGTCCGATCGGGCGGGTGGGCCTGTACGTGCCGGCCGGCAGCGCGCCGCTGCCGTCTACCGCGCTGATGCTGGGCGTTCCGGCACAGCTGGCCGGCTG
>OKID01000146.1_pt1 | contig 19665 bp, 12 predicted proteins | sample 1610601 | NCBI WGS metagenome assembly OKID01 (sample SAMN04436667, study PRJEB24849) | human gut metagenome | biome: human gut; feature: NICU; material: stool | host: Homo sapiens | place: USA: Saint Louis, MO | collected 2010-06-09 | reverse complement strand
GGCAGTGCGTGCCGCTGGCCGACCCGACCGCGCCGCACGTACTGGTGCAGGATCCGCCGTGAGCAGGACCGGCCAGCCCGCCGATGCGGCGCGGGCTGCCGAACTGGAGGCGCTGGAGCGCGCGCGGTAGTAGCGCGGGGCCATGCCCGGCAAAGGGCGCCAACCAGGGTTGGCATCTACCAGAGGCGAGGGCGTCGCCGGAAAAGGCGGTGGCCCCGCCGGCTGGCCTCGGCGCCCGCGTCGATCGATACCGTTGCTGCCTTCCGGCCCTGGCGGGGTTTTCGACCTAGCGTCGCGAGGGGCCGACGGGGCCACCATAGAGACGTTGGCCGCCCGGTGGGCGGCCAGTTCACGGATCAGGGGAAGCAGCGCGCGATGCGCCGGAGACCACAGCCGGACCGCACATCGGTTTACCGATGGCAGACCCCCATTCTAGCGCAGGCCGGGCCATCGACGCCAGCTTCACGCACTGAACCGGCTGTAACCCGTTCCTGGCCACGGCGGCCGGGCGTGGCCCCCGTTGCTAGAATGCCGGCCAGGAGGAACGACCTCCCCCACATCGGGAATCAAAGACCAGGACGGCCTGGCCCTACCAAGAGGAGGGCCGTCATGGCCTGGATCTATCTATTGTTTGCCGGCCTGCTGGAAATCGTCTGGGCCGTATCCATGAAGCAGTCCGAAGGCTTCACCCGGCTCACCCCCACCGTGGTCACGATCATCGGCATGATCGCCAGCTTCTGGCTGCTGGCGGTGGCCATGCGCAGCCTGCCGCTGGGCACCGCCTATACGATCTGGACCGGCATCGGCGCGGTCGGCGCGTTCGTGGTCGGCATCGTGTTCCTGGGTGAGCAGGTCAGCCCGATGCGGATCGGTGCAGCGGTGCTGATTGTTCCCGGCCTGGTGCTGATGAAACTCTCCAGTAGCTGAATTATTTACTCATGGCGGGGATGGATTCCCCGCCACATACAGCGATATGCATTTTCGGCAAAACCATTCTGCTGGCCTCTTTTATTTGACGTGCGTCATGAAAATAACGCGCGCGATTCACATGCCGCTGGCACCGCCGGTCGCACAGTGCCGCCATTCGTCGGGCGAAATCGGGGAGTTTTCGCCTTGAGGGACACGCTGACGTACCTGTCCCTGGGTGCGATCAGGTGAAGATGTGAAGATTTTCAGGAGTTAATGCCTTCAGGCCTTGTTCCCGTATCGGGAGCAGGGGTGGCCCGCATTGTCTCCAAAAAAACCTGCCAGCTGTGCCATCCGGTCTTTTCATGGAGATTTACCGATGAACCGCATTTACCGTCTGGTTTTCAATCGTGCCCTTGGGGTAATGCAGGTTGCTTCGGAGGTCGCCCTGAATCCCGGGGGGAGCGCGGTCAGCGCAGGGCGGATACCGCGATTGCGGACGCACCAGCTGGCGGCGGCATTGGCCGCCACACTGGCCAGTGGATCGGCATTCGCGGCGTGTACGGGTACCACGACCGTAAACTGCGACAGCACCACCACCATCAACAATTACTCCAACGCGACCAACGGCCTCACGCTGAACATCGCTGCGGGTGCATTGCTGCGTACGCCGCCGATCGTAGGTGGAGGCAACGCAGCAACGCTGACCGGCGACAACGTGACGGTCAACAACAATGGCACGATCGATCCGAGCTCGATCGTCCTTGCCTCGCCCGGCCTGGTCATCGGCAATGGTTCCGCCAACAACAGCGCGATCGTCGTCAACAACAACGCCAGTGGACAGATCAAGGGTGTCGTCAACATCGCAACGCTGCTGGGCTTCGGTGGACAGGCGCTGGTGGCACAGAACGTCAACGGCACCACCACCATCAACAACGCCGGCCTGATCAGCACGTCGTTGATCGGCGCAGGCAGCGTTTCCGACGCGACCACGGTGGTGACCTACGGTGGTGCGGCAGCCAATGTGACCAACACCGGCACCATCGACGGGCGTGTCGGCCTGGGCGCTTCTGGCGGTAATACGTTCCTCAATGCAGGGGCGGTCAGTGGCAGCGTTCACCTGGGTGATTCAACCGGCGGCAATACCTTCACCGCAGTGTCGGGTTCCAGCGTTGTGGCCGGCGGTGGCACCGCCCTTGCCGGCGTGATTACGGGTGTTACCGGGGTGAAGGTTGCGGCAGCGGGAACGGTCGACGCGGGTACCGGCAGCGGTGCGGGCAACAACGCGCTGGTGCTGCAGAACAGTTCCGCCGGTCCCGGGTCAGGCACCGGCGGAGCGGTGACCACACTGGGCTGGAACCAGTACCTCAACTTCCAGAAGCTCACCGTCAACAGCGGTACCTGGAACCTGCAGGGCGCATGGGGCGCATCCGGCCCGACGACGCTCAATGATGGCCTGGTCAATTTCAACAATGCCGGTTCATTCGGCACCGGGCTGTTCACGGCCAACGGCGGTGCCATCGCATCCTCCACGGCCGGTCTGAATCTGGTCAATGCGTTCAACCTCGGCGGCAATCTATCCCTGGCCGGGACCAATGCGTTCGGCTTGAATGGCGTGCTTTCAGGCGCTGGTGGGCTGACGGTCAGCAACACCGGCATTGTTACTCTCGGCGGCGCAAACCTGTTCTCCGGGGGCGTCAACCTCAATGCCGGCGGCCTGCTGCTGGGCAATGCCGGTGCACTCGGCAGCGGCAACCTGACCGTCGGTGGCAGCGCCTCGCTGGATACGACGGCAGGCTTCACCCTGGGCAACAACCTGGTGGTCAATGGCGGGGGCTCGCTGAACCTGCTGGGCAGCAATGCGCTGACATTGAGTGGCTCGATATCCGGTGCCGGCAACGTGACCAAGAACGGTGCCGGCACGCTGACCTTGAACGGTGCCAATTCGCTGAGCGGCAGCTTCAACCTGGCCGGGGGCACGTTGGCGCTGGGCGCGGGCGGCAGCCTGTCGCCCACCGGTGCGATCTCGCTGGACATTGGCACCAGCCTGGATCTTTCGGCGGCGGCCAACCAGACCATCGGCTCGCTGGCCGGCCTCGGCGGTTCGGTCAACCTCGGCAGCCACACCCTGACCCTGGGCGGGCTGGGCAATACCAGCTACAGCGGCACGTTCGCCGCAGGCACCGGCGGCCTGATCAAGGTCGGCACCGGTGTGCAGACCCTGTCGGGCGTCAACAGCCTCACGGGCGGTGTTGCGCTCAACGCCGGTGGCTTGTTGCTGGGCAATGCCGCCGCGCTGGGCAGCGGTACACTCTCTGTCGGCGGCAACACCACCTTCGACGGCACCACGGCGCTGGCGCTGACCAATGCTGTCAGCCTCGCATCGGGTGCCAGCCTGAATCTGCTTGGCGGGCAGGCGCTGACGTTCAACGGGGTGATCAGCGGCGCTGGCGGCCTGATCAAGGATGGTGCATCGTCGCTGACCCTCAACGGCGCCAATACGTTCGGCGGTGGTCTGGCACTCAACGCGGGCAGCCTGGTGCTGGGCAACGGCGGTGCACTGGGAACCGGGGCACTGAACGTCGGCGGCGCGGTATCGCTCGACGCCAGCGCCGGGCTCGCCGTGGGCAATGGCATCACGCTTGGCGCCGGTGGTTCGCTCAATGTGCTGGGCTCGAATGCGCTGACGCTGGGGGGTGTCATTGGTGGGGGCGGCAGCCTGGTCAAGAACGGCGCTGCCACGCTGACGTTGGGCGGCGCGAACACGTTCACTGGTGGACTGGCGGTAAATGCCGGAACGGTGGCATTGGCCAGTGGTGGCAGCCTGGCGGCGACCGGCGCGGTCAGCCTCGCCGGCGCTGGCAGTGCACTGGATATCTCGCTGGGTGGCAACCAGACCATCGGTGCATTGTCCGGTGTGGCGGGCAGCACCCTGGCGCTGGGCAGCAGCACGCTCACCTTCGGTGATGCCACCAACCAGACCTTCGCCGGCGTGATCGGCGGCACCGGTGGGCTGATCAAGCAGGGTACCGGCGTGCAGACGCTGACCGGTGCCAATACCTTCAGCGGTGGGGTGAATCTTGCGGCCGGTGGCCTGGTGCTGGGCAACGCCGGTGCGCTGGGAAGCGGTGCGCTGACGGTCAGTGGCAACGGCTCGCTGGACGCCACTGCGGCGCTGAACCTGGGCAATGCGATCAACCTCGGCGCGGCCCTGACCCTGCCGGGCAGCCAGGACCTGACCCTGGGCGGCAACATCACTGGCACCGGCAGCCTGGTCAAGAATGGCGCGTCGACACTGACCTTGAACGGCACCAACACTTTCAGCGGTGGACTGAACGCAAACGCCGGCAGCCTGCTGCTGGGCAACAGCGGCGCGCTCGGTACTGGAATACTGGGCATCGGCGGCAACGTCACGCTCGATGGCAGCGCCCCGTTGAGCCTGACCAACAATGTTGACCTGGGCGCGGGTGCGGCGCTGTCGTTGCCGGGCTCGCAGGCGATCACGCTGGGTGGCGTGGTGTCCGGTACCGGCAGGCTGGTGAAGAACGGTGCCAGCACGTTGACCCTCAACGGCGCCAACAGCTTCGGTGGTGGGCTCACCGTCAACGGCGGCGGCGTGTTCCTGGGGAACGCCGGCGCACTGGGCACCGGTGCACTGTCGGTGGGCGCCACTGCCACGCTGGACAGTTCAGCAGCGCTGAACCTCGCCAACAACGTCAACCTCGGGGCAGGCGCGGCGCTGGATCTGCTGGGCAGCCAGGACGTGTCACTGGGCGGTCTCATCAGTGGCACTGGCAGCCTGGTCAAGAATGGTACGGCCACGCTGGCGTTGAATGGAGCCAACACCTTCAGCGGGGGTGTCGGCCTCAACGCGGGCCTGCTGCAGCTGGGCAATGCGCAGGCACTGGGTACCGGCCAGCTGGACGTGGGCGGTAACGCTTCGCTGGATGCAACGTCTGCACTCACCGTAGGCAACCTCATCGGCCTGGCCGCCGGTGCGAATCTCTCCGTGCTGGGCGGCAATGACCTGACGCTCACCGGTCCGGTATTCGGTGCCGGTGGGCTGATCAAGGACGGCGCGGCCCGCCTCACTCTGTCCGGCGCCAACCTCTACACCGGTGGCACCACCATCAACGCCGGCACGCTGGCGCTGGGGGCGGGCGGCAGTCTTGCCGCGGCCGGCGCGGTGGATCTTGCGGGTGCCGGTGCGACGCTGGACATCTCCGCAGCCGGTACGGCGCAGGCCATCGGCGCGCTGAACGGCGTGGCAGGCAGCCAGGTGGTGCTGGGCGCGCAGTCGCTGACCTTTGGCGGCGCCAGCAGTGGCAGCTTTGCCGGCGTGATCGATGGTACCGGCGGCCTGATCAAGACCGGTGCCGGCGTGCAGACGCTGTCCGGTGCCAATACTTTCAGTGGTGGCCTTGCACTCAACGACGGTGGCCTGATTCTCGGCAACGCCAGCGCACTCGGTACCGGTGCACTGGGCATTGGTGGCACGACCACGCTGGACAGCACCGTGGCGCTGAACCTGGCCAACGCAGTGAACTTCGGTGCCGGTACGCAGCTGACCCTGGGCGGCAGCAACGATCTCACCCTCGGTGGCGTGGTGGCCGGCAATGGCAGCCTGATCAAGAACGGTGCGGGCCTGCTGACCCTCAACAACACCAATACCTTCGATGGCGGCCTGACCTTGAACGGCGGTGGCCTGGTGGTCGGTGCGAATGGTGCGCTCGGTACCGGCGCGCTGGCGGTGAATGCCAGCACCACGCTGGACGCGGGCGCGGCAGTGACACTCGGCAATGCGGTCACGCTGGGCTCGGGCGTCGTACTGACGTTGCCGGGCAGCAATGCGCTGACGCTGTCGGGCGTGGTCGGCGGCAATGGCAGCCTGGTCAAGAATGGTGCCACCACGCTGACGCTGTCCGGTGCCAACACCTACAGCGGCGGTACCACCATCAATGCCGGCACGTTGGCGCTGGGCGCGGGCGGCAGCCTTGCTGCAGCGGGTGATGTCACGTTGGGTGCAGGCGCTGGCTTTGATATTTCCGGTGCCGGCAGCAGCCAGACCATCGGCGCGCTCAACGGTGCGGGTGGCAGCACCCTGGCGCTGGGCGGCAATTCGCTCACCTTCGGTACGGCCGGCAACGCCGCGTTCGATGGCGTGATCAGTGGCGGCGGCGGTCTGATCAAAGCAGGCGCGGGCGTACAGACGCTGTCCGGTGCCAACACGTTTGGCGGCGGCGTAACGCTCAACGCGGGCGGACTGGTGCTTGGCAATGATGCGGCGTTGGGCACCGGTGCATTGACCGTTGGTGGTGCCGCCACGCTGGATACCACCGGCCTGGCAACGCTGGCCAACAACATCGCGCTCAACGCCGGGCTGACCGTGCTCGGGACCAATGCACTGACGCTCAACGGCGTCCTGTCCGGGGCCGGCAGCCTCACCAAGAATGGCAGCGCGACGCTGACCTTGAACGGCGCCAACACCTATACCGGTGGCACCAACATCAATGTCGGCACGCTGGCGCTGGGGGCCGGTGCCAGCCTGGCGGCGAGCGGTACCGTGAACCTCGCCACGGGTGCCACGCTGGATCTGTCTGCCGGCAGCGGCACGCAGCAGTTCGGCACGCTGGTCGGCAATGGTACGGTGAACCTCGGTGCCAACTCGCTCGAGGTCGGCGGCGCCACCGATGGCACCTTCAGTGGCTCGATCGCAGGCACCGGTGGCCTGACCAAGGTGGGCGCGGGCATCGAAACGCTGACCGGTGCCAACACCTACACCGGCGGCACCTTCATCAACGCTGGCACGCTGGCGATTGGTCCGGGCGGCAGCCTGGCCGCGACCGGCGCGGTGACGCTGAGCGCTGCGGGCACCGGCTTCGACATCTCCACCGCAGGTGCCAACCAGACCATCGGATCGTTGAACGGCGTGGCCGGCTCGACGGTGAGCCTGGGGGCACAGACGCTGATACTCGGTGGTGTGGGCAACAGCCTCTTCGATGGCGCGATTTCCGGCACCGGTGGCCTGGTCAAGAATGGCGCCGGCATCCTCACGCTGGGTGGCGCCAATCTGTTCAGTGGTGGCGTTGCACTGAATGGCGGTGGCCTGGTGGTCGGCAACAGCGCTGCGCTCGGCAGCGGCGCGTTGACGGTCGGAAGCAACGCAACGCTGGATGCAACGACCGGCGTCAGCCTTGCCAACAACATCGGGCTGGCAGCGGGTGCCAGCCTCGATCTGCTCGGCAGCCAGGCGCTGACGCTGGGGGGCGTGATTTCCGGCACGGGCGGACTGATCAAGGACGGTGCGGCCACCGTAACCCTGAGCGGTGCCAACACCTACACCGGGGGGACCACCATCAACAGCGGCACACTGGCAATCGGTGCCGGTGGCAGCCTCGCCGCAACCGGTGCGGTGAACCTGGCCGGTGCGGGCACGCTCGACATCTCCGCGGGTAACCAGGCCATCGGTTCGCTGGCCGGCGTTGCAGGCAGCACGGTGGCGCTGGGCGGCAGCACACTGACCCTGGGCGGCACCGTGGACAGCACCTTCAGCGGTGTGATCGGCGGCAGTGGCGGCCTGATCAAGAACGGTGCGGGCGTGCAGACGCTCAATGGCGCCAACACTTTCAGCGGTGGCGTGGCGCTCAACGCCGGTGGCCTGGTGGTCGGCAACAATGCTGCGCTGGGCACCGGTACGGTGACGGTCGGAGGCGCTGCGACGCTCGATTCGAACACTGCGGTCATCCTCGGCAACAACTTCATCCTCAGCAACGCGTTGACCGTCCTGGGCAGCAACAACCTCACCCTCAACGGCAACCTGAGTGGTACCGGCAGCCTGACCAAGGAGGGTGCCGCGACGCTGACCTTGAACGGCACCAACACCTATACCGGCGGCACAAACATCAACGCTGGTACGCTGGCACTGGGTGCAGGCGCGAGCCTGTACGCCAGTGGCATCGTCAGCCTTGCCTCGGGGGCGACCTTCGATCTGTCGGCAGGCAGCGGCACGCAGCAGTTCGGTACCCTGATCGGCAACGGCACGGTGAATCTGGGCGCCAACACGTTGACGATCGGAGACGCCACCAATGGCACGTTCAGTGGCTCGGTGGCCGGCTCCGGTGGGCTGATCAAGGAAGGCTCCGGTACCCAGACGTTGACCGGCACCAACACCTTCACCGGTGGCACCACCATCAACGCCGGCACGCTGGCGATCGGCGCCGGTGGCAGCCTCGCTGCGACGGGTGCGGTGAACCTGGCCAACGCCGGTACCACCTTCGACATCAGTGCGGGGGGCGCGCAGGCGATCGGTTCGCTGGCAGGCGTGGCAGGCTCTTCAGTGGCGTTGGGTGGCAGCTCGCTGACCCTCAATGGCGTGGGCAATACCACGTTCGCCGGCACCATCGGAGGTGCAGGGGGGCTGGTAAAGAACGGCGCAGGCATCCAGGGCTTGACTGGCGTCAACGTCTTCACGGGCGGCGTGACCCTCAATGCCGGTGGCCTGCTACTGGGCAACGACGGTTCGCTGGGAACCGGTGCGCTGACCGTAGGCGGCAACGCCAGCCTGGATGGCACCAGCGCGCTGACGCTGGCCAACACCGTGCAGCTGGCCAGCGGCACGCTGACTCTGGGCGGCAGCAACGCACTGACCTTGAACGGCCCGATCAGTGGTGCCGGTGGCCTGCTGAAGGATGGCGCGGCGACAGTCACCCTGGGCGGTGCCAGCAGCTATACCGGCACCACCACCATCAACAGCGGCACGCTGGCAGTTGCGGCCGGCGGCAGCCTGTCCGGTGCCAGCACGGTCAACCTGGCCGGTGCCGGTACGCTGGATATCAGCGCCGGTGGCAGCCAGAGCATCGGAGGCCTCGCTGGCGTGACCGGTTCCAGCGTGGTGCTGGGCGGTGCAACCCTGACCACCGGCGGCAACAACGGCAGCACGACCTTCGCCGGCGTGCTCAGTGGTACCGGCGGCCTGGTGCAGAGCGGTACCGGCACGCTGACCCTGAGTGGCGACAACACCTATACCGGAGGCACCACCATCAACGGTGGCAGTACGCTGCAGATCGGCAACGGCGGCAGCACCGGTTCGGTGCTGGGCGACATCACCAACAACGGCAGCCTGGTCTACAACCTGGGTACGACGGCCACCGTGGGCGCGGTGGTCAGCGGCAGCGGCGGCTTGACCCAGGCCGGCAGTGGCACGCTGGTGCTGACCGGCAACAACAGCTACACCGGTGGAACCACGATCAATGCCGGTGGCACATTGCAGATCGGCAACGGCGGTGCGACCGGCGCGATCGTCGGCGACATCACCAACAACGGTGCGCTGGTATCCAACGTGGCCGGCAACACCACGCTCGGTGGCACCATCAGCGGCAGTGGCGGCCTGACCCAGGCCGGCAGCGGCACGCTGACCCTGACCGGCAACAACACCTATACCGGCGGCACCACCATCAGTGCCGGCGGCACGCTGCAGGTGGGCAATGGCGGTGCGACCGGTGCGATCACCGGCAACGTTGCCAACAACGGCAGCCTGGTGTTCGACGTTGCGGGCAACACCACGGTCGGCGGTGCGATCAGCGGCAGTGGTGGCCTGACCCAGGCGGGCAGCGGTGTGCTGACCCTGGTGGGCAACAACACCTACACCGGTGGGACCACCATCAATACCGGCGGCACGCTGCAGGTGGGCAACGGCGGCGCGACCGGCGCCATCGCTGGCGACATCACCAACAATGGCGCGTTGATTTCCAACGTGGCCGGCAACACCGCGCTGGGCGGCACCCTCAGTGGCAGCGGCGGCCTGATCCAGGCCGGCAGCGGTACGCTGCTGCTGACCGGGACCAACACCTATACCGGCGGCACGACCATCAACGCCGGCAGTACGCTGCAGCTGGGCAATGGCGGGGCAACGGGCTCAATCGTCGGTGATGTCACCAACAACGGCACGCTGGTGTCCAGCGTGGCGGGCAATACCACGCTGGGCGGCACCATCAGCGGCAGTGGCGGCCTCACCCAGGCCGGCAGCGGTACGCTGACCTTGACCGGCAACAACACCTATACCGGCCCGACCACGATCAACGCGGGTGGCACGCTGCAGGTAGGCAATGGCGGTGCGACCGGTGCCATCGGCGGCAGCGTCACCAACAACGGCAGCCTGGTGTTCAACGTGGGCGGCACCACCACCGTCGGCGGTGCCATCAGTGGTAGCGGTGGTCTGACCCAGGCGGGCACCGGTACCGTGATCCTGGCCGGCAACAACACCTATACCGGCGGCACCACCATCAACACCGGCGGCACACTGCAGGTCGGCAATGGCGGCGCCAGCGGTGCGATCACCGGTAATGTCAGCAACAACGGCAGCCTGGTGTTCAACGTCGGCGGCAACACCACGGTGGGCGGTACCATCAGCGGCAGTGGCGGCCTGACCCAGGCCGGTACCGGCACCGTGACCCTGACCGGCAACAACACCTATACCGGCGGCACCACCATCAACGCTGGCGGCACCGTGCAGGTCGGCAATGGTGGGGCCAGTGGCTCGATCACCGGCAACATCACCAACAACGGCGGCCTGGTCATCAACACCGGTGGCACCACCACGCTTGGCGGCAGCATCACCGGCGGCGGCAGCATCGTGCAGGCCGGCCCGGGCACGCTGAATCTGGGCGGCAACAGTGGTGGCTTCAGCGGCACCGGCCAGGTCACCGGCGGCGGTTTGAATGTCACCGGCACGATCGGCGGCCAGTGGACCATCGGCAGTGGTACGACCCTGTCCGGCACCGGCACCATCGGTGGTACCGGCGGTGGCGTGACGGTGTCCAGCGGCGGCGTGCTGTCGCCGGGCAATGGCGCGGGCAATGGCAGTGGTGCAGGCAATGGCACCGGCACGATCACGGTGGGCGGCAATCTGAACCTGTCACCGGGCAGCACGCTGGGCATCGACCTGGGCGCCACCGGCAGCGACACGGTGCAGGTGGGCGGCAGCGCGAATGTGGGCGGCAGCACCGTGCGGGTGAATACCATTTCGCCGAGCACCAGCTACCAGCAGGGCCAGCAGTACACGGTGGTCAATGCGGGCGGTGGCGTGAGTGGGCAGTTCGCCTCGGCAACCTCGCCGTCGGCCTTCCTGACCATCACCCCGGTCTACACCGCCAACACGGCCAACCTGCAGATCGACGTGGCACAGACCGCAGCGTTCACCACCGTGACCAACACGCGCAACCAGTACAACACCGCCGCGGCGCTGGACAGCCTGCCGCAGAGTGGCGCGGCTCTGGGCCTGTACAACACGGTGCTGATGTATGACGCCGGCACTGCGCGCAGCGCATTCGAACAGCTCTCCGGTGAAGTGCACGCGGCCAGCCGCGCGGTGCTGCTGTACGACAACTACCTGGAAGAAGGCATCCGCCAGCGACTCGGCAGCGAGTTGCCGACCGTGCGTGGCGAGCGCGCTTCGGCCTGGTTGGCCGGCAGCGGCAAGGTGTTCAGGCAGGACGGCGACGGCAATGGCGATGAGATCCGCGCCAATCGCAATGCGTTGATGGCCGGTGTCGACTGGCAGCTGGGCGAGCATGTGGTGCTGGGTGCAGCGGCCGGCAATGAGCGGCTGGATACGCGGCTGTATGATCGCAGCTCGCGGGCCCGCCTGCGTGGCCACACGTTCGGCCTGTATGCACAGGGACAGTGGAACAACGGCTTCGCGGTGGGTGGCAGCGTGTCGCGCGGTGACTACCGGACGCGCACCACGCGTGAAGTGCCGTTGTTGGGCCAGACCCTGTACAGCCGCCAGGATTCGGATGTGACCATCGCCCAGGTGGAAGGCAGCTGGACATGGACCCATGGCAGGACCCAGCTGCAGCCCTATGTGCAGTTCACCAAGCACTGGGTCGACAGCGATCGTGCGGTGGAGCAGGGCGGCAGCGCGGCACTGGTGCTGGAAGGCGGCAAGGACACGCTCAATGTCAGCACCGTGGGCGTGCGTGGGCGTTGGGACGTGGGCAGCGGCGAGCGCTTCCCGGCGCAGCTCACGGTCGGCCTGGGCTGGCAGCACGCCTCGGGTGACACCGATGTGGCCAGCCGCAACCGCTTCGCGGTGGGCGGCGACGCCTTCGATGTCTACAGCGCGGTGATGGCACGCAATGCCCTGGTCAGCCAGGTGGGTGTGGCGGTCGGCCTCGGCCGCAACAGCCAGCTGTCGATGTTCGTGCAGGGCCAGCATGGCGATGGCCGCCGCGATGTCGGCGGGCAGATCAACCTGCGCGTCGGGTTCTGAGGGAGCAGGCGGGCGGTAGAACCACGCCCTGCGCGGATGGCACCGGGGCGGGAGCGCTAGAGCTCCCGCTCCATTTCAACGGCGTCGATCCCGGCGCCATGCCCATCGGGCACGATGCGCGCCACCTGGAAACCCAGGCCGGCATAGAAGCCCTGGGTGTGCTGGCTGGTGCTGAGCGCGATGCGCTTGATCGAGGGATCCGCTTCGGCCTGGCGCAGGCGCGCGAGTGCCAGTGTGCGGCCCAGCCCCTGGCGGTGCAGCGCGCGCTGCACCATGCCCCAGCAGAAGCCGGCGCTGCCGTCGCCACGGCGCGAGAGGCCACCACAGGCGACGACGTTTCCATCGCGCTCGATCACCTGGAATGCACAGCCCGTGGCCTGCTCGCGCAGGAAGCGTTCGAAGTCGCTGCGCTCTTCGGGCGCGAAGTAGGTGGGTACGTTGCTGTCGAAGATCGACAGGCAGGCGCGTGCGTCGGCGGGTTGGTAGACACGAAGGCTCATGCAGCCACCATAGCGTGCGGAGGGGGCTGGGTGGCCTCTGGGTTATGCTGTCGGGCAACGGGAGTGACCGCACGGCAGGATCCGCCGGCCCCATTCGTCTTCCCGCCTGCAACGGAGCTGCCCAGCGATGCCCGACCCTTCTTTTTTCCGGACTGCCCAGCTGATGCGCGGTCTGCTGTTTGGCGTGGTGGGTCTGTTGATCCTTGCCGTGGCCGCCTTCGAGGTGACACATCGTCTTGAGTTCCTGGAGGTCGCGCAGGCCGTTGATGGCCAGGTTGAGCGCCTGAACGCCGGCGGATCGCATCCGCAGGTCGCGTTCACCACCGCGACCGGCCAACGCGTCTCGTACCCGCAGGGCGGCATGATCTTCGGCTATGAGCCTGGGCAGCCGGTACGCGTGCTTTACGACCCGGCGCAACCGCGGCTGGAGCCGGTCCTGGATACGTTCGGTGCGCTGTGGGGAATGACGGTCGTGTGGGTGCTGCTGGGGCTGGCGTTCGTCGGCGCCTGCGTGCGGAGACTGCTCCGGCGCAGATGACCTGCGGCGGATCGCGCGCCGTCGGCGGGCGGGCCGTTGGACCGGCCACGACGGCAAGACCTGTTCAGTCCGGTAGTAGCTGCGGCGATTCCCGCCAGCCAAATAAAAAAGCCGCCCACTGGGCGGCTTCTTCATTTATCTGGCGGAGAGAGGGGGATCGGATCAACCCGACCCTAACCCTTTGACCCTGCAGCAGATCGCAAACCGGACGTGTGTCCTGTGTTGTGTCCCATGATTGTAACCGGACTAAACAGATTCCGGCTTGTCGTCATGGCTGGCTGGGGCATGACCGTTCTACGTTGAGGGATTGGTTGTAGGCGATGCACCTTAGGCATTACTCTCGGGAGGTATAAGACGCAGCCAAAGGTAAAGCCGAAGGCGTGGATGTGGTGTCTGATCTAGTCGAGCAAAGCTGCGCCTCTGGCGGAGCTGATTCCGTCAAATGCTTTACTTCAAGGAGTTGATATGGCAGATGAGAAGCCGAAAGCGATCGTGTTGGGGATCCTCGATGAAGATGATAAGCCTGTTGGTGCCATTGCAGTGACCAACGACGATCGCTTGGACGTTGAAGCAGTATTGGGCGATTTCCAAGACTGTTTGGATGAAATCTCAGAAGCGTTTGACATCAACGACGATTCTGCTGTCGTCACTGATGTGGCCGAAGCGTGGCTCGAGTCTGAATTTGAAGCATTCGATCCAGTGAGTTGCTTCTACGATCCGAGCACTGGAACGTCGGTTAGAAAGCTCGTGAAGTATGTGGCCGGTCGACTAGACGCTAAGACAGTAGGGCATATCCGCTTTGAAGTCGGCGGCGTCAGCGAAATGAGGGTTCGATTGGAAGATGTTCTTCCTCTGACCCCTAAATCCGCGCCGGCGAGGCGTAGTCCTAAGCCCTTTTAGTTGATCTTGCGATTCTTGGCTTGTGGCTCCCCTTTGACCAGTTTCACGGACGGCTTAAGACTGCCGGGAACATTGGCGATGTTTTGATCCTTCCAGCGCGTCCTATACTGCGGTGCTGAGCGATGATGGTTGGCTTGCCAATGTTGAATGCAGAGTTCTGTGGCAACATCGGCTTCTTCTTTGGCCAGGGCTGCTGGGAGTCTGCTTAGGGCCGCGAGAAATGCGCTGTTCCAAAAATCTTCAATATTCATATGCGAGATTCTTTTGAAATGTTGTAGGTTTCTATCAAAGCGCGAGAAGGTGTCAAGCGGAGATGCGACGCCCTCGTCCCAGTTGTTCCGAAATAGGACATAAAAAAGCCAAGGTCCCCTCCGAGCGTGGGACCTTGGCTTTTCAGTTGAAAGAAGGTTGGGATTTGGGGCCGTTGTCCGGTTGTACGCAGATGGCTAGATATCCGAAATCTGCGTTACGCGGTGCTACTCAATCAACCTGGCATACATGACGAAGAGAAACATAGGCAGTCCGCTCAGGACAGCGAAGACCCCCACCGCGCCAATCAGGGTCAGCAGTGTCATGACCCACCACTGCCACCAAGCGAAGCCCTTGTCCCGGGCTTGAGCCACTCGAGCTTCGGCCGGGTAGAGGTGTCCTACCTTCCGTGTTCCTCGCCGGGCCATAAGCGGCCCGACGACGAACCCGAAAGGTCCCAGGAAGAGCAAGGTTCCCGAATACCACCAGAAAAATCTGTCGCGGGGTGTCAGCAACTTCCGCCGGGTGGGTTTGCCCTGGTCAAGCAGGGGAGGGGGCGCGCTCATTTGGCGTAGGCCCTCCAGCTCCCTGACTCCTTCGCATACCTAAGGTTCTTGCTGACCGGAATGGGCACCTGACGGCCGCCGATATCGATGGAGACTTTCCCCTTGGTGTCGCAGCGGTAGCCCTCCACGTCTTGGGCCTCGACGCATCCGGTCAGTTCGAAGTCGCGGATGTCGCCAACCCGTCCAGCCCCGCTTTCCTCCAGAAGGGTGGCGAGTGCCCTTTCGGCCTCGTTAGTAGACGGCGGGCCGCCGCAAGCAGAGAGGGTCAGTGCAACGGCCAAGCCGGCCAGGGGAAACCTTGCGTTCATGGGTCAATCCTTGAGGATGATGATGGGGCGGCGGTAGGCCGCCCCGGACGGGTAGAGAAAGAGAGGGCTTACCGGTCTCGATTGCCTTCCGGCTTGAACCCCGCAATCCACATCCGACTGTCCTTGAACGGGGTCAGCATCCCCGACGCGCCCGGGTGCAGGTCAGCGGTCTGGATGAATCCAGAAACCCACGCCACCCTCAGGGCCACGTCGACCGCCTTGTCCGAAACGCCAGGGCGGCTGACGTTGACGACAAACGGTTGGGCGGGCGGGTTAGGACCGGTAGACCGGCTGGCCCCGGTATTGGCCTTGTTGGACGGCACCCGAACGCCGGTGAGGCTGTCGCGGCCTTTCCAGAGCGCCGCCGTGTTGAGCTCAGCCATGTCGCCCAGGTCGTCGACCTCGGTCAGTGCCGCGTTAGCGCAGGTCCGGAACACCTCGGTGGTCGATGCGGAGGGGCTGGTCCACACACGCGCTTCAATCGTCCAGCAGGGCAGAGACGCCCCCCACTCCTGGAACGTCAGCGACACCCGGGGCCAGTCGAGCCGTCCCTGCTGGGCCAGCTGATGGTTGTCACCCTTGAAGAGCCCTTGAATCTTTCCGGCCCCGCTGACCGGGGTGTAGATCGGCTGCTTGCCAGGGGCTTGACTGGCGGTAGCCCCGGTGGGCTTCACTCCAATCATCTGGCCGCCAGCATCTTTCAAGCTCTTCCCGAGCTGCCTGAAGAAGCCGGGCTTCCCTGACTCCGGGTTGGGCTGGGCGGCTTCTTGGGCCGATGCGCTCTGGCCACTCAGCAACAGCGCGGCCGCCAGGACGGCGGCCATCCTTGTGGTGTCCTTCATTAGTTGCCCCTGTAGACCGCCACGCCGGCGGCATTTACGATAATCGCAGATGTGCAATCGGGTTCCAACAGTCAGACTTGGGAGGAGTTCAGCTTTGGTGCAAGAATCCGGATGCAGCCCAAAACGCCTACGACGGTCTATGGCAAGCGCCTGCGAAGCGCCAGGCTCGCCAAGCGTTGGACACAGGCGCAGCTGGCGGAGCGGATTGGAATGGTGGACTCCGTCTCGGGGGCGACCCGAGTGAGCCGCTACGAAACGGGTCAACATGACCCTGACCCGGCGACCTCTCAGGCATTAGCTAAAGCGCTAGGTCTTCCGGTCGCTTACTTCCATGCAACCTCAGATACGCTGGCCGAAGTGATTTTGTTGGTGTCCAGGCTGCCGGTCGCCAAGCAGAAGGAAGCCCTCCAGCGCCTGAAGGACATGTTGGCTAAATCGGAGGAAGGGCGTTGAAGAAGGTTATCTGGAAGCTGATGATCTTCTTCGCTTCATGCGGTTCGCTGCTTTCAGGCTTCTTTTGGTTCATGTCCGCCAGAATCCAGCGCGAGTTGATGGATGCTCCCGGTGCTCCCGAGCAGTTCTCAAAGACGATGTTGGTCTTGTCAGCTGACATGAACTACTGGGCCGCCCTTGGTGCTTTTTGCACAGGCGCGGCACTGGTCTTGTCCGCCATGTTTGAAGATTCGAACAGCAGCGATTGAGGCTTCTGCCGGGTCTTGAACCTCGACCATCAGTCAGCTTCCTATCCAAACGCGTCCATGGAAGAGACCGCATGTTTATCTACGTCGATGAATCCGGCACGTTCGTTTCTGCTGAGAAGAGCAACAGTTGGTGCGTCGTTGCTGGGTATGTCGTCCCAGAGGTGGCCAGGAAGCAGGTAGAGCAGTCGCTGGCACTGCTCAAAGGGCGCTTGGGGCGCGGTATCCAAGATGAGGTCAAACTGAAAGACCTGTCAGAAGCCAACCTGACGCGCTTCCTGGGCGAGCTTGGTAAGCTCGAAGCAACGCTCTTCGTCTCTGCGATTGACCTGGGTCATCAAGACCCCGAAGTGGTGTTGGCGCACCAAGCAAAGCAGGTCGAGAGCGTGAGAGCCAATCGTCCAAACATGCTCTATGAAGAGGGACGTGCTTCCATCGATGATCTGTCGGACAGGCTGGAACGTCTTTCTCCACAGCTCTACACCCAGATGGTGGCGCAAATCAGCCTGCTGGATCAGGTCTTTCGGGTAGCGACGCTTTATTACGTCCAACGCTTGCCGGCGACACTAAGCAGCTTCAAATGGCGCATGGATGAGAAGAACTCGGTTCGACCGATTTTCGAGCAGACGATTACTCATATGACCCCGGGCATCATCCAGGCAAAGTCTTTTCGAGACCCCGGTGTCTTCGTGGAGGGTTTCGACTACTCCCACTTCGATAGGAACTTTAGAAGTGCCCCCCAGGACATTCCAGCCTACCTCCAAGAAGCGGTTGATCATACGATCAAGTCCGCGGTGAACTTGGGAGCGGTCATGCGAGATTCCAAGTTCGTTCGCTCGCACGATGTTCCTGGCATTCAAGTGGCCGACCTGTTGGCGTCGGCCTGGCGCAGGGTGCTGAGGGGGGAGTTTGAGGACAACGAGGGCGTCGCGCGTCTTCTGGGGGTGATGACGGTTGAGGGGCAAACGCCCAATCCCTCCATCCACCTGATGACATTGGGCGAAGAGCAGTTGGCGGGAGGGACAGCGTATCGCGCGGCCCTGAATGCAAAACGGACCTGTAGGCCAATGGTCTACAAGAGAGCGGCCAAGGGCCGCAATAGCCCTAAGGCAAAGCCTTCAGGGGGTTAAGAGATGGAGGCCTTGGGGAATCGTGCTCTGAGCCTTCCCATGAAGTCGTGCCACTCCCGTTCAAACATTGAGGATGCTGCTCCCCCGTTGGAGAGCTTGGCCTCCTTCAAGAACTGCGGAAAGAGGTAGCCTTTGAAGCGTTGAGTCGACTTTTCCGTAAAGATGCGCAGTCCGTGCTGGCTGATCGAATCCACCAGTTGCGGAAGCGCGGCATAGCCTACGACGGCAAAGGGGTAGCGCTCTTGGATTCCGGCTTCCATGCCCCGTTCCTCGAGCTCGCTTTCCACCAGGGTCGAAAGCGCGTCAACGGACTTGTCGCCAAACAGCACCCAGTCTTCCAGGGTGACGACCAGGCAATAAATCGGTCCGTCTAGCACTTGGATGCCTGCTCGGCCCGACGTTGCATCAAGAATATTGCGATAGTTCTGGACGACTGCCTTGGCCAAACGCTTCAGGCCGGCCTCCAGATCGCCCGGGTTAGCCGCAAGCTTTGCCGGGATGGGAATGCGCATGGTCTTGCATTCCACAAACACGGTGGCGTTGGTATCCGTCAGCAGCCAGTCACTGCCTTGGTGCTGTGCCCCATTCACTACGTATGGGGCGGGACGCTCAGCCGCCGTTTCGCCCTGGATGAGGCCAAAGCAATCCCCTACCACCTCCTCAAATGCATCGCCGTAAGCTTGGGCGAAGCCGGCAGCGTCCGCGAGGTCATAAAAGAGCCCGGCGAGTAAGCGCTTCCCCAACAACTGTGGTCGCGGACAGGCAAGGTGATCTGGTGCGTCGGCGCGGAGCTGGATGAGCGGCCTTACGACAATGGGGTTGGGTGTGTAGTCCCACGAAGAATCATACCTAGCGTCCAGCTTGCATCGGTCGCGTAATAGCCTGGGCGTGCCAGTGATTGCTGCCACTCGGGCTGCGACCACCGAGGGACTCAGGCCAAGCTTGGCGAGCTGCGGGGCCAAGGGCACTTCGTAGCTGCTCATGAAGAGCGCTTGGGTAGCTCCGGCCAGCAGGAAGTAGTCCTCCGATGTCAGTCCCAGTGCGTTGAAAACAACGTTTGAAAGGCGACCCCGCTTGTAAAGTGACCAGTAGCGTCCAAAGTAGGCGGGGCCAAATCGATCAAAATGAGGCAGCTGTTGGTGGCCGATTCGGTGCATGGTTGTCCAGATATCCAGGTCACACCTTGCCTTAGAATCGCTGTAGCTACGGATGGCGTTGTGCAGCGTGCCTAGGTCTTGCCAGTTTCGCAGTGAACAGCGAGCGCCTTTTGAGGCTCCTGCGTGCTGAAGCACTTCTCTCAGGTAGAGATCTAGGTAGAACTCGAAGGTGTAGGCCTTGATCTGGTTCGGCAGCCCTGGCCGAGAGTGCTCATACTCGATGGGGAGTTGGTGCCCATAACCAACATGCAGGCTATAGGCCCAGATATGAACGATGGAGTCTCGCAAGCCGAAGTTGGCAGCGATCTTTGCGAGCTGATTGTAGGTCACGTTGGGGCCTCTTCCGATGAGGAGGCCCATTATCGGCCCTAACGCGGGCCTGGCGGATGCCCGTGCCGACCCGTCGCCTGGGGCCGCCGCTGCGCGAGGCTATCAAGGGTAGAACTTCCGAGGGTCCGACAACGCCGCCTTGAACTGCCCCGCTTGGTAGACCGGAAGTGCCACATCAGGGCGATACTTCTCCAGGACTGCGATCTGCTTCGTTCGTGCCTGCGCTGGCTTCTTGTGGAAATAGGCCTCGTGCAGCACAGGGACCCGCTTGC
>OKID01000144.1_pt1 | contig 19807 bp, 19 predicted proteins | sample 1610601 | NCBI WGS metagenome assembly OKID01 (sample SAMN04436667, study PRJEB24849) | human gut metagenome | biome: human gut; feature: NICU; material: stool | host: Homo sapiens | place: USA: Saint Louis, MO | collected 2010-06-09 | reverse complement strand
CGGGCCCGCGCGGCGCCCTGTGCCAGCGCCGCGCGCAACGCCTGGTTAAGAACCATCAGCAGCAGTTCGTCCTTGGAGGACGCGTAGCGGAACAGCGTGCCCGCGCCGACGTCGGCGCGCTCGGAGATCGCCTGCGTGGTGACGCCGGCATAGCCATGCGCCTCGAACAGCGCTGCGGCCGCCTGGAAGATGCGGCCATGCTTGTCCTGCATGTTGCGGTCGCGCCGACCGGGTCGGGCGAGCGCGTCGGTCGTGATCATGGATGGCGATTGACTGAGTTTGCTCATTTATGAGTGTACTCAATTATTGTCGCAATCGCGCCCGGTTTCTCCTGCCGCCCGGAAACCCCCGATCCCCCGCGATGAACGCCTCCAGCATGTGCGGGATCAGCGTCGCTGCATCGACCGCCTCGCCATACGTCTGCGCGTGCAGCGCGGCGTAGCGGTCGAGGTCGGCTTTCAGGCCGGCCGGGCAAGCGAAGGTCAGCTTGACGCTTTCGGTCTTGGGCAGCGGCCCCAGCCGCAGCCTTTTGGTCGTGCTCATCGCGAAGCCCCCCGATTGAAGAACAACGGCTGGTACGGCCGCAGCACGAGATCCCGATTGACGATGATGCGAACCGGCAGGCCCGGTCGCTCGGTCAAGGTGGGCTGGATGTTGAGGTTGCGCCGGGTCATCTCCTGGCCGACCTGATTGATGCTGTCCTGCGCACTGTCGCGCCCGGCGATGATGATGCGATCGCCGTCCTGGCGGTTCTCCGGCGCGGCCAGCTCGGCGCCGACGCCTAACAGCGTGGTCAGCACCGCACCGGCGAAGATGCGATCCCAATGCCAATCGACGCCATCCTCCAGGCCCGCGTAGCCGGCCGGGTCGGTGCCGGCCAGGTTGTCGAGCGTGAGCGAGGACGTGTCGGGCAGGATGATCCGGTTCCAGACGACTTGAACGCGGCTCTGCCCGTAGCTGACCTGGCTGTTGTAGCGGCCGAGGATGCGCGAACCCTGCGGAATCAGCAGGAAGCGCCCGGTGGCCGTGTCATAGACCGGCTCCGTCACTGTGGCGATCACGTCGCCGGGCAAGTCCGACTTGATGCCCGTAACCAGCGCCCCGGCGACCACCGTTCCGGCCATCACCTGATACGGCGATGCGGGCATTTGCAGGTTGCCGGAATTACGGGTTTCCGTGGTTCCGGCTTGCTGGAACGCCTCTTTCTGGTCTTGCCTGTTCTGCACGGCCGTCGGGTCGGCGGGCTGGGCCGCCGTCGAAGCCGGCCCGGCTGCCATCGGGTCGAAGGCCGCATTGGCGGCGAAGCCCGGCGCGGCGGCCACCTGCGACTGCGCCACCGGCGCGGCTTGCTGGGTGCCGGTGCGGAAAAATACCGACGATGCAGCCGCTTCCTCGGCCTCCTTTAACCGCGCCAAGCGTTCCGCCTCGGCCGGGTCGTGACCGGGTGTGGCGTAGGCGGCCACGGCCGGCTGCTGCGAGTTCACGATGGCCGGCCCAAGGTCGCCCGGCAGCGGCGGCCCCAGCTCGGGCACGTCGGGGAGCAAGGTCGGCGGCAGCTTGGAATAGTCGGCCGGAAGCTGGTCGAGTCCTTCGGAGCGTGAAACGCGATCCACGTTGTAAAGCTCGGTCTGCTCGTTGGCCGCGCGCCGCTGCGGTTGCAAAGACCACATCAACGCGCCGAGCACGGCGACCGACAGGCCGCCGGCGAGGATGGCCAGCGTGCGCCGGTTCAGCCGTGTGACCGGACGCGGCTGGGCGCGCAGCGCCACCGCCTCGGGTTCGACCTTGCCCGCCTGCGGCACGGCAACGTCGGGAGTGTCGTCCTGGCTCATGGTCAGTTCCTCCGCGTACCATCCGTGCGCTCGATGCGCACCACGTCGCCCTTATCCCCGCCCAGGCGCAGTTCAGCCGCACCGAACAGCCGATCAACGATGTAGTACGGCGGGCGGAAGCGGTAGTTCACCAGTTGCCCGTCGCCCTGCGCGCCGATGACGAACAGCGGCGGCAGCTCGCCTTGGGCGATGCCCGGCGGGAACTGGATATAGACCTTCTCGCCATCGTCGAAGGCGCGCAGCGGCTTCCACGGTGGATTGCTGCCGCTGATTGCATAGCGAAAACGGATGTTCTCCAACGACAGGCCCACATCTACCGGCGCGGCAGCGTTGGCAGCCTGTGCTTGGCGCTGCAAGGCCAGCATCCGATCCCTGGGGTAGTCCCAGGACACCGATGCCATCCATGCCTTGTCGGTCGAGATCAGTTCCAGCAGGTACGTCCTGCGGCTGGTGGTGATGACCAGATTGGTCTTCAAGCTGGAACGGATAGGCTTGACCAGTACATTGACGCGCAGATCGGCCCCGCTGCCGCTGGAGGTGTCGCCCACGATCCAGCGCACGGTATCGCCCGCAGCGACCGTCACCAGTTCCTCGCCGGGCTGGAGCGCGATCACCGTCACGCGGCCCACCGACGCATAGACCTGGTACAGCGCACCGTCAGTGAACGGCCAGACCTGGATCGCATTGACGTAGCCCTCACGGGTCGGTGCGATGCGCGCCTCCGCGTTGGCGCGGGAGACGCGCACCTTCTCGTCGGCAGGCTCTGGTGCAGGTTCAGCGTCCTCGGCCTCGGGCAACGGCTTCAACTGCGCCGGCATCGGCAGCGGTTCGGGGACGGCGACGACTTCCATCGGCATGGGCGGTTCGGGCAATGGCTGGGCCAGCACCGGCTCATCGAGCGAGATGGTCGGCGGCGGTTTGCCCTGCGAGGCGCAGCCGGCCAAGGCAAAAAGAATCCCCGGCAAGGCGGATTTGCGGAAAAGCGCATTCATGGCTTCACTCCTTCAGAAGAATCCAGTTCACGGCGCCACGACAGGCCGTTGACGTAGATGCCCAGCGGGTTGCGGCGTAGGCGCTGTTCGGTGCGCGGGGTTTGCAGGACGATGGACACCACGGCCGTCCATCGCTCCAGCCCCGCAGCTGCGCCATTGACGTAGCGGCGTTCCGTCCAACGCACGTTGAAAGACGTGTCGCTGGCGCGCACGACGCTGGTGATCTGCACCGTCACCGACTCCTTGCCAATGCGGGCGAACGGGTCGTTGGTGCGGGCATGGTCGTTGAGCACCGCCGCGCCCCGGTCGGTGGTGTAGTCGTATGCATCGAGCCAGTTCTGGCGCACGACGACCGGGTCGATGGACAGCGATCGAACCAGGCCGATGAAGTGCGCCAGATGGAAAGCGATTTGTGCATCGGCGGGCCGGTACGGCGTAGCGGCTTCGCCGACCGCACGTACCTGGCCGGCCTGATCGACCTCGATGACATAGGGCGTGACGATGGATTGGGCCGAGCGCCACACCAGGCCGCCGGCCATCAGCAGCGCGAGCACCAGGCAGCCGAAGGCCATCAGCCGCCAGTTCTTCGCCTGCACACGGGCCGAGCCGATACGGTCGTCCCACACCTGGGCGGCAGCTTGATAGGGAGTAGCAGGCTGCGGCGTGTCGGCATAGCGCACCTGCGGTCGCTTGAATCGCATGGGGTTCTCCTTAAAGTCAGCTATCGGAATCGCGCAGGCTCGGGCCTTGCCCGGAGCCGCCGCCATCGCCACCGCGCAGCGTGTGGGCGGCAGTGGTGGTGGCCTGGGTGAGTCGTTGGCGGCGTTGCAGGCGCTTTGCCCAGCCGGGTTGTTCCTGCTTCTGTGCGGTGGCCGTGGTGCCAGCGGCATCACCCGTGGCGGCTGGCCCAGTAGTGCCACCGCCTGAGCCACCATCTGCGCCAGAGCCTTGCCAGCCTGCTTTGAATGGCGCAGCGGCCTTGGCTGCCGCCGTTTTGATGCCAGCACCGGCGCGCTGGCCTGCCGCCTGTGCACCGCCCTTGGCGACATTACCCAGCCCTGCCATCGCTCCCTTGGCTCCGCCGCCCGCAGCGGCGGAACCAGCTTGGAATGCCGACTTCGCGCTGCCAGCCGCCGAGGTCGCGGCCCGCGCGCCAGCCCCGGCGAGTTTGGCGGCAGCCGGTGCCATGCGCGCTCCGGCCATGACCGCACCGCCCACGCCGGTGGCAGTGGCCCCCACGGCCACCGCCGCGCCTGCGGCACCAATCGCAGCACCGGCCATCGCCCCGGCACCCAACTGTGGTGCGCCGGAGACCAGCCCGGTGGCAATGCCAGGGCCGAAGATTCCCAACGCCAGCAGCGTGAGCGAGGCCAGCATGATGACCACCGCATGGTCGATGGACGGCTCGGACGGATGCACCTGGAACTCGGCGAACAGGCCTGAGCCGATACCGACGATGACGGCCAGCACCAGCACCTTGATGCCTGAAGACACGACGTTACCCAGCACTTTCTCGGCGAGAAAGCTGGTCTTGTTCCACAGTGCAAACGGCACCAGCACGAAGCCCGCGAGCGTGGTCAGCTTGAACTCGATCAGCGTGATGAAAAGCTGGATCGCCAGCACGAAGAAGCACAGGATCACCACCGCCCAGGCCAGGAACATGACGACGATGGGCGTCATGTTCACGAATACCTCGGGGAAGCCCGCCATGTCGCTGATCTGCTCAAGGATGGGGGCCGCCGAGTCGATGCCGGTTTTGGCCAGGCGTCCTGGTTGCAGGAACTCGCCCATGCTCATCGTCGAGCCGCTGGCCGTCAGGCCCAGGCCCGCGAACGAGCGGAAGACGATGCTGGCCAGCCAGTTGAAGTTGTTGATGATGTAGGCGAAGGCACCGACGTAGACCACCTTGCGCAGCAGCTTGGCGATCACGTCATCGCCCTGGCCGGTGGCATGGCTCATCGCCCAGTAGAGCCCGGCGATGGTCATGTCGATGACGATCAGCGTGGCGGTGAGGAACGCGACTTCTCCCTGCAGCAGCCCAAAGCCCGAGTCGATGTAGCGCGAGAAAGTATCGAGAAAGCGGTCGATCACCGTCACGTCGTTCATGGCACGTCCTCCGGCGATGCGGGTGGCGCGTCGCCTTCGTGTACGTCGTCGGCGGGCGTATCGAAGCTCGGCGGAATCGGCGGCAAGTCGGCCAGCGCCCGGTACTCGTCTGGCCCGGTCTGGCCGGCGAAGAAGCGCTGCCGGAAGGCTTCGGCGGTGGCGCGGCAGGCGCCTTCGCCTGCGGCTTGCAGGTCGGTTGCGCATCGGGCACGCAGCGCCTTGAGCCGCACGGGATCGGCGGCCAAGGTGGCGGCCAGGTCTTCGGTCGGCTGCTGGCTGCAAGCGACCAGCAGCACGGGCAGCAGGAAGAAAACGCATCGCATGGCCGTCTCCCGTCAGTTGCCGTAGAAATCCACACGCTGCGGCGTGTACGGCGTGCCATCGCCCAGGAATCGGCGCGTTACTTCCCGGCCGCGCTCGACAGCCGCCGCTTGGCGTGCCAGTTCCAGTGCGGCGGCGCGTTCCTGCGTGATCTGGAGCTGCTGCGCCTGGATCGACTGCTTGGCCTGCAGGGCCAGAAGCTGGTTGGTCGCCTGCATGGCTTGCAGCGCGCCGGTGGCGGACTGGCTCTGGCTGACCAGATCGGACAGAGCGCTCTCGTCTTGCGCCAAGTTCTGCGACACCTGCGCCTGCATCCGCATCGCGGTGTGCAGGCCGTTCAAGGTGTTCGTCCAGCGTTCCTTCGCATCGCGCAGCATCTGGTCGCCGCTGACGGTTGCGGCATACTGCTCCGGGTACAGCCGGGCGAACGTGGCATCCATGCTCTGCACGTCGTAGGCTAGGCCGCGCGCCTCGGCGATCAGGCGCTCGGTCGTGGCGAGCGTCGAGCGCAGGCGATTGACGATGTTGAAGTCCAGATTCGCGAGGTTGCGCGCCTGGTTCATCAGCATCTGCGCTTCGTTCTGAAGCTGGTTGATCTGGTTGTTGATCTGCTCCAGCGTGCGCACGGCGGTCAGCGTGTTCTGTACGAAGTTCGACGGGTCGAACACCGTCAGCGCGGATGCGGGCTGCACGGCCAGCAGCGACACCGACAGCACGGCGGCGAGCGAGGCAGACAGCAAACGGGGTTTGGTCTTCATGGTGAAACCTCCGGTCGTTGAGACGCGAGGAAGGAAGCCGCTGGCGGTGAGGACGGCAGCAGGTCAGCAGCCCAATCGAGGCCGCGATGGCGCAGCCACGCACCGGCGAAGCCGGGAGCGCCGGCTTGTGTCAGCACGCGGTCGATGTCGCGTTGGTCTTGGGGAGTGGATGCGCCCGCGAAAGCGAGCGCGGCCTGCCCCAGGTCGAGGTCGAACACGCGATTGCCGAGCCGCGATTGGTAGTAGTAGTCACGTTTGGGCTGGGCGTTCGCGACGATCTCGATCTGTCGGCTGTTGAGGCCGAAGCCCTCGTAGATCGGACGCATCTGCGGCTCGGTGGCCTGCGGGTTCGGTAGAAAAATCCGACTGGCGCAGCTTTCGATGACGGCTGGCGCGATGGACGACTCTTTGATGTCCGCGAGGGATTGCGTATCGAAGACGACGGAGACCTGCTTTTTCCGCAAGGTTTTCAGCCACTGCCGCAGCCGTGCGGCGAACACCGGGTCATCCAGGAAAGTCCATGCTTCACTGAGGAAAAGCATGGTCGGAGCACCATCGAATCGCTCTTCCAGACGCGCGAACAAGTAATTCAGCACGGCCAGAACAGCGGCCTTGCTGTGCATCAGCTCCTCCATCTCGAAGCACTGCACGTCCGCCATGCCCAGCCGGTCGTGGTCGGCGTCCAGCAGCTTGCCGTGGGCGCCGCCGAGCACGTAGGGCGAAAGTGCCTGGCGCAGCGCGTTCGATTGCAGCAAGACGGAAAGCCCCGTCATCGTGCGCTGCGCCACGGGCGCACCGGCCAGGCTTTCCAGCGCCGACCAGATCGCCGCCTTCTCGTCGGGGCCGACTGCCACGCCTTCGCGTATCAACCGACCTTCGACCCAATCGGCGGCCCAGGTGCGGTAGCCCTCGTCGTCGATCCGCGCCAGCGGTTGGAAGGCAATGTCGCCATCCGCGCCCAAGTCGTAGTGCTCGCCGCCCAGGCCCAGGGTGGCAGCACGAATGGATCGGCCCACGTCGAAGGCGAAGATGCGCGAGCCGGGATAGCGGCGGAACTGCATCGCCATCATGGCGACCAGGACCGATTTGCCCATGCCGGTCGGGCCGACGATCATCGTGTGTCCCACGTCGCCGATGTGCGTGACCAGCCGGAACGGCGTCGCGCCATCGGTGCGCGTCACGATCAGCGGCGGGCCGTCGAGGTGGTCGTTCTTCTCCGGCCCGGCCCATACCGCCGAGAGCGGCATCATGTGCGCCAGGTTCAGCGTCGAGACGATGGGCTGTCGCACGTTCGCATAGGCGTTGCCCGGGATCGAGGACAGCCACGCATCCACGGCGTTGAGCGTTTCGGGGATCGTCACGAAACCACGGCCCTGAATGACGCGCTCCACCATGCGCAGCTTCTCGTCGGCCACGGCCGGGGCGGCGTCGAGCACCGTCACCGTGGCGGTGAGATAGCCGAAGGCGACTTGATCGCTGCCCAGCTCCTGCAAAGCCGCATCAGCATCGGCGGCCTTGTTGCTGGCGTCCGTATCGACCAGCGGGCTTTCCTGCTGGAAGATCGTTTCGCGCAATAGCGCGACGACGTTCTTGCGTTTGGCGAACCACTGGCGGCGCAGGCGGCCGAGTTCCTTTTCCGCCTCGGCTTTGTCCATGCACAGGAAGCGCGTACTCCAGCGGTAGCCGAAGCCAAGGCGATTGAGGTCGTCCAGCAGACCCGGCCAGGTGGACGTCGGGAACCCGCGCACCGACACCACGCGCAGGTGCTGGACGCCCAGTGCGGGCGCCAGACCGCCGACCAGCGCGGAATCGGCCAGCAGCGCGTCGAGGTGGAACGGCACTTCGGGCACGCCCACGCGGTAGCGGCGCGTCGAGACGGTGGCGTGCAGATAGGTCAGCGTCTCGGCATCATCGAGCCAGGCGATTTCCGGCATTACGCCGTCGAGCAGGTCGAATACGCGATCGGTTTCCGCCACGAACGCACTGAGGCGACCGCGCCAGTCCACGCCGTCGCCGGGTGCGTTCTCGTAGAGCATCTTCGCGGCGCGAGCGCGGGATTCCTCCGGCGGCAGGTATGCGAGCGTCAGGTGATAGCCGCTCTCGAAGTGATGGCCCGACTCCTCGAAGGCGGCGCGCCGCTCCTCGTCCACCAGCCATGACAGTGGTTCGGGAAACTCGGAGCGTGGATAGGTAGCCGCTGCGCAGCGCTCGGCCTCGATGAACAAGGCCCAGCCCGATCCCAGCCGGCGCAGCGCGTTGTTGAGCCGCGCCGATGCGGCGATCAGCTCGCCTTGCGTGGCGCTGTCCAAGTCGGGGCCGCGAAAGCGGGCCGTGCGTTGGAAACTGCCGTCCTTGTTTAAGACGACACCCGGCGCGATCAGCCCGGCCCAGGGTAGCCAGTCGGCGAGCAAGGCGGGCCGCTGGCGGTATTCGGCAAGATTCAGCATCGCGGCATCTCCCTCACGCGTCCAGCAGCGGCTTGTGCTTGATGTGCCGGGCGAAGACCTGCATGAACTGCGGATCCACGCGCGCGCCCCAGACGGCCAGCGAATGGCCGACGATCCAGAGCACCACGCCGGGAATCCACAGTTGCAGGCCCAGCCCGACGGCGGCGGCCAGCGTACCGTTGGCGATCGCCACGGTACGCGGCGCGCCGCCCATCAGGATCGGCTCGGTCAGCGAGCGATGCAGCGGCACTTCAAAGCCCGGAAGATCGTTGGCCGCACTCATACGACCGCCCCGCCGGAGAAGCTGAAGAACGACAGGAAGAACGACGACGCGGCAAACGCAATGGACAGGCCGAAGACGATCTGGATCAGCTTGCGGAAGCCGCCCGACGTGTCGCCAAAGGCGAGCGCCAGGCCGGTGGCTATGATGATGATGACCGCGACGATGCGCGCCACCGGCCCCTGAATCGACTCCAGAATGGATTGCAGCGGCCCTTCCCAGGGCATCGAGGAACCGGCGGCTTGGGCCGTGCCGGCCAGAAACAGCAGCAGCGCGGCCAGCAGCAGCCCTTGCCCCGCAGGACGGGTCAGACTGCGCAGCCGGGCGAGGCTGGACAGGCGGGGAAGCGGATTGACGGAAAAGCGGAAAGCGCGAACGTGCATCTGCGTCATGGCAGTTCTCCAGGTTGGTGAGGGGACGGGGAAGAAAGTGGCGGCAGCTCGGGAAACGGTGTTTCGAAGGCGTCCGCCAGGCGATAGCCCACTCCGTCGAAGCCGACGACGCGGGCGATGCTTCCGACGCGGCGCTTGCGGCCGCGCCCGGCGATGTGGATGACGACGTTGACCGCTTCGGCGATCAGCGCCCGCGGCGGGTTCACCGCGACTTCGAGGATCAGTTGCTCCAGCCGCAGCAGCGCGCCCAACGCGGAACCGGCATGGATGGTGGCAATGCCGCCGGGATGCCCCGTTCCCCACACTTTGATGAGGTCGAGGGCTTCGCCGCCGCGTACTTCGCCGACGATCACGCGGTCGGGGCGCAGCCGCATCGTGGCGCGCACCAGCTCGGTCATGGACACCACGCCGACGCGGGTGCGCAGCGGTACATGGTCGCGGGCCGCGCATTGCAGCTCGATGGTGTCTTCGAGCACCAGCACGCGGTCGCCGGTGGCGGCGATCTCGGCCAGCAAGGCATTGGCGAGCGTGGTTTTGCCGCTGCTGGTCGCGCCCGCGATCAGGATGTTCTGGCGCTCGTGCACGGCGCGGCGCAGGAAGTCCGCGTGTCCGGCGGTCAGGATGCCGTCGGCTACATAGTGATCCAGGCCGATGATGCTCACGGCCCGCTTGCGCAGCGCGAAGGCCGGGCCGGGCGCGGCCGGGGGCAAGATGCCCTCGAAGCGTTCTCCCGTCTCCGGCAGCTCGGCGGTCAAGAGCGGCTGGCCGCGATGCACCTCCGCACCGACATGGGCGGCGACCAGGCGGATGATCCGCTCGCCATCGGCCTCGGGCAGTTCGACGCCGACAGGCATCCGACCAGACGACAGGCGATCCACCCACAATGTCCGGTCGGGGTTGAGCATCACCTCCACCACGTCCGGGTCTTCAAGCGCGGCAGCGATCACTGGCCCCATCGCCGTGCGCAGCATCTGGATGCGGCGATCCTGGGACGCCGCTGCCGACGAATGCGGTTCGGGCGGGATCTGGGGGACGGCGCTCATGAGGAACGCTCCTGCGCTTCGGCCAGCGCCGCGGCGTCATCCATCCGCATCGGGTTGGGATGCAGTTCTTCCACCACGTCGCGCACCAGGCTGCGGCCACGCAGCAGGTGGCGGCCGAGCTGTTCGACGAACTGCTCAAAGCGCGCCTTACCCTGCGCGCGGGCAGCATCCTGATGGGCTTCGGGCACCGGCGTGCTGACAGTCAGGTAGTAGCGGACGAACAGCGCGAGCGTTTCGATCTGGATGTTCTGGTCACGCTCCAGGCGCTCGGCCTGCCGCGACAGGCGATCCAGCCGCTTGGCGATGGCGGCCTCACGCTGGTCGCCCGCGTCCGGCGACAGCCAGGACGCCAGCGCCGCCGCAACGATGGACGACTTCGACACGCCTTTCTTGGCGGCCAATTCTTCCAAGCGCTTTGCGTGCTCGTGCTGAATGAACAGGTTCAATCGGTATTGGCTCATAAGTCGATGCCGTCGTTGGGGTCGAGGGAAGCCAGCCGGGCCGTGCGCTGCATGGCCGGGTCGAACTGGCCGGGGAGAGAGGCCATGTAAGGCAGCGGCAGGTCGTCGTCGTCATCGAGCAGCCCCAGGTCGTTGCCTGCGATCAGTGGCTCGGGGCTGTATTCGGTGACTTCGGTCAGCTCCGGCTGGCGGCGCGGGCCGCCGTCATCGGGGCCGCCCAGGGCATCGGCGGATGCCGTGGCCGGCGCGGCGGGGACGGCGGGAATCGCCAAGGCGCTCCAGTCGTCGGGGCGAGCCGGCGGCGCGTCGGCGTACTGCCCGGCCGCGAGTACGGGCAGCGGCAACACGCGACGCTTGAAGTTGGTGTCGGCGTAGTAGCGCAGCTTCTTCGCCTTGATCGGCGGACTGCTTCCCACCATCACCACGGATTCATCGGGCGGAAGCTGCATCACCTCGCCCGGCGTCAGCAGCGGCCGCGCCGTTTCCTGCCGCGACACCATCAGGTGCCCGAGCCACGGCGCCAGGCGATGGCCGGCGTAGTTGCGCTGCGCGCGCAGTTCGGTGGCCGTACCGAGCGTTTCGGAAATGCGCTTGGCCGTGCGTTCGTCGTTGGTGGCAAACGTCACGCGTACATGGCAGTTGTCCAGGATCGAATGGTTCTGGCCGTAGGCTTTGTCGATCTGGTTCAGGCTTTGGGCGATGAGGAAGCTGCGGATGCCGTAGCCGGCCATGAAGGCCAGCGCCGTCTCGAAGAAGTCCAGGCGCCCCAGCGCCGGGAACTCATCGAGCATCAGCAGCAGCTTGTGGCGGCGCTCGATACCGTCGGAACCGTCGAGCGATTCGGTCAGTCGTCGCCCGATCTGGTTGAGGATCAGACGGATCAGTGGCTTGGTGCGGCTGATGTCCGAAGGCGGCACCACCAGGTACAGCGATACCGGATGTTCGGATGCGATCAGGTCGGCGATGCGCCAGTCGCAGCGCGACGTGACTTCGGCCACCGTGGGATCGCGGTACAGGCCGAGGAACGACATGGCGGTAGAGAGCACGCCCGATCGCTCGTTGTCCGACTTGTTGAGCACTTCACGCGCGGCGGACGCGACAACTGGGTGCGGTGCATCGCCCAGGTGCCTGGTCGTCATCATCCGATGCAGCGTCAGCTCGAAGGGACAAGCCGGGTCGCTGAGGAAGTTCGCCACGCCGCGCAGCGTCTTGTCCTCGCCCGCGTAGAGCACATGCAGGATCGCGCCGACCAGTAGCGCGTGACTGGTCTTCTCCCAGTGGTTGCGCTTCTCCAGCGCGCCTTCGGGATCGACCAGGATGTCGGCTATGTTCTGCACGTCGCGCACTTCATGCGCGCCGCGCCGTACCTCCAGCAGCGGGTTGTAGGCCGCCGACTGCGCATCGGTCGGGTTGAACAGCAGGCAATGCGAGAAGCGCGAACGCCAACCGGCCGTGATCTGCCAGTTCTCGCCCTTGATGTCGTGGATGACGGTAGATGCCGGCCACGACAGCAACGTCGGCACCACCAGACCCACGCCCTTGCCCGAGCGGGTGGGCGCGAAGGTCAGGACGTGCTCCGGCCCTTCGTGGCGCAGGTAGTGGCCATCATGCTGGCCGAGAAACACTCCAGCGGGCTGTGTTAACCCGGCCTTGCGAATGTCGGCGGCATCGGCCCAGCGGGCAGACCCATAGGTCGTCACCTGGCGCGCCTGGCGCGAGCGCCACACCGACATGGCGATGGCGACCGCCACGGCAAAAAGGCCGCTGCCCACCGCGATCATGCCGCCGGTGTCGAAGACCTGCGGCGCGTAGGCGTCGAAGAAGAACCACCACTCGAACAGCTTCCACGGGTAGTAGATCGGCGTGCCGTACAAGTCGAACCAGGGCGAGCCAAGGCGTAGCTGATAGCCCAATGCAGCGGCTGTCCATTGCGTGGCACCCCACACACCGGCGATCACGATGCCGAAGACGGCGGCGATCTGCCCGAACAACACGCCCTGAGCCTGCATACCTTGGCCTCCGATTTCTCCTGCGCTGATTCCTCGTGGAAAACGCGGCACATCGGCGTGCCGCAGGCGTCAGGATCGGTGCCGATTCAGTGCCGGTCAAAGACCGTTATCGGCAGCAAGGTGATGCAAAAAGCATGGTTTCATGCAGGGAAGAGACCAGTCAAAACGCCGCAGGCGTGGGCGCGCTGCGGCGTGTCGAGAAAGAAAATCAGGATGTGCAGCAAGCCGCTAACGGTCAGAACTTCGGCGGCGTTTCAGGTGGCGTGTAAGGCACCTTGCCGTCGCCGAAGAAGCGCTTGTTCGTCGCTTCGGCCACGCGGTTGCACAGCACGTCGCCCATCGTCGGGCGCTCGGTCTTGCACTGGCGGCGCAGTTCCTTCAAGCGTTCGGGGTCGGAGGCCAGTTCTTCCACGGTCGGCATATTGGCTCCCTGCTTCGGTGGCTCGGACGGGCGGCAGGCAGACAGCACAGCCAACATCAGAACAGGCGCGATCAGCTTCACGATCATGGCTCGAATTCCTCTTGGGGGTCAGGTTCAACAGGTGGTGTGGATCTGTGGCCTTCTGGTGATTCGATGGCCTGCACCCGCTCGATGAAACGCGCCAGCACGTCGGAGGATTCACCTTCGCGGTACAGCACGTAAGTGGTCAGCATGGGGGAGCGCCCCGCCAGCGGACGGGCGACCACACCGGGTTCGCGGCTGCCCGTGATGTGTGGCGCTCCGGCCAGACCCAAGGCAAAGCCCGCCGCGACCAGTGCCATCATCAGGTCGAACGACGCCACACGCTCGGCAATCAATGGCTCCATGTCCGCACGTCGCAGCACGCGATCCACCTGACGGGCATAGCCCTCGCAAACCTGCGGATCGCACAGCACCAGGGGATGGCGCAGCACCTCTTCCAGCGGAATGCGCTTGTGCCTGAGCAGCGGGTGACGGGCAGGAACTGCCACCATCAATGGATCGCTCCATACCGCTACTGTTGCGATGCCTTCGCCTACCTCGTCGGACTGCGCAAAGCCGACGTCGTACAGATCGTCATTCATCCCTTTGATCTGCTGCGACAGCGGCACCTCGAACAGACGGATCTCGACTTCTGGCTCCTCCTGCCGACAAAGGGCCAGCAAGCTCGGTAGACGCGACGGGGTGATGCCATCGGACAGGGCGATGCGCAATTGGCCGTGGAAGCCGTTGGCCGCCGCCTTGACGCTGTCGCGGGCCTGCTGCAGGGCGGTGAAGACGCGTGGCACATGTTCATGGAACAACTTGCCCGCACGGGTCAGGCGCGTGCTCCGGCTGGTACGAACGAACAGTTGTTCGCCCAGCTCTTCTTCCAGTTCCTTGATGGTGCGTGACAGTGGCGATTGCTCGATATGCAGCCGCTCGGCGGCTCGGGCGAAGTGGAGTTCTTCGGCAACCGCAAGAAAGCAGCGAAGGTGTCGAAGTTCCATTTCTTCCTCCATGGTGCATCACGTGAGTCGCTGCAGCGTTGGTGACGGCCGTGCCCGCATGATCAGGACTCGTAACGATAGAATCCTTCGCCGGTCTCCACGCCGAGCTTGCCGTGGTCGATGTAGCGTTCCTTGAGGAGACGGGCGAACGCCTGCTGCTTTGGCCCGCCGGCCAAGGAAATGTGGTACGCGGTGCCCAAGCCGACGATGTCGTATATCTCGAACGGTCCTCTCGGCGAACCCGTGGCGATCTTCCAGGTCCTGTCGATGGCCTCATGCTCGGCGATGCCATCGACCAGGAGTTCGGAAGCCGCGGACATCAGCGGTACCAGCAGCGAATTGAGCACGTAGCCGGCTTTTTCCTTATGGATTTCGACCGGCACCATGCCGATGTCGTTGGCAAAGCGAACCAATGTCGAGAACACTTCGGGGTCGGTTCCGGCGTGCCCCATGACTTCAGCCACGTTGTGCAGCCAGATCTCGTTGGCGAAATGCAGTGCAATGAAGCGCTCCGGGCGGCCGGTCGCGTCGGCCATCGCGCTGGGCAGCAGGGTCGAGGAATTGGTGGCGAAGATCGCCGTCGCCGGTGCCAGGCGCCCCAGTTCGGCATATACCCTGCGCTTGAGCTCCAGCTGTTCCGGAATGGCTTCGATGACCAGATCGGCGTCCTTGACGGCCGCGGCCAGATCAGTGGTCCAGCGGATGCGCCCCGCCGCTGCCGCCAGCGCCTGCGGATCGGCGCCGTCGATGTCTTGCAGGTAGCGCCGCTGCAGCCAGCCGATGACCTTGCCGGCCTTGTCCAGGGCGGCCTGGTCGGGAACATAGGCGCTGACGTCGAAACCCTTGAAGGCGGTCTGGAAGGCGATCTGCGCGCCGAGGACGCCGGCGCCGACCAGGGTGACATGCCGAATGCTCATGGGACTACCTCTACGATGGACAGGGAGCGCTGCTACGGTGGTGGGAACGATTTGCCATGCATGGCCATGTCTTCGCGCAGGATGCGGAGAAGTTCGAGGACGGATTGCGCGGTGCCCTGCACGCTGTGGTCGGCGTCGATCACCCTTTCGGACAGGGCGCCCGGCAGGTGCGCGCTGCGATACGGCACCAGGCCGTCGTCGGATGCGGCCAGGCTGACGGCGGGGTCGCGGCGGGCGATGATCGAGTGGTAGGACACGCGGGCGGAGATCGGCAGGTCGGCGGCCGCTCGCATGAAGGCATCGTCCTCGCGCAGGTTGTCGATGCTGTTGGGCAGCAGCGAGAGGCGTTCCAGTGCCTGTTCGCGCGGGACGCCCTGGGCCATTTCGGACAGGCTTTCCAGCACCGTCAGTGGCATGCGCACCATTCGCGAGGCGAGCCGGGCCAACCGGTCCGCGGCAACGGGGGTGCCCCGGTGCGGGGCGGCGATGAAGACGGCCCGCCCGACGTTGTCCATCGGCTCGAAGCGCAGGGCCGCGTCCACGCGCGGGCGCAGTCGTTCGATTCGCTCCGAGTCCAATCCGCTTTGCTCGACCGCCCAGTTCCACAGCTTCTGGTCGGCCGAGGACACCATCAGCCGCGCGATGACCCCGCCCATGCTGTGCCCGACCAGGACCATGTTCTGGGAGGCGGCGGCCGTTCCCTGCGGATCCAGGTGGGCCAGCGTGTTGCTCACCGACTCGCGCAGCCACGCGTGGTTGAGGACGATCGGCATGTTGGTGGGGTAGTAGGCCAGCCAGATCTGGAAGTGCTCCCGCACATCGTGGTCGGCCTGCAGTTCGTTGGCCACGTCCACCCAGGCCTCCGGGCTGCTCGCCAGGCCGTGCAGCAGCAGGACGATGCGACGGTTCGGATCCCATGGTTGCAGCAGGTACAGGTGCGGTCGCTCGATGCCCTCGCCGCGACCGAACAGGGTGCGCAAGGACTGCCGATTGAAGCCGGATCGAGCAAGCCACAGGCCGTAGCCGGCGGTGAAGTTGGCGGCCAGGGGAACCCGTTGGCCCTGCAAGGCGATGCTGTCCTGCAGGTAAGGGTCATGGGCGCTGACGAGTACCGTCCGGGTGCCGAGCACGCCGTCCAGGTCATCGCCCTGGAAGCGAAACAGTGCGGTGACACCGGGGGACGGCATTTCGCTCCAGCCGCGCGCTGCGGCCCCGTCGCCGTCGAGGGAGGGCGCAGGTCGCCCGGCTTTGTCGGGCAGGCGAACGGCGGGTTCGACCGAGGCGACCAGTTCGGCGCCGAAGCCGTCGCGGCGCCACGTGTTGCGCAGACCGGTGAAGGCCAACTGCCTGGCGGGCAGGAGTTCGTGCGGCAGTCGTGTGCCCTCGGGAAGACGGATGCCGCTAAGGTCCAGATGCAGATTCCAGCCGGCGTAGGCGATTGGCTGATCGTTGCGCGGGACGTCCTGCGCCGCATGGATGCGCCCCTGCTCGTCCAGCACGTCGAACAGCAGGGTCGAGGCCTGCTGGACCGCGTGGTTGTACCAGTCGCGTGCCTGAGTCTGGCGATCCTCGAATGCGCGTTCACTGGGATCGCGCCGGGTGAAGAACAGATAGGCGTAGGCGTGGCGGGCGCTTTCCATCCAGGCCTGCATGCGCGCTTCGGCGTGCGCAGCGTCCGATGGCGTCTGCATGGCCGCTTGCAGCCAAAGCTCGGACAGCGCCGACAGGCGCTGCTCGTCGGACAGCGTGGTCTGCTGCGCCGCCGCGTCGATGCAGCCCAGCGAAGGTTGGCTGCAGCACGCATCGAGCCCCGCCACGCGCAGCGTCTGCACGGTTGCGGCACTGAGCCTGCCGGTGGTGAGGATGTCGCCGCGCTGCATCGCAATGTACTCGCCCGCGCTCATCGGGTCGAATCTGACCGCCGGCTGCAGTTCGCGGTACACGGCGCAACCGTTGAACAGCGGCAGCACCACGGTCGCCAGCAGCACGAGGCGGAGGGAGCGTGCATGCCGGGTCATCGGGAAGGCTCCGTGCCTGGAACGCCATGCCGGATGGCTTTCGGGAAATCCTCCGCGGTACCCGCGAAAGCCTGCGCGCGCGCCACAATGTGGCCGCGCGCGTGCAGCGTCCGAAAGTCGTACCCCGGCACCAGGCCCTGGTGATCGTGGGCATAGCGGGCGAAATGCCCCGACAGCAACAGCCGGTAGTCCGGCGGCAACGACGGCGACAGGCGCTTGGCTAGCCCGAACACGATGGTCGTGCAGTTGCTGGTCAGGGTGTTGTAAAAGCGCGGCCGGCGGCGAATGTCGTCGGCCTGCTCGAGATAGCCAAGGAAGGCGCTGCGCAGCGCTTCCGGCGCCAGGTCGAGCCGATACAGGTAGACGTCCTCGCCGCGCACATTGGTCCGCACCCGGACGATGTCGTTCTCGTCGGCGGCGATCAGCACGGCCTCGAACTTGCGGAACAGGCCGCCCAGGGCGGAGAAGGACTCGCCGCGTTCCTTGCGGATCTCCAGCGAGAACACGAGTTGGCGCCCGTCGTCGAAACCGAACGACACCAGGGTGTGCGCGACGTGCGGCCCCATCCAGTACGACAGGATCAGATCGGCGGAGACCAGCCGGTCGAGATCGTAGCTGCGGGTTTCCCAGCGTGCGGTGTAGTCGCCTTCGTCGCGCCAGTCGAAGTTGCGGACATCGTGCAGCACCACCTGCGAGCCGGATATCTCTGCCCGCAGCAGGCGATCGACGTCATCGGCCCAGTCGCGCTCGTGCGATGGCGCCAGCGTCTGCCACCAGCCCAGCAGGAGCGCGGTGGCCAGGACCAGCAACGGGATGGCGAGCGGTGCGCGTGCGCGAAGACGCAGGCCCAGCGATACGCCACAGGCGACACACCACAGCGCGGCCAGCGAACCGCGTACCGGCGGTGTCCCCGGACCCTGGAACCACAGCGCCAACGCGCCCCAGGCTGCCAGCAGCGGCACCACCAGCGCGAGGCAGATCGCCCGGAGTCGCCGGAAACGGTTGCCGACTCGATGGCTCACGGGCATGGCGGCGCCACTCACCCGGCCACTTGAAGTGCATGGCCGGCGGCGATCCACTCCTCGTTGGTCGGCTCCACCGCGACCCGCACGGGGCTGTCGGAAGTGGAGATCAACGCTGCGTCGGCGGCGTTGGCTTGGTCGTCGAGTTGCACGCCGAGGAAGCCCAGCGCGCGGCAGACGCGCTCGCGTACAAAAGCGTTGTGCTCGCCGACGCCAGCGGTGAACACCAGCAGGTCGAGCCCGCCGAGCACGGCGGTGAGCGCACCGATCTCGCGCACGATGCGGCGCACGTACAGCGCGAGTGCGATGCGGGCACGCTCGCCGCGTTCGCCATCGTCGCCTTCGTGCTGCACGATCACGCGCGGCTCGGCCGAGATTCCCGACACGCCGAGCAGGCCGGAGCGGTGGTAGAGGATGCGGCCGACCTCTTCCAGCGACAGCTTCTCGATCTCCATCAGATACAGCACCGCGCCCGGGTCCAGCACGCCGGTACGGGTGCCCATCATCAACCCGTCCAGCGCCGAGAAGCCCATGGTGGTGGCCACGCTCCGCAGATCCTGCATCGCGCACAGGCTCGCGCCGCTGCCCAGGTGAGCAACGATGGTGCGTCCATGCGCGACGGCACCGTGGCGCTCGCCCAGGACCGCGGCCATGTAGGCGTAGGACAGGCCGTGGAAGCCATAGCGCCGCAGTCCGCGCTGCCACGCATCCCAGGGCAGCGGCAGCATCTGCTCGACCACTGGCAGGGTGTGGTGGAAGCCGGTGTCGAAGCAGGCGACCTGGGCGATGTCCGGGCGCTCGCGCAGCAGGATCTCGATGGCCTCCAGCGCGAACGGCTGGTGCAGCGGCGCCAGCGGGATGTAGCCCTTGAGGTCGGCCAGCACCTGGGCATCGACGCGCACCGGGTCGAAGTACTTGCTACCGCCGTGGACCACGCGGTGCGCGATCGCGGCCACGCCGCGCCCGTCGAGCCGGGCCAGGACGCGCTGCCGGATCAGCGCCAGCGCGTCGCGGTAGGGGTGGTCCGGGCCCAGTTCGATCGGGAACGGCGCCACGTCGGTCTCGCCGAAATCCGGCGCCGGCCCGCCGATGCCCTGCACCTTGCCGTTCCACAGCGGCCTGCGCGGCAGCGGCACGGCGCCGGCATCGAACACGGCGAACTTGATGCTCGACGAGCCGCAGTTGAGCACCAGCAGGACGTCTCGGGTGGGTTCGGACATGGATATGCGGCCTGCGTTCAGGCGGCGGTGTAGCCGCCGTCGGCGACCAGCGCGCTGCCGGCCAGGAAGCTGGCGCCATCGGACAGCAGGAAGGCGACGGCATGGGCGATCTCCTCGGCGCGGCCAAGCCGGCCGATCGCGTGCTTGGCCACCAGCGCCTGCCGCGTGGCGCCGTCCAGGTTGGCCAGGATCGCCGTCTCCACGTAGCCGGGGTGGATCGAGTTGATGCGCACGCCCTGGCTGGCATAGGCCAGCGCGGCCGAGCGGGTCAGGCCGGTCACGCCGTGCTTGGCGGCCACGTAGGCCGGGGCGCCGGCGTCGCCGACCAGGCCGAGGATCGAGGACATGTTGACGATGGCGCCGCCGCCGGCGGCCAGGATCGCCGGGATCTGGTAGCGCAGGCCGTACTGCACGCCGCTGAGGTTGATGTCGATGACCCGGCGCCATTCCTCGGTGGTGAGTTCACCGGCCGGCTTGAACGGGGCACCGATGCCGGCATTGTTGAACGCCAGCTGCAGCGCGCCGAATTCGCGCACGGCC
>OKID01000143.1_pt1 | contig 19831 bp, 17 predicted proteins | sample 1610601 | NCBI WGS metagenome assembly OKID01 (sample SAMN04436667, study PRJEB24849) | human gut metagenome | biome: human gut; feature: NICU; material: stool | host: Homo sapiens | place: USA: Saint Louis, MO | collected 2010-06-09 | reverse complement strand
AGCCCACGCTCGGCTCCACGGCAAGCGGTTTACCCGCGCAGCGCCGCCAGCGATTCGGCCTGCAGCCGCTCGTAGATCTCGAACTCGTCGTTCACCGCCACGCCCAAGGCCTGCTCGAAGGCCTCACGGTTGGCATGCGCGGCATAGGCGCGCTGTTCTTCGCCGCCCAGGTTCGACTGGAAGATGCCCGCGGCGCTGACCGGCAGGAAATCCTCGTAGACGATCGGGTCGGCCGTGGCCAGGCCGGCGGCCACCAGCACTTCAGCGGGCAGATCGGCCACGCGCTCCGGCGCGGCGCGGCCAGCGTCGGTCAGCTGGTAGCGGTAATACCCCAGGCCTTCCTGGCGCAGGGTGTCATGGTCATCCGGGAAGCTGGCGAACACCGCCTGCAGGCGCTGGCCGTAGTCGCCGCCGGTGCTGCCTTCACCACCGGCGTCGCGGGCCTGCGACAGCAGCTGGTCGTACAGCGCGCGGCCCTTCGGGGTCAGCGCCAGGCCGCGTTGTTCGATCTCGCCGAAGCGCGCGGTATGGGTGCCGGCATCACCCCCTTCGGCATCCGGGAAGTGCACGGCCTCTTCCAGCGCCTTGAAGCTGGTCTGGCGCAGCAGGATCGGGCAGGCACGACGCGGCGGGCCTTCAATCACCGCCTTGGCCGCCATGCCGTGCTCGATCATTGCCGCCTGTGCAGCGTCGATGTCCAGCGTGCGCGGGGTCAGGTGGTTGATGTGTGGGCCGCGGAAACTGACCACGTCAGCCACCAGGCGGTGCGCGTTGTGCAGGGCGTGGTAGGTCGGCAGGTCGACCGTGGCATCGCCGTGCCAGCGGAAGGTTTCCAGCGCCTCCTGGACGAAGCGCTCGGCATCGGCCTGCAACAGGCCACCGTCGCGCTCGGCCTGGTCGATCAGCGCCAGCGCGCCGTCGGTGAAGATGCGGCGGCGTGCGAGGATCTTCGCCGACTCGGCACGCAGGGCTTCGTCTTCGATCAGCTCCAGGCGCAGCAGCGAGGTGAACACACGGAACGGATTCTGCGCCAGCGCCGCGCCGGTCAGCGGGCGGAACGCGGTGGAGTGCACCGGCACGCCGGCCACCGACAGGTCGTAGTAGCCGACCGGGTACATGCCCATCACCGCGAACAGGCGGCGCAGTGTCGCTAGTTCCTGCACGGTACCGACGCGGATCGCGCCATGACGCTCTTCATCCAGGCGCGCACGCTCGTCGTTGCGCTGCAGCTGCGCGGCCAGCGCCGGGTCCTGGGCAAGCACCTGCGCGTTGATCCGCTCCACCAGTTCCACCAGCGTGCCGTACAGCGGCACTTCGGTGCGGTACATGCGGGACATGGCCTGCGCGAACAGGCGGCGGATCACATCAGGCGAAACGAAAGAGGCGCTCATCAGTCACTCGATTACGGGAACGGGGAACAGCTCGGACCCGTATTGTCGCCGGAGCGCGTGGCGGCGGCGATACGCAGAGCAACATGACCGGGTAGTGCCGGCCGCTGGCCGGCAACCCCGGATGCCTGGAAAGGATGCTATTGCCGGCCAGCGGCCGGCACTACCGCTTCAACTGGCGCTTCAGCGTGGCATCCAGGGTGATCGGCCGGTCCCAGTGCTGGTAGCTGGCCACGATGGCATGGCGCACAGCCCGGTAGTGCAGATTGTCCGGCTTGGTGGGCATGCGCTTGACCACCGCCTCCCAGCCGCCCTCCGGGTCCTGGCTGAAGGCACGCACGCTGTCGCGGCAGGTCTGGCCACTGGCCTTGGCCCAGAAGCAGGCGAAATAAATGTCTCCTGCCTGCCAGCCATGGGTGGTGAACAGCGCGCTGATGTAGCCGCGCGGCACGTCGGCATAGCGCGACACTTCGTCGAGGAAGGCGTCGGGGTAGCGTTCGGCGTAGTGGTTGATGTCCTGCAGCTGGGCGTCGACCCAGCTGTCGCCGGTGTCCACTTCATAGGTGGCCGAACGCTCGGCGGTCTGCTGGGCCAGCACGGTGGCCGGCGCCAGCAGCAGGAACAACATCAGCGCGCGCAGTCGGTGGTTCATGCCCCGATTCTGCCGCAGCCGACCGGCCCTGTCAGGCCGCAGCAGCCTTGGCCTCGATCGCCGCCAGTGCGGCCGGCCAGTCGTGGGCGGTATCGGCAGTGACCATGCGCGGTTCGTCGTCGGCCACGCCATGCTGGGTCTCGTGGGCCCAGGTCACTGCGTACGGGGTATGCACGCCCCAGCCACCCAGCGTCACCACCGGCTCGATGTCCGAGCGCAGCGAGTTGCCGACCATCACGAAGCGCTGCATCGGCAGGTCGAATTCGGCCAGCACGCGGGCGTAGGTTTCCGGATCCTTCTCCGAGACGATCTCGATGCGCGGGAACAGCTCGGCCAGGTTGGCGACCTTGATCTTGGCTTCCTGGTGGAACAGGTCGCCCTTGGTGATCAGCACCACCGGGTAGTGCTCGGCGATGGCCGCCACCGCTTCACGCACGCCGTCGATCAGCTCGACCGGGTGGCGCAGGGTGTCGTGGCCGATCTCCAGAATGCGCTGGATGTCCTTCGCGTCGATGCGCTGGCCGGTGATGTCGATGGCCGCTTCGATCATCGACAGGGTCATGCTCTTGACGCCGTAGCCGAAGGTGCCCAGGTGGCGCTGCTGCACTTCCAGCAGGTGGCGGGCGGTCTGGGTGTCATGCACGTCGACATAGCGCGACAGCAGGTCAAGGTAATCCTGCTCGGCCTTGCGGTAGTAGTCCTCGCTCTTCCACAGCGTATCGTCACCGTCAAAACCGACCAGGCCGATGGCGCGCGACGGCGCAGGCGTGGGGGTGTTCATCGCCCAAGGATACAGGGGCCATGGTGACGAAAAAAACCCGGGCGGCCGAAGCCGCCCGGGTTCCCATACGCCCCGATGCAGGACTTACCTGCCCTGCGCACCCTGCGCTGCGCCACCCGCACCAGCCTGCTGGGCGGCCACGTAGGCCTTGTACTCATCGGCGCTCAGTTCGCCGTCCTTGTTGGTATCAGCCTGGTCGAACACCTGGGCCAGGCCGGCGTTCACCTGCGCCTCGGTCTTGCTGATGGTGCCGTTGCCATCGGTATCGATGCTGGCCCAGGTCTGGCCACCGCCATTGGCCTGCGCCGATGCCGCTGCGGCCGCATTGGTCGCCTGGTCGGCGGCCTGGCCGGCCTGTGCAGCCGCCTGCTGGGCCTGAGCGGCTTCGTTCTGCGCCTGCGCGGCCTGCTGCTTGGCCGACTGGGCCATCGCCGGGATGGCCAGCACGCTGCCGGCGGCGACGAACAGGGCGATCAGGGGCTTGCGGTTGCGAATAGTCATCAGGGGTGTCTCCTACCGATTGGGTGGTGTTGCGCGGCGTGTTGATTCCGCACGGCACCTACCCTGCCACCGCGTTTCTGAATCGATTTTGCGTCGCGAGCGGCGCCCACACGCGCGATTAACCACTGGCCTCCACGCATGCTTTAGCGCGGTGGTTAGGGTGAAGTGAGTGGCTCATAAGATGCGCATTCAGCGCCTCTGCATTTAACCGGCAGGCAACGAAAAACCTGCGTCAGTCGACGGTTTTTTCCGATGACCGCGAACTGAACAACACCCATGCAAGAGCAACACCGGCGAGCGCACCGGCGATTTCCAGCACCACACGGCTGCCAAGTTCGTTCGGATCGTGGATGGTGGCCAGGAAGATGCGCGCGTACAGCGGCGATTCCAGCCGCACGATGCCCATGTAGAACAGCTTCCACGCATCGATGCCGGCGGCGATGATCACGGCGATGACGCAGGACCAGCCGATCGCGTGCCCCATCGACCACCGCAGCAGGCGGCACAGCTGCGACCACAGGAGGTACACGAGCAGGCCGACCAGCAGGGCAATGGCGCCCGCTTCCAGGGTGCCGAGCAGGCCGAAGTGCAGGGGAAGGTTCATCGGGTGGGCAGGGATGAAGAGGCGGCCAGTGTAAGGGATCTGCTTCGGACCCAATCGGCAGCCACAGTAGATCCACGCCATGCGTGGATGAGTCTCCATCGAGATCGAATAATTCGACGATTGAACAAAGAGCAGCCGAGCATGGGCTCGGCCCTACAACGGACCGCGCGGGAAACTGTCAGAGGCTGGGCGGTGCCCTGCCGTTACTCCTACCGTACCGGAACGTCGTACGCGGTACCGGGATCCGGTTCCGGCTGGAACGTGTAGTGCCACCACTCCTGCGGATAGTTCACGAAACCACGCCGTGCCATTGCCTGCACCAGTTGCCGCCGGTTCGCCTGCTGCGTCTCACTCAGCCCGCTCGTCTGCGTATGCGCACGCGGCCCGAAGAAGTCGAAGTCAGTGCCCATGTCCAACGGCGTGCATGCACCGCTGCGGCAATCCAGCAGGCCCAGATCCACCGTGGCACCGCGGCTGTGGCCGGAGCGCTCGGCGATGTAGCCGTCGGCCAGCAGGCGCGGCTTGTCCAGGCCCGGATACTGCTGTGCCTTGCGCGAGAGCTCGCGCGGATCGTTCACCCAGGCCATGAAGGCCTGCACCGAACGCACCGGCCGGTAGCAGTCGTAGAGGCGCAGGCCGAAGCCATCGGCGCGCAGGTCCTGCTCCACCTGGGCCAGCGCCTTCGCCACCGGCGCCAGCAGGTAGCACGAAGGCGCCTCGTAGCCGGGCACGCGCGCGCCGGTGAAGTTGTTGGCACCCGCATAGCGGATGTCCAGGTCGATGCGCGGCGACAACGTACGGATCTCCACCAGCCCGGCGCTGGCCGCGTCGGTGGCCGGTGAAACGCGCGGTGGCTCAGCGGCGCTGGTGGTCGCTGCCAGGGCAATCGCCAGTACGAGTGAAATGCAGGTCCTGGAAGTCATAGCTGAAGTCGATGTCCGGATCGATGGCGCGCAGGTCCAGTGTCGGTGCCAGGCCCTCACCCGGCTGCAGCCACGCCTGCGCGTCTTCGCCCAGCGTATCCCAGCGCAGCAGCCAGCGCCCCTGCAGCTGCAGCACAGCCCCCTGCAGCCGGGGCGACTTGTCCACGCTGAAGCGCAGGCCGTCCTTGCCCGGGCACAGCGAGGCCGGCCCCAGCCACGGATCGGTGTAGCGGCCGTGCCAGCGCGGCAGATCGGCGTCCGATGCCGGCCGTGCCTCCGACGTCGCCGGCCGCTGATGGCCGCTTGCCCTAGCCTGGTCTGCCTTCAGTTCGGCCAGGTACGCCAGTGCCGGACGCGCCTCATCGGGGGCGGTGAAGCGCTTCAGCGCGGCCTGCATCAATGCGGTGCGCGCATCCTCGCCTTCACCGTTGATCAGCATCACCACGCCCACCTTGCGGTCAGGCAGCAGCGCCAGCGACGAGTACATGCCCGACAGGGTGCCGGTGTGCGCCACCTTCCACTGCCCGTCCATGTCCGACACCCGCCAGCCATAGCCGTAGCCATAGAAATGCGCGTTGTCCCAGCGCCGCTGGCGTTCACCCAGCGCCATCGGCATGTGCAGGGTCCACAGCGTACGGCGCTGCTCAGCATCCAACCAGCCAGGTGCCAGGGCAGGATCGAGCAGCACCTGCATCCAGCGCGTCATGTCGCGCAGCGAACAGCGGATGCCGCCGGCGGCCATCGACGGTAGATCCGGGCTGATCGCACCATCGGCGTTCACCACCGCATTGTGGTCGCCATGCCAAGCGTGTGGCTGCGCCACGTTGCCCACCCGCTTCACCGACCACGCCCCCACCTGGCAGCGGGTCATGCCCAGCGGCTCGAACACCTGCTCGCGCATCAGCTGGTCATACGGCTTGCCACCCGCCGCAGCGGCCAGTTCGCCGGCCACCACGTACATCAGGTTGTCGTACGCATAGCGGCTGCGGAAACTGCTGACCGGCTTCAGGTGCGCCAGCCCGGCGATGATGTCGGCGCGGGTGAACGCGTTCGGCTCCGGCCACAGCATCAGGTCACCGGCGCCCAGGCCCAGGCCGCTGTTGTGGATCAGCAGGTCGCGCACCTGCATCTGCTCGCCCACCCACGCATCGTGCATGCGGAAGCCCGGCAGATGTTGCTGCACCGGATCCTCCCAGCGCAGCTTGCCCTGCTGCACCAGCCGCGCCAGCAGCGCGGCGGTCATCGCCTTGCTGTTGGAGGCGATCTTGAACAGCGTGTCCTGGTCGATGCGGCCGCCGTCGCCACGCGCGCCTTCGGCGTGGCGATAGACCACCTGCCCGTTGTCGACCACCGCGATGGCCAGCCCGGGCAGGTGCTCGTGCTGGACCACGGCGGCGACGTCGGCCTCGATCGATGCGGTCGCGCTGGTCTGCGCCGCCGCAACCGGAAACACCGCCAACACGGCCACGCAGATGCAGCGTCGAGCGTGCTGGGCGGGTCTCAGTACGCCCATGTGACGGTCAGCTGCGCATAACGCGGCGACTGGAACCCGGTACCGTAGCGGTACAGCGGATTCGGCGTACCGATGCTGTCCTGCGGTTCGTAGTCCTGATCCACGGTCACCACGCGCTGCTGGTTGAGCACGTTGTACACCGCCAGCTTGAGGCGCAGGTCGGTGGGGATCGGCACCTTGTACGACACGCTCACGTCCAGGTCGTAGGTCCACGGCGTGCGGCCATCGCCACCGCGCGGGGAATGCACGAACACGCGTTCGGAGGGCACCGTGGCCTGGCAGTTGGACACGCACACGTAGTAGCTGTGGAAATCAGTGGCGTCGAATGGATTACCGGCGCCGAAACGCGTGATCGGGCTGCCCGACTGCACGCCCAGCGTAGCGGCTACGCTCAGGTTCTCGGTCAACGCATAACTACCACGGAACTTGAACTGGTGTCGGCGGTCGTTGGCCAGATAGCCGTAGCCGCGGTAGTTCACCCACGGATTGTCAAAGTTCTCGGTACGCCCGGCATCGGCGAAGTCGGTATCGGAGTTGACCGGGCCTTCTGCATTGCCGCGGCCGTATGCGAGGGTGTAGGACGCGTTGAAGCCCCACTTGCCGTCCCAGGCCCGGTCGACTTGCAGCTCCAGTGCCTTGTAGTCACGCTTGGGCTTCACCCAGCCGCGCTGGCCGACGTAGTTGCCGTTGTCGTCGTACAGCGCCCAGCCTTCCTTCGACGTATCGATGCTGATCCAGCCATCGTTGCTGCCGTCACAGTTGGTGTCTCCCCACACGGTGTTGGTGCGGCCCGGATTGCCCATGATCCATACGCCGTCGATGGCACCGCATTGCCCGGTGGCGGTAATGTTCATGTCATCGATGGCGTTGTGCAGCCGGCGATAGGTCACGCTGGCACCGACCGACCAGGCTTCGTTGATCATCTGCTGGAAGCCGAGGATCGCCTCGTCCTGGTACACCGGGTCCATGTCCCGGTTAACTTCGGCACGCAGGTCCGGCACGCTGCCGTCGCCCTGCGAGTTGTCCACCGGGCCGATCTGCGCGCCCAGGTTCGGGATGTTGTTGGCTGCGCCGCTGTAGCCGAGGAACTCATACCAGGTCCGCTCGTCGAGGAAGCCACCGGCCTGCTTGATGTTGATGACGTTGGCCACCGGCAGGAAGTAGCGGCCCAGGTTGCCGAAGACCTTGGTCGTGCCATCGCCGCGCACGTCCCAGGAGAAGCCCAGGCGCGGGGCCAGCATGTCGTCGATCTTGATGTAGCTGCTGCCGTCGCCACCCTTGTTGTCGAAGGCTTCCAGGCGCAGACCCATGTTCAGCAGGAGGTTCGGCGTCACCTGCCAGTTGTCTTCCAGGTAGTAGGCCGAGTTGATCGTCTCGAAGGCGCCTTCCACTTCATAGCGACGGGTGCGCGCCACCAGGCCACTGGCCGGCACGACGCCGCCGTTGAGCGAACTGCCGGGCGTGCGAGCGTAGATGTCGTAGCGCAGGCCGCCCGGACCGGGATAGGCGCGACTGTAGTCGGACGTGTTCTCCTCCCGATCCAGGCCGAACCGCAGCAGGTGGTTGCCCAGCGTCCATTCGAAATCGGCGCGCGCGGCCTTGCGGGTGTCCAATGCGGATTCGAGCTGCGAACTGCTGGTGCAGCTGCGGTCACCCTGCAGCGAGGGCGGCACGCCCTGGCTGGCGGTTCGGTTGTCGAACACGCGGTTGCAGTTCTGGTCCATCAACGAGCTCTGCACACGGTTGCGCTTGTTCTCGCCATACATCAGTTTCATGGTCAGGTCGTTGTTCACCTGCCAGCTGTAGGTGCCGGACCAGTTCTTGCCGCCCACCGTGTTGTAGATCTGGTTGCTGCGCTCGCCCACGGTCTGCCCCGTGGCGTAGTCGTAGGCGTAGACATCGGTGAGCGTCTTGCTCTTGTCCGAGAAACCGAACAGCGACAGCATCTGGTTGTCGGTGATCTGCCAGTCGATCTTGCCGCCCCAGAACGGATCATCGGCCTTGCCCTGGCTCAGGCGCGTACCGGCGTCGTTGGTCGAGGTCGGGCGGTAGTCGCGCGCCTCGTACATTCCGAAGAAGAACAGTCGATCCTGCACCAGCGCACCGGAAGCGAACACATTCAGCGCGCTGCGGCTGTAGTCGTCGCGGCTGGCGGTGATGTAGCGGCTGCCGTTGCCGTCGTAGCGGTCGCGGGCCTGCGACTGCCACGCGCGCGGCTCGAACACCAGCTCGGCGCCGGCCTTGAAATCATTGCTGCCCGAGCGGGTCACCGCGTTGATGACACCGCCGGTGCTGCGCCCGAACTCCACCGAGTAGCCGCCAGTCTTGACCTGGAATTCCTGGTAGAACGAAAACGGTACCGACGAGAAGCCGACCCGGTTGTAGAAGTCGGTGACGTTCAGGCCATTGATGTAGACGGTGTTCTCGGCCACCGACGAACCCCCGAAGGAAATGCCTTGGCCACCCAGCGAGCCCTTGCCCTTCACCGCACCCGGCGCCAGCAGCGCCACCGCGGTGATGTCACGGTCCACCGGCAGCCGCGAGAGCTCTTCGCGGGTGATGTTGGTGGCCGACTCGGTGGACTTCACATCCACCATCGACACTACCTGCGGTGCCCGTACTTCAACCGTGCCCAGCGTGCTGACCGCGCCGAGCGGCACGTTCACCGTGGTCGCGCTGCCCAGACTGACCGTCACCTGGCCGACGCGGCTGGCCCCTCCGCCGGGCAGGCTCACCTCCATCTCATAGGTGCCGACCGGCAGCAACGGAATGCGGTAGCTGCCGTTGGCTTCGGCCTGCACGGAGCGCACGAAGCCCGTTGCCGGATTGCGTACGGTCACCGTGGCACCGGCCGGTACCTGGCCGGCATCGCTGACCAGCCGGCCAACCACTGAACCATCCTGTGCGAATGCGCTGGGCGCGATCATGCCCAGACACGCCCCAAGGGCGACGCACAATGCCGCCCGCTTGATGCTGTAAGCCTTCATCCCCTGCTCTCTCCTGCAAGAATTGAATGGTGTGGAATGCGATGTGTCGCGCTAGCGTTGCCTGGCTGGCAGTACCCGCCACTGGAAGTCGTAGCTCCATTGGTCGAAGTACAGGTTGCCGCCTGCCCACTCGGCCTCGCCGCGCTGCGAGTCGACCGTTTCCGAGCGGAAGTGCTGCTTGGCCGGCACGAAGGGCTGGCCGAAATCGTCGTTGAAGGCGATGCGGTAGCCATCGAGGCCACCCAGATAGAAGTCACGGAGGGCCGGCACATCACTGGCCAGTGCGCCGGTGGTCACGTCCATCGGCAGCCAGCCATACGGCGCCAGGTAGACCTGCCCCCAATCATGCAGGTTGTTGTAGCCGCTGCCGTCGCCGGAGAACACCATGCCCGACTGCCAGCGTGCAGGAATACCGTTCAGGCGCAGCAGCGCGATCAGCAGCAGGGTCTGCTGCCCGCAGTCGGCATGGCCGGCCCGCAGCGCGTAATCGCTGATGTTGCTGATCGTGGAGTACTCGCGCGCACCGGCCCAGGGAATGCGGTCGACCGCAGCAAACAGCCTGCGCACCACTTCATACGGGCGCGCTTCACCCTGCAGCACCTGGTCGGAGAACAGCTTCAGCGCGGGAGTGAAGCGCACATGCGGCAGCTGCTCGGCCAGGTAGGGCTTCAGGGCCGGGTCGGCCGGGGTCGGTTGCACTACGGCCGGGTTGATCGCGGTATGCCGGGCGAAGATCGTGACCGCGTAGCGGATCTCGAAGCGGGTTGGCCGCCCGGCAACCGCTTTGGCTTCGAGGTAGGCGGTGCGCTGCTGGGTATGGGCCGGAGCCACGCGCGCCTTGCCCGGGGTGCTGCCCAGCCACTGCACCTGCTCCTGCTGGCCGGGGATCTCGCGGGGGTACGGAATCCACGCGCGGATCGTTTCACCGGCGGGCACCACATCGGTTTTCACCGTAAGCGACTGGGTGAATTCATAGCGCTGCGGCAATACCGACGCCTGGCCACTCTGTTCGGCCGCGGCAACCACGCCTGCATGGTGGGCGTTGAGCACTTCGTTGGGGCCCGGAGGCGGCACCGGTGCATCCGTGCGGCGGCGCGCGCGTGCTTCGTCGCTGAGCAGGAACAGGTTGGAGGGTGCGCGCTTGAAGTACCAACGCTCGCCATCGATATCGAAATGCTCGATCAGGCCGAGTTGGTCCCAGCGCACAAATTCCTCGTCGGTCAGATCGGGAATGCCGCGCCGTACGGCGTCCTTGGCGGCGTTTTCGTCGAGGGCGAAATCCAGGCGGATGCGGCGCATGCGCTCGCGCTGGAACGCCTCGTCTGTGGCGGCGGGTGTAGTGGCCAGCTGCGCATCGGCGTCGCGGAAACGGCCGCTGTCGACCAGGTCGATCACCTGCACTCCCCGCGCGCGCTGCTGGCTGCTGCGCTCGCCTGCTGCGTGCGTGGCCGACACCCACAGCAGCAACACGGCACCCAGGCCGGCGGCGGCAGTCAGACGCGGTTTGCGAACGGCAGGATCCACAGCGACACTTCCCCAGCGCGGGTGGTAACGGCTGTGTAACACGGGCCGGGATGTTGGTCAATAATTTATTCTTGCTTTCGGGGCCAAAAGGAATAAATATTCCAACAGGCATTCGAGGAGGGTGTGCACCGCATGAGCCTGGCTTTCCGCGAACGGCACCGGCATTGGCCGCGCCGCTTGACCTTGGCCCTGTGCCTGCTGGCCGCTCCGGCCTTTGCACAGGCGGCCCCATCGCCCGACCCGGGTGCGCCGCTGCCCTATGTGATCGGCCTGCACGAGGCCTATCTGACCCCGCAGTACTGGGCCGCGCGCCTGGACAACGCCGACGCGCCGATTCTGGATCGCGCGCAGATCGAAGCACAGAACGCGCGGATGCGGGCGCAGGACAGCCACATCCAGGACATCGCCACACTGCCCGCCCAGCTTGATGCGGCTACGGTTCGCGCCAGCATCACCGCGCTGTCGAGCTGGCCCACCCGCGCCCTCTACAACGACAAGGGCCAGGCGATCGCACCCGCGCTGCGCAGCACTATCGAAGCCAACCTCGGCCTCGATGCGATTCCCACACAGGTGGCACCGCAGTATGGGCTGGTGGTGAAGCGTGCCGCGCTGCGCACCTTCCCCACCCGCGAGCGCGTCTTCAGCACCGTCGGTGACACCGACATCGACCGCTTCCAGGAATCGGCACTGTTCCCCGGCGACAAGGTGGCCGTGGTCCATCGCAGTACCGATGGCCGTTGGCTGTTCGTGCACAGCGAGCGCTACAGCGCGTGGATCGAAGCCGACGCCATCGCCAGCGGCGACAAGGCCACGGTGCTCGGCTACGGCGCGAAGGGACCGTACCGGATCGTCACCGGCGCCACCGCGCAGACCGCCCATACCCCGGAGGAGCCGCGCGTCTCGCGCCTGCAGCTGGACATGGGCGTGCGCCTGCCGGTGCTGGCCGACTGGCCCGCGTCAGAGCCGGTGAACGGCCAGCAGGCCCACGCCTCGTGGGTGGTGCAGTTGCCGGTACGCGAGGCCGATGGCCGATTGAAGCTGGTGCCGGCGCTGCTGCCGCGCTCGCAGGACACCGCCGCCGATTACCTGCCGCTGACCCCGCGCCTGTTGCTGCAGCAGGGCTTCAAGTTCCTCGGCGAACGCTACGGCTGGGGCCACGACTACGACACCCGCGACTGCAGCGGTTTCGTCTCCGAGATCTACCGCAGCTTTGGCGTGCTGCTGCCGCGCAATACCAGCGCGCAGGCGGTCAGTCCGGCGCTGGACCGCCTGCCGTTCACCGGCAAGGACGGCAAGGCGGTGCGCGACCGTGCCGTAGCCAGCCTGCAGGTGGGCGACCTGGTCTACATTCCCGGTCATGTGATGATGGCCATCGGCCACGTCGACGGCCGCACCTGGGTCATCCACGATACGGCGGGCGGCAGCTGGTTCGGTACCGACGGCAAACGCGTGCAGGCCCATCTCAATGGTGTTTCGGTCACGCCGCTGGAGCCGATGATGGCCAGCGACACCGTCCGCTACATCGACCGCATCACCAACATCCAGCGCCTGCGGGCCAAGACTCCTGAATGAAGATCACCGCCATCGAACTGGGCATGCTGCGCGTGCCGTTGAAGACACCGTTCAAGACCGCGCTGCGCACGGTGGAGACCGTGGAAGACGTGGTGGTGCTGATCCGCACCGACAGCGGCAACACCGGCTATGGTGAAGCCCCGGCCACCGCAGTGATCACCGGCGATACGCACGGCTCGATCATCGAAGCGATCCGCCACTTCATCGCCCCGCGCCTGATCGGCCAGGACGTGGTCAACCTCAACCACCTGTGCACGCTGGTGCAGACCGCGATGGAGCGCAACACCAGCGCCAAGGCCGCGGTGGAGATCGCGCTGTACGACCTGTGGGCGCAGCTGCACGGTGCCCCGCTGTACCAGATGCTCGGTGGCGGCGACCCGGTGATCACCACTGACATCACCATCAGCGTGGACTACATCGACAAGATGGTGGCCGATTCGTTGTCGGCGATCGAACGCGGCTTCGAGTCGTTGAAGATCAAGGTCGGCAAGGACATCGGACTGGACATCGAACGGGTCAAGGCCATCCACGCCGCCGTGGAGGGCCGCGCCCTGCTGCGCCTGGACGCCAACCAGGGCTGGACCGCCAAGCAGGCGGTGCATGCGATGCGCACGCTGGAGGAAGCCGGCGTGGTACTGGAGCTGCTGGAGCAGCCGGTGAAGGCCGCCGACATCAGCGGCCTGAAGTACGTCACCGACCGCGTCAACACGCCGGTCATGGCCGACGAGAGCGTGTTCAGCCCGAGCCAGGTGATGGACCTGATCCAGCAGCGCGCGGCCGACATCATCAACATCAAGCTGATGAAGACCGGCGGCCTGTCCAATGCGATCCGCATCGCCGACATCGCCGGCATCTACGGCGTGCCGTGCATGATCGGCTGCATGATCGAATCGAGCATCAGCGTGGCTGCGGCCGTGCACCTGGCCGTGGCCAAGAGCGATGTGATCACCAAGGTTGATCTGGACGGCCCCTCGCTGGGCCAGTTCGACCCGGTCAGCGGTGGTGTGCATTTCAACGAATCGGAGATCAGCATCAGCGACGTGCCGGGGCTGGGTATTACTGAAGTGCGTGGGCTGGAGATGCTGGGTTGATTTCTGCCTTGCGGCTGACGTTGCGTGCCACTGACGTTGGGTCGCGCGTTACTTTTCTTTTCGCGAAAAGAAAAGTAACCAAAAGAAACGCTCCGCCGGCCGCGAGCCGGTGCTACGCACCGGTTCCCTGCGCTCCTCGGCCCGTCGAGGGACGGCGCGGGAACTCGCTACGCTCAGACACCCGCGCCTCTTCGCCCTCGCCGGACCTGCGGTGCTCGGCTCGCTTGAAGGCGGACTCAACGGCAGCTCCGGGTAGATCCACGCCATGCGTGGATGCTCCTGCTTCTGCTCTACCTCGTATTCTCTTCGCGGCTGGCACGCGCGCGATCTGTCCGGGGTCCGGCGGGTGGGGATTGCGGGGGTGTCCGCCACATGGGCCCGAGGCATGCCTCGGGCGGGTTGGGCAGGACGCCCAACCCCGGTCTTGCCGTTTGCGCAGGACAGCGCAAACGCGCAAGCGCGGCCAAGCCTACACGGACGTACTTGCGGCGTCCCCCGCAATCCCCACTCGCCTGACCCACCCCATGACCGGCTCTCCGCGGCCAACCGCAACGCGTTCCCCTATGCTCCAACGCACACCCCTCGGACACCCCTCATGCCGCCCCTGCTGAAGATCCGTTCCGAGCGCGGGCAGATGTCGGCCATCGAGCGCCGCATCGCCGACTTCATCCTCGACAACGCCCACCTGCTGCGCGACTACTCGTCGCAGCAGCTGGCCAGTGCGCTGGGCATCAGCCAATCCAGCGTGGTGAAGTTCAGCCAGAAGCTCGGCTTCAAGGGCTACCCGGACCTGAAGTACTCGATCGGCCAGGACGTGGCTCGCGTCGGTGCCGATCCACAACAGGCCCCCAGCGAACCCGACAGCGGCGATGACTACCTGCGCCTGGGCGACGCCCTGCGCCGCAGCAAGGCGCAGGCCGAAGAGGAAACCCGCCAGGCCAACCCACGCGAGGAGATCGAGCGCATCGTACAGCTGCTCGACGGCGCACCGAAGCTGTTCGTCCATGGTCTGGGTGACGACGGCCTGTATGCCCGCGAGTTCGCCATGCGGCTGTCGCTGCTCGGGCTGCTGGTGGTGCCGCACACCGACCCGATCCTGATGCTGGCCAACCTGTCGGCCGCACGCCCCGGCGATGCGCTGCTGGTGTTCTCCGAATTCGGCAACCTGCCACAGCTTTCGCAGCTGTCGCGGCAGTTCCAGGACATGGGTGGCAAGGTGATTTCCATTACCCGCCACACTGCCAACCCGCTGCGCGCGCATGCTGATGCGGCACTGGTGGTCTGCGCGCACGACCGCACGCCGCAGGTCGCGCAGCTGCTGTACCGTAGCGCCATGCACGCCCTGCTCGATTTCCTGTTCGTGCTGCTCTGCCACACCAATCCGGACCGCCAGCAGCAGCTGGCGGTGAACCTGGAGCGGATCGACCACCTGCTGGATTCCTGACCGGAGCACCTGTTGATGAAATCGCTGGTTCGCCTCGCTACCGCTGCGCTGCTGCTTGCTGCGACGGTGTCCGTTCACGCGGCGCCGCTGGATGGCGCGCGCCAGCTGATCGTGGTCACCAGCGATGGCTGGGACAGTACCCAAGGGCAGCTGCAGGCCTATGTGCGCGATGGCAAGGGCTGGCACACGCACGGACAGGCGTTCCCGGTGGCGCTCGGCCGTACCGGCAGCGCCTGGGGACTGGGCCTGCATCCGGCACAGGCCGATGGCCCGCAGAAGCAGGAAGGAGACGGTCGCAGCCCGGCCGGCATATTCGCGCTCGGCAGTGCGTTCGGCTATGCCGTCACACGCCCCGGCACCGCAATGCCTTACCAGCCGATGCTGGACAGCAGCTACTGCATGGACGTGCCCGGTTCGCCGTTCTACAACCGCATCGTCGATGAGAAGAAAGTCGGCAGTGCAGCGATCAAGGGCTCCACCGAGCCGATGCGGCTGGATCTGCACAACAAGGGCGACGTGCGCTACCGGGAGGGCTTCGTCATCGCCCACAACCCGGACAACCAGCCCGGCAAGGGCAGCTGCATCTTCGCCCATCTGTGGCGCACGCCCGGGGAGGCCACCGCCGGCTGTACCGCCATGCCACAAGCGCGCATGCAGGCGCTGCTGGACTGGCTGCGGCCGCAGGATACGCCGCGCTTCGTGCTGCTGCCGCGCACCGAGTACCAGCGACTGCAGGTGCAGTGGCAGCTGCCCGCGCTGAGCGGAGACGCCCGTTGAGCGCGCCGGACGAACCACAGCTGCAGCGCGCGGTCAGCCGCTGGCAGATCGTCGGCCTGTCGATCAACGATGTGATCGGTAGCGGTATCTACCTGCTGCCGGCCGCCACCGTTGCCCTGCTCGGCCCCTTCAGCCTGTGGGGCGTGGTCGCCGCTGGCATCGTCGTCGCGCTGCTGGTGCTGTGCTACGCGCAGGCCGCCAGCTACTTCGATGAACCCGGTGGCAGCTACCTCTACGCACGCGAGGCCTTCGGCCGCTTCGCAGGGTTCGAGATCGGCTGGATGATCTGGCTGACCCGCATCAGCTCGGCGGCCGCATTGAGCAACGCGCTGGCCGATGCGGTCGCGCGCTTCTGGCCGTGGGCCGGCGCCGGCATGGGTCGCATCGCGGTGATCGTGGTGTCGCTGGGCTTCCTGACCGGCGTCAACATCATCGGCGTGCGCTCGGCCGCGCGCACCGGCGTGGTGCTGGTGATCGGCAAGATGCTGCCGCTGCTGCTGTTCGTGGCCATCGGCGCGTTCTATATCGATCCACAGCTGGCCTTCTCCGGCCAGCGCCCGGACCCGCATGACCTGCAACGGATGGGCGAGGCCGCCCTGCTGCTGCTGTACGCCTACGCCGGCTTCGAGAACATCCCGGCCGCGGCCGGCGAGTACCGCAATCCACGCCGCGATATTCCGTTCGCGCTGATCACCATGATCATCACTGTCACCGTCATCTATGGCGCGGTGCAGGTGGTGGCGCAGGGTACGCTGGCCGGCCTGGCCAGCTCGGCCACGCCGCTGGCCGACGCCGCAGCCGGTTTCGGCGGCGAGGCCCTGGCGCTGATCCTCACCATCGGCGCGACCATCTCCATCCTGGGTACCAACAGCAACACGATGATGATGGGCCCGCGATTCCTGTTCGCACTGGCCCGCGATGGTTACGGCCCGAAGATCCTGGCGCAGGTGCATCCGCGCTTCCATACGCCGGCCGCATCGATCATGTGCCAGGGCCTGATCGCGCTCGGACTGGCGCTGTCCGGTTCGTTCGTGCAGCTCGCCCTGCTGTCGATGACCACGCGCCTGTTCGCCTACATCGGCACCGCTGCCGCCGTCCTGGTGCTGGCCAAGCGCTACGCGGATCGCCCAGGCGCGTTGAAGCTGCCCGGTGGCCCGCTGATTCCGGTGCTGGCGCTGCTGTTGTGCCTGGCCCTGTTCGCCAGTGCCAGCTGGCAGAACATCGCCGCTGCACTGGTCGCGTTCGTCATTGGCGCGGTGATCTACAAGCTGCCGCGCAAGGACGCCGACGCCGGATGACCGGTAGCGCCGGGCCATGCCCGGCGGATTGATCTGGCGATCACGCTGCCGGACCGGGCCGTTAACCGCCACGCAGGCACGATCAGGCTTCGTCCACAACGGAGCCTTCCATGACCGAGTATCAGATTCCCGGCCGCGTACCGGACGACAGCACGCCGCGCGACGCGGTCAGCAACTACTGGCGCGAACGCTACACCGCCGAACCGTACTACGACGACCAGCTGTTCTTCGAGGACTATGAACCGGCCTACCGCATCGGCCATGCCGCGCGTGCGCAGGACATGATCCGCGCGTACGAGCAGGTCGAAGCCGAACTGGAATCGCGCTGGGCCAACGAACGTGGCCGCAGTCGCCTGGACTGGGCGCAGGCACGTAACGCCGTGCGCCGCGGCTGGGACGAAGCGCAGCTGGCAGATCCGCGCTTGAAGCGATAGCGCCAGGCTGCTGTAGAGCCGAGCCTACGCTCGGCTCCCGCACCACGTCTGTAACGTCGAGCCATGCTCGACTGAGCCGAGCATGGCTCGGCTCTACACCGGCTCGATCACTCCTGTTCCGGCAGCGGCGGCACGATCGCGCTGCGCTTGCGCTCGCCACCACCGGCGGCGATCAGGTCGCGGGTGTTCTTCTGCACAGCCACCGCACCGAACAACGACAACGCATACGCCATGCCGTAGAAGCCCTTCTCGCTGGGTGCCAGCGTGGCGTTCCACAGGCCGACCAGCAGCAGCATCAGCGCCGACAACAACGCGAACCAGCACAGCGCGTAATACAGGCCGCTGACCGGAATGCCTTCGACGCGGTCGCGCACGCTCTTCTGCAGCGACACCGCCGCGAACAGGCCGAACAGCAGCAGGGTCAGGTAGTAGCCCTTCTCGTTGAGCGCCATCGTGGCATTGAACAGGCCGATCAGGTACGCCGCCGCACCCAGCAGCAGGGCCACCCACGAGGCGGCGATGAAGGCGGTGGAGGGCTTGTGAGGCATGGCAGTATTCATTGCAGGTCCTTGGCAGGCAGACGGGCATGCTTTGCCCGGGCGTGCCCACCCTAGACGATCCCGCCGCTGCCGCACAGGGGGGCGCAGGACCTTCGGGCCACGACGGTAACGGCTGCGGTGGTATACAAGGGGCAGCCCGGCCATCCGCATCCCCGCCCTGGAGATACCCATGACCCGTACGCCCCTGCTGCTCGCCCTCGGCCTCGTGCCGATCCTCGCCACCTCCGCCTGCAACGCCGCCGATCCGGCTTCGGGTACCGCCCAGGCCACAGCGCCTGCAGCCACCGCCACCGACCAGCGGCCGTTCACCGCCACCGAAGTCAGCCGCTTCGACCAGCCCTGGGCGATGACCTTCCTGCCCGACGGCAGCCTGCTGGTCACCGAAAAGCGCGGCACGCTGCAGCACCTGGACCCGGCCAACGGGCAGAAGCACGAAATCACCGGCGTTCCCAAGGTCGCCTATGGTGGCCAGGGTGGCTTCGGCGACATCATCCTGCACCCGGACTTCGCCCGGAATCATGTTGTTTACGTCAGCTATGCCGAGGAAGGCACGCTCGACACCCGCGGTGCCGCGGTGGCCCGGGCCACGCTGGCACTGGATGCCGACGGGGGTGGCCAGCTGAAGAACCTGAAAGTGATCTGGCGGCAGAGCCCCAAGGTCAGCGGCGAGGGCCACTACGGGCATCGCCTCGCGTTCGGCCCGGACGGCAAGCTGTGGATCAGTTCCAGCGAGCGCCAGAAGTTCGATCCGGCCCAGGACATGGGCGGCAACCTCGGCAAGATCATCCGCCTCAACGACGATGGCAGCCTGCCCGCCGACAACCCGTTCGCCTCGCAGGGCGGGGTTGCCGCACAGGTGTGGTCGCTGGGCCACCGCAACATCCTGGGCATGGCGTTCGATGCCAACGGCAAGCTGTGGGCGCACGAGATGGGCCCGGCCGGCGGCGACGAACTGAACCTGATCGTGCGCGGCGCCAACTACGGCTACCCGATCGTTTCCAACGGTGACCACTACGACGGTCGTCCGATTCCCGACCACGACACCCGCCCGGAATTCGCCGCCCCGAAGGTGACCTGGACGCCGGTGATCTCGCCGGCCGGCTTCATGATCTACAGCGGCAGCCTGTTCCCGCAGTGGAAGGGCAGCGGCTTCATCGGCGGCCTGTCGTCGACCTCGCTGGTGCGCGTGGCCTTTGATGGCGACAGCGCGCGCGAAGCCGAACGCTTCAACATGGGCGAGCGCATCCGCGAAGTGGAACAGGGCCCGGATGGCGCCCTGTGGCTGCTGGAAGACGGCAGCAAGGCGCGCCTGTTGAAGCTGACGCCGAAGGCATGAGGTGCCGCCGGCCGCTGGCCGGCACGTTTTTCCGCGACGGCCCCGCGTGCGGGGCCGTCTGCGTTCACTGGATGGTGATGACCTTCACCTCGGTCTGCGTGCAGGCCTTGTCCAGGCACTTTCCGTTCAACCACACCTGTCCATCGCCAATCATCACGCCCTGCTGGTTGACGAACACCTTGCCGAAGTCCTGCCCGGACACCGCCTTGACCACCGCCGGGGTGATGATCTTCTCGTAGTTGCGCTGGAACTCACCGGGGCCGGAGATCTTCTTTCCGCCGCTGATGTTCAACGGGAAGCGCACTTGCTCGACCACCGCAGCACGATCACCGCCGACCACGGCGGTCTTGAACGCGTTGAAGACCTTCTCGAACTGCGCGGCATCGCCGAGCAGCGATTCGATGCGCGCACGCGCGTCCTCGGCGGGCGCCTCCGCGGTCGGTGCC
>OKID01000142.1_pt1 | contig 19838 bp, 19 predicted proteins | sample 1610601 | NCBI WGS metagenome assembly OKID01 (sample SAMN04436667, study PRJEB24849) | human gut metagenome | biome: human gut; feature: NICU; material: stool | host: Homo sapiens | place: USA: Saint Louis, MO | collected 2010-06-09 | reverse complement strand
CGGTCTCGGCATTCCTGCTGAACCGCTCTTCCGATCTCGCTGCCTCGATAGGCGTGCTGGCCGCCACTGTGGTCGCCATCCCCGATGGCGCGCGCTTCCAGGTGTTGGTGGGCAATGTCATGGGCTACCCGGGAACCATCATCGAGGTGCGGGTTCCCGCAGCGGCACAGCCTGTCGTGCTGCAGGCATGGCGCCCTGTACTGGCACACCTGGGAAGGCCCGTGGCGATGCGCTATCGGATTGCTCGCACCGGCGGCGAGCATGAAGCCCATGCGGTGGTGCCCACGCAGGTCCGTCAGCAGGGCGAGAAGCTGCAGGTGGCCATCGCACTGCCGGTGGACAGCGAAGTACTGCGTGCCGAACTGGCGCGACAGGCAGGATTGCCGGTCGAGGCGATCAACGTGCAGAGGCGCGACGTAGCGCCATGGCGGGAGTCGGGCTGGCAGCCACTGCCCGGCCCTTAGCGCCGAGCCCATGCTCCGCTGCCCTTTGCCCCTTCTCCGGATGGCACGCGCTGCGCGCGCCAGCCGAGCATCGGCTCGGCTCTACATCAAGCCCACACCCAGGTTGTGGATCACGACCCACGCGGCAGCTTCGCCGCCCACATGTTGTCCACCAGGTTCGGATACCGCCGCCCGTTTTCCTCGGCACGTTGCCGTGCCGCCGCCTTCTGCGCATCCGACAGCGGTTGCGACGTCTGCCCTTTGGGCCTGGGCTTTTTCCACGGGGGTGTCTTTGGCTCGCGCATCGCCGCAGCTTACCGCTTCAGGAAGTTCAGCAGCGCCAGATTGAAGCGGTCGGCATGGCTGGTATTGCAGCCGTGCGGCGCCCCCTCCAGGATCACCACTTCGCTGCCCTTGATGGCCTTGTGGGTACGCTGGCCGGAGCCCTCGAACGGCACGATGGCGTCACTGTCGCCGTGCAGGATCAAGGTCGGCACCGTGATCTTCTTCAGGTCATCCCGGAAATCGGTCGTGGCGAACGCCTTCATGCAGCCCAGCGCCGCCGCCTGGTCGGATTGATGGCACAGCGCGATCGCCACCTGGCGCGTCTCCTCGGTGACCATCAACTGGCCGTTGGCGCTGAAGAAGTCGCGGGTGAAGCCGTCGAAGAACGCTTCGCGGTCCTTCTCCAACCCGCTGCGCATTTCATCGGCCTTGGCCTGCGTCAGTGGACCTTCCGGATTGTCGTCGCTGCGCAGCAGGAACGGTGGCACAGCGGCCGCGAATACCACACTGTGCAGGCGATCCTGGCCATGGTTGGCCACGTAGCGCGCCACCTCGCCGCCACCCATCGAGAAACCGACCAGGGTGGCGTCGCGCAGGTCACGTTCCTCGATCAACCCCGCCAGGTCCGCCGCCAGCGTGTCGTAGTCATAACCTTCGGCCGGCTTGTCAGAGCGGCCAAAGCCACGCCGGTCGTAGCTGATCACCCGATACTGGGCGTCGCGCAGGATCGCCACCTGCGTCTTCCAGGCATCGGCGGACAGCGGCCAGCCGTGGATCAGGATGACCGGGCGGCCATCGCCACCGGTGTCTTCAACGTGCAGGCGGATGCGGGAAGCAGGCATGGGCGCTCCTGTGGAAGGGAAGGATTTCAGGCTAGTGGCCGTCACCTGTGGCGGCCGTGAGGGAATCCCGGCCGCTCATGACATCCCCTGCACAGGCAACGGCCTCAAGGCTGGAACCGGGCCGCCAATATGGGCATTCATTCCGTGGCAGGGCCGTTTCGTCGGAAGCCGGCTGCAGTGGCCCAAACGCCATGCGAGCCTGCGTGAACCCTCCCTGGAGCCTCACCATGCTGCTGCTCACCCTGCCCTTGCTGGCCGCCGGCCTCGTTGCCGCGCCAGCGCCCGCCGACACCCTGCGCGTGCAGATCCGCCAGGCCGATACCCAGCTCTTCGCTGCGGCCTTCGAGGCCTGCGATGCCGACAAGGCTGCGGCGATGACGACCGACGACATGGAGTTCTTCCATGACAAGGATGGCAAGTCGGCCAGCAGCCGCGAGGACTTCCGCCACAGCGTGGCCAACCTGTGCAGCAGCGCGCGCGAGGGTGGCTGGCAGCTGCGCCGCGAGCTGGTGGAATCTTCGCTGCAGGTGTTTCCGCTGCACGATGAGCGGGCGCTCGAAATCGGCGACCACCGCTTTTACGAGCGCGGCAACGACGGCGTGGAACACTGGACCGGCCAGGCCCGCTTCATCCAGGTCTGGCGCCGCGTGGGCGGGCACTGGCTGGCCGAACGGGTGATCAGCTATGACCATCGGCCGGCGGACTGACCTTTCCGGCGCCCTTCACCGGCCGGATCTATACTGGCAGAGTTCACCCCGACCCACCGCTACCGTTCGATCGCCATGGCAGAGATCACCCCCAACCACCCCGACTACGGCCTCAACCAGCAGATCCGTCAGGGCGTGGCCGCACTGGACGCCCAGCATGGCCGTGCGTTCGACCAGACCAGCGAGCGCCTGACCGCCAGCCTGACCGTGCTCGCCCGCGAGCAGGGCCTGCAACAGGTCGACCACGTGCTGGTCAGCAACGCCACGGCCCAGCACCCGGCCGGACACAACATCTTCGTGGTGCAGGGCGACCCGGCCAATCCAGCGCACCTGCGCGCGATGATGCCGACCGCGGTGGCGGCGCAGACGCCGGTGGAGCAGTCGATGCAGAAGTTGGGGTTGGGTGTGCAGCAGCAGGTTGAGGCGCAGGCGCAGGAAATGCAGAACCCCGCGCCGCGGCTGGGGTAAACGCTGCGGCATGAAATAGGGGCAGCGCGTTGCGCCCTGCCCCTGCGTTTACAGCCTGTGCACCGCTGTTACAGCTGGATCCGCGCCACGCTCTCGTCAGCGCCCTTGTCATCCTTCTCGCCGTTCTTGATGCTCACGAACAGCACGTTGTTCTTCGCATCCAGCGCCAGGCTGTTCGGGTGGGTCGGCACCGTGTAGGTGGCCACCTTCTGGTAGCTGTCACTGTTGTACGCCGTCACCGTGCCCGCTTCGCGGTTGGTCACGTACAGGCGCTTGCGCGGTGCATCCAGCAGGATGCCCAGCGGGCCGGCGTCGGTCGGGATGCTGGCCAGCTCCTTGCCGGTGCTGCGGTCGAGCACCAGTACGCGCTGGCCCGGATGCTTGCTGACCAGGCCGCTGCTCTTGGCCTGGTAGCCACGCAGGAATTCCGAGCCCTGGTCGGTCACGAACAGGCGCTTGCCCGCCGGGTCCAGCGCGATGTTCATCGGCTGCTCGGCGGCGATCCTGTGCTGCGCCACCACCTTGTTCGAATCGGTGCCCACCACCACCAGGTCGGCCAGCAGGTTGCTGGTGTAGACGCGCTTGTTGGCCGCATCCAGTGCCAGGCCCGGCGCCTTGGCATTGCCCAGGCCGTCGATGGTGTTGATCACCTTCAGCGTGTTCGTATCGATCACGAACAGCACGCTGCTCACGTCCGGCTGGCTGCTGTGGCCGGTCACGTACAGGCGGTTGGCCGCGCTGTCGACCACCAGCTCGCGCAGGTCGTGGGTGTAGGCGGCCTTGCCGTCCTTGCCGGCTTTCTTCTCCATCAGCTGGATGGTGCCCACGGCCTTGTTCTGCGCGGTGTCGACCACGGTCACCGACAGGTCCACGGTGTTGCCCACGTACAGGCGGTCGTGGGCGTCATCCAGCACCACGCCGAACGCCTTGCGCTCCAGCGGGATGCGGGTTTCCACGGCCAGCGTGGCCGGGTTCAGGCGCAGCACCTGGGCCGGGCCGGCGTCATCGCCGAAACCGCCAGAGGAGGCCACGAACACGGCGTTCTGCTTCGGGCTGTAGGCCAGCTCGTACAGGCCCTTGGCCACGGCCTGGCGCTGCACGGCGGTGGTGGCACTGGCGGCGGGCGCGTTGTCGGCGAACGCGGAGGGCACGCCGAGGCTGAGCGAAACGGCAACGGCCAGGGCGGCCGAGCGGAAGAGAGGAGTACGGAACATGCGAGCGTCCTTGAATGGGCACGGGAAGGTGTCCTGGCTCGCTGGGCCGTACTGCGACGGCCCGCCCCGCATCTGTCTGCGCGGGGTGGGCTGGCTGGGGATGCGGGGGAATGGTAGCAGGTGGGGGGCGTGGCGTGCGCCGTCGCGGGCATGGCCAACGCTCGACCTCGATGCTGCGCCCGCCGCTATGCCATCCGTGGGCCGTGGCTCTGCTGAAGCTGCTGCTCCTCCTGCAGGCGCTGCGCGTCTCCCTGCCGCTGATTCTGCTGCAACTGCGCGACCCGATCGAACGAGGCCTCCACCGGTGCCTGCGCAGCCACCTCCGCCGGCATGCTGGCGCGCTGGTGTGCCGGGTCACTGCGGTCGCCCTGCACGATGAACAGCTTCGGTGCGGTATCACCGCGCTGCTCGCCCAGAACCACCTCGTCCACGCGCGAGAACTGCTGCTCCTTCGACAGCGCGAGCAGGCTGGCGCTGACATTGCCGTTGCGCGCCCCGAAAGCGCCGAGGTCGGCTACCTGCTGGTGGATCTGGTTGAGGCGGGCATGATCGTCGTGCGCCGGGTCTGCGGGCGTGCCGCTTGCCGCGAGCGTACTGTTGCCGCGCCACTGCTCGCCGTTCTCGGTGAACATCCACTCGCGGAAGGTCTGCTTCGGCATCGGGTTCCACTGCACCTTGTCCAGTTCGCTGCCCTTCACCTGCTGCGGAATGGCATTGACCGCGCGGATGTTGTCCAGGACCCTGGTAGCGCCCTCGTAGTTGGTGATCTCCCCGGCCAGCCCGACCGGGCGCAGCCCAGCGTGGTTCAGGGCACCCCATGCGAAATCGGTGCAGGCGTTGGAGAAGAAGTCGTACTCCATGTCGAAGCCGTGCTTCTTCGGGTTCGCCGAGAACTCGAGGATGCGGTCGTACTGCGCCTTGCTGATCTCGATCGTGCGCTCGAAGCGGGGTTTGTCGTAGACCAACACATCCATGTCATCGACTTTGCCCCTGTTCGGCTCGTCCTTGGTGCCTGCGTGGGTGAAACCCATGCTCTCCGGGAAGGGTTCACCCGAACGGCGCAGCGACAGGAACATGTGCCCCGCGAACGATGGCTCCAGCAGAAACCTGTTTCCCTCAGCATCACGGCCGTAGCGCGGCGTGCCGGGGGCCGCCAGATGAATGGTTACGCTGTAGCGTTCGGCATCGTCCTTGTGCATGTCTACTTTCCTAGTGATTGGTAGCCAACGATCAGTTCTGCTTTCAGGCCTTCCAGCCGGGGCCGATCCTCCACAAGGTCCACCCGCAGAACGTAGCGCCCGGGTGCAATGCCTCCGACCTGCGCCAACTGCAACGTGCGATAGAGCACCTCTTCAGAGTACAACCCGGCCTCGGCCAAGCTGTTGATGTCCACGCTCCCCGTCGTCAGGTCTGTTACCACGCCATCCTCCCCGATTTTCTGAGAATCGCGTCCATCGCGAGTACGCTGCCAGAGCTGCACAGGACCAGGTGCACCGCCATCAATACGCTCCAGGCGCAGCCGCGTTGGCAGCCGTCCCAGCGTGATCTTCTCCGAAGCATCCAGCAGCCGTCGCGCATCGGTATCCTGCAGCCGCAACCCGATGTTCAGGATCGGAATGGCCGGCTTCTGGGGCGCCGGCAAATCAAACGTGACCTCGGCAATCCGACCGGCCTTCTGCAACTGCACGGCCCGCGTGAGCGGCACAACCGTGCGGGCCTCGGCCTGTGCGCGCGTCAGCAGGGACGGCGCAACCTCAGGCGCTGGTGACGCACGGCATGCCGCCAGCGCGCCCAGCACCGCCAGTACCAGCCCCCGCCGCAGTGACCGCGTCATTGCTCCTTCAACCGCAGCGAATCGGCCACATCGGTCTTGGCCGCCACCTCGGTGGCGATGCTGGCGCGGCGGTGCCCCGGGTCGTTGCGGTCGCCCTGCACGATGAAGATGCTCTCCGCCGCATGGCTGCTCTTCGTCGGCCGGCTGAGCAGCACGTGGTCCACGCGCGAGAGATTGTTCTGCTTGGCCAGCACCAGCAGGCTGGCACTGATGCGCTGGCTGGCCGCATCGAACGGGCGGCCATGCGCGGCATCCAGCTCGGCCACCTTCTGGATCAGCTGCGAGAACAGGCGATGGTCGGGATGCGAAGGGTCCAGCAGCGTGCCGGCCACTTCAATCGGCGTCGGCGGCGGCTCATCGCTGGCGCGGTCGCCCTGGCGATGATGCTCGGCCTCGCGCTCGGGCATCGCGTGGTGGGTTTCGGCATTCAGGTCGCTGCCCGGGAACGGCGCGGCAATGCACTGGATCTCCGGCAGGTTGAACAGCACCGCGAACTCGCCCAGGTTGCTGCCGCCATCCAGCGTCGCCGGCAGTGGATGCAGGCCAGCGTAGTGCAGCGCCGCCCAGACGAAATCGCTGCAGCGGTTGATGGTGGCCGGGCGGTCCACATCGAATTCGAACTCGGCCGGTTCCTCGGCGAAATCACGCAGGCAGCCGTAGTGCTCCTCGGTGATTTCCAGGGTGCGGCTGTAGTAAGGGTCCAGATGCTCGTCAGCATCGTCGTGGCGCACCTGTGCGTACTGCACGCCGGTGCGGGTTTCACCCGGCGCGTGGCGCGGTGGCGCGAAGCCGTAGCTGTGGGCCTCGTCGCCCGCAGCGACCTGCAGGTACATGTGGCCGCGCGGCGAGATGCCCCCACTTTTCAGCGGGGTGCCGGGCGCGGCCAGATAAAGGGTTGCGGTGTAGCGTGTTGCCTGCTCCATGCCTGTTCAGCCTTGATGGGTGCTGCGGTCCTGGATGGATGATGGCATAGGTGGGATGGTGGGCAGGTGGATAGAGGCGACCGATCGCGACTTGCTGAATATGTGAGCCAGCGTGCAGTACCAGCGCCCCGAACACTCGCGGGTGGCGGCACTAGCCCATCTGAATGCCGCCGGACGTCTGGGCCACCGCCTCGCGCTGCTGCGTTTCCTGACGGGTCTGTTCGGCCACTCGCGTGTCGATCTGCTGACTGCGGGCCACCCCCTCCTCAAGGCTTTGCTGAGGCTGGTTCAGATCCACCATGGCCCTGAAGCCAGGCGTCGTGCCCATCACGAAGATCTTCTCTTCCTGCAGCACCACATCGCGCAGCTGTCGCGGCTGGTGAATGCCGTTCTCCCGCGCAGCGACCATCGCTGACATCACCTGCGCATCGCTCACCTTCTCAGGCAGCTCCGATCGCATGCGGTCAAACAGCTGCTGCGATTCCGGCGACAGCGCAGCCAAACGCTCTTGCGGCCGCCGCTCACCCTCCACCTCGGTCAACAGCTTCTGCAACGTGGTTTGCTTCTTGGGGAGGGGATTCTCGTGCGTCGAATTGAGCTTGCTATCGGGGAACGGCTTGGGAATGCTCTTCAGCGCATCAATATTCGGAAGCACCTTCATCGTCCCTTCGAAGCTGGGATCGGGCTTCTCTAACTTGGGCCGCAGGCCGGCCTGACCAAGGCCCGTCCACACGTAATCGACGCAGCTGTTCGACAAACCGTTGTAATAGAGATTGAAGCGCTCCTGATCGCGATTGACGCTCGCCTCGCCGTACGCCTTCAATTTGTCGTACTGATCCTTGGTGATCTCGAGCGTGTAGGAGAACCGAGGGTTCTGGTAGGTCTCGAACTCCCCCTTCACCACGTGCCCAGGCCCGGTGATCCCCGTTTTTATCGGCGAGAACCCATATCCGTCTTTCTTGTCACCATCGGCAACCATGAAGTAGGCATGGCCCGCCGAAGATGAGTGGGTCGTGCCATCCTTGCCTGCAACAGGTGTGCCCGGGGCAGCGAGGTAGACCGTGACGGTATAAGGCCCCTTATTGCCTTCCTGGGGTGCGGCTGCACTGTTCGATTGACTGTCCATAGTCCTATTTCACGTTGTAGTTGGCGACGAGAAGCTCGAAGTTGAGATGTGCAACTTCCGGGTTGCCCTGCAGGTTGGTCACCTTCAGCCGGTACTTCCCGGCCGTCAGATCCCCGGAATCAGCACGGGCCACCTCATATTCCCTGTAGGCCAGGGCCATATCGTACTTTCCTGCGTTGACCAGACTGTTCGAATCCGCGCCGACGGCGCTCCTGTATTCGTACACATCGCCCTTGGCCGGTTGATATCGGCTGCCCTGCCAGACAGCAGGCAGATCGCGATTCAATACCTGTAGTGCTATGGGCGTTTCGGCGTCGCCGTCCAGCTTCCACAGCTGCACCTTCAGGGGAATCCGGGCGTCTTCAAGGAAGGCGACATCGCCCGGCTTCATGTCCGGACGCTTGGCAGGCCCACCGGTACGGAAACCGATCAGGAACGTGCGAGGTTTGGGATCCTTCTCCCAAGGCGGTGGCAGCTCAAAACGCGCCTCTACCGTCGCACCTGCATGGACCAGGTCCATAGGCTTGGCGACGGGGAAACCATCGCCATAGATCTGGGGTGCCTGGGCGCTACAGCCACCCACAAGCAGGGGCAGCAGTACCATCCATGGCCTCAGTAGGTGTCGCATCCGTTCCTCACATTCGGGCACTCACTTGCCTGCAGTTTATACACCGCACCGGCCGGCAGGACCTGAACTGGCTTCACATTGCCGCGTGGCGGAATTGGGATGCCTGCCGACGAACATTGCGCGGGGCAGTTCTGGTGTTAGCAGGCATGCGATGGTGCGGGCACTATTCCTGCACTCGGGAGGATGACCATGACCAGGATCGACACCGCATGGCTGGAAGCGTTCGACAATGAGCTTCTCCACCTGTTCGCCATCGACCATAGCGATGCCGGCATGGATGAGTACCTGCTGGGCTGCTACGCAGACCTTCCGCCTCGCGAAGCAGCACTGGCGTTCGGCAGCGACTACGACCTGGAGCGCGACGATGCGCTGTGGCCACGGCCGTGCGTGGCGTCGGAAAGTTAAGCTGTGTCGCAATCGGCCCGCTGCACGTATCAGCTCGGCGGGCTAGGTGTCGCTTTTGGGATCCTACACGGCTGCAAACCGTACTTTTTGAAGCGCATTCGGGCGGTAGCTTAACAACGGCCACAACCGCTGCACCGCAAGGGTTCTGTCGCGCGTGCGCCATGCAACAATGCCGTAAGCGTCAGCATTTGCGGCCTCTGCGGCCTACGGTTTCTTGGCATCTCGCAGCCATGCGAGTACACCTTGGCATGCCACCTCACACAGGGTGGCACGGGCGTCGAAAACCCGGTCAACAACCATGTGTTTGCGCTTGCCAGCCGGCGTCACGTTCGTGTGACGCCGGCTGGCAATCCGTTCGCGGTCCATGGCGGGCGGTGCGTGGGGGTCTTCGGACCCGCCGGATTGGTTGTTGACCGGTTTTCGAGCCTCGCATCGTCCGCCACTTTTATCGGTGGCGCTGCTGTCTGTCCTGTACGGAGCATTGCCATGAACACATCGGACTTCCGTTCCCTGCACGCGCAGTACGATCCGGACAACGCCGAACCCGAGCGCGAACCATCCGTCGATCCCAACGCCTTCGTCGCCACGCTGCACCGCATCGGAACTGGTGCGGCTGCGGACGGCCAGCCTTGGCCGGAGCGGCATCAACTGCCCGGGCGGCGTCTTCAGTTGGCGGACGCGGATTGCGCGCTGGCGGGTCTGCGCGTGGTGGCGGAGCTGATGCTGGCTGCGGAGCGCACTCGACAGAACGGTGCGCCCGAGGAGTATCTGGGGGATCGGGTGATGGAAGGGTTGAAGATGGCGTGTGTGGCGTTGACTGCACAGGTGACTGAGCGGTTGCACGTGCCGGAGTAGAGCCGGAGGATCTGAGTTTCAGACAATAGGCAGCGCGCCGCTAATGAGCTATCGGAAGGCGAACGGCCTTTCCTGCTCGCCGAACTGCGAACTTTTGATAGTGCTTTACGGCCTCCAACTGTCTTGCGGCGAGGAGGGTAGGCGGAGCTCTCATTATCCCTAGTCAAAAGGAAGGGTTAGGAAAGAGCAACTACTCAGCTGCCTCCGACAATATACTTGCCCGTCATAAAATCGCTCTGCGCCAGATGACCGCCGATACAGCATCAGGCATTCTGGAACTTAGGTCCGATGGCTTTCGCTGCGGCCTGCCGCGGGGAATCCAACGTACAATCGCATGACTCGTCGCCGCGATTGCTGATGACGAACTATGCAAGTTAAATTGAATTCGCTTCGCTGCACAATTTCCCATTGAACAGTAGTAGCTGCGCAATCTCTCAATAGCGCATTGATAGCAAAGGCGCACTGCATTCACGCACCGTGAGCTTGGAGCAGTTCACCCCACATACTTCACTCAGAAATTGCACCAGCCGTCTCGACTCAACGCTGGCCAATGCCGTCATCCGCAGAGGCAGTAAGCTCGGAATCATTTTCGAGTCCTCGCAATTGCCAGACATGCGATGGCCAGCAAATCGCAAAATTCATTATCAGAAAGCGCATAGCCAACGACTGCAGTTGGCAACCAAGATCTCCAAGATTTAAGCGTACGCGCGAGCCTTAGGGGCATCGTATTGCGGGCTCGTTTCCGTGCGATGGCGCTGCCAGCTTGGCACTAGGGCCTGACTCAGCGGTATTTCTCGAGGAGCCCTCCTCCCCTCCCGCAGATCCACTGGTGTCGGGACTCATCGACCCAAGCGTTTTGACCTAAAGATGTGGAGACGCAATATCAATCCTTCGCGCACACGACTTTGGTCTCCGCTTATGAGACTCCCTAGGCGGAGAATTGTCTCCTCCAATCAACATCGAGCACTTGACACTGCCCCCAGCCGTATTGGAATGCGGGGCGGTGTAGTGATAAGATGGATACACAATGTGTATCCATTTGGAACACCCAATGAAAGATGTAGGGATGCGAATCAGATTGGAACCCGAGCTTCGGAAGGCATTTGTGCATAAGTGCAGGCTTCATAACACTTGTGCCGCTCAGGTCCTAAGAGAATTCATGAGATCTTACGTTCATGACGTCAACTTGACTGAAGATGGCTATCAGCCGGCACCCACTGCTACAGATAAAAAACTATAATGGATATTTTGATATATGAAATCCGTAGTTAACACTGCCCGCTCCAAGTCAAAGCCAAAAGTTCGAGTAGCTGCCTTCTTCGCTGGCGCAGGCGGCCTCGATTTGGGATTCGACCAAGCAGGATTTGACGTCGTATATGCTACAGACTTCATACCCCAGTGTACTGAGACCATCAGAGCCAATTCATCAAAATCAATCCAATCGGCACCAGAAGTCGTTTGTGCAGATATTCGCACATTGAAGCAGAGCGACCTACCTTCGGATATTGATTTTGTTATTGGCGGTCCTCCCTGCCAGTCATTTTCAGCGTCTGGACGTAGAGCTGGAGGCGCGGCCGGAACACTGGACTCCAGAGGGACCCTGTTCGAGGCCTATTGTCGTGTCTTATCCTGGCTAAAACCCAAGGGATTCCTTTTCGAAAACGTTCGCGGCATCCTAGCAACGAATGGGGGAAAAGATTGGGCGCGAATTCAGCAGGCTTTCAAAGAGCTCGGCTATACAATTAGCTTCAGGGTTCTAGACGCACTTGATTACGGCGCTCCTCAGCAGAGAGAGAGACTATTTCTGGTCGGTCATCGAGCCGATCGCTCTTTCCTTTTCCCTGCCCCCCTATTTGGACCAGACTCCCAAAGCGGGCAGCCCCATGTCACCGCCGGCAGAGCTCTTGAGGGAGTAGTTCAAACTGAGGATGTTGCCGCACTGTGCCTCAAAGATGGCAAGTACGCCCATCTGCTTCCGCTCGTCCCCCCGGGTAGCAACTATCTTCACTTCACGTCGAAGCGAGGCTATCCGAATCCGGTCTTCGCTTATAGGTCACGATTCTCCGACTTTCTCTACAAAGCCGACCCCAATCTCCCAATTAAGACACTAATCGCAAGCCCCGGAAAGTACACCGGACCGTTTCACTGGGATAGCAGATACTTTTCTGTGGCCGAGTACAAGCGCCTTCAAGGCTTCCCCGATGACTATATCGTGACGGGATCCAGGTCCGATGCGATCAAGCAAATCGGAAACTCTGTAAGCCCGAAGATTGCATTCGCCCTTGCACAATCTATTGCCACCCAGATTTTTGACATAGACACCGGCATTGAGCTCCTGCCTGCAGATGCGCCGCTCAGCTTCGATAAGAGAAAAAGTGCCAAGGCGAGGAATACGAGAAGGCTGCACGCAATCGTAGACGAATCTAAGGGGGCCATGGCAAGTTCATTTTCTATATTCGACTACGAGACCAGAATTGAACCAACACTCGCTCCTGCCGGAAAGAAGAACACCAAAGTCACAAGAGTAAAGGATGGCGTAAAGATATCTGTTCGATCGGATGGCTCAAAGAAGCTATTCGCGAAAATGACGATGCGCTTACCCGGAATTATGCCGACATCTGAAGGTGACCCCACAGATGGATACGTTCGCATCGAAGTTTTCGGCGAGTCGCCTCATTCAATCCAAACAATGTGGAACGCGATCGACGACTGGGTCATCAGATCCAGTAATTTCCATTCGCTTTTCGAGCTCTACGGCCACTTCACTGAACCGCACCCGATTTTCGAAATTGATAATTTTGTTACCCACTCGACTCATCCTATCGCGACATTTGCCAAGCACTGCTCAAAGTTTGAGAATTGTTCGACCCACTTGAAAAGATCTCACTTGACGGATCTTTTCGGATCATCCCTTGGCACGAATAATTTTCTTGATATAGTAGAGATTCTGAGAGGGTATCGATTCGACATCCGCTGCTTTGAAACTAACATTGCGATGCCTAAAGATAAGTACATGGTGGCATACCCCTTCACTCTCCCTCATAGAAAGCAGATGAACTTCTCAGTAAAGAGGCGGCAGACGGTTCTTCAGAACGTGTTGAGCCCTCGCAATGACGAGATGTATTGATAGGGATATGAAATGAATCGACCACCAGAATCTGAGTGTAAGGATCTAGCTTCCGTTTACGGAACGGAAGCGGAAGGACGAATCGGGGAGCAGGTTCTGAACTGCTTACAGCTGGCGCTTTCATATGCGGAAGATGATTACGCAAAGGGCGAGGAAGTAAATTTCAAACTCAGCCCACGACTCAAGTCTGCGATAGAGAACCTCTCCGCAAAATCCGAGACTTCCACCACCGCTTTCACCAACATCGTGACGGCCATTAGCATAAAGACAGCGCGCCCGGAAATTGATGTCCGCTACCATCAAGTTCAGATTCAGAATCAGACCAATCGACCAGCGGGATTCAATTTTCGGGGCGTATCCGAGAAGAACATTTACCCATGGCTATCCAAGAATGAGTTTAATGGCGCCAAGTCGGGATGGCAGACGCGCACATTCGAGCGCCCAAAGCCATATTTTCTTTCGTATGACGAAAACATTGGAACCATCAAGACTAGCTTTCTTGAAATATACGACGAGCTAGAATCCGGAGATTGCGATCCATTTGAAGCGCTACGATTTCTGATTTACAAGCAAATTCAAATACGCGCCAAAAAAGGAATAATAATCGCCGAACCAAAGACGCGAGATATAGCCACTATTGTGCGCATGCTAACGGAGCACTTTTCTCAAACATACAAGAACAAAGGCGCATCAAGACTGCCAGTCCTAGCCTTCCACGCGATTTACACCGTTCTGGTGCGCGAGATGCAACGCTTTCATGGCATGTCCATCAGACCTCTTGAATCACATTCAGCGGCAGACGCTCAAACCGGCGCAATTGGGGATATTGAGATAGCAAGAAGCGATGGATCTATTTTTGAAGCCCTTGAGATTAAACACAACATCCCTATTGACTCCACCATTATTGAGCATGTAAAGCGCAAGGTGATGGATAAATCCGTCGATCGCTACTATGTTCTTACCACCCATATCAGCAGCGATAAGCCCGGACTGGAGGAAGAGTTAACCTCAATCCAGGCACGCTTCGGATGCCAGGTAATAGTTAATGGAGTGTACCGATCCCTTTATTATTACCTTCGCCTATTGTCGGATCCTTCGAGCTTCGCTCCAGAGTATGCCGCACTATTGAAGACCGAGAGAGCCATCAGCTTCGAACACCGTGAAGCTTGGAATAGAATCGCTATGGGCTAGCGGGTACAAAGGCCTTCTAGACTATATTCTACCCCCCGGAGCCCAAGACATCCTCACAACAGTTGAACTTCTTCGGGAGGCCTTAAAAAAGGCGGCCAATGTGGCCGCCTTCTTTTTGTCCAATTAATTCATCAGTCAAACCCCAACAGGATTAGCCTTCTCCGGATCAATCTTGTACTGCTTGATCGCCCGGGCCACATCCTTCGCGGTCATCTTCCCTTCCTTCGCCAGCGCCGCAATCGCGGCATGCGCGATGTAGTACCGGTCAACCTCAAAGAACCGGCGCAGGTTCGCACGCGTATCCGAGCGACCAAACCCATCGGTACCCAGCACGGTGTACGACATCGGCACGAACGCACGGATCTGGTCCGCATACGCACGCACGTAGTCGGTGGCGGCAATCGCCGGGCCCTGGCGGCCTTCCAGCAGCTCGGTCACGTAGGCCTTGCGCTGCTCACCTTCCGGATGCAGGCGGTTGGCACGTTCCACGTCGAAACCATCGCGACGCAGTTCGTTGAAGCTCGGGCAGCTCCAGATATCGGCGGTCACGCCGAAGTCCTTGTCCAGCAGCTCGGCCGCGGCAATGGCTTCGCGCAGGATGGTGCCCGAACCCAGCAGCTGCACGCGCAGCTCGCCCTTCTTCGGCTTGCCGGCGTCGGTCAGCAGGTACATGCCCTTGACGATGCCTTCGGCCGCGCCTTCCGGCATTTCCGGGTGGGTGTAGTTCTCGTTCATCAGGGTGACGTAGTAATACTCGTCCACCTGGTCTTCCATCATGCGCTTGGTGCCATGCTGCAGGATCACCGTCACTTCGAAGCCGAAGGTCGGGTCGTAGCTGCGCACGTTCGGGATGCCACCGGCCACCAGATGGCTGAAGCCATCTTCGTGCTGCAGGCCTTCACCGTTCAGCGTGGTGCGGCCGGCGGTGCCACCCAGCAGGAAGCCGCGGGTACGCATGTCCGCTGCCTGCCAGGCGATGTCGCCCACGCGCTGGAAGCCGAACATCGAGTAGTAGATGTAGAACGGCAGCATCGGCACATTGCTGACCGAGTAGCTGGTACCGGCGGCCATCCACGAGCTGATCGCACCCGGCTCGCTGATGCCCTGCTGCAGCACCTGGCCGCTCTGGTCTTCGCGGTAGAACATCAGCTGGTCGGCGTCGACCGGCTTGTACTTCTGGCCGAACGGCGCGTAGATGCCGATCTGGCGGAACAGGCCTTCCATGCCGAAGGTACGGGCTTCGTCGGCCACGATCGGCACGATGTGCGGGCCCAGTTCCTTGTCACGCAGGGTGATGTTCAGGCTCTGCACGAAGGCCATGGTGGTGGAGTAGCTGCGCTCGCCGCTGCTCTTCAGCAGGCGCTCGTAGGCTTCCAGCTTCGGCGCCACGAAGGTCTTGTCGGCCTTGCGGCGGCGCTGCGGCAGGTAACCGCCCAGCGCGGCACGGCGTTCCTGCAGGTACTGCACTTCCGGCGAATCCGGGCCCGGGTGGTAGAACGGCACCTGGCCATCGGCCAGCTGCGCGTCGGTCACCGGAATGTTGAAGCGGTCGCGGAAGTGGCGCACCGCTTCGTCGTCCAGCTTCTTGGTCTGGTGGGTCGGGTTCAGTGCCTCACCGGCGCTGCCCATGCCGTAACCCTTCACGGTCTTGGCCAGGATGACGGTCGGCATGCCCTTGGTGTTCACGGCCTGGTGGTAGGCGGCGTACACCTTGTGCGGGTCGTGGCCACCACGGTTCAGGCGCCAGATGTCGTCGTCGCTCAGGCCAGCGACCATCGCAGCGGTTTCCGGGTACTTGCCGAAGAAATGCTCGCGGGTATACGCGCCGCCGAAGGCCTTGCAGTTCTGGTATTCGCCGTCGACGGTTTCCATCATCAGCTTCTTCAGGACGCCGTTGGTGTCCTTGGCCAGCAGGGCATCCCAATAACCGCCCCACAGCAGCTTGATCACGTTCCAGCCGCCGCCACGGAACACGCCTTCCAGTTCCTGGATGATCTTGCCGTTGCCGCGCACCGGGCCGTCCAGGCGCTGCAGGTTGCAGTTCACCACGAAGATCAGGTTGTCCAGGCCTTCACGGCCGGCCAGCGCGATGGCACCCAGGGTTTCCGGCTCGTCGCTCTCGCCGTCGCCGATGAAGCACCACACCTTGCGGTCGGACTTCTCGATCAGGCCACGGTTTTCCAGGTAGCGCATGAACTGCGCCTGGTAGATGGCGGCCAGCGGGCCCAGGCCCATCGACACGGTCGGGGTCTGCCAGTAGTCCGGCATCAGCCACGGGTGCGGGTACGAGGACAGGCCACCGCCATCCACTTCCATGCGGAACTTGTCCAGCTGCTCTTCGCTGATGCGGCCTTCCAGGAAGGAACGCGCGTAGATGCCCGGGGCGCTGTGGCCCTGGATGAACAGCAGGTCGCCCGGGTGGTTTTCGCTCGGGGCGCGCCAGAAGTGGTTGAAGCCCACGTCGTACAGGGTGGCGCCGGAGGCGAACGAGGCGATGTGGCCGCCCAGGTCACCCGGCTTGCGGTTGGCGCGCACCACCGTGGCCATCGCGTTCCAGCGGATGATGGAACGGATGCGCCATTCCAGCTCGGCATTGCCCGGGCTCTTGGCCTCGAACTGCGGTTCGATGGTATTGACGTATTCGGTGGTGGGAGAGAACGGCAGGTAGGCGCCCGAACGACGGGTCAGTTCCACCATGCCTTCCAGCAGCTGATGCGCGCGCTCGGAGCCCTCGACATCAATAACGGCCTTCAACGACTCGATCCACTCCTGGGTTTCCACAGGATTCGGGTCGTTGTTCAGCACCTCGTTCAACCAGTTCATTAGCGCTCCCATAACCGCACGCACGCGCGCGACTGTTGTATAGATTTCTAGACCGCAAAGTGTAGCGCACCAAGGGCTTTCGTCACTTGGCTACGCTGGCGTATGGATGCAACCGGCCAGTGTCCGCAAGGGGCTTGCCGGGCCCGCTGATGGCCCTGCGGCGGGCCTTGGCGGCGGCGCGGGCTGTCGCTTGCGGGCCGCTGCGCCCATGTGCAGGACGCAGTGTTACCGCTGCCGATGACGGTTGTAGGGCAACTCCGGCACCGCCGTAGGTGGGCGCCGGGCAGCGGTTCTGAACCGGCGACAACATGTCGCACCTGCCTCTGGATCGCTGCCAGTCGCGGGCCCAGGGTGGGTCGCGAGTGATGGGCCCGATGGCCCTGCTCCCTTCCACAGCATCGCCGGGGCGCCTCGCAGGGGGCGCCCCTTTTGCTGTGCGCACGAAGGTCCGTGGCCCAAATTGCACCTGCTTGTGGCCGGATCGGATGTTGTCGCTTTCGACATATCGATATATCGTTTGCACACTCGTTTACCGATATATCGAAATGAGCCGAAGCCCCTCTCCCAGAGCCCGTTCCACCGATTCAGCGGTGCCACGTCGCAATGGCCAGCCGCGGGTGCTCAGCCGCGGCGACCTGCGCCTGCTGGTGCTGGCCCTGATCGGCGAGCAGCCGCGCCATGGCTACGAGCTGATGCAGCTGATCAGCAACCAGTTCATGCAGGCCTACACGCCCAGCGCCGGCACCATGTACCCGCTGCTGGCCAGCTTCGAGCAGGCCGGCTGGATCGAGGCCGAGGAAGTGGATGGCAAGCGGATCTTCCGCATCACCGCTGCCGGTGAGTTCGAGCTGAAGGTGCAGCGCACCCAGGTACGCCTGGCGCAGCGACGTGCCTTCGACCGTGCCCGCGAGATCACCAAGGCCTCGCTGCCGCCGCCGCTGGCCACTGCCCTGCGCGAGTTCAAGCGGGCGCTGGTGCATCACCACGGCCGCTGGGCCGAGGGCGAGGCGGACGAAGTGGCGGCGCTGCTGACGCGGGCCTCGGCCCTGCTCAACGGTACGGCCGGTAGCGAGCAACCACCGATTTCAACGACCCAGCCAGACTGAATCCAGCCAGGTCGCCCCTACGCCGCGCGCCCCCGCGCGACACCTTTACAGGTAACCCCCATGACCGAACACAACAACACGCGCCTGCGCCTGGATGTGCGCTTCCGTGAACTGACCGTGCTGCGCACCGAAGAGGTCACCCCGCACATGCGCCGCATCGTGCTGGGTGGCGACGACCTGGCCGGCTTCGATTCGCCCGGCGCCGACGACCACATCAAGCTGTTCTTCCCCAACGCTGCGGGCGAGATGGTGCTGCCGGTGCTGACCGCCGAAGGCCGCAGCTACCCGGCCGGCAAGGCGCCTTCGCCGGCCCGTGACTACACCCCGCGCTGGTGGGACCACGAGCGCGGCGAGCTGGCCATCGACTTCGTGCTGCACGACCAGGGCGTGGCCGGGCCGTGGGCCGAACGCGCACAGCCGGGCGACATGCTGGTGATCGGCGGCCCGCGCGGCTCGTTCGTGGTGGCCGACACCTACGACGCCTACGTGCTGATCGGCGATGAAACCGCACTGCCGGCCATCGCCCGTTGGCTGGACATGCTGCCGGACAGTGCCGAGGTGCAGGCCTTCATCGAAGTGCGCGACGAGGCCGAGCGCCAGGACCTGCCGCAGTACGAGAACGTGCGCATCCACTGGCTGGAGCGCAACGGCTTCCCGGCGGCCAGCAGTACGCTGCTGGAAGACATGCTGACCGACTTCGAGGCCCCGGACGGCGATGTCTTCTACTGGATCGCCACCGAATCTCGCCGCGCACGGATGATGCGCAAGTTCATCGAAGGCCACCTGGGTGTGCCACGCGACTGGATTCGTTCCACCGGCTACTGGAAGGCCCACCCGGACGAAACCGACGGCGATTGATCAAAAGGCGGTGGGTGCGGACCCTGCTTGGTGGGTGCGGACCGTTGGTCCGCACGATCCCTCAGCGCAACGCGCCCAACCATGCCACGCACGCTTCGCTCGGGCTCTGCTTGGCCTTCACCGTCATCCCGCTCACGCGCACGAACGTCTGCGCCGCCTGCGCCACCCTCTGGCGGGCGATCAGCGCCGCCTGCTTGGTGGCAGCCTGCTGCTTGCGCAGCTGCACGATGTTGATCGAAGGCCGACCCACCGGCGCGTACTTCTGGTCGCGGCGCAGCACGTCGGCCACCTGCGCCACTTCGAATTCGGCCTGCAGGTAGCGGTGCTGTGCTTCCACCAGCTCGCGCAGCGGCGCGCGCAGTGCAGCGGTGTCGGCGAAGGCGGCCAGGGCCGCGTCGCAGGCAGCGTCATCAGCGAAACGGGCGCGCAGCGCATCCACGCTGGCCAGGGTCAGTTTGGCCATGTGGGCCTCGTTGCTGCAGGAAAGGAGCGCGATTGTCGCATTGCTTGCCGGCGGATGCGTTGAACCGGGCGATGGAATACCTGTAGAGCCGAGCCCACGCTCGGCTCATCGCGCGCAGCGCGAGGGTTTTCCGATGGCGGAACGACGAGCAGCCGAGCATGGGCTCGGCTCCACAATGGCCCGCTGTATCACCCACGGAAGTGCGCGAAGGTCTGCTGTGCGGCATGGTAGAAGACACGCTGGTGGAACGGGCCGGTACCCTCGGCCTGGAACCGAAAGTGGTGCGCGAGGCGCTGACCATGCACGTGGATGAGCTGCTGCACACCCGTGGCGTGCTGCGGCTGGTGAAGGCGCAGATCAACGGCATGATGCCCGGCGTGTACTTCGGGCTGCTGTTGCCGGTGCTGATCATCGCCCTGCTGTTGGCGCTGGAGATATGGGCCGCGAAGCGGTTCGGGTGGACGCGGCAGGCGGCGCCCAGTGCTCCTGTAGCAACTGTCTTGTCAGGCGGAGGCCATCTGGGCCTCCGCGTCACGCTTG
>OKID01000141.1_pt1 | contig 19995 bp, 13 predicted proteins | sample 1610601 | NCBI WGS metagenome assembly OKID01 (sample SAMN04436667, study PRJEB24849) | human gut metagenome | biome: human gut; feature: NICU; material: stool | host: Homo sapiens | place: USA: Saint Louis, MO | collected 2010-06-09 | reverse complement strand
GTGCGGCCGGAGCCTTGGGAGCCTTCGGCGGTGCTGGCGCCACGACCTTGGGTGCCGCCGGTGGCGCGGGCGGTGCCGGCGGCACCGGCGCTGCGACCAGTCGCATCGGCGCCACGCCCACCACCACCACCACAGCAGTCAGCGCCATCGCCAGGATGCGCGGGCAGGCCCGGCGCGGCTGCAGCGAGAGCAGGCGACGCTTGAGGCTGGTGGCATCCGGTGCGGCACTGGCCACGCCCAGGTGCGGCTGCGGTGCCACCCCCAGTTGCAGCAGCAGACGGCCATAGGCCTGGCGGCTGGCAGCGTGCTGGCCCACCACCGCTGCGTCCACCGCTTCTTCGCGCGCTTGTGCATATTCACGCACCGACAGGCGCAGCAGCGGATGGAAGAAGAACAGGTGCTGGGCCAGCGCAGGCAGCAGGCCCCACTGCAGGTCCCGCCGCTGCAGGTGCTGCAGTTCGTGGGTCAGGGCCAGGTCCAGCGCGTCGCCCTGCAGGGCATTGTCGCCAGCCGGCAACAGCAGCACCGGGCGGAACGGGCCGACCAGCTGGGGTGCGTCCACCTGCGTGCTCATCCACAACCGCGGCGCAGGCCGCACGCCATGTGCATCGGAAGCCAGCTGCAGGGCCTGCACCAACGCCTGGTCCTCGCAGGGATAGGCCGCTGCCAGCAGCGCGCGGCAGCGACGCCACTCACCGAAGGTACGCAGCGCCATCAGCAGCACGCCGGATGCCCACAGCGCGGCCAGCGCGACGGCCCACCACGCCACTGCCGGCGCGTCCGCTGCAGGCATCGGCATCGCGGCCAGCAACTGTGCCGAGGCCTCCGGGGCCAGCGGGTAGACGATGTCAGCGGCCACGTCGGTCGCGGTCATCGCCACCGCCTGCGGGGCAGGCAGCCAGGCCAACTGCAACGGCTGGCTCCAGAACAGGCCGAGCACGGCCTGCAGCGAGACCAGCCACCACAGGCGGCAGCGGGTCGCCGCCGACAGCGACGGCAGCGCGCGGCACAGGCCGTACACCAGCGCCACCAGCAGCACGGTCTGCAGGCTGGTCCAGCCCAGGCGTTCCAGCATCGGGATCAGCATCGTGGTGTCCATGGCTCAGCCCTCGTGGCGACGCGATTGGAGTTGGGCGACCAGCGCTTCCAGCTCGGCCAGCTCGTTGTCGCTGACCTTCTGCCGCTGCGACAGATAGGCCACGAACGGCGACACCGAGCCCTGCAGGGTGTTGTCGACGAACTGCGCCACCGCGCCCTGCAGCACGCTCTGCGGGCCACGGGTGGCCTGGTAGCGGTAGACGCCGTCCTGCTGCCGGCGCTGAAGATACCCCTTCGCCCGCAGGCGCTCCATCATCGTCAGCACAGTGGAACGAGCCAGCCCACGGGCCTCGCCGTAGCCACTGGCGACCTCACCGACACTGGCCGGCGCATGTTCATCGATGTACTGCAGCAGGGCCAGTTCCTGGTCCCCGATGGTCTTGCCGCGCATGACACCACTCCCTTGACTACACGTGTCGTCACTGTCAGCTTGACGACATCTGTAGTCAACCCCCCGGAAGTCATGGGCCGACGAACGGTAGGCACCACCGAGCGCTTAAACCTTTGACCCGCCCGCCGCATCCGATCCGCAACGCCCCGCTGGAATTCCGCATGTCCCGCCCAATGCTCCGAGTCCTGCTCATGCTCGTCAGTGCCCTGCCCTTCGCCGCCGTCTCTGCCAGCCAGGACCAGGCCAACGACCAGACCCGCCGCCTGATCCGCCAGATCATGCTGGAGCAGCGCATCCCGGGATTGCAGATCGCGGTGGTCAAGGATGGGCAGATCGTGCTCTCCGAAGCCTACGGGCTGGCCAACGTGGAGAACGGTGTGCTTGCCTCGCGCGACACCCGCTTCCCGCTCAATTCGGCCACCAAGGCATTCACCGGCGTGGCTGCCGCGCAGCTGGCCCAGCAGGGGCAACTGGATCTGGACGCGCCGGCCTCGCGATATCTGGGTGATCTTCCGCCAGCGTGGAGAGACGTACGCGTACACCAGCTGCTGGCGCATACCTCCGGCCTTCCGGACATCCTTGATGCGAACGGGCTGCTGGGCGGAGGTTCCGAAGCACAGGCATGGGCGGCGGTGACAGCTCGACCGCTGGAAGCGGCGCCTGGGCAGCGCTTCGCCTACAACCAGACCAACTACGTATTGCTGGCACGGATCATCGCGCAGCAATCCGGCATGCCCTACGAACGTTTCCTCGCCACCGGCCAGTTCAGCAGCGCGCGCATGGCCCGCACCACCTTCGGCGACAGCTACGACCTGATTCCGGATGCGGCGACGATGTACAGCCTGGCCCCGCGTGCCACCGACGCTGTAGATGCGCCGTCCCGCCTGTCGCATTGGTTCTACGACATACCGCCTTCGCTGTGGGCGGGTGGCGGCATCCTCACCACCGCCGACGACACCGCGCGCTGGCTGGTCGCGCTGACCGAAGGCCGCCTGTTGCCGGAGACGGCCCTGCGGCGGATGTGGAGCGCAGAGCGCCTGGCGGATGGCCGTGCCGGCCCGTGGGCGGGTGGCTGGGCGGTACTGCGCGCGTCGCCCGACCTTCAGGTGGCCGGTATCGGCGGTGCGCGCTCGGCCTTCGTGGTCTATCCCGAGCGCGGCGTGGCGGTAGTGGTGCTGACCAATCTTGTCGGTGCCAATCCGCAGCAGTTCATTCCGCGCATTGCCGACTTCTATGCGACTGCTGAAACAGCGCTCAGACGCGGCAGGCAGCGGCAACACTGCGAGGGGTAGCGCATGCCGCTCCTGGAGTATCTCCATCCATGTTGGCGGCAATGAGCGCACCGTGTCCGCGATGTGCGCATCATCAACTATCTCGTAAATTTTCCCGTGACAGAGTAGAGCGGCTCGAGTAACCACTCATAGAGCTTTCGGCGCTCTCCCATAATATCTGCTTCAAGCTGCATACCTGGACGCAGTGGCTCGCGGTTCCCATATGCCAGAACATCCTGGTGGTCCAGCGAAACGAAGACACGATACAGGGACTGATTTGGATCGTTGCTCTCCTTACTTTTCATCATTGCGCTTCTGGAGATGCGAATTACGGTGCCCTCATGAGTACCGAACTTTTGGTAGGGATATGCTTGGTACCTCAGCAAAACTCGATCACCCACTTTCACGAAGCCTATCGCGGAACTCGGGACAAGCAACTGCGCTCTTAGCTCGGACCCTTCGGGTAGCAAGCTAAGAATCGCCTGACCTGGCTGTACGGCCTGTCCGGCCTCGACCAACCGGTTCGCGACAAGTCCGGCTACGGGAGCCCGAAGAAGGAGTTCGCCATCGGCCTCCATCCGAATAGTTTCCTGGCTCAGTGCCGCCAAGTCCCGCTCAGACGCGGCCTTAGTCGACAGCCTCTGCTGAGGAATCTCCGCAAGGCGCTGCTCCAGTTCAGCCAGACTCCTACGAATTGACGTCGCTTGGCGTTGGAGCGCCTGCTGTGCGTTCACCATCTCAAGTGTCGATTGCTCTTGCTGGTTGATCTGAACGAGACTCACATAACGCTGACCCTCCACGCTTCTATAGCGAGCTACGGTTTCGCGCCCGATCCTTACCTGCTCGCCGCGTGTCTGGATCTCAGACTCAATCTGGGCTAGCTCTTGCAACATCGCGCTGCGCTGCGCTTTGGCGCCGTCCTGCTGGGCTGCAAACTGTCTGTCCTGAAACTCGCTGATCGCGCTTACGCTTGCAATTCGGCTCCTCTGGGCATCGAGCAAGGTAGACACAGAATCGCGACCGGAGGACGTGACTCTTGGAACATTCACTGTCAGCAGTCCATCTTGAACACGAACATGGTCGCCCTCTTCCACATTCAACCTTGACACGACACCTGCAGAGGGAGCGACGACTGTGGACAGCCCGAGATCTGGCACAAGTTCACCCAGTACCCGCGATCTGCGCGAGTACTCGCCCAGGTACAGGAAGCTGACAATTGTCGAGGCAGCTATCGCTGCGAAGAGCCCCAGAATCCAGAATCGAACAGGTTGCGCGAGAGATATCGCCCCGAGCCAGCTGCGCCGCTGTGCGTCCACTGCCTCCTTTCGGAACAAATCGCTCATGAAACAGTGACCTTTTCACGCTGTTCTCCGTTCGCCAAAGGACCCGAAGGGCTTCGCTTCAGTTCCGGAGCAATCGTCCCCGCATGCATAACGAGGACTCGGTCGGCACTTGCGATCGTCTCGGGACGATGAGCAATGATCACTCGGGTGAGGTCAAGCTTCCGCACCGCGTTGCTGACAAGCCTCTCTCGATCCACGTCCAGATGGCTGGTTGCCTCGTCAAGAAAGAGAAAACGAGGTTTCCGATACAAGGCTCTAGCAAGGATTACCCTCTGCCTTTGGCCTCCCGACAAGGAGGTTCCCATGTCTCCGATCAGGCTGTTATACCCCATTGGCATCGCAGAGATATCGTCGTGGACTGCAGCTAGGCGAGCTGCCTCACGCACTCGATCTTCGTCCCAGTCCTGATCCTCGAAGGCAATATTTTCACTCACACTTCCCGCGAAGAGCTGATCATCCTGCATTACAGCTCCGATCACTCGGCGATAGGCATCCATGTCGAGCTTGGAAAGCGGCACGCCCCCGACTCGAACCTCGCCTTCGGAGGGTTGCAGAAGGCCAAGCAGAATCTTCAGTAATGTTGTCTTTCCGCAACCCGAGGGACCGATGATGGCCACCGATTCGCCGGGCTCAATCACCAGGCTGCAGTTCCTGAGTACCCACGGCTCACCAGGAGCATAGCGAAAGCCAAGTCCATCGGCCTCGATACGCAGATCATCAGGGGGCAGACCACCTGACCTTAAAGAAGAGCTCTCCGGCTCCGTGAGAACAATGTCAGAAAGCCGCTCACCATGTAAGCGAAGCATGCGGAGTTCCACCCACTTGTCGATCAAGGCGCCCACGCGCTGTGAGAACTGATCCTTGTAGGCAAGGTAAGCGATCAGCATACCCACTGAGAACACGCTCTCCATTGCGAGAAGCGCTCCAATCCAGATGACCGCGATGCGTTCCAGACCAAACACAAATTGGCTTGCGCCACTGAAACCCAGGCCAAACTTCGAAAGCCAAATGTCTCGGTTGATGGCATCGTTCAAAAGGTTGAAGTAGCCAGCTTGGCGAATCGACTCGCGGCCCGCGACCTTCACTGACTGAACTCCGCGGATTGACTCAAGCAGATGACTCTGCTGTTTTGCCCCCGCGATCAACTGCGCCTCGGTTCCGCGCCGAAGAGGATTAAATGCTAACGCGCGCGCGACGGCATACAGGGCGACGGCGATTAGGGTGACGAGAGCGAGCTTCCAGCTGTACAGCAACATCATGCCAAGCGTCACTGTCATCATGAGACCGTCGATCAGCGCTTCAACAAAACTTGTCGTCAGCGTTCGCTGAATGGCCTGAACACTCCCCATGCGCGAGGTGACGTCACCCAGATGGCGCTTCTCAAAGTAATCCAAGGGCAAGTGCATGAGATGTCGAAAGACGTTGCCGGTCCACTGCAGGCTCAACCGATTCGACAGATAAATCACCGCTCTGCCGCGAATCTGTCCGATGCATACCTGCAGTACAAGTGCCAGACCAAAGCCGAGGCCAAGTACAGTCAGAAGGTCTCTATCGGAAGCGACTAGTGCCTGATCAACTGTCCATTGCATGAAGAATGGCGCTATCAGCACGAATATTTGAAGAGCAACTGACAACATCAGCAGCAAGCCGAGGGATCGCCATAGCCCTTCGATCTTTCCGGTCAATTGCTTCAGCGAGACTGCGGCTGGAGGCGGCGTGACCTGGAACTCTGCGGTTGGATGGAGCTCAAGAGCGATGCCCGTAAAGTGCCGCGAGACCTCTTCGAAGGATAGCTTGCGCTTGCCAAATGCCGGGTCCAGGACAGTGACGCTGCTTCGATGGAGCTTCTCAATCACCACGAAGTGATTAAGGTCCCAATGCGCGATGCAGGGCAGTTGCAGCTGGCTCAGATGCTCCATGTCCAAGCTCAACGGGCGACAACGAAAGCCAAGCTTTGCCCCAACGTCAATGATGTGAGCCAGCGTAGCGCCTTTGAGCGAGAGCGGATACCGGCGACGAAGTTCCCGAAGCCCGGCCTTGTTGCCATGGTGCGCCGCGACCATGGCCAAGCATGCAAGACCACACTCAGCCACCTCAGACTGTATAGGGGCGTCCATGCGTCGCCCTCCTAGTCGTGAAAATACTTCATCGATTGCGTTCTCAATTGCGGTGGATCTCCAGACTAAGCGGACGCCCGCTGCAAAATGCTTTCAAAGAACTTTGAGAATAGGATGTAAATTTCGCCACCTTGACTCCAAAGGAACCACAGCAATGCAATCGCACCAAGAACATGAGCGTCCCGCCTTTTGACTCTGAAAACATAGAACTTGCCCCGCTCACCTCCACCTTTTGAATCATCTGATTGCACAAATGGCTCCACGACGAAAAATGGAAGATGCCGGGTAGAAGCACCCGGCATCCAAGGTAATAGGAAGCAACTAGACTATGACGTCAGTGGAAGAATCGGGAGAGGCCGCGTACTCCTTCATCGCGCCCCAAGCACTACCTAGAGCTGAACCCACCATCCTTCCCCAGTTCCAAGTCTGCCAATCTCCACCTGAAATTTCTCCGATTTCATCGCAATGTAGCTCTCGAAATTCCCTCATTTACTTTGGCTCCATATAGCTGGTTCCATTGAACCCGTCCAAGACGCCGCCTACAAAGTCCGCGATTTCATTTCGTTCGTAGTAGACAAACGCGGCCACGGCGGCCCAAGGCAGCCATCCTCCTGAGATGCTATCGATCTGATCTGCAGAAATCTCTTTCATGGAATGCTCCTTATCCTTGATGAAGGGACCATCTTCTTTAACGAATACAACCAACACGGCGGCAGTTCAGGACTCCGCATTCACGCCGCAGGTCAACGATGTGCTTGAATTTGCATTCACATCCATGAGGAAAGTTGCAAATCGCCTGACACTTAGTAGGCAGGCAATGACACTAGCCTCACGTGAGAATATTGGGTTGGCGATCCCGTCTTGGGTGGACCCGAACAGGTTCCCCCTACCCGCGTGGCCCACCCATCACCGGCAGGATCACCCCACTGATGTAACTGGCACAGGCCGGAGATGCCAGGAACACATACGCCGGTGACAGCTCTTCAGGCTGTGCAGGCCGGCCCATGTCGCTGTCCTTGCCAAACTCCGCCACGTCTTCGGCCTGCTTGTCGGCGGGGTTCAGCGGCGTCCATACCGGCCCCGGCGCCACGCAGTTCACGCGGATGCCGCGCGGCAGCAGCTGGCTGGCCAGCGCCGTGGTGAACGCATGGATCGCGCCCTTGGTGGCGGAATAGTCGATCAGCGCCTTGCTGCCGAAGATCCCCGTTTCCGAGCCGGTGTTGATGATGCTGGCGCCTTCGCCCAGATGCGGCAGTACCGCACGCGCCATCTGGATGTAACCGCCGATGTTGGTCTGCAGGGTTTCCTGCAGGTGCGCGTCTTCCAGGTCTTCCAGGCGCTCGCAGTGCAGCTGGAACGCGGCGTTGTTGACCAGGATATCGATGCCGCCGAACGCCTTGGCCACCTGCTTGACAGCCTTGTTGCAGAAGCGCGGGTCGCGCACATCGCCGGCGATCACCACGCAGCGGCCGCCTTCGCGCTCCACGTGCTGGCGGGTGATGTCCGCGTCCTCGGCCTCGTCCAGGTGCAGTACCGCCACATCCGCACCTTCGCGCGCGAACAACACTGCCACCGCACGGCCAATGCCGGAGTCGCCACCGGTGACGATCGCACGCATGCCCTGCAGCTTGCCGCTGCCCGCGTAGTCGGGCGCAAGGAAACGGGGCGCCAGCTCCAGTTCGTGCTCGTGCCCGGGCTTGGCCAGCTGCTGCGCCGGCATCGCCTCCGGCTGCCGGCGTGCGCCGGCCTGGGTCACGGTCTTCTTTGTTGCCTTCTTGGCTGCGCGGGCGTCCTTGGCCTTCTCCTGGTCCTGCAGGCGCCGCTGCCGTGCAGCGACGCGTGCCGCCCGTGGATCACTGGCGGCTGCCTTGCGGGTTGCGGTCTTCACCACGCGCGGGCGATCAGGGTCGGCGACCGCCTTGGTCGAGGTGCTGCCTTTACGCACTTTCGGCGATGCCTTACGGCGGGCGGGGGTCTTCCTGGTGGTGGCCATGCAGGTCTCCTCGGGAGGGAAAGGGGCTGCCGGCCAGCGGCCGGCACTACCGGGGGGCGGCCCATGCCGCTCCTGCAGTGTCTCCACCCACGCTGTTGGCGGCGGTGAGCGCGCCGTGTCCACGATGTGCACGGCATTCATTCCGCCACCACGTCTGACGTCGCACCCTGCACGCAATCACACAAGGAGTGCCTCCATGAAACATGCCATCGCCACCGCCGCCGCCTGCTTTGCCCTTGCCGCCTGCAGCAGCACACCGATGGCCCAGGTGCAGCCGATCGACGGCGTGATTTCCGGCCAGTGCCACAGCGACAGGGTGCGCGGCGCGGTGGGCCTGGCCGCCTCGGACGCCACCGTGGCCCGCGCACGCGTGGACAGCGACAGCCTGCACGTACGGGTCCTGCGCCATGACGGTCCGCGGGTGCCGCCGGCCAGCGAAGGCGGCGACCGCCTGACCATCGAGAAGGGCCGGACCAACAACATCGTTGCGATCTACTGCGGCTGACGACTGCGACTGAGCCGCCGCGCCCGGCGCAGCACTTTCAGGGTGGCCTGCTCCCACTGCCGCGGGCCTCGCAGGCCGGCCAGCGAGGCCAGCTCACCGCGCTCCCAGCCGGCAAACACGCACGGGTCGATGTAGGCCTTGCGGCACACGGCCGGCGTGTTGCCCAGCCGTGCCGCCACGTGGCAGACCACTTCGCGCTGCGCCTTGGCCAGCGCGCGCTGGCTGGCCGGTTCCGGCAGTTCGGTGGCGGCCAATGCCTGTACCGCCGCCAGCGTGCCGCCCCAGGTGCGGAAGTCCTTGGCGGTGAAGTCTTCGCCCATCACCTCGCGCAGGTAGTCGTTCACCGCGCCGGAATCCACCGGCTGCAGCGCGCCTTCGTCGTCGCGGTACTGGAACAGCGCCTGTCCGGGCAGCTGCTGGATGCCGCGCACCAGCGTGCCCAGCCGCCGATCGCCCACCACCACCTCGTGCAACTGCCCGGATTTGCCCCGGAAGCGCATGCGCACGCGGCCACCGCGCAGCAGGTCCAGGTGGCGGTTGCGCAGCGTTGTCAGCCCGTAGGATTTGTTTTCCTGTGCATAGCTTTCGTTGCCCACCCGCACCAGGGTGTCGGCCAGCAGGGCCACCACCACCGCAAGCACCTTGTCGCGCGGGAAGCCGGGCTGCTTCAGATCGCGCGACAGCCGCCGCCGCAACGTGGGCAACGCCTCGCCAAAGGCGATGATGCGATCGAACTTGCCGGCATCGCGCTCCTTCGCCCAATCGGCATGGTAGCGATACTGCTTGCGTCCACGCGCATCGCGGCCGGTGGCCTGCAGGTGGCCATTGGCGTGGGCGCAGATCCACACAGCGGTATACGCAGGTGGAATCGCCAGCGCACGGATGCGCTGCAGGGTGGCGGCATCGCGAACCGGGTGGCCATCGGCATCGCGGTAACTGAAGCCCTTGCCGGCGCGGCGCCGGCTGATGCCTGGCTGGGTGTCATCGACATAGCGCAGGCCGGCCGCGCGCGCGGCCTGTCGTTCGGGGGTAGAGGAGGTTGACATGACCGCAGTGTCGCCGTCGCGATGCCGCGAACCTGTCGATAACAGAAGACAAACACGTGAGGGTCGGTTCGCCGCTATGCTCGGGCTTTCACAATCCCTTCCGGAGTCATGATGTCGTTCCCGATTCGCGCCCGTTCGCTCTCCGCCCTGCTGCTGCCGGCCGTGCTGGCCCTGACCGCCTGCCAGGCTCCGGCGCTGGATGAACAGGATTCGGCCACTGCCCATGCCCAGCAGGCGGCCGAAGCCGCCAAGGCGCCGGCCGACGAAACCGGCAAGGCCACCGAGGCACCGCCGGTCGGCACCTGCGATGCCAGCCAGGTGCAGAGCCTGGTCGGCCAGGCCTACGCCGACGCGCTGGGCAAGCAGGCGCAGGAAGATGCCGGTGCCCACCAGCTGCGCGTCATGAAGCCCAATGACGTCGCCACCATGGAGTTCCTCGGCGACCGCCTGAACATCGAAGTGGACGACAAGGGCCTGGTCAGCGGCGTGCGCTGCGGCTGAGTTCGACCGCGCGCCGGCACGGGGTTGCCGGCGCGTTCTGTTGCACCTGCAACCGTGTATTGCGGCGCTGCAGCAACCTGTGATCTAGTCGAGGCATCCGGTGGCCTCACGATGCGCTCCAGGGAATGAGCGGGGACGAGTGTCGCCGCCAACCCTATACGCATCGAGGTAGAGATGGCCCCCCGCAACCGCCAAGGGCTTTACGACCCGCGCTCCGAGCGCGATGCCTGTGGATTTGGCATGGTCGCCCAGCTCGACGATCAACCTTCGCGCCTGTTGGTTGATACCGCCATCGCCGCGCTTTCGCGCATGACCCACCGCGGCGGCGTCGCCGCCGATGGCCTGACCGGCGATGGCTGCGGCCTGCTGCTGCGCCGCCCCGATGCGTTCCTGAAACTGCTGGCCAGTGAAGCCGGCATCGCCGTCGCCGCACGCTTCGCTGCCGGCCTGGTGTTCCTGCCACACGATGCCGAGGCTGCACACGCCTGCCGCACGCAGCTGCAGGCGCAGCTCGAAGCGGTCGGCTGCAAGGTCGCCGGCTGGCGCGAGGTACCCACCGACGACAGCGTCTGCGGCCAGCTGGCGCGCGACACCCTGCCACGCATCGAGCAGGTGTTCGTCGATGCCGGCGTCGGCCAGGATGATGCCGGCTTCGCGCTGGCGCTGTTCCTGGCCCGTCGCCGCAGCGAACAGCAGCTGCGCGACCATGCCGACTTCTACGTCACCACCCTCACCCCGGATGCGATCAGCTACAAGGGCATGGTGCTGCCGGACAAGCTCAGCCGCTTCTTCCCCGACCTGCAGCGCCGCGAACTGGCCTCCAGCGCGATCGTGTTCCACCAGCGCTTCTCCACCAACACGCTGCCGCTCTGGCCGCTGGCGCACCCGTTCCGGATGCTCGCCCACAACGGCGAGATCAACACCATCGAAGGCAACCGTCGCTGGGCGCAGGCGCGCAGCAAGGTGTGGAAGACGCCGCGCTTCGACATCGCCGAGTTCGATCCGGTGATCTCCATGCACGGTTCGGACTCGCAGAGCCTGGACAACATGCTGGAGCTGATGGTCGCCGGTGGCATGGAACTGATCCAGGCGCTGCGCATCCTGGTGCCGCCGGCCACCCAGTCGCTGGAGTTCAAGGACCCCGACCTGGCCGCGTTCTACGAGTTCCACGGCCTGAACAGCGAGCCGTGGGACGGCCCGGCCGGCATCGTCGCCTGCGACAGCCGCTACGCGGTGTGCACGCTGGACCGCAACGGCCTGCGCCCGGCGCGCTGGATGCTCACCGCCGACCGCCACTTCCTGGTCGCCTCCGAAGCCGGCGTGTGGGAAGTGCCGACCGAGCGCGTGGTGCGCAAGGGCAAGCTCGGCCCCGGCGAAATGGTGGCCATCGACCTCAAGCGCGGCGACCTGCTCGATTCGGACGCGGTGGACCGCATCAACCGCGGCCGCGCGCCGTACAAGCAGTGGCTGCAGCAGGGCGTGACCTACCTGCAGACCGAACTGATCGACCCGTCGCTGGTGGAAGAGCCGTTCGACGAAGCCACCCTGCGCAGCTACCACAAGCTCTACCAGCTCAGCAGCGAGGAAGTGGAACAGGTGCTGCGGCCGCTGGCCGAGACCGAGCAGGAAGCCACCGGCTCGATGGGCGACGACACACCGATGGCCGTGCTGAGCCAGCGCAGCCGTCCGCTGTACGACTATTTCCGCCAGGCCTTCGCGCAGGTCACCAACCCGCCGATCGATCCGCTGCGCGAAGACTGCGCGATGTCCCTGTCCACCCAGCTCGGCAAGGAGACCAACATCTTCCATGCCGGCCCGGAGACGGTGAACCACGTCATCCTCAACTCGCCGGTGCTGAGCCAGCGCAAGCTGCGCCAGCTGCTGAAGATGGACCAGTACGTGCAGGCCAACCGCCTGCTCGACCTGTCCTACAGCGAAGACGAGGGCCTGCGTGCCGGCATCGAGCGCATCTGTGCCGAGGCCGAGCAGGCCGCGCGCGAGGGCATGGTGATGCTGCTGCTGTCCGACCGCTACCCGGTGGCCGGTCGGCCGATGGTGCATGCGCTGCTGGCCACCAGCGCCATCCACCACCACCTCTCGCGGCTGGGGCTGCGCTGCGACGTCAATCTGATCGTCGAAACCGGCACCGCGCGCGACCCGCACCACATGGCCTGCCTGCTCGGCTTCGGTGCCACCGCGGTGTATCCGTACCTGGCCTACCAGACCCTGTTCGACCTGGGCCGACGCGGCATCCTCAAGCTCAGCAAGGGCGGCGAGCAGTCGCAGATCGGCCGCCGCTACCGCAAGGGCATCTACAAGGGCCTGTCGAAGATCATCTCGAAGATGGGCATCTGTACGGTGGCCAGCTATCGCGGCGCACAGCTGTTCGAGATCATCGGCCTGGAACCCGAGGTTGTGGACATGTGCTTCCCGGACACCGCCTCGCGCATCGGCGGCGCCGGCTTCGCACGCCTGGATGCCGACGCGCGCGAGCTGTGCGCGCAGGCCTGGGATGCGCAGCAGGGCGTGGACGTGGGCGGCCTGCTGAAGTACGTGCACGGCGGCGAGTACCACATGTACAACCCCGACGTGGTCACCACCCTGCAGCGCGCCGCGCGCAGCGGTGACCCGCGTGCGTGGCAGCAGTACTGCGATGCGGTGCACGCGCGCCCGCCATCGGCGCTGCGCGACCTGCTGGAACTGGTGCCGGCCGCAATGCCGGTGCCGCTGGACGAGGTCGCCCCGGCCAGCGCCCTGTTCCCGCGCTTCGATACTGCAGCGATCAGCCTCGGCGCCCTGTCGCCGGAAGCGCACGAGGCACTGGCCATCGCCATGAACCGCCTCGGCGGCCGCAGCAATTCCGGCGAAGGCGGCGAGGATCCCGCACGCTATGGCACCGCGAAGCGCAGCAAGATCAAGCAGGTGGCCTCGGGCCGCTTCGGCGTCACCGCCGAATACCTGGTCAATGCCGAGGTGCTGCAGATCAAGGTCGCGCAGGGCGCCAAGCCCGGCGAGGGCGGCCAGCTGCCGGGGCACAAGGTCAACGAACTGATCGCACGCCTGCGCTATGCGCGCCCGGGCATCGGCCTGATCTCGCCGCCACCGCACCACGACATCTATTCGATCGAAGACCTGGCGCAGCTGATCTACGACCTCAAGCAGGTCAACCCGACCGCGCTGGTGTCGGTGAAGCTGGTCAGCCATGCCGGCGTCGGCACGATTGCCGCAGGCGTGGTCAAGGCCGGTGCGGACCTGATCACCATCTCCGGCCATGACGGCGGCACCGGTGCGTCGCCGGTCAGCTCGATCCGCTATGCCGGCGTGCCATGGGAACTGGGCGTGGCCGAAGCGCACCAGGCGCTGCTGGCCAACGACCTGCGCGGGCGCACCCTGCTGCAGACCGATGGCGGCCTGAAGACCGGCCTGGATGTGGTCAAGGCCGCGCTGCTGGGAGCGGACAGCTTCGGCTTCGGCACCGCGCCGATGATCGTGCTGGGCTGCAAGTACCTGCGCATCTGCCACCTCAACAACTGCGCCACCGGCGTCGCCACCCAGGACGAGCGCCTGCGCGAGAACCACTTCACCGGCCAGCCCGAACGCGTGGAGAACTTCTTCCGCCTGCTGGCCGAGGAAGTGCGCGGCTGGCTGTCGTACCTGGGCGTGCGTTCGCTGGAAGAGATCGTCGGCCGCACCGACCTGCTGCGGCAGATCGACGCGGCACCGCGCGAGGGCGTGCGCGTGGACCTGTCGCGCCTGCTGGCCGATGCCCGCTACGAAGGCAGCCACTGCGCCGCCCAGCGCCTGTACGAATCGCCGGACAGCCTGGCCACGCAGATGGATGGGCTGCTGGCCCCGGCCATCGAGCACAAGCGCGGTGGCGAGCACCGCTTCCTGATCCACAACACCGACCGCAGCATCGGCACCCGCCTGGCCGGCGCGGTTGCGCGCGCGCACGGCAACCAGGGCATGGCCGAGGCACCGCTGGAACTGCGCTTCCGTGGCAGCGCCGGGCAGAGCTTCGGTGCCTTCAACGTCGGTGGCCTGCACCTGGAAGTGGAAGGCGAAGCCAACGACTACGTCGGCAAGGGCATGGCCGGCGGCCGGCTGGTGGTGCGTCCGCCGCGTGGCGCCCGCTTCGAGGCACGCAGCACCGCCATCATTGGCAACACCTGCCTGTATGGCGCTACCGGTGGCGAGCTGTTCGCCGCCGGTCGTGCCGGCGAACGCTTCGCGGTGCGCAATTCGGGCGCGCTGGCGGTGGTGGAAGGTGCCGGTGACCACTGCTGCGAGTACATGACCGACGGCGTGGTGCTGGTGCTGGGCAAGGTCGGGCTGAACTTCGGCGCCGGCTTCACCGGTGGCCTGGCTTACGTGCTGGACGTGGACCGCGATTTTGTCGACCGCTACAACCACGAGCTGATCGACATCCATCGCGTCTCCGCCGAAGGCTTCGAGAACTACCGCCAGCACCTGCACCGCCTGATCGGCCGCCACCGCGAGCTGACCGGCAGCATCTGGGCACAGCAGATCCTGGACGAGTTCCGCGATTACATCGGCAAGTTCTGGCTGGTCAAACCGAAGGCCGCCAGCATCGAGTCGCTGACCGAAACCCTGCGACGCGCCGCCTGACGGTAGTGCCGGCCGCTGGCCGGCAACCCAGGATCACGTAGTGCCGGCCGCTGGCCGGCATCCGTAAAACACCACAGAGTCCGCCATGAGCCGCAAGCACGCCTTCCAGTTCCTCGACCTGCCCCGCACCATGCCGCAGCGCATCCCGGTGGAACTGCGCACGTCCGGCGACTGGGGCGAGCTGTACGGCAAGTTCGGCAAGGAAGACGCCCAGTACCAGGCGGGCCGCTGCCTGGACTGCGGCAACCCGTACTGCAGCTGGAAGTGCCCGGTGCACAACGCCATTCCGCAGTGGCTGCAGCTGGTGCAGGAAAACCGCATCCACGAGGCCGCCACGCTGTGCCACAGCACCAATCCGCTGCCGGAAGTGTGCGGCCGGGTCTGCCCGCAGGATCGGCTGTGCGAAGGCAGCTGCACGCTGGAGGAATTCGGCGCGGTCACCATCGGCGCGGTGGAGAAGTACATCGTCGATACCGCACTGGCCAGTGGCTGGCGCCCGGACCTTGGCGCGGTGCAGCCGACCGGCCACAGTGTGGCGGTGATTGGTGCCGGCCCGGCCGGGCTGGCCTGTGCCGACCGCCTGGCACGCGCCGGCATTGCCGCCGTGGTCTACGACCGCTACGAGCAGATCGGTGGCCTGCTGCAGTTCGGCATTCCCAGCTTCAAGCTGGACAAGGACGTGATCCATCGCCGCCGTGAAGTACTGGAAGGCATGGGCGTGCAGTTCCGCCTCGGTGTGGAGATCGGCCGTGATGTCAGCGTGCAGCAGTTGCTGGACAGCCACGATGCGGTGTTCATCGGCACCGGCGCCTACCGCTATACCGAGGGTGGCCTGGTCGGCCAGGACCTGAAGGGCGTGCTGCCGGCGCTGCCGTTCCTGGTGCAGAACAGCCGCATCGTCGGCGGCGATGATCCGAAGGGCCGGCCGATCGCCGGCTGGGAAGACACCATCGCCCTGCCCGACCTCAACGGCAAGCGCGTGGTGGTTCTGGGCGGTGGCGATACCGGCATGGACTGCGTGCGCAGTGCGGTGCGGCTGGGCGCGGCCAAGGTCACCTGCGCCTATCGCCGCGACGAAGCCAACATGCCCGGCAGCGCGCGCGAAGTCGCCAATGCACGCGAGGAAGGGGTGCGCTTCCTGTTCAACCGGCAGCCGCTGTCGATCGAAGCCGGCGCCGACGACGAGGTGATCGGCGTGACCGTGGTCGAGACCCGGCTGGGCGAGCCCGATGCCAATGGCCGCCAGAACGCGGTGCCGATCGAAGGCAGTGAGTCGCTGCTGGAGGCAGACGTGGTGATCATCGCCTTCGGCTTCTCGCCGAGCGTGCCGGCGTGGCTGGCGGAACTGGGGGTGGAAGGCCAGCCCAATGGCCGCATCCTCGCCGGTGGCAAGGACCGCCTGCCGTTCCAGACCGCGCATCCACGCCTGTTCGCCGGTGGTGACGCGGTGCGTGGTGCCGATCTCGTGGTAACCGCGGTGGCCGAAGGCCGCGACGCTGCTGCCAGCATCGTCCGCCTACTGGCGCACTGAGTCCGGCAGCAGCAGCACTTCCAGCAGCGCGCGCAGTTCGTGCACCTCCAGCGGCTTGGCCAGGAAATGGTCGATGCCCGCATCACGGCAGGCCTCACGGGTGCGCTCCAGCACGCTGGCAGTCAGCGCAATGATCGGGACCCGCGCACGGGTGGCGCAGGCGTCGCTCCGGATCGCCCGGGCCAGCGCGAAGCCATCCATGTGCGGCATGTGGCAGTCGGTGATGACCAGGTCGAACGGTTGCGCCTGCCAGGCCTCCCATGCCTGCAGGCCGTCGCTACAGGCGTGCACCTGCAGTCCCAGCTCGCACAGGCGTTGTGCCAGCAACTGCAGGTTGGTCGGATGATCCTCGGCCACCAGCACCCGCGCCGGCGGCAACGGTCGTTGCGCGGGCCGTGCCGTCGCCGGTCCCGCAGCGGGGGCCGCACAGGCCGCCAGGTCCAGCTCCAGCCACACAGTGGTGCCCTTGCCGGGCACGCTGCGCAGGTGCAGACGCCCGCCCATCGACGTCGCCAGCTCGCGGCAGATCGACAGCCCCAGGCCACTGCCGCCGAAACGGCGCGTGGTCGACGCCTCGGCCTGCTCGTAGGCGGCAAACACCGCCTGTTGCCGCTCCACGCTGATGCCCACGCCGGTGTCGGTCACCTGCAGGCGCAGTCGCTGGCCGCCGTCGCGCTGCTGCAGCACGCGGACCTGCAACACCACGCTTCCCTGCAGGGTGAACTTGAGCGCATTGCCGGCCAGGTTGAACAGGACCTGCCGCAGGCGCAGCCCGTCAGCCAGCGACCAGGGCTGCAACGTCGGGTCGATCTCGCTGCACAGGTGCAGCCCGCGGCTGGCCGCGACGGGCATCAACAGCTGCTGCACCGCGCGCACCAGCGCCGCCAGATCGGTCGGACGCAGCTGCAGGGGCGCCGGCTGCAGGCGCTGGCTGTGCAGCACATCGTCGAGGATCTGCCGCAGCATCTGCGCAGCGTCACCGACGGTGGTCAGCACCTGCCGCTGGCCCGCATCCAGGTCCGTGCCAGCCAGCCGCTCCAGCATGCCCAGCAGGGTGCTCATCGGCGTGCGGATCTCGTGGCTCATGGTCGCCAGGAAATGGCCCTTGGCCAGCGCCGCCTGCTCGGCCGCGCGGCGCGCCTCGGCCAACGCCGTTGCGCGCGCCTGGGCTTCGCTGACGTCCATCCAGTAGCCGCTCCACTCCACGCTGCTGTCATCGCACGGCAACGGTCGTCCCTGTGATCGGACCCAGCGCCAGCCCTGCGCCGACCGGGTGCGGAAGGTAACGTCGATCGGACCGCGCACGAGCGCGGCCGCTTCGATGCTCGCCATCACCCGGCTGCGGTCACCGGCATGCACGGCCGCCAGCAGCTGCAGATGGTCGATCTGCTCAGTCTCCACGGCTACGCCGAACAGCGCCTGCACGTCGCCGGCGATCTGCGCCAGGCTGTAGTGGCCGGTTGCCGAACGGCGCGCCTGGTAGACCACCGCCGGCAGGTTCGCGGTGACTTCATGCAAGCGCTGCTCCAGCACCCGGCGACGCACGCTCTCGCGATGCACGCGCCAGTAGCCGAAGGCATGCAGCAGTATGAGCGCGAGCAGGATCAGCGACACCGGCACCAGCCAGCGCAGTGCCGAACCGGCGGGCCGCGCACGTGGCAGTTCCGGCAGCCAGGCACTGCGAACCGACGCCCGACGCGCATCGCCCTCCCGCTGCAGCTCCCGGTCGAAGGCAGCGACCACCGCGGCACAGGCCGGTACGGCGGCCAGCACCAGTGCATCGCCGAAGCCCGCGGGTGCTGCGATCACCAGAGGGTCACCCGGCACGGCGCGAAGCGCGGCTTCGACTTCAGCGAGATTGGCCACCACGGCATCGACCAGCCCGGCGCGCAGCAGTGACAGCGCGTGGTCCAGCGGCGCCGGTGCCAGCAGCTGCGCACCCGGGGCCTGTTCGGCCAGCAATGCGTCCAGCGGCAGCCGGTCCGGGCTGGCCACGCTGCGGCCACGCAGTCCCTCCAACCCCAGCACTGGCGCTGCACCCTCGCGCCGCACGATCACCTGTGGCACTTCCAGGTAGGGGCTGCTGGCCACCCAGCCGGTCGGCAGCTGTGCGCGCGGCCAGCCCAGCAGCACCTGGGTGCCAGCCGGCAGCGGGTCATCGGTGAGCACCGCTGCGGGCAACGGCTGCGCATGCTGCACTGCCTGCGGGCCCAGCAGCGGCAGGTAATCTGCAGCCAACCCCGCAAGGTCGCCCTGCGCGTTGTATGACAGCGGCGGCCGATCGGAACGCCATGCCAGCTGCAGTGGACTCGAACAGCCGGACGCAGCAGCGATGCCGGGCAGCAACAGCGATGCCATGACAGCGGCGACGGCGCGGCGGCCGGCGACATTCACGGTAGACATCCTCATTTCGCGGGCAGGAACCACGGCCGCGCAGCGGTACCGCTGCCAGCCACGCTAGCGAGGCGCGCTTCCGCGACAATGAGAAAAATTCGAAAAACATCCCTATCGGCGAATGCCGACATACACTGCCGCTTCTACCCGTCCCTACGGAGCGCTCGATGCGTATCGGCCTGGCCGCCAACCGTCTCCATCACCACGATGCGCGCGCCGCGCTGTTCCGCTGGCTGCGTGCCAGCGAGGCCGGGCTGCGTGAACTGGGGGTATCGCTGCACGCGGTCGGGCGCACCCACGATGCGATCGAACGGCAGGGCTTCCTGGCCGGCTACGGCGGCCTGCACCGCTACCCCTACGGCCGCGAGGGTGGCCTGATGAAGCTGGTGGCCGAAGTGGTTGGCATGGGGCCGGACCGCACCCTGGACGGTGCGATCTACCTGATCGACCCGGTCGATCCTTCCTCGGTGTTTCCGGAGGCAACCGCGCTCAAGCGGCAGTGCGTGATCCACGGCAAGCCGTTCATTTCAACCGTGGCCACTGCGCGTGACTGGATCGAGGTGGAACGCATCCACGCCGGGCTGGCTGCCGATGCCGGTGCCGATGATCTGCATGCCTTCCAGCACCAGACGCTGGCGCTGATCGCGCACGACGCGATGAAGCCGGCGATGCTGGCCTTCGCTGACGAGCACTTCGATGTGCTGGCACGGTTCGGCGAGCGCGTGGCGACCGGCACCACCGGCCAGCGCTTGAACGAACTGGCCTGGAGCCGCGGCTGGCCCAGCGATACGCCGTGGGTGACGCGCTACCAGAGTGGCCCGATGGGCGGCGATGCGCAGATTGCCGACCGTGTGCTGGAGGGGCGCTGCCAGCGCGCGATCTTCTTCGAGGACCCGCATGTGGCACGCCAGCATGAGGCCGATATCCAGCTGTTGGAACGCGCGGTGACAACGGTGACCGACCAGGCGGTGTGCATCACCGCGCCGCGGGTGGCGGCGCGGTGGGCGACCGCGGCGGCATTGCGGGCGGGGTGAGGGTTTCGGCCAACGGCTGCGCCCCTCGTGGTCGGTCGTTCAAACCAGAAGCCGTGCTCGGCCAGGCGGGGTGGATTGCGCAGGGGTCGCTGCAAGTACGTCCCTGTAAGCTCGGTCGCCGCATCCATGCGGCTCACGCCCC
>OKID01000138.1_pt1 | contig 20197 bp, 18 predicted proteins | sample 1610601 | NCBI WGS metagenome assembly OKID01 (sample SAMN04436667, study PRJEB24849) | human gut metagenome | biome: human gut; feature: NICU; material: stool | host: Homo sapiens | place: USA: Saint Louis, MO | collected 2010-06-09 | reverse complement strand
CCAAAGGACAGGACATGCCGCGCAACCGTGAACGACTGAACCGGGCCATGAAGCCCCTGATGCCCCTGTGCTGGGTGGCCCTGCTGGCCGCCTGCACCCCACCTGCCGGCGAAGCCGGCGCTACGGCTCCGGCTGCGGCCAGCGGACAGGCCAGCCCCGCAGGCAAGGCCGCCGACGCGCCCGCCACGGTCGCCGACACGAGCGCTGGCTGCGCCGATGCAGCGTCGCCGGCACAGACCCTGGTCTGCAAGGACCCGACCCTGACCGGCCTGGATGCGGACGTGGGCAAGGCGGTCACTGCCGCACAGGCCACGCTCGATGCAGCAGGGCAGAGCAAGCTGCACGCCGAACAGCAGCGCTGGCAGGAGCACACCCGCGACCTGTGCACCGATGCACAGTGCCTGCAGCAGGTGTACGCCGATCGCCTCAAGGTGCTGTCCGCCACGCGTGACGGCCTGGTCGACCAGGATGCATGCGAAGCCCCTGACGGCCAGCAGCAATGCGTGGACCTGCTGGTGCTGCGCGATCCCAACAGCCAGCTGGCGAACTTCAACACGCTGCTGGGTGAGAACGGCCAGGAAGGCCGCCTGCTGGGCTGCACGGCCGCCACGAACATGGGCGGCGGCCCCAACGCCCTGCTCGCAGCCAACTGCACCCAGGAAACCTCCGCCGGCAGGCGCAACGTGCAGCTGTGCAGCAACCAGATGGTTGGCCAGTTCGCCCTCGAACCGGCGCCGGCTGCTTACGGCACCCAGGCCATCCGCCAGCTGCTCGGCTTCACCCAGCAGCACTGCGCCGGCTGACAATCGCCGGGCACGCCCGGCGCTTTACCCTCATTGAAGGACGATGACCATGGCAACGGATTCCACCCTTACGCGCGAACAGCTGTCCACGCTGTTCCTCAACACCGAGCTGGGCGGCAACACCCGCCACCTGGACCACTTCTCATACGCACAGAAAGGCGCAAGCACCTATTCGTTCGGGCTGGTGCAGTTCGATGTCGGCGGCAATCCGCAGGCCAGGCGCTTCCTGCGCGACAACGGCTTCACCGATGGTGACATCGCACTGTTGTCCCAGCAGGGCGGATTGAGCACCCAGCAGCTGGCGGCGCTCGACGCCAAGTTGCAGGCCATTCCGCAGGCCAGGATGGACGAGCTCACCAACGCCAAGCTGGACAGCGCCATCGAGCGTGTCGATCAGGCCATCGCCAAGGTACGTGCAACCAATCCGGCCGCGGCCGATGCCATCGCCGCCAACCCGGAGTTGCAGCTGGCCATGGCGGACTATGACAACCAGTTCGGCAGCATGGGCCCGCAGTTCATCAGCTATCTGGCCGGCAATGCGGAAACGCTGCAGGGCGGCACCGTCCAGGCTGGCAATCCGCCGACGCGCGGCGACGTGCAGAACTTCGTCGATGCCACCAAGTACGGCATCCAGTCGCAGGCCGCCGTAGCCAGCCGCGATGAGCGCTTCGACCGGGCCATGGTCCAGATCGGCATCACCCCCACCCATGCTCCCTCGCACGGGTCACCGGGCACGCCTGCGGGCAACGGCGTGCTGGTCAACGGCAGCAAGGGCGATGAGGTGCAGGCCATGCAGCAGAAGCTGTCCGACCTGGGCTACCTGGGCAAGGACGGCAAGCCGCTGGTGGCCGATGGCGATTTCGGCCCCGGCACCGTGGAAGCGGTCAAGCAGTTCCAGCGGGATCACCACCTCACCGTAGACGGCAAGGCTGGCGGCGCGACCCTGGGGGCGCTGGAGGTGGCCACGCAGCAGCGTGCACAGGCGGCCGAGCCGACCATGGCCACCCCGGGCCACGCCGACAACCCGCGTTACCAGCAGGTCGTGGAAAAGCTGGAAGCACTGGAAGAACAGCGGCGCCAGGGCGGCCTGTCGCCGCTGTTCAATGACCGCAGCCAGCTCGAGAACGCCGCAGGCCAGGTGGCTTACGAGTCAAAGTTGGCCGGCATGAGCCAGGTCGATACCGTGCTGGCGCGGCCGGACAACCAGGGCGTGTTCGCGGTGCAGGGCCAGCTCGGCGATCCCGCCATGCACCGCACCTACGTCGACCTGTCGCGGGCGGTGAACCAGAACCTGCAGGACAGCACGCGGCAGAGCCAGGCGCTGGACAACGAGCTGTCACAGCGGCAGACCCAGGAACAGATACAGACGCAGCAATCGATGTCGCGCTGATCCCGCGTCGCCGGGCTGGATCTACATGCGCTGCCGGTCGTCGTGCAGCGCACGCTGGCACCGTGCGGCGAAGTCGCGCCGCCAGGCCTCCAGATCGAAGCCTTCGCGCTGCTGGAAGGAAACCGTCTCGCTGCTCAACACGTAGCAGCGGTTCTGGCTCATGCGCAGTGCCGCCAGCGTATCTCCCGCATCCCAGCACTGATCGATGCACGCCTGCATCCGCGCATAGTCCGCGTTGGTCTTGGCGCCGCCGAAGGCGAACCCCATCTGCTGCGCCATTGCCAGCACAGGATCGCCGGCGGCATCGGTGGCCCGCAGCATGCGCAGCACGCCAGGCTCGGGAATGCCGAAAGCCCAGTTGGCCAGGATCGCCGCACGTGCCGCCGCCACGGCCACCGCGTGCTGGCCCCGGCGCATCTGCTGCCCTGCCAGCATGGCCCACGCGCGCGGCAGTTCCGGAAAGCGCCTGCAGGCATCCTCCAGCAACGCGATTGCCTGGGCCGGTTCGGCAGCCTGTACATGCCGCTGCGCACGCTCGATCAAGGGCAACGGCGATCCCGCATCCGGTACCGCGTGCTCACGCGGCTCGCAGCCGTCATCGTCGTCCTGTTCCGCGCCACCGGCATCCAGCCATTGCGCGAAGACATCCAGCGAGGAATGGCGGAAGACCATCCGCCCCTCGTCATGGAACATTTCGCAGACCACGGGCGGCTCAGCCTCCCGACCCAGCGGCCAGTACAGACCGAACTGATCACCGTTGCCCAGTGCACCTTCGGCGATCGGCCAGAAGCCCTGCGGTGGGTACGGGCCCGCGCACGGTTCGCTATCCAGAGTCAGGCCATGAAGCAGGGGCGGTGCGCGCATGATGAGAGTCCAGACGGTGTACAGCGCGCATTATCGCAGGGGCCCACCAGTAGCCTCGGTCAAGGCAGGTTATTCCCTGCGCGCTACGATGCGCGCATGACCCCCGCCATCAATCTGCTCAAGCGCGAGAACATCGCCCACAGCGTGCGCAGCTACGTGCACGATGCCCATGCCGCCTCCTATGGTGGCGAAGCCGTGGAAAAGCTCGGCCTGGACCCGGCACAGGTGTTCAAGACCCTGCTGGCCAGTACCGACACCCACGAACTGCTGGTGGCCATCGTGCCGGTCGCCGGCCAGCTGGACCTGAAGGCGCTGGCCGAAGCTGCCCGCTGCAGGAAATGCGAGATGGCCGCCGCTGACGCCGCACAGCGTGCGACCGGCTATCTGGTCGGTGGCATCAGCCCGCTGGGCCAGAAAAAGCGCCTTCGCACCTTTCTTGATTCCAGTGCGGAATCCCTGCACACGCTGCATGTCAGCGCCGGCCGTCGTGGCCTGGAAGTGGAACTGGCACCGGGCGATCTGCTGCAGCTCACCGGCGGACACTTCGCCGCCATCGGCAAGGCGCGCTGATGCGCTGGCCCTGGTCTGCGGCGCCAGCCCCCATGCTCAACAATGCCCACGCCCAGGCGCTGCTGCAGGACCTGCTGTCAGGCGACGGAGGGCGCATCACCGACGCCGCGCGTACGCTCGCCCGGCTGTTCGATGCGGCGCCGCTGGACGCGCTGGCACCGCACGTGACGTTGATCGAGCAGCGCAGCGCAGGCATAGCGCTGGGCGGCATGCTGGTCAGCAACCAGGCGCACCTGAAGGCGGCGCTGCAGCGGCTGCGTTTCTGGCGCGCGGGCACCGGCTGCCTGTGTGCGCTCAACCCCGGCTACCCGTTCTTCGACCCCCGTCGGCTGATCGAACACGGGCAGATGCAGCTGCTGTCGCTCGACGCAGCGGAGGATGGCTGGGGCAACTGCCATAGCGTCGCCTGCACCCGCTGCGGCCAACACTGGCAGGCGATCGACCGCGAGTATCACTACCCCTGGTGGGAGTGGAAAACCGTCGAACGATGAAGCAGCCACGCATGGCGTGGCTCTACTGGCCTGTCCTTCCCCTACGGCCGCCAATTGGCGTTGTTCTCCCAGAATTCCACCGCACGCCGGTACGCCTCGCGGTCCAGCGGCACGCCGGAGCCGCCCTCTTCCACGCCCAGCGCATTGCGCATCATCGTGATCGGGGCCATCGGCACCTCGTCCGGCTCAGCGGTGTAGATGCAGCCGACGATGCCCCAATCAGCCTCGATCGGCGAGCCTTCCTTCGCAAGCTGCTCCGCGCTGTACAGGATGACGACCAGATAGTTGGCGCGCGGCGATTCCACGCCTTCGAACCAGCGCACCAGTACCGGCAGTTCCTCCCGGTTGCGCGCCTCGTAACCACTGCGCAGCAGATGGCGGTTGGCCTCGGTGATCGGCACCGTCAGGCACCGGGTGCTGGTCCAGTTCTCATAGACGAACAGTTTGCAGAAGGGGGCATAACCTTGCAGGACCTTCATCGGTTCATGGGCATTGAGGTACGCCTCGAACTGTTCGGCAGTGCAGTCCTGGATGGTGTTGCCGCGCGGCATGCGCGGGAACAGGCGGGGACGGGCGAAATCGGTAAGAACGATGGACATGGTGTGGCGCGATCTAGGAATCCGCCGCACAGGGTAACCGCTGGCAGCACCTGCACGGCCTTACGCTCGCGGCGCCTGCACACAGAATCACTGAACATCCATCTTGATGAAGCGATATACTGATCCCCACCCGCCGCCGCCGCCCGTGCCATGACTGCCATCAGCTTCGAGTTCTATCCGCCCAAGACCGACGAACAGCGCAGCCAGCTGGATCGTGCCGCAGCCAAGCTGAAGGACTACGGTCCCGAGTACGTGTCCTGTACCTTCGGCGCTGGTGGCTCGACCCTGAGCTATACCTCCGAGACCGTGCGCCACCTCAACCAGCACCATGGCTTCGAGGCCGCACCGCACCTGTCCTGTGTCGGCGGCACCCGCCAGGAAATCCGCGAACTGCTCAAGCTGTACCGCGCCATCGGCTGCCATCGCCTGGTGGCGCTGCGCGGCGACCTGCCCTCCGGCATGGGGTTTCCCGGCGACATGCGCTACGCCGCCGAGCTGATCGAGTTCATCCGCGCCGAACATGGCGATGCGTTCCGCATCGAAGTGGGCGCCTACCCTGAGACCCATCCACAGGCCTCCGATGCACTGGCCGACCTCAAGCACTTCAAGGCCAAGATCGATGCCGGCGCGGACGCGGCGATCACCCAGTATTTCTACAACCCGGATGCGTACTTCCACTTCGTCGATGCCGTGCGCCGGCTCGGCGTGCAGGTACCCATCACGCCAGGCATCATGCCGATCGCCAACTTCAGCCAGCTGCGCCGTTTCTCCGAGCAGTGCGGTGCGGAAATCCCGCGCTGGATCAGCCGCAAGATGCAGGCCTATGGCGATGACGCCGAATCGGTGCGGGCGTTCGGTACCGAAGTGGTGGCCAGGCTGTGCCAGCGCCTGGTCGAGGGCGGCGCGCCGGGCCTGCACTTCTACACCCTGAACCTGGCCAGGCCGACCACGTCGGTGCTGAAGCTGCTGCAGGGCTGAAAGCACGCCATGCCACCACGATCGGCGCTACCCTGCGTCGATGAACCGGCTTTCCTTCCTGCTGTTGCTGCTGTCATTGTGCTCGGCGTCGAGCGTGGTCCATGCGCAGTCCCCACGCTTGAACCGCTGCACTGATGCACGGGGGCAGAGCGTGTACACCGACCGCCCCTGCGACAGTGTCGGCGCCCGATCGCGATTGCCACCGCCCGCGCCCACCGGCAGCACCCTGTCGCGCGACACCCTGGGGGCGCGCTGCCCACGTCGCCTGAGCGAGCTGGTGGACGCACTGCGCGTCGGCATCCTCAGCAACGATGTGAACCGGTTGTCGTCGCTGTACCTGTGGGGCGCAGTCTCCGATGCCGGTGCGCAGCGCATCCTCGGTCAACTGGAATCGCTGGCGCGGCGGCCCCTGGTAGACGTGGTACCGGTGTATCCCTCGCAGGCGCTGCCGCAATCGCAGGATGAGGATCAGGCCCCTGCGGCGCAGGGATCCGACCCGGAGCCGCCGACCGTGCGGCATCCGGTCGGCCTGCGCCTGGAACAGACGCTGCCCGGCAGCGTGTCGCGCGCTTCGACGGTGCTGGGGTTGCGGCGGCAATACGGGTGTTTCTGGATCACGTTGTGACCGGACGGGTCGGATCCCTTTCCAGCGGAAAGGGCTCCGACCCCGGATTGCCGCGATGGGGTCAGAGCCCCGCTGCGCAGGGATCGAACCGCGCATGCCGGCTCACGCCGGCCACAGCCCACCAATCGCAGCGATACCCTGCCCACCATGGCGACGGGCTTCGGCGATATGGCCGGCGGCCATCCCACCCAACGCGTAGATCGGCAGTGACACCTGCGCGCGCAGCGCGGCGAAGGCTTCCCAGCCCAGCGGCACCGCATCGGGATGGCTGGCCGTGGCCTGCACCGGGCCGAGCACCGCGAAGTCGCAGCCCAGCCGCTGCGCCGCCTGCAGCTGCTCCAGGTCGTGGCAGGACGCGGCGACAAGCTGCCCTTCCGGCAAGGGCCGTTCCTGCAGGTCCTGCAGCTGCTCGCTGCCCAGGTGCACCCCCACGCCCAGTGCACGTGCCAGCGCCACATCGCGATTGAGCAGCCACTGCACGCCGCGACGATGCGCGCGCACGGCCTGTTCGATCATCGCCTGCCGTTGCGGGTGTTCCGGTGGCAGGCGCAGCTGGATGCGCTGCTGGCCCGCCGCGACCGCGCGCTGCAGGCAGTCATGCCAGTGCTGTACGCCGCTGGCATCGTCAGCCGGCGCCGGCGTGATCAGGTAGCGGTCCGGTTGGCGCAGTGCGGCCACCACCGGCAGGTCGGCCGGCGGCATCGAATAGCGTCCCAGCTTGTCCTGCGCCACCCAGGTTATGGCCTGGCCCTCCCGCCCACGCGGTGTCCCCTTCCAGCTGCGCACGTGGCGCACCTCCAGGGTCAGATACTTGTCCGGATAGCGCTGCGGCACGTCCATCAGCCACTCGCCGACATCGGCCTCGATGCCCAGTTCCTCGCGCAGCTCGCGCACCAGCGCCTGTTCAGAGGTCTCGCCGGATTCGCGCTTGCCGCCGGGGAACTCCCACAGGCCGGCCATGTCGCGGTTCTCGGTACGGCGGTTGAGCAGCACGCGGCCACGGGCGTCGGTGATGACGGCGGCCACGACGTGGATCGATCGGGTGGGGGAAGGCATGGAGGAAGCATGCCCAGAACAGGGCGGCCGGCGCAATCACGGATCCGGTGCAGCTCCCCCGCAACAAACGAAAAGCCCCGCTTTCGCGGGGCTCTTCGGGATCAGCTCAGCTGGCCGTGGCAGTGCTTGTACTTCTTGCCACTGCCGCACGGGCACGGATCATTGCGGCCGATCTTCGGCTCGTCGCGCTGCAGCGTGGCCACACCCTGCTGGGCGGCCTGCACCTGCGCGGCTTCCTCATCGGCACTGTAGCCGCCCGCATCCTGGTGCTGGAACTGCGACTGGCTCAGGCGAGCCTGCGCCTGCTGGCGCTCGGCGGCCTCCAGGGCCTGCACTTCCTCGTCGCTGCGGATACGCACGCGGGCCAGCAGGGTCACCACCTCGCGCTTGACGTTCTCCAGCATGTCCGAGAACAGCTCGAAGGCTTCCTTCTTGTATTCCTGCTTGGGCTGCTTCTGCGCGTAACCACGCAGGTAGATGCCCTGGCGCAGGTAATCCATGCGCGCCAGGTGCTCCTTCCAGCTCTGGTCCAGCACGGTCAGCATCACGTGCTTCTCCAGCGCGCGCATGGTCTCTTCGCCCAGGCTGGCTTCCTTCTCGGCGAAGTGCTGGTTGACGCGCTCCTGGACCTTGCTGGCGATGGCCTCGGCATCCAGTTCCTCATGCTGCTTGACCAGGTCGGTCAGCGACATCTGCAGGCCGAAGTCCGACTCCAGGGTCGCTTCCAGGCCACGCAGGTCCCACTGCTCGTCGATCGAGTTCGGCGGCACGAAGCGCGCAACGATGTCGAAGATCACGTCGTCACGGATGCCGTCGACGTTGTCCTTCACCGATTCGGCGTCCAGCAGCTCATCGCGCTGGGCGTAGATCACCTTGCGCTGATCATTGTTGACGTCGTCGAAGTCCAGCAGGTTCTTGCGGATGTCGAAATTGTGGGCTTCGACCTTGCGCTGCGCCTTTTCGATCTGGCGGCTGACCAGGCGGTCCTCGATGACGTCGTCTTCCTTCATGCCCATCATGCGCATGGCCTTCTGCACCCAGTCGGAGGCGAAGATGCGCATCAGGTTGTCTTCCAGCGACAGGTAGAAGCGGGACGAACCCGGGTCACCCTGGCGGCCCGAACGGCCACGCAGCTGGTTGTCGATACGACGCGATTCGTGGCGCTCGGTGCCGACGATGTGCAGGCCGCCGGCCGCCTTTACTGCCTCGTGGCGCTTCTGCCATTCGGCCTTGACCGCCGCCTTCTGCTCGTCGGTCGCGTCCTCGCCCAGGGCGTGGATCTCGGCTTCCAGCGAACCGCCCAGCACGATGTCGGTACCACGGCCGGCCATGTTGGTGGCGATGGTCACCGCGCCCGGACGGCCGGCGTTGGCGACGATGGTGGCTTCGCGGTCATGCTGCTTGGCGTTGAGCACTTCGTGCTTCACGCCGGCCTTGCTCAGGTGCTCGGACAGCATTTCCGAGGTTTCGATCGAGGTGGTACCCACCAGCACCGGCTGGCCGCGCTTGGCGCACTCTTCGATGTCGGCCAGCACCGCATTGAACTTGCCCTTGCGGTTGAGGAACACCTGGTCCGGGCTGTCCTTGCGGATGGTCGGGCGGTTGGTCGGGATCACCACCACTTCCAGGCCATAGATGCTCTGGAACTCGAACGCTTCGGTATCGGCCGTACCGGTCATGCCGGACAGCTTCTTGTACATGCGGAACAGGTTCTGGAAGGTGATGCTCGCCAGCGTCTGGTTCTCGCGCTGCACCGGCACGCCTTCCTTCGCTTCCACCGCCTGGTGCAGGCCATCGGACCAGCGGCGGCCGGCCAGGGTACGGCCGGTGAACTCGTCGACGATGACCACTTCGCCATCGCGCACGATGTAGTCCACGTCGCGCTGGTAGATCGCGTGCGCGCGCAGGGCGGCGTTGAGGTGGTGCACCACGGTCAGGTTCTGCGCCGCGTACAGGCCTTCGGTTTCGCCATCGAGGATGCCGGCCTCGACCAGCAGCTGCTCGGCGTGCTCCATGCCCGCTTCGGACAGGTGCACCTGCTTGCCCTTCTCGTCGACCCAGAAATCGCCTTCGCCGTCTTCCGCTTCCTGCTTGACCAGGTGCGGCACGACACGGTTGACGCGGATGTACAGCTCCGGGGAATCATCGGCCGGACCGGAGATGATCAGCGGGGTGCGCGCTTCGTCGATCAGGATGGAGTCGACTTCGTCGACGATGGCGTAGTGCAGGCCGCGCTGGTAGCGGTCGGCCTTGGACAGCGCCATGTTGTCGCGCAGGTAGTCGAAGCCGAATTCGTTGTTGGTGCCGTAGGTGATGTCCGCGGCGTAGGCTTCGCGCTTGTCGCTGTGCGGCATGCCCGGGTACACCACGCCCACGCTCAGGCCCAGCCAGTTGTACAGCTTGCCCATCTGCGCGGCGTCGCGGCGGGCCAGGTAGTCGTTCACGGTGACCACGTGCACGCCCTTGCCTTCCAGCGCGTTGAGGTACACCGGCAGGGTCGCCACCAGGGTCTTGCCTTCACCGGTGCGCATTTCTGCGATCTTGCCCAGGTGAAGCACCATGCCGCCGATCAGCTGCACGTCGTAGTGGCGCATGCCCAGCACGCGGCGACCGGCTTCGCGGCAGACCGCGAACGCTTCCGGCAGCACCTTGTCCAGGGCTTCACCGCCAGCGATGCGCTGCTTGAACTCCGGCGTCTTGGCCTGAAGCTGCTCGTCGGACAGCTTCTCGATCTCCGGCTCCAGCGCATTGATCTTGGCGACGATGCGGTTGAGCTGGCGCAGCTGTCGTTCGTTACGACTGCCAAATACGCGGGTAAGCAGGCTGTTGATCATTGAAGGAACCGGGTTGGATGGACACGACGCCCGGCCTCCCCCTGGGGATCCGTCCGCCGCAAACGAAACAGGGCGCCTGGCGCCCTGTCGATGGCAACACCCATTGTAGCTTGGGACGGGCGCGAGGGGTTTCAACCCCGAGGGGTAGTGCCGGCCGCTGGCCGGGTACGCGTCAGCGCATACGCGCTGGCGCTCCCACGCTTCGCTGCGCGAACCGCGGGCCCCGCTCACCTCGCCTCCACACCCCCGCGCCTACGGCGCTGCCCCCGTACTCCGGGGGCGGTAGTGCCGACGGCAGCCGGCACCCCAATGTGGCGTCAGCCGCGGCTGACGCGGCCGACCGGCGTGTTGCCGCCGTCGCCGAGGAACTTGCGCGGGTTGACCACGTTGCCGTTCTCCCACACCTCGAAGTGCACGTGGGCACCGGTCGAACGGCCGGTGGAACCGGCCTTGGCCACTTCCTGGCCGGCACGGACCAGGTCGCCGGCCTTCACCACCAGGCGCGAATTGTGCGCGTAGCGGGTGACATAGCCATTGCCATGGTCGACATCGACGACATTGCCGTAGCCGCCCTTCACGCCGGCGAAGCTGACCACGCCCTCGGCCACGGCCATCACCGGGTCACCGACCTTTGCGTGGAAGTCCATGCCCTTGTGGGTGGCGGCGCCGCGGCCGAACGGGTCGGCACGGGTGCCGAAGCCGGACGTCACATAGCTGTTGCGGATCGGCATGCGCGACGGCACCGCGTTCTGCTGCAGCTGGTGGTCGAACATCAGCGATTCCATCACCGACAACTGGCGGCCTGAAGCAGCGAAGCGCTGCTCCAGCACCTGTAAGTCGGCGTTGACGTCCTTGACCGGGATGTCGCTGGTCGGGCCGCCTGCGTCACCGTCACCGAGGCCGGGGGTCTCGTTGAAGTCGAACTCGCCGTCCTCCAGCTTGCCCATCTGGGTCAGCCGTTCGCCGAGGGCGTTGAGGCGGGTCGCCTGGGCCTGCAGCTCGCCGAGGCGGGCCGCCAGCGCATTGACCTGGGTCTGCGCATCGCGCTTGACCTTGGCCAGTTCCGCATCCTGGCGCTCGACCTTGGCCTGCAGCCGGGAATCATTCAGCGCGCTGGCGCCAATGCCGCCAGCAAGGCCGATAATGCAGCCTACCCCGAGCACGCTGCCCAGCAGGGCACGGGGGCGGTCCTCGAAATAGAACCGCAAACGCGCGATCGGCGACGACTTGGCCTGTCCTTCACGCGTTTTGATTACGATCTTCTTGAATGCCATCAGTGAGTTTTCATGTCTGAGCCGAAATCCAGCGTTCGCCCCGCGTCGGCACCGAAACCGGCGCTGGATGCGGTAATGGCGGACAAAAGCGGGAACCCGCTGCGGCGTGCCTTGTGGCTCGACGCGCTGGACCGTCAGTTGCGCCCCCAGTTGCCGCCACCTCTGCGCAGCCGTTGCCGGCTGGCCAATGTGGACGGGGAACACCTCGTTTTTCTCGTCGAGTCCCCGGTCTGGCATGCCAAGTTGCGGCTTGCCGAAGCCCAGCTGCTCGACGCGGCCCGTTCCATCGGGCTGAAGGCCACCAGGGTGACCATCAAGACTGCGTCTCCCACTCCCACGCGCTCCCCAGCGCTCGACAACCGGAATGGACCCCACGCAGTTTCAGCCGCCACGCACAAAGGGCTACGCGACGCCTTGGCTTGCCTGCAGGACGTTCCCTCGAAGCCGAAGAAACGGTCCTGATGGCAACGGAGCATCCGGCTCCGCTCCCCGTCGCGCGTGTCACCACGGCGTGAAGCATTTCGGGGGCCGGGTCGCATCCTAGCGGCCATCCGGGGGCCTGTCGTTAGATTGTTGTTAAAACTGCGTTAAATTCAGGCTTCTGATTCAACAGGTTCACAAAACCGTGACCTTGAACCAGCCTTGACGTCTTTCAAGCACGCTGAATGCGTCGCCGACGCCGGAAACAAGAACGCCGCCCAGGAAGGCGGCGTTTTTATCTTTAAATTCAACAACCTATGGAATCAGGCGTACGCCGGGGTGGCGTATTCCACCGGATCCGGGGTGGCCGGCGAGTCGAAGCTGACCCATTCCCGGGCGCTGGCGTCGGCCATCAGGGCCCGCACCAGCTTGTTGTTGAGCGCGTGGCCGGACTTGAAGCCTTCGTACGCACCCAGCACCTGGCCACCGGCCAGATAGAGGTCGCCGATGGCGTCCAGGATCTTGTGGCGCACGAATTCGTCGGCGTAGCGCAAGCCGTCTTCGTTGAGCACGCGGAACTCGTCCAGCACGATGGCGTTGTCCATCGAACCGCCCAGGCCCAGGTTGCGCTCGCGCATGTACTCCAGGTCGCGCATGAAACCAAAGGTGCGCGCGCGGGAGATTTCCTTGGTGTAGGCCAGCGTCGAGAACTCGATTTCCTGGCGCGACTGCTTGGCCGGAATCATCGGGTGGTCGAACTGGATGGTGAAGCCCAGCTTGTAACCCTCGTACGGGGTGAAGCGGGCCACCTTGTCGCCCTCGGTCACTTCCACGGTCTTCAGCACGCGGATGAAGCGCTTGGGCGCATCCTGTTCCACGATGCCTGCCGACTGCAGCAGGAACACGAACGGGCCGGCCGAACCGTCCATGATCGGCAGCTCGGCCGAGGACAGTTCGACGATGATGTTGTCCACACCCAGGCCGGCCAGCGCCGACATCAGGTGTTCGACGGTCTGGATCTTGGCGTCGTTGCAGGTCAGGCCGGTGCACAGGGTCACTTCGGTGACCAGTTCGGCCTTGGCCGGCACTTCCACCACCGGGTCCAGGTCCACGCGGCGGAACACGATGCCATGGTTGACCGGTGCCGGGCGCAGGGTCATGTAGACCTTGTCACCACTATGCAGGCCAACGCCGGTGGCGCGGATCGTGTTCTTGAGGGTGCGTTGCTGGATCATGGGGATGGACCGGAAGTGACACATTAGATTAACACGCGCACTCCCCTACCCTGGCTGAAACGCCAGTGACAGCCACCGGCAGGACACACCGGCACGCCGCTGGGAAAGCGCGTGAAGCAGGGCGGCCGGGCCCATCCTGGCCCGGCGCCCGCGTTTTCAGGACATGGTGGCGCAACCCGGGGAGGACAACCCCGGGCCGGCCCGCTTAGTCCGCCTGGCGGCGCAGGAACGCCGGGATGTCCAGGTAATCGTTCGGCAGTTCTGCCGCGGCCGGGGCCGAAGAGGACGGCGCCGACGGGGCCGAAGCCGCTGCGGTATCGCTGCTGGCGCGACGCAGGCCCAGGCCCATGCCGCCGACGGCCTTGGACACGGCGTCGCCGCCGTTGTCGAACTCGCCGAACTCCGGCTGGCCGGTGGTGGCGTTGCGGACCAGCTTGATCGGTGCACGCTCGCCCGGACGCTGGGTCTTGCTGGCCGAGACGCGGTTCAGGCCAGTGGCCACCACGGTCACGCGCACTTCGTCCTGCATGTCCGGGTCCAGCACGGTGCCGACCACGACGGTGGCGTCTTCCGAAGCGAAGCCGTCGATGGTGCGGCCGATCTCGTCGAACTCGGCCATGGTGAAGTCCGCGCCGGCGGTGATGTTGACCAGGATGCCGTTGGCACCGGCCAGGTTCACATCGTCCAGCAGCGGGTTCTGGATCGCCGATTCGGCAGCGGCCTGGGCGCGGTCATCGCCCCGTGCAGTGCCGGTACCCATCATCGCCAGGCCCATTTCGGACATGACGGTGCGCACGTCGGCGAAGTCGACGTTGATCAGGCCCGGACGCACGATGAGGTCGGCGATGCCCTGCACGGCGCCCTGCAGCACGTCATTGGCGGCGCGGAAGGCCTGGATCATGGTCGCGTTGCGACCCAGCACGGTGATCAGCTTCTCGTTCGGGATCGTGATCAGCGAGTCGCAGTGCTGGCTCAGTTCCTCGATGCCCTTCAGCGCCACCTGCATGCGGCGACGGCCTTCGAACGGGAACGGCTTGGTGACCACGGCCACGGTCAGGATGCCCATTTCCTTGGCCAGCTGCGCCACCACCGGCGCAGCGCCGGTGCCGGTGCCGCCGCCCATGCCGGCGGTGATGAACACCATGTCCGCGCCCTGCAGCGCGTCCATGATGCGCTCACGGTCTTCCAGCGCGGCCTGGCGGCCGACCTCCGGGTTCGCGCCTGCGCCCAGGCCCTTGGTCACGTTGGTACCCAGCTGCAGCTGCAGCTTGGCACCACAATTCTTGATGGCCTGCGAGTCGGTGTTGGCGGTGATGAACTCCACGCCGTCCACCGCCGAGTTGACCATGTGCGCCACGGCATTGCCGCCGCCGCCGCCCACGCCAACCACCTTGATCACCGCATTGGGTGCCATCTTTTCGATCAGTTCAAAATGCGCCATGTCCGTGTCCTCGTTGTATCCGCTTGTCGGTGGCATGGACGGTCGGGCCTCCTGCCTTCGCGTGTCATGTTGCCGTTGCGGCTGTGTGGGTTGTGTAGTGCGTTGTTGCGTTGTGATGCGGGTACTGCGGGTGTTGCGCCGGGCCGGGCCCGGAGTTACGGGTTCCGCGTCAGAACTCGCCGCGGAACCAGGTCTTGAGCTTCTTGAACATGCTTCCAGCGCGCCCGGTCGGCAGCGACGGCCGCCGCGGGTGCTCGATCTGGCTGCCCATCAGCAGCAGGCCCACGCCGGTGGCGTGCACCGGGTTGCCGACCACTTCGCCCAGGCCGGTGACGTGCTGCGGGATGCCCACGCGCACCGGCATCTGCAGCATTTCCTCGGCCAGTTCGACCACGCCTTCCATCTTCGATGCGCCCCCGGTCAGCACCATGCCGGCGCGCACCAGTTCCTCGAAGCCGGAGCGGCGCAGTTCGGCCTGCACCATCTCGAAGATCTCCTCGTAGCGACCCTGCACGGCCTGCGCCAGCGAATGGCGCGGCATGCGGCGCGGCGGGCGGTCGCCGACCGACGGCACCTGGATGCTCTCCTCGGCCGTGGCCAGCTGGGCCAGGGCGCAGGCATAGCGCACCTTGATCTGCTCGGCTTCCGGGGTCGGCGTGCGCAGCATGTGCGCGATATCGTTGGTCACGTGGTCGCCGGCGATCGGCAGCGAGGCGGTGTGGCAGATCGCGCCCTGCACGAACACCGCGATGTCGGTAGTACCGGCGCCCATGTCGACCAGCACCACGCCCAGCTCGCGCTCGTCGGCGGTCAGCACCGCCACGCTGGAGGCCAGCGAGGACAGCACCAGGTCGTCCACCTGCAGGCCGCAGCGCTGCACGCACTTGCTGATGTTGGCCGCCGCCGACTGCGCGCACACCACCAAGTGCGCATGCACTTCCAGGCGCACGCCGGTCATGCCGACCGGGTTGCGGATGCCTTCCTGCGAATCGTCCAGCACGTACTCGCGCGGAATCGCGTGCAGGATCTTCTGGTCGGCCGGGATCGCCACCGCCTTGGCCGCGTCGAGCACGCGATCCAGGTCGCCCCAGGTCACTTCACCGTCGCGGATCGGCACGATGCCCGGCGAGTTCTTGCACTGCACGTGGTTGCCGGAGATCGAGGCGTACACCGAACGGATCTCGCAGCCGGCCATCAGCTCGGCTTCTTCCACCGCACGCTGGATCGACTGCACGGTCGATTCGATGTCCACCACCACGCCACGCTTCAACCCGCGCGATTCGTGCGAGCCGATGCCGATCACCTCGATCGGGTTGCCCGGCGAATACTCGCCCACCAGCGCCACCACCTTGGAGGTGCCGATGTCCAGGCCAACGATCAGCGATTTGTCACCCTTGCGATTCATGTCCTTTCCTGCGTGCTTCTGGCCGGGGTCGCCGGCGTTTTCGCCGGCGTGGCCGGGGTACCCCAGCTCAGCGTGAAACCATTGGTGTAACGGAGGTCGGCGCGCTCGATCGGCGCGTCCTGGCGGTTGAGCTGCGGCAGCACCTTGACGAAGCGCTGCATGCGCGAGCGCGCGTCGTCACGGCCGACCACCACTTCGGTGCCGTTGCTCAGCACCAGCGACCAGCTGCCGCGCGCATCCATCGTCACCCGGCGCACGTCGACGCCGGCCGGTGCGAACAAGGCACGCGAGTCGCTGTACAGCTTCATCACTTCCTGGGTCTGGCTGTCCGGGCCATCCAGCTCCGGCAGTTCCAGGTCTGACAGTTTCTTCGGCGTGGGGAACAGCTTGCCCTGCTCGGAGACCAGGCGGTCGTTGCCCCAGCGTGCGAACGGCTTGTGCTCGACCAGGGTCACTTCCAACACGTCCGGCCACTGCTTGCGTACCTGCGCGCTTTCCACCCACGGCAGCTTTTCCAGCGCGTCCTGCGCATCCTGCAGCTTGACCGCAAAGAAGCCGGCGCGCGCGTATGGCAGCAACACCTGCTGCAGCTGTTCGGCAGGCACCCGCTTGAACTCGCCATGCACGCGCAGCTTCGCCAGCGGCCAGCGCTCGGCGCCGACCCAGCCATTGACCACGGCCACCACCGGCAGTGCAACCACCGACAGCGCCAACAGCCAGACGAAGATGCGCAGCAGCGCGTTCATGCGTGCGCGGCCTCCAGGGTCTGTTCCAGCACGCGCCACACCAGTTCCTCGAAACCGATGCCGGCCTGGCGGGCCGCCTTGGGCACCAGCGAATGGCTGGTCATGCCGGGCGCGGTGTTCACTTCCAGCAGGAAGAAATGGCCGCTGGCCCGGTCACGCATCACGTCCACGCGGCCCCAGCCACGGCAGCCAGCGGCGCGGAATGCGGCCAGCGCGATGCGGCGGATCTCGTCTTCGTCGCCACCGTCCAGGCCCGGGCACAGGTACTGGGTGTCCTCGGCGATGTACTTGGCGTTGTAGTCGTACCACTGGCCCTTGGGCACGATGCGGATCGACGGCAGGGCAACGTCGCCAAGGATGGCCACGGTCAGCTCATCGCCCACCACCATCTGCTCCATCAGCAACTGGCCGTCGTAGCGCGCGGCCAGGGCCACGGCCTCGTCCAGGCCGGTCTCGTCGGTGACCCGGCTGATGCCCACGCTGGAGCCTTCGTTGGCCGGCTTCACCACCACCGGCAGGCCCAGCTCGGCGGCCAGCGCATGCACGTTCGACGCGTCGACCTTGCGGTACTGCGGGGTCGGCAGGTCCAGCGACAGCCACACCTGCTTGGTGCGGATCTTGTCCATGCTCAGCGCCGAACCCAGCACGTCCGAGCCGGTGTACGGCACACCGAAGGCGTCCATCAGGCCCTGCACGATGCCGTCCTCACCGCCACCGTTGTGGCCATGCAGGATGTTGAACACGCGGTCGATGCCACCGGCGGCGAGCGCGCTGGCCAGCGCCGGAATGCCATCGACGGCGAACGCATCGACGCCGCGCGACTGCAGGGCTTCGAGCACGTTGCGGCCTGAATCCAGCGACACCTCGCGTTCGCTGGAACTGCCGCCGAGCAGCACGGCGACGCGGCCGAACACGGCCGGGTCGGTCACGCGCAGCGGCGGGAAAGTCAGCGCGCTCACGCCTGGCCCTCCGCCTGGAAGCCTTCCACCGCGATATGGGTGGCCACGGCACCGATGTCGCCGGCACCCATCATCAGCAGCAGGTCACCGTCCTGCAGCACGTCCGGCAGCACGCTGGCCAGCTCGGCGGCCTTGCCCACCACCACCGGCTCGCTGCGGCCGCGCGCGCGGATGGCGCGGGCCAGCGCATGCGAGTCGGCACCGGCAATGGGTTCCTCACCGGCCGGATAGACCTCGCTCAGCACCAGCGCGTCGACGCTGGACAGCACCGCGGCGAACTTGTCGAACTGGTCACGGGTGCGGCTGTAGCGGTGCGGCTGGAAGGCCACCACCAGGCGCTTGTCAGCCCAGCCGCCGCGGGCGGCGGCGAATACCGCCTCCAGCTCGCTCGGGTGATGGCCGTAGTCGTCGATGATGCGCACCTTGGCACCGCTGGCGGTGGTCACTTCGCCCAGATCATTGAAGCGGCGACCGACACCGGCGAAGCCTTCCAGCGCGCGCGCGATGGCGTCCGGTGCTACGCCCAGCTGCCAGCCCACCGCGGCGGCGGCCAGCGCGTTGAGTACGTTGTGCCTGCCCGGCAGCGCCAGCACCACTTCCTGGCTGGTGCCCTGCGGCAGGCGCAGGGTGAAGCGCATGCGCGATCCTTCCTGCACCACGTTCTCGGCGCGCACGTCGGCCTGCGGGCTCATGCCGTAGCTCATCACGTGGCGCGGGGTCCTGGCGGCCAGCGCGGCCACTTCCGGATCGTCGATGCACAGCACCGCCAGGCCGTAGAACGGCAGGCGCTGCAGGAATTCGGCGAACGCCGCCTGCACGCGGGCAAAGTCGTTGCCGTAGTTTTCCAGGTGGTCGGCGTCAATGTTCGTGATGATCGACATCAGCGGGTTCAGGCGCAGGAAGCTGCCATCGCTTTCGTCGGCCTCGGCCACCAGCCACTGCCCACCGCCCAGCTTGGCGTTGGCACCGGCAGCCAGTAGCTGGCCACCGATCACGAACGTCGGGTCCAGGCCACCTTCGCTCAGCACCGCCGCAGTCAGGCTGGTGGTGGTGGTCTTGCCATGGGTACCGGCCACGGCGATGCCGCGGCGGAAGCGCATCAGCTCGGCCAGCATCGCCGCGCGCGGCATGATCGGAATGCGCTGGCTGCGCGCTTCCATCAGTTCCGGGTTGTCTTCGCGGATGGCACTGGAGACCACCACGCAGTCGGTGCCCAGCACGTTGGCTGCCGAGTGGCCGCGCATGATGCGCGCTCCCAGGCTGGCCAGGCGGCGGGTTGCCACGTTGTCGGCGTTGTCCGAGCCGGACACTTCGTAGCCCAGCGTCAGCATCACTTCGGCGATACCGCTCATGCCGGTGCCGCCGATGCCGACGAAATGCACGCGCGGGAACGCGCGCACCAGGTCGTTGGTGTCGTGCAGGCGACGGATCATGCGCGGCCTCGCGCAGGGCAGGCGCGGTGGCATGCCTTCTTCATACAGCTTCCTCGAGAATGATATCGGCGATGCGCTCGGCGGCATCGACCTTGGCCAGGGCACGCGCGGCTTGCGCCATCTGCATGCGGCGGGCGGGATTTTCGGACAGATCGCGCAGCAGTGCGGCAATGCCGTCGGCCAGCGTTCCGTCCTGCTTCAGCAACACCGCCGCGCCGCGCTCGACCAGGTACTCCGCATTGCGGGTCTGGTGATCGTCGACGGCAGCGGGGAATGGCACCAGCACGCTGCCGACGCCGGCCGCGCACAGCTCGGCCAGGGTCGACGCACCGGAGCGGCACACGACCAGATCGGCCCAGGCGAAGGCCTCGGCCATGTCGGCGATGAACGGGGTGATTTCCGCCTGCACGCCGGCCTTGACATACGCCTCGACCGCCTCGGCATGCATCTTCTCGCCACTCTGGTGGCGCACCTGCACCGGCACGCCGGCACCCAGCGCGGCGATCGCTTGCGGCACGCCGGCATTGAGTGCGCGCGCACCCTGGCTGCCGCCCACCACCAGCACGCGCAGCGGGCCGTTGCGGTCGGCGAAGCGCAGTTCCGGCGGAGCGATGGCGGCGATCTCCGCACGCACCGGGTTGCCGACGAATTCCTCGCGCTGGGCGAAGGTGCCCGGGAAACCGGTCAGCAGCCGGCGCGCATAACGCGACAGGATGCGGTTGGTCAGGCCGGGCGCACGGTTCTGCTCATGCACGATCAGCGGCAGGCCATGCAGGCGCGTGGCCATGCCACCCGGGCCGGAGGCGAAGCCACCGAAGGCCACCACCGCACGCGGCTGGCGTTTGCGGATGATCATGCCGGCCGCGCGCAGCGCGCGCATCAGCCGCCATGGAGCCGCCAGCAGCGCCAGCTTGCCCTTGCCGCGCAGGCCGGTGATCGCCAGCGTGTCGATGGCAATGTCGTGCTGCGGCACCAGGCGGGTTTCCATCGCGCCTTCGGCGCCCATCCAGGTGACCGGCACGCCACGCTCGCGCAGCACGCGGGCCACGGCCAGGCCGGGGAAGATGTGACCGC